>Ga0075480_10000559_pt1 | contig 22524 bp, 6 predicted proteins | sample DEB08_DNA_7_FD_81590 | JGI IMG/M metagenome (GOLD analysis project Ga0075480, IMG submission 81590) | Aqueous microbial communities from the Delaware River and Bay under freshwater to marine salinity gradient to study organic matter... | ecosystem: Environmental > Aquatic > Marine > Coastal ... | reverse complement strand
TAAAACCAAAGAGAGATGAATAAAGATATAATATCAACAATTCCTATTGATTTTGTAACAAATATTTACCTTTTTTGTTACAAAATCAGACTCATTAAAACCAAAGAGAGATGAAGTTAGAAACACCCAAATATGTAGGTGGTTACAGATTAGGTAACGATACTTACTATACACAAATTAATCTTTTCCATAAGCCAAATTGGTTTTATCGTACTATGATGAGATTGTGTTTTGGATTGAAATGGGTTAACCTTTAACACCAAAGAGATATGAAAGTTGACCTTCCTTTTTTATTATTTATCTGCATATGGAGTATGCTAGCTTTAGTATTTATAGCTAGAATTATTGAATGGGTATACACTAAAAAAAATGATCAAGAATCAAAATACTAAAACTCTTGTAACAAAACCCAATAACAACAGCGCAAATTGTATCGCACCTAACGTCATCTACGGATGTTTTGGAGGGTGCGTTTCTACATATTGCTATATGTCTAGATACAATAATACAAGAGTCTTTGTGAACGAAAACGTTGACGACATATTTAATTCTGTTGTGAAGTGGGAGAAGACCTACGTCAAAGTACCTGATCAACAAGACCCTGTATATACTATGGTAGACATAGCATGTAACTCAGATCTTGTTCTTATGCAAAAGCATATGCCAGAACCTTTGATAGACTACCTTAAAAGGTACGACGATCATCCAAGACTTAATAGCACTATGGCTACTAAGTATCCTGGATTGCTAAAGCTTGATGTAAATCATTTTAATAAGAAGCCTAGAATACGTGTAAGCATTATGCCTCAAGTATACTCTGCTGTATTAGAACCTAAGATGTCAAGTATTGTGAGCCGTATACATGACGTTAACAGGCTTAAAAATTTAGGATGGGAAGTACATATCAACTACAGCCCTTTAATCTTTGTGAAGTACTGGGATAAAGAGTACGAAAGTTTATTTAAGCAGGTAAAAGAAATTGCCGGCGAGAATAAATGTGAAGTAATTGCACTCACCAATCATAGGTTTCAAATGGTTAGATCTAGTAAAGAAGCGCAAGAATTAATGAAGTGGAGCTCAGAAGTTAAAAACAATAGTGGTGTAATGCGGTACCCTTTAAAATATAAAACCAGATGGTTACAAGAATTTAAAGAGTTGTACAGCAAATACTTCAATCCAGAGACTATACGATATATCTTTTAAATTTGTATTTTTGTAACTCAAGAGATTCAATATGGCTACTACTACATTTAAAATTGATATAAACTCTAACATCAATGGAATTGAACAAGTAACATTTGATACTTCTTTTTTAGGTAGAGAAGGAACAAATGTAGCTGATGCGTTTGATAATCAAAAAGGTATGGGTGTTATAAAGGTAAATGGTAACGCCTTCCAAACCATTGTAGATATAGACTCTATGCAAGGAAGAAGTTTATCCGGTAAGAATGCAGTGCTTTATGTAAAAAATAAAGCAGACTCATTTGATGCCTCAATAATTCTTACTGTAGGAGATAAAGCAAATACACATATAGCTTTTGCCAAACTTCAAGGAGGAGAATCTATGTTAGTTCCTTTAGCAAATACTGTAAGCGCTCAGTATAGCGGAACAAATACAGCAAGTTTAGATTCTGATATAAATGTTATGGCATCTGTAGATAACACTCTTGTTGAATATTTACTTATTTATAAAATTTAATTTATGTCTGCTACTACTAATGTTGCTATCACCATTAAAAGCCAAGCGCAACAGATAACTACAGATCCTTTTAGTTATTCTAGAAATTTTGATATGACTGACCCTGCCACAGATGTAGGCATTGTATTAACTTCAGGATTAAGTAGGACTACTTTAGCTACTAATACTCCCTTTGTAATTGCACCAGATAGCAATCAAACCGCAGACTTTGGTTATGTGTTTATAAACAATACTCATAGTGGTAATAAAGATAGATTGCTTGAAATTAGAGTAGGTACTACTGTAGTAGGCAGGCTACAAGGAGGAGATAAAATTTTTATGCCTTACAATCTAGATGAAGATTTAGTAATAGTATCTCCTGATCACAATAATGTGGTTATCGAGTACCAGACATTCGAATCTTAATCGAATAACAATCAAATAAGAAGGGGAGCTATATGCTCCCCTTTTTTTTAATCGTATAGTTTATAGTAACGTGCATTGTTCTGAATGAACTGCCACTTATCAAACTGCGCGAAACCAGGTAACAAAGACCTAGACCATATTCTAAATTTACTTTCACCGTAGTATCTACCTCCTTTAAAGTAAAGCTCTTCTTGATCTGCAAACGGCATAGTATAGAATGTATGACCTAGTAATTTCCAAGCTGTTTCTAATCTTGATAATCCTGGTATAGGACTAGCCAATAACTTCTTACCCTCATTAAACCATCCATACCAAGGCGTGTATGTTTTAAGTTCGGTAATAGTTCTATCTACTTGATAAATTAAAGACGCTTTTAATCTTGACTCAAAGTAACCGTCATCTTCATCATCGAGATCCATATTTGCTAAGAGCATTGCAAGTGCTGATACTCCTGCAAGATATGCAGCTTCAACTGCAGTACGTTTAACGTTTGCTTTTTGCTGAGGACTTAAGGTATTATAGTACACTTTAAAATTACGTCCTAGTTTTTCACCGTCTTTAACAATGTCTTTAATTAAGTTATATGTTGTAAAGTACATACCTTCATCTAAAGACTCGCGGCGTTCATTCCAATAAGACTTACCCCATCTACTGCCAAATCTTTTGTTCCATCCAGGTCTAGCCCACTTACGGAACTGCATAGCAAGTCTTCCTAATGCATAGCGTTGTATAGTACCAGCATCTTCTTTAGAATATATACCATGCAAGTGTTGATTAACAGCAAGCACCTTTGTTTTAAATCGAGCCATATATTTTTTATCTACGGACACTTCATTACCATTGAAGTCTATAGCAGTGATACCATCTGGTATAACTATTTTACCTGTAGACTCGTCAAACTCTATAGCTTCAAACAAGCTCATTTCTTTACCACCTTTTACTACTTGTTGTTTTAGCATCATAGCAAGTAAAGCTTGGTTCTGCATTACATGTTCGCCTGCATGTTGCAGAGCAAACGCAGCATTTTGAACATATGCTAGTATTTCCAGTGCAGATCTTTGAGGACCTCCTTTACGTTTAGCTAATTCATCCTGAGACTGTAGAACATCTAAAGTTTTAATTATAGCATCTACTTTATTTTTACCTCTAGCACTCTTTCTATTTGCCATTATTGTAATAGAGTTTTCATTGTATAATTTTTTAGCTTCAGCATATTCTGCTTTACCAAAGTGTTCTCCTGCGGCAGCTTCAATAGCTAATTGTATACCTCCATAAACACGGTTGTTTAATGCAGAGTAAGGGTTAAAACCAATACCTGTAACAGACATATAGTTTTGAAGGTATCGTGCAATCTTAGAAGCCATTTCACTAGACTGATCAAAATCTTCGTAGAAAGCCATGCGCATGAAGTGCTGGTAATGCTCAAATATATTAGAATCTCTACCTTGTATTTTAACTTTGGTTTCTTCTCCTTTAGCAACTGATGCAATTCTATCTATAGCTCCTTCAGATTTAATAAACTCCATTGATGCTACTTCTTCTCCAATAAGTTTCATCTTAGTCTCAACACTAGTCTTAAACTTATGCTTCATAGAAGTATTAATGAACAACTTCATTGTGTCTTTAATGTTGTAGTCTATGAGCTTAGCATGAGCAGCTTCTTTTCTTCTACGATTTTCTGCTTTCTTTTCTTTAATCTCTTCCTCTGTATCATTCTCCTCATCTATCTCTAAGTATTCTGTATCCTCACTTGTAATAAACTGAGCATATGCTAAGGGCACTACACCAATAACATTGTTATTCTCATCTACTTTTATAGACTCGTTAATGTCTTCTTTTTTAGTAGATCTGATACGTTTCCAAACATCATTAAGATTTTCGGTAGGAACTGCAGGAATAAATCCTTTCTCGAAGAAGTAATGATTTGTATGTTCAGTAAGTTCTGTCATTAAATTCATTACATACTCATAAGCTTTTGCTTTTTTAGGGTCGCGCATTAAAGCTGCATGTTGAGGGGTTCCTTCTTCAACCCATCTGCCGGTACGATTACCTGCAGCATCTACCTCAAATAAAGACTCTAATACATCTTCATTTTCTTCAGCAAATTTTTCCCAATCTTGTACAAGCTGTTGAGTTTCTATTTTAGAAACCTCTTGTTCTGATTTATACATCTTAACTGCAGCGCCTACAAGAGGTACATTAGTATCTCCTAAAGCATCTAAAGCTAATTGTATAGATCCCTCATCATAATTTGATATATCGTTTTTCCTTTCTGAATTAGGTTCAAATATATCTAAGATGTCTTCCTGTAATTCAGGATTAGTTACGTACTCTTTAACAGCATCTGCAATAAGTTCTCTTCTTTGCTCTGCTAATCTGGTAAGCAGAGAATCTATTTCAGAAGCATACGATTGAAGATCCTCAATTACTTCTTGTAATATTTTATCATCACCTGCCCAAGATTTATCTAATTGTGTTAAGTCAGAAAACGCTGAAAGAGTTACAGTAGAGTTATGTATAAACTCATAGTAGTATACTTTTTCTTCCTGCGTTTCTAGATTATTCATATCACCATCTAGAAATTCTACCATCGCATCAAGTTCTACTTTGGTTTTAACTATAATGTCAGCTACATTTTCTTCAGCTCTTAAAAACTCTATACCTTTAACATCTTCTTCAAAAGAATCAAACGTTTCAAATAAAGTTTCTACATCAGAAGCTCTTTCTCCATACTCCTCTACAATACGTTTTAGTTTAAGTTTTTTATTTTCTACAAATTGATTTAAGTTACGGGCTCGCTTTTGGAACTGAGCTGTTTCAGATATAGATCCTGTAAACTGACGCTGCATTTTATTGCTAAGCATTTGTCTTGACAGCTCTCTTGCTGCGTTAGGCTCTACACCAAACAGTTTACCAATAGCCCTAAAGATTTTATTTAACAACGTACGCCATTTACTTTGCTTACGAGTATCATTATAAATCTCAGCACCTTCTCTACCCATAGCAGTAACAAGAACTTCTTTAGCTAATGCATTGCCGGATAATTCAGGATACGCTTTTGAAACATCTTTCCAAAGCTGTGTATCTTTAAGTTGATTAATAGCTTGACGAACTAGAGGATGGTTAACACCTAACAAGTCTACATATACGTGACCAAACTCATGGATAACAGTATCACTAAATGTACTATTAGGATTAATAGTAATTCTTGCAGAGCCGGGACCAGTACCTTCAACCTTTGCGTTCTCTTGTAGTGTAGGATCTAAGACTACATCAACATCAATACCGATAGACTTAAAGTTTTCTCTAAGCATCTGTACTTTACTTTTCGTAGTACCACTGTCTTCTTTATTACGGTAGGCTAGCTTAGATTTTTGAGTATCAACAGTAGTATCAGACTCTGTTGCAGAAGAATTAAATGGCATGTATTCACCAGGAACTGAGTCAGTAGTAAGTCTAACGTATTCAACTGGTGCATCCAACGAAGAGTTTAATCTATAGTAAAGAGTTTTTTTAGTTGGAACTTGATTAACAAAAGAATTTACAATTCGTTTAGCAACTAGTGGAGTGCTTTCATCTGTAACTTGATCTTCGTAAGTTATGATTTGTCTATCAGGAGAAATGGTCATCCCCTCTTTACCTAACGATTTTAGTCTAAGGCTGTCTAGATTAAACGAAATAAAGTCTTCATACAATCCATCAGTTAAAAAGTCTTGCTCTCCTGTAAAATTAGTAGGAAGACCATTGTATATAGAGTCTTGTAATATACGTGTTGATATTACACCTCCAAAAGACCTACCACCAAATGCAAATCCTTTTGTAAAGAAGTTATATCTAACTAGATCTTTAGCAGTTTCTGCAATATAAGGGTCATCACTAAAGAACATATCCTCTAATGTCTCTGATAAACTATTGATAATATCTACATCAGGTGTATTATCAAAGTCTATTACCTGTAGATTATTATTCTGCTTTCCTTTAGCAGGTTTAGGTAAGAGTCTTCCTACGATATGCATAGGATCACCGAAAGGTAAGCTATCTTTTTTATGAAGCTTTAGATACTGCAGTTTTTCTGCTGCAGATAAGTTCATAAAAGTATCCATATCTAACGGCTTAGATAGATTTGACATTTTTTTATCCTTACCTACTACTCTATTAGGATCTGCATTGTGTAAGAACGGACTGTGATGATGTATGAAAGCTCTATTAAAGAAAGCTTTAACTATATTTTCTTGTCCATATCTAAGAAGATTTTGTTCATCTCTTAACCTAGATAGAAAATCTCTAGCATCCTCACTTTCTGACGGAAGGAGCTCTTTAGATATAGAGTCAGCCAATACGTGCGCTTCAAACGCTGCTTCTAATATTGGATAAGCACTAGATCCTTCTTCTTTAAAATGCCTCGGATATACTTTTCTTGCTGCGGGTACACCATCAATTAATATAAGAGAGGTTTTATCCCCCAAAGCATTTACTCTTTCTATAGTGTTTTGAGCATTAGTAAAAGTAGGACCTACATTAGTATTGTCTGTTTTAAATGCTTGTGTTGCATCATTCAAAGCATCTCCACTCTTTTTAATTTCTTGGAACTGGGCTAGCAAACTACCTTGTTTCAAAAGGTTCATTGCTCTCTTATTGTTCCAGTCTCTAAGCTCTGCACTTATATCTTCTGTAGATTCTCTAGACATTATATCTGCATGCTGTTCCATAAGTAGAGCATGCTCATTCTTAAGCTGTTTAAGATTAGTTAAACTAAGAGGTACATATGTACCTAGATTTTTTATACCTTTTTCTTCTTGTATAGCCTCTACTAATTGCTTCATACCATCGTACTCTGCTTGACTGAGTTCTTCTGATATGTAACCAATTTCTCCAAGTTGCTTAGCTAGGTCTGTAACTAAATATCCATATACTTTATTAGTAACAAACTCTCCTCCAACACCTCTATTAGCTAAAGTAATATTAGCAAAATCTTGAATCATAGGAACAGTCATCAAGTTGAATGTTATATCATAAGGTATACCTACAGAAGTCATAGTCATAATACTACTCATTGTCGCAGCATTACCATTAAACATATCAAAGACTGGGTCTTTAGTGTTATCTGCTGCAGCACCTACAAATTGCTTAGCATTTGTAGTAACCATTTCGCCATCCTTAGCAAGGAACGATCCCGATTCTCTAGGCTTACCAATATACCTATGTTCTACCTCTACTAATTTTTTACCTTTTACATCCTTAACAGCATCTGCTCCATACAAACCTATGAGCATTGATTTTTCGCTTGCAGGATATTGGATTTTAATAGGCTTAGCTAAATACATACTGGTTACTTGAGCTACAGGTAACAAGCTATTAAAGTTTGCAGCTATACCTAACATAGCTTGACCTACTTTATCTCTAGAACGCATTATTCTTTTAGTAGAATGTGCATAAGGCAAAGTAAGTTCTTCACTTACACTAGCTTTTTTGGCTGCATCTTTAAGTGGATCTGGTTCTTGAGGACTTAGAACTTCAATCAAGTGCTCCGGACTTTTAAGAACTGCTGACATCATATCTAATATATCATTAGAAGTAGACGCATTTTTAGTTCGGAACTGTATCATTAACTTATCTAAATCAAAATCAGATCCCATCATAGTAACAAACTCATCAGGAACTACTACAGTATTAGCCATAGAGTCTGGTAAAAATCCTATTACTTTTAATGTAGCAGAAGTAGATTTAGATTCCGTAGGAATACGAAAGCCTAACATTTCTAACATGCCTGGAGTATCTCTTTCAATCTCTTCAAAAGTTTTACCATCAAACTCTTCAGCCATATGACGTGGTAAATAGATTTCTGCATAATCAAGCCCACCCTTTTCATTAAACTTAAGAGTAGGTCTACGGTATTCAGTACCATCAAATCCTACAGAAGAAGCTTCCACTGCACCTGTACCAGGAACTTTTAAATTAATCATACCCTTAGTAAACATACTTGTAAAGACTGATTCAATCTTAGCTTGAGTACCAGGGTGGTACATTGGTATTACAAATCTACCGGCTTCATCAACTTCTAACGATTCAAGTATTATATCTGATGCTTCAGTACCTAAACTTTTTTTAATACGGTTTGCAACCTTTTTAAAATCCTTTAAGAGATAACTACCATCGCTTTGTTGTACAATGTTCATCTCTTTGAACATTCGCTTTTTATTCTCTTCAATGTACTTAGATACAAGTTCTTGATAATTATCAATAAGTTCTTGACCCGTCACACTCTCACCATTTACATCATAGGTAGCTTTAGGATTAATATTACTTATAATAAGTTTAGAAATCTGAGCTCCAAAGCTAGTTTTAGCATTAATAAGCTTTGCTGGTACATCTTGAAGTATTCTGTAAGAACTGTGAGGCAATACAGATATAGGCAGTTGGTTTAATATATCTGCATTAAACTCTTTAGGATTAGTTGCTGCTTCTGGGTTTACAGGAGCTCCTAATTTGTATGCAGTATGTGGTACATACTCATCGGCTCCTTGTTCTTTCATCGAGTCATGTAAGGTTTTTAATCCAGGTGCTTTATCCATTACTTGTGGAATAAGAGGCATTGCAGAATACTTTATCATATGCTGCTCCATTAACCCTGTATCAGGATTAAGTTTTTGTACAGAGAAAAATCCTTTTATAGGAACAAGAAACTCTCGTAGCTGTGCTCCGTCAAGATTTCCTTCTTTAGCTGCTTTAAATGTTTTATCCCACTCTGCATTCCATTTACCTCTACCTCTTATAATATCCTCGTAACGATCTAAAGTAATATACCCTTGTGCATTATGAGCCTCGATGTTAGTATACTTAGATAAGTATTCTTTGGCTTTAGCAGCAGCTTGTTTTGCATTTAATCCAGTCTTCATAAAAGCATCTACTAGTGGTGTATACATAGGAGCATCAACTCCTCCTTCTGCACTAGCTGCTGTACGTAGTATATCTGGACCAGTCATCACACGTACACCTCCCCTACGTTCTGCAGGGATTTGAGACTCATCTATATTTGTTCCTACGAGGGAAGCATTGTTGCTACGCTTAAACACATCAGGAACATTTTTATGATCTGATGCAGCTCCTTGAAAGAACGATGCCATATTAATATTATGAAGCATCTTGTAATATGTAAAGCGTTCAGCATCTAGTCTAACATCCTCATTGTTTGCATCATCACCATAAGGCAACATACCTGAGTGTGTTTTATTTACTTCTTGTATATGCTTGATAGTTTTATTAACCTCTCCATTTAAAGTTTCTTTTACTATCTTATTATCAAAGAAATTCTGTACTTCAGATTGTTTAACAAATGCTCCGTTTACAGGATCAAAATAATCTTCTTCTAATCCTGGGAATATTTGAGATTTAAATATGTTACCTAGAAGATTACCATTCTCATCTACATGTTTACCGTTTCCATCTACAACAGAATGTATTGGAGGAGTAACTCCTTCTTTAAGTTGTATATTACCATCGCCATCAACATACATGTAAGCATTAAATGCTTTGTTCATTGCTTCTATTTCAGCAAAAAACGCACGACGTATCTGTGATTTTAAACCAAGAACAGGTTCGGCTCCCTCAACACTGGTATCTTCTAAATCTGATATAGGAGTGTTGACATTAAACTGCATATTATTAGGAGTAATAACAGGATTAATAGCTACACGCCCTTCAGAGCCTTCGCTATTATTATTATCTACACCTTCTAAGAAAGACATAAGCTCTAAAGCATCAAAGTCTCTATCTGTTATTTTAGAAGCTTTATTTCCAGAACCTCCTCGTTTTTCAAAACCAGCATCTAAACTATATGTAAAAGATCTACGCCAGTTTAAACTAGCTGGGTCATTTCTTAAGACTAGCTGACCATTTTCATTCTTCTTTACAAGACGTTTCATCCATTCAGACTCTCGAGCTCTTGGGTCGTTGTACAAATTACTTAAGTGCTCTAACAGTTCTTGATCTCTAGTAGGGTCTGCTATCATCTGGAAGAAATCGCCAATAGGATTTCTACCTATTACACCCTGCATGTTTGTATTAGCGCCTGAACGGAAAGTACGTTGAGCTATACGTATATCATACATAGATAAGATGTTAGCTAACTCAAAGAACGGTCCCATACTAGCCTCTTCTTGATTAGAAGAAGCAGCAATTTGACTTACAGTATCTAAAAGGTTTGCTATAAATCTATCACTTGTACCTTCTGCTACAGAGTGCTCTATCTCCATGCCTAAGTATGTAGACATAAAGTTTGTCTGACCTTCACTCATGCTTATACCTGAAGCATCTAAAATAGTTTCAAAGTATTCTGCAAGAGCTGTATAGTTTTTATCTTTTGCTAACTTCTTAACTCTGCTTACATCTACTTTAGGAACATTTTCTCCTACCTGAGAATTAGAATTTCTCCAGTTACTAGCCCAAGAATAACTAGCATCATTAATGTTTAGATGCTGATGTACAATATTACCATTCACAAGTGTGTGACGTACAATAGGTACCACCTGTCCCTGGAATTCGTTTACAAATGCAGCTGCAAGTTGTGGGTTAGTACGCAACTTTAAGTAAATACCACCAATAGAAGGAAATGCTCGTGTTAGCTTTAACATTTTTGCAAGCAGTTCTTCTGTAGTCTTTACACCCGCTAAGTGCGAAGACATGTAATTGTAAGTCAGATCAAAATCTAAAAAATCTACTGTACCAAATACAGAACTTCTATCTTGATCTGCAGCTATTGGAATGTTTTGGTCGCCTCCATATTCTGCAAATGTAAATGAAGATAATCTAGGAGATGTTAGTATAGTAGAACGAACTAACGCCGACGCATTTTTCTTTTTATCGTATTCAGAAGCACTGTCATCCCAGTTACGTATAAGCATGCCAGAGTTTAACTCCATCATTTCTTCGATAGACATAAACTCTTCGTCAGTATCAAGATCAGCTTCCTGATCAGTCAAGGTTTGTTTATTACCTAGTATTCTAGATACTTTATCTATATCACGATTAAACTTAGACTTGTACTCTCTTTTAGTTTCATCGTAAATACCAGGACCATCTTCTGTAGTTTCAAACGAATCTATTGCTTTCATTAAAGCTTCTGCATTTGGACCTATAGTACCATTACGCTCTGCTTCGAATGCTTTGTTAACGTACAGTTGTAAGTACGCTTGGGTACGTCTTTTAACTTCTTGCTCAAACTTAGCTTCAGGATTTTTAGCAGTAATCTTATCCCAGTTAGATAGTATATCATTGTATGCAGTGTTCATAAGAACAGCCGTAGCTCTTACTGCTTCAGTTTTTTCTGCACTTGTATACCCAGGTACTCGAAGATTAAGCTGTAAGTTTTTAGCATGGCTGCGCATTTCAGCAGTAGGTTCATAGTTAAACCTACCTCCTTTAATATCACGGAACAACTGCTCATACATTTTACCACGGTTGATTCCTACAAAGTCTTTAATAAATCTTATTAGAGTTTGGAAGAACTTACCTATTGCAGTTTTTGCAGGAACATTAGGATTAATCTCTCCTGCAATCATACCTGAACGAAACTTCTCTGCAAGGTATTCTTCTACTTGCAGATTGCTGAGATCAGAAACTTTATCAGCTTTAATGCCTAAGCGTTTCATTTCTTTAGCAAACTGAGCATCACTCATATTAGATAGCAGGGCTCTACCTTCTTTATATATCTGTGCGCGTCGTTTCTCTGGTAAGTATAAATGCATTGCAGTGTGGAATGCTTCATGGTAATGTGTACCAGGTAATGCATTTGTAGATAAGTATACTGCAGACTCTGTAAATAAACCAAAGGCTAGTTGCCCTCCATTTTTAATCAGACCTTCTACACGTACAAAAGGTACATTAGGAAACATCTCTCTCCACTCTACCTCCATCTTATCTAAATCTACAGGAGATCTATTATCATTAAACTCACCTAATGTAGAGCTCATGCCTAACCCAAGTGGGTCACCAAAGTCTATGTCGTGCTGATTATCTACATTAGTTTTTGTAGTCTTTGTACCAGAGGACTTAGAAGTTTTATTTTTAACAGCTTGTACTTTAGGTAAATCTGGTGCAGTTGTTTTAGATTTTTTACCGGGTACTCTTATTTTTAATGTAACTCCAGGCGCATAACCTACATCTACTCCAACCTTACCAGCACTGTAAGGAGAAACCCAAAGCTTTTTACCACTAGGTAGTAATGTGTATCCTAGATTATGAGTAGCATTTTGTGCTACAAACTCATTATAGTTATTATACGTACGACCGTTAAAGTTATATTCTTCTGTAGTATTCAAAAGCTTTTTATCGATACGCAGTGGTATCGAGTCTGTAAAATTATTAAGCTCGTTCTCTAGTTGATTTGCAGATAAATTAGAAGATGTTTGTGTAGATCCATCTGGAAACTTTTGAACTATATCATAAGTACCGTCAGAATTTTTTACAGCAGTAACTTCTACTAACTCATTGCCTTTGAAGTCTTCATCTACAGATTTAAAGTATCTAAACTTTATACCATCCTTAGTAGATTGAATACCGTTTTTACCTGTTACAAAATTTTGTTCAAGCCCTTTTATAATACCTTGTGCAGTATCAGTACCTGGATTGTTAAGCGCATTGAGTATACTCATAAACACATCCGGTCCTATGCCCGCATCTTTAGCATTACCCATAGTAACTTTAACAGGCATGAGCTGACCACCAAACGTAGGAACAAGTACGTAAACTCCTTCAGGAGAGTACTGTTGATCTGCATTATTTACTTTGGATGCTGTAACACTCTCACCTTTTAAAGAGTTAGGAGAATCTAGCTCAGTGTGGTTTGATGCTTTTGTACTCATTACAAATCCAAACTCTTCTATATTGTCAGAAAAATCTTCAGAGATTTGAGATGGTACATTGGTAGATACTTTGTTTCCTCCCTTTAAATCCGAAATAGTAACTGTAACTTCGCCATTAGGAGATGCATCTAAAGCATTTGAAATTGCATTGTATTGAGCTTGATAATGTGCATCTATACCGGGTATTTTATTTACTCGGTTTTTATTTACTTTAGCTCTTTTGCTAGGTGTAGACACTAAACCAATTTCAGTATCACCAGAGTAAATAGCCAATATAGGCTCCCCGGTTTTTGTTTCGATGCGTTTTATTGTAAGCGTATCTCCAGGTACAAGATCTGATAAAGCTTCTAAAGATTCTAAAATAGTTCCGGGTTGGAATATTTTTACATCTCCTTTATAAGCATCTATAAGAGCTTGGGTAACTGCCTTTACTTTGCTAAAGAAACCTCTTATTCCTGGCTGAGTTTCTATACCGGCAATTTCATTAAAGACATCTATCAATCCTTTATTGCGGACTTCAATCTCTATAACAGGATTGCCTTCAGAATCTACACCAGAGTCTACAGGATTATCTATAGGAGATCCGTCACTCTTTGTAGGATTTCCTGATGTTGTTCCATCTCCTGTAGGAGGAGCAGAAGGAATATTGACAGGTCGGCTAGGAGATTTAGTTCCTGGAACTCTAACTGAAGTACCTGGAACAGCAATTTTTTGAGCAGCCCTTTTAGAAACAGGATCTGCTTTAACGTATGTATTACCGTATTTTACAGCTTCTTCTAAAGTTTTAAAGGTTTTGCGTAACGCAGGATTATCTTGTTTAAGTCCTTCATTATTAAGGTTTGACACATTAACTTCATATTCAACAATCTTGTCTGGGTCAGACTCCCTGTTACCATCTTTATCTATAGGGTTTACAGTAACATTAAATTGATCTCCTTCAAACGTATAGCTAGTTTTTGTTGTACCAACATCATTAGGAACTAGTCCGCTAGAAACATCATCTCTAACATTACCTGTACCAGGAACGCCTTGCCCCGGCACTCTTGTACTAGGTGTAGGACCACCTGCAGGAGGTGTTGGTGATGGAGATCCTGGAGGCGACATTACATTACCTTGCACAGTAGAAGGCTCTGAAGAAGAACCATCAGGTGGAGTTATTGGAGCATCATCTGCTACATCAGGCTTACTAGGAACAGAGTTGCTAGACGTAGGAGCAACACTATCAAAGCTTTGCCCAGGATTTAATTTATTAAACTCTCTTACTACCTTTTGTAATTCCTTAACCTGTTTATTATAGTCTTCTTTAAACTCTTTAGTATTCTGAGATTCTTGTACTTTTTTATTCAGGTTATCTAAATGTTTTATTAAACCTTTTGTAGAAATAGGACCAAGCTTGCTTTGCCAATCGCTAAGCATTCCTAGTATTGCTTGATAGTTATTAAGATCTGTAAAACCAGGTCCAACTTCTAATCCAAATGCTTCTGCCTCAGTAAATTCTAGAACAGTCTCAATGCTTTCTTGATTACTAATTTGCTTAGAAGATTTTGGAGAATCGTATTTAAAGTTTTTATTAAGTTGTTTTTGTAAAGACTTAAGTGCAGGATTACCAAATACATCAGACATAGTGCCTGGCGCTTTTACAACCCAGTTAGTTGTACTATAGAAGAACGGATACCAATTGCCTGCACCTTTACCGTCTTCACCAGTCTTACTTCTATACATAGGAATAATAGCTCCATTGATTACAAAGTAAATAGCATCTCTACCAGCGTTATCTAATCCTACTAAAGCTTCTCCATCGAAAGTTTGAACTTTACCCTGACGTACAAGCTCGTCTAGTTTAGCATCCATATCCATAGTAGGATCATTAAGGATACTTATAATTTGCTCTACTTCCGCTTCTGCTGTGCCTTGCGCTTGATCACCTGTAACAGGAAGACTAGCGTCATCGGGTGCTTGTGTAGGAACACTAGAAGGTTTACCTGGAGTCGGAGATTCACCACGACTTTGCATAATTCGCTGATAAGGACTCATAGGGTCATCAGTAGTAGGAGATCCAGAATCAGGTGACGGTGTAGAGTTCTGCTGTTGTGTAGGAGATCCTTGAGCAGGAGTAGGAGTATTATTACCATGGGTAGGAGTTCCTTTCTGCTCTCCTTTAGCTTGAGCTGCTCTTTTAGAATTTTTACGATTCTTTCTAACTTTATCTAGTTTTTCTTTTGCAGCTTTACGTACATCAGGATCAGGATCATTTTTCTTCAACTCGTTTAAATCCTCATCACTAATATCATCCTTCTCAATAGAAGCTAGCGCTTCTTTTTTTGCTTTTGCTGCAGCTCTTTTTGAATCTGCCTTACGTTGTTCATCAATTTCACGTTGTTTAGATTCTTCATCTAAACGTTGTTGTTTTTTATCTGTCCAAAGTTCAAGAGACTCATTACGTAACTCTCCTGCTTTTAAATCTACTAGAGACTTTCTGCTTTTATCAGCTACAGCTCCTTCAGCTCTAAGCTCTTCAGCACGTTTATCTAATTCTGCACCTATTTCACGAACAGATTCTCTGTGCTCATCTGCAAGAGCTTTAGCTTCTTCTTTAGATCGACCCTCTTGAAGAGCTAAAAAGTATTTCATCTGTGCAACTTGCTCAGCTTCTACCGCATTCTTAGCACGTATCTCTTCGATAGCAGCAAGCTCTATATTGTTTTCAAAGTTATCATCATTCTTAGCCTTATCAGGTACACTATTTAATTCGTTTTGATACGCATCTTTGTATGACTTTTTTGCTTTGTTAAATTGATCTATTGCTCCTGCATTTTGCAGTTTAAGAGCATTGATATGAGCTTTAGTATCATCGTCTAAGTCAACAGCTGTAAGAGGATTACCTCTATACTTACCATACATTTGTTCTGCATATTGGATACGTTCCTTAACACGTTTATTAACTCTTTCAAATTCTTCTTCAGTTGTACCAGACTCTAATATTTTTTGCTTAAAGTTTTCAGAGTTGTACTCTTCCATTGCTAAGCCTACATTACCGTTAACAGCGGCACGAATACCATTTAAATATGCTACTTGATCGATTACACCATCAATTTCTATTTGTTTTTGTGTATCTGATTTGGTTTCATCTTTTTGTATCTCTTGAATTTTAGCATACATCTCTGCAGTATCTGCACCACGTTTTTGTATTTCTGCTATACGACCTTCCTGGGATTTTTTTCTTTGATCTTTAGTTGCAAATCTTGTAGCACCACTAAACATGGCACCACCCGCAATACCTAAAACCGCAGCTTCATATAAATGACCATCTGATAGATAATCTTTCATACGTAATTGAAACGGATCTACTACATTACCTTTCATTTGCTCCATAAAAGCAACTCCTTCAGCTCCTCCTATAAAGTTTACAGCCTCTTCAACACCTTCAGTTAACGAACCTCCTAGTACACTTGTATAAGGATTCATAGTTAATTTAAACCTTTGAGCTCTTGAAAGTTTTTCTGTTCCTTTAGCAGCAAGATTTTGCGCCTTAGCTAATCCTTTAGATGTAGTTCCTAGCCTAGACAAACCTCTTACACCTTTAAAAAATGGTAAAGCAGCTTGTGCTATATCAAATCCAATATTAGACCAGTTAGCATTATAAGTACGTTGTGCTCCTTTGGATGCAATATACCCTGCTATTTCTTCATCTGATAATTTGTTTTTACCGTAGAAATTTTTAGCATCATCATATGCCCAGCCTCCTTCTATTCTTTTTCTAGATTCTTCATTTTGTAAGTCTTCTAGAGTTTGAGCGTAGCCTTGTTGATATACGTCAGCAGCTTCTCGCATGTTTTCTGCATTACGAGAAGTACTTGCAGCAATCAAAGTTTTAGAAGCAGCCTTAGTAAAATCAGAAACACCATCAACAGCTTTAGCTGCTTTAGCTAATCCTTTACCAAACTTTGCAAGCCTTGCAGCTTTACCTAGCATACCAATACCTTTAACAACTCCATATCCAGGAATCATGGCAGATACAGTAGATACCATAGACGGGAACATAGAAGTCCACCATCCAAAGTCTCCCATATCAAAAGCTTTGTTAGGATCTGTTCTATAAATAGGAGCTGCTTCACGAGCACCCTCTCCAATAGCATCCCCAACACGCATCATAGCGTTATTAAAGTCTCTATTGTCGTCCCATATATATGATACTATTTCTCCAATAGCACCAATACCAGATATAGTATCGCCTACAATAGATCCTCCAGCTTGTACTAAAGCACCTCCAAGTTGTTCTCCCCAACCTTGTCCATAAGCACGCTGAACTTCAATGTTATCTATAGATCTAATGTTTTTAACATAGTGTGTATACTCATCTAAGTCAAACCCACTAACGGTAGATTGTATTCCTGGCTGTTGAAAAGGATTTACTATTTCTTGTTGTTCTCTAAAAGCATCATACTGATCTGCCATAGACATGTTAGGGTCTGTAGCAGTTCCTTTATCAGATGCGTTTACACTTACTTGTTCTTTTTTTCTATTGGCATCATATTGTTCTGCCATAGTTTTAGTACCGTTAGACATATATTAAGATTTAGTCTTTAGAGATAAATTCATTATACATTTCATCAACTTTAGATGTAGCTTCTGCAGCACCTTGTAACTCTTTTACTTGCCTAGTACTTCCATCAGGGAAAGTAAAATTAATTGTATAAAAACCATTTTGGTTTTGTGTTACATCAGCAAAAGGTTTATTAGTACCTGGATCTATCAATGAAGTACTGTTTCCTCTTGCATCTGAAGTGCCTAGAAGAGCTATATCATCTGCAAATTGAGAAGGAGTACCCACCATTTTCGCAAAAGTAGACGCTCCAAATTGTGCCATAGCACCTCCACGAGTATTACCAGAAGCTCCCATAACTTCATTAAACAATTCTTCTCCAATAACTTGGTCCATATTACTTTCTACAGGGCGCATATATACAATTTGACCATTGTACTGCTTAGCAAACTTATCACTAACATCATACGTTTGTTTTCCTTTATCTGTATTCATATCATCAGGAAGTTTAACAGCATATAAAGTACCTTCTGCAGTCATTGCTGATACACCTACAACTTCATATGGTAATCGTTGTAATGTTTCAGCATCTTTAATTACCTCTCCAGTTGTTCCTTGGTGGAAAATTTTAACAGTGCCTTCTTGTAAAGCTTCAGTAGCACGTCCTCTTAAGTCTTTATTATCAATACTATAAAGCTGTGGTTGTGTAGTTTGACCTCGATCTTCTAAGTAAGATTCAAAGTCTGAACCAGCGTCAAACCATCTATCGTCTTTACCTTTATTATATATACTCACTGCTTTTGAATTTATGCTACTTATACTTACAGCTTCAGGTTGATTTGCTCGATCTGCAAATGCAAATTGTTGATCAATATCTTCTGTACTCACCCCGTAATCTTTTGCCCACTCTCTAAATCTAGGATCTGCTTGAAGGTTAAGTATTTGTTCTGCTCTAGTTTGACCCTCTGTATTAAATAATCCACTCTCTATTCCTCTTCTAATAGTAGCTCCTACACGTACTGTAGGATCTTGAACACCAGCAACATATTTAGAATATGATTTATCTAATGCAGATTTAGTTGTTTGAGCTTGAGCTAGTTGATTTCTTAAAAGTTTGGCTTCTTTTTCATTACCATTTTGAACTGCTATGTTAATGCTGTTCTGTAGATTTTTAATATTACCTTTTATCTTATCTTGTTCTGTTCTGAACTCCTTAGCATTATTTGGAATATTACCAAGATCTACCATATCACTCTTGAAAGAAATAGGAATACTTCCTTTACCTGCTCTTGTACCCATACCAGAGAACCTTGTATCAGAAGATAATTGATTACCTGAAATTCTATAAGAGTATTTATCTACAGCAGGGGTAATTAATCTATCTATAACTCCTCCTATCTCAGTATCAAGAGTAGCAGCATCCGCAGATTCATATGTAGCCATAGCAGCTTCTGCATCATTTGTAGAAGACAGTGTAGTATTGTAAATATTCAGCTTTGCCATGTCTTCAATCTGACGAGAAAACTTAGGATCTCCAGAAAGATATGCTACAGCTTGTTTACGTAAGTCTGCTTCAGTAACACGTTCATTAGTTTTAGTATTAATGAACCCACTACCATCTGGTGCAGATATAATAGTTTTATTTGCTTTCTGACCATTAAGTATTATATCTACCTCTTTAGCAAGATTAGCTTCTTTGTAGAAAGATACCTCAGCTAAATCGCTACCCCCAGCAGCGCCGCCTCCTCTGTTATAAGAAGCAATGGCATTATCTAAATACTGTAATTGTATTTGAGTAGCACCTTGTGCTTTAGCTTCAGCTTTCATTTTCTGAAGCTTAGAGTAATTAGCTGATGCATCCATCAACTCTTCATCGCGTGCAAAGTCTCTAGCCTGTGTACGTACCTGAGCAGCAGCATGTTCATATGCTCCTGACTCTGCAAGTGCAGTCATTTGTTTATCAATCTCAGCTAAACGACTTTGTTTAACATTCTCATCTATATCCATAGTTTGAATGTTATTAGCCATTAGTTCTAATTGATCTAGCTTTTCTTGGTTTTGTTGTCCCCTCTGTTGTAATGCAGATGCAGACTGTAAAAACTCATCAACAGGTAAACCTGCATATTGACTTACAAACTGTGTACTTTTAAAATTACTTAAATCCATTACCCTAATTTGATTATTGCATCATATAATTTAGGATTATCAATTTTTAATTGATCTCCTAAACTAGGATACTGTTTAATAGAAGCTGCAAGCGACTGTAAATCTGTTTCAGCCATTGCTGTAGGATCGTCTTTTAAAATGTTCTGGAAGTTACGTTGTATAAGACCTGGATCAAACTGACGTTTTAATGTATCTAATCTATCCTTATCAAGATCTATTTGATTTTTCTCTTGAAGCATTTGAAAAGCTTTGGTTCCCATACCTTGTACAATTCCTAACCTTGCATTAGTAATCATATTATCAAAATCAGCTAACTGCTGTCTGTTATTACGATCAGTTACTAAATTACGATTAAATGTACCTGTAGCAAGAGCAGCTTGTTGATTTCTTAATTCACGCTCAGTATTTTCTTCCTGCTGACCAACATCTGCAAGTTGTTTATTAGTCTGCGCTAATTGCGCAAGCTTAACATTTTGAACCGCTGCAGAATTAGACATACCAGAATCAACTCCTGCATTAAACGCCATTGCATTATCTTTAATTCTTGCTATAGTAGCAGAAGTATCTACATCTGTATTCATCTGAGTAACTTGCTCCATAGGCATATCTTCAGGACGCTGTAGTTTATTAAGCTGTCTTAAAGCAATAAGATCTGGTGCAAACTGTAAAGCATAAGGTGCTACTTTTCCAGCAGCATTTAATCCTGTTTTTAATCCTTCTCCTAGTCTAGATGTGGGCATAGTAGCAGAATCTGGATTTAATGTTAATGGTGATTGTACAAGTGGGGTTCTTATAAGTTCTGCTCCTCCAGGAACTGGAATCTGTGATTGATACCCTTCTGTTATTGAAGGAATTGCTTTAGGAGTTAAGCCTGTAACAGGATCTATAACTTCTCTAGTTTTAGGAGTACTAGTACCAGTAGTACCAGTAGTACCAGTAGTACCAGTAGTAGCAGTAGTAGCAGTAGTAGCAGTTTCTTCTGCTGGAACTTCTGTAGTTTGATTAAAACCGCTAGGCAAATTCACTAAGTTAAAGGGTTGACTTTGCAAAGCATCTGCAAAAGTAGTATTTCTGTAACTATCTATTTTATCTGCTCGGCTATCCACTGTATTTAAATACCCCCGAATAGTAGACAATCTTTTATCTTTTGCATAAGTATTAAGATTTGGATTAGCCTTAAAGCTTCTAAAAAGATTTTCTAATTCACCTCTATTCATTTGCGCTAACTGTGCATCTGAAGGTAAATCAGGATTAGAATAAGAATTAGAAGTATAAAAAGGACCTCCTACATTAAACATAGGCATACCCTGCGGCTGAGGAGGAGTAATTCCTTTATCTATTTTTTGTTGTTCTTGTGAATTAAAGAGCTCTTGCTCAAAAGATTTAATACGTTCAATAGAGCGCTCTGCAGAATTAATACCAAAGCGATCTCCAGTACGTAAAGCATCTTCTAGTTGCTTTTCATACTTACCACGCTTAGCAGAAATCTGCTCCATTGCTTTTGCATATGATGTTCGTTTTCCCATATTACAATGATTTTAATTTCGCAACTAAATCTTTAGGTGCGTATAGTCGTTTAGAATATATACGAGCTTCTTGATCATTAGCAACGCCTATGCCTTGCGAAGGAGCACTATGTGAGTCACCTTTAAATAAAGAAGTATTCGAATTTAATTGTCTAATGCCTCCATTCTGATCTGTATCAGGACGATCGTTTGCAGCATGCTGTATTACTTCACCGCCCTCTGCAAGATAGTCTGCAGATTGCGTAGGAATTTTACCGCCCATTGCCATTTGCCCAGGCATATAAGAATACTGTGGACCTCCAACCCAGCTTGTATCTACAGGGTTCATAACTGTATTCATAGCAACAGGAGGTGTAGGACTACTGGAAGAATTTACTTCTGGATTTGAATTGTCTGCAATATCTTTAACAGCTCCCTGTGTTTTATAGCCAGTAATAAAAGGTGCTACTTCGTGCGCAGTATGTTGTATACTATGAGCAGCATGTCCTGTATGAGCAAGTGCTTCAGCAGCATGTCCCCCTTTACTTACATTGTAGAGATTTTTCATTTTAGCTATACTTGCCATATCACCCGCAACACCTGGAACACCTGCAGTCATATCTACAGCACCAAATCCTGCATACATAGCAGCTTTAGCAGGCTTACCTTTATAACCGTAATAAGCAGATCTACCAAAACTAATACCACCATTAATTACATCAGCAAAAGCTCCTCCTGCTTGTACAATAGGGTTAGGTACTTGACCAGCAGCAATAGCTGTTGTTCCTAAACCAATCTGTGCAGCATCTAAAGGATTCTCTATAGCATAGTCAACTACATTTGTTTTAAAATCTCTAGCTTCTTGCTTAGCTTGTGCTATATTCTCAGGAGTAAATGTTTGTTGTCCTCCTTGAACTATGCCTTTAACAATATCACCATAACCAACAGGTGCATTAGGATTACCGATAGTTTCTTGTGGGGTAGGTTGGAAGTTTTTAATTGGATTGTTTGAAAGCATTGACATATCAAACGCCTGAGGTGGATCAGTAGGACCACCCATACTAAACTTTGTAAGAATCGGAGCTATATCTTTTAACTTTTCAGTAACCTCTTTAGCCTTACCATACTCGTTTTCTACTGCTAAGTCTTTATAATCTTCTTCTTTAAAAGTACCAATTAAATTACGTTTTGTGTCTTTATCGCTGATTCCTACATTACCTGCTACTTCTCTAAGTTTGTTATATAGTTTTTTACTTTTACTAGGAAGCTTGGAAAAATCATAGTTATCATAAACTTTATACTCTTTTGTTTTAGGATCATATTCATATGAAACTCTACCAAAAGTAG
>Ga0075480_10000556_pt1 | contig 22553 bp, 21 predicted proteins | sample DEB08_DNA_7_FD_81590 | JGI IMG/M metagenome (GOLD analysis project Ga0075480, IMG submission 81590) | Aqueous microbial communities from the Delaware River and Bay under freshwater to marine salinity gradient to study organic matter... | ecosystem: Environmental > Aquatic > Marine > Coastal ... | reverse complement strand
CGGCGGGGGAAGTGGTTCGTCGGATACGTTGGCGCCACTCGTGACGACCTCGACGACCGTGGCGCCTGTCGTTTCATCCAGTTCTGAGGCCCCGGCTCCCACGTCGACCACCACGACGACGACCTCGACCACCACGACGACGGTGGTGGAAGGAGAGGAGTTGATCCTGCGGAGCAACGGTCTCGGCAGTGCTCGTTTCGGTGTCGAGCCCGAAGGAGTCATCTCCTTCGTAACGTCGTTGCTCGGCCGGCCCGATTCCGACACTGGTTACATCGACTCCTTCTCCGAGTTCGGAATGTGTCCGGGTTCGGAGGTCCGGGGAGTGCGCTGGGGAGACCTTCTCTTGTTGTTTGGGGACGACAGCGACTTCGGTTCTGGGCGCCGACACTTCTACCAATGGCAGTACGGCCCGCAGACGTCGTCACCGCTTCGTCCGAACGGTCCACTCACCGACGGTCTGATCGGGCTCGGCTCGACAGTTGCCGAAATGCGCCGGGTGTATCCCGACGTCGAGATCTTCGCTGACGACGTGTTCGGTCCGGGCTTCGAACTCGAACCGCTTCTCTGGGGGACTCTGACCGACGATTCCGAAGCTGGGCGAGTCATCGCCCTGGTGGGCGGCACTCCGTGTGGTGAGTGACACCCGCGGGGCACCCAGGGGCTCCGAGTAGGGTCGACACGAATGGCTGCTCTCATGTTGCTCGACCTGCATCAGCAGTGGGCCTGGTTCGTGATCATCGCGAACGGTCTAGCCGGACTCTGGGCCCTCGGGGCGCATCGATTTGCGTCTCTGCGGTCACGTGCTCTCTGGTGGTACACCCTGCTCGCTCAGCTGACCATGTTCGTTCAGGTGGGTCTCGGTGTGGCCTTGGTCAATCGTGACAAGTTGGAGTTCCCGCAGTTCCATGCCTTCTACGGCTTCGTCGGAATCATGGCCGTTGCGATCATCTTCAGTTATCGCAACCAGATGAAGCACCGGCTGTACCTGCTGTACGGCTTCGGCGGCCTCTTCGTGATGGGGCTCGGTATCCGAGCCCTCCTTGTCGGCCAATAGAAAACGCGCACCCTGTTGCGCAAGCACCCAAAAAAGGCACCGAGCGCATCAGGGTGCGCGAATTTGGTCGTGATCAGAGGGCCGAGGCGAGTGAGTCGAGCTGGACGGACAGCTTCGCCGGCAGCTTCGGTCCGAACTGGGCGAAGTGCTCCCGGATCTGGGGAACGGCTTCTTTCCAGCCCTCGGTGTCGACGTCGAGCAGCACCTTCAGATCGTTGGCGTCGATATCGAGGCCCTTGGTGTCAAGAGCGCCTTCAGTCGGCAGGAGGCCGATCGCGGTGCTCACGGCGTCGACCGATCCGTCGACACGATCGAACACCCACTTCAACACGCGGCTGTTCTCGCCGAAGCCCGGCCACAAGAAGCGGCCGTTCTCGTCACGTCGGAACCAGTTCACGAAGAAGATCTTGGGCAGCTTCGACGCATCAGACTTCGAGCCGATCGCCAGCCAGTGGGCGAAATAGTCGGCCATGTTGTAACCGCAGAAGGGAAGCATGGCCATCGGATCGAAGCGCAACTTGCCGACCGCACCCTGCTGGGCGGCGGTGGTTTCCGACGCCATGATCGACCCGAGGAACACGCCGTGCTCCCAGTCGAAGGCTTCGGTCACGAGCGGCACGGTGCTCCGACGACGACCGCCGAACAAGATGGCCGAGATCGGCACTCCAGCCGGATCCTGCCACTCGGGCGCCATCGACGGACACTGCGAGGCCGGGGCCGTGAAACGGGCGTTCGGATGGGCTGCTGGCGTCTCGGTCTCGGGGGTCCAGGCGTTGCCTTTCCAATCGGTGAGGCGAGCCGGCTTGTCGGACGTCATGTCTTCCCACCACACGTCGTTGTCGGGGGTGAGAGCCGTGTTGGTGAAGATGCAATTGCCCCACAAGGTGTGCATGGCGTTGGCGTTGGTGTCGTCACCCGTTCCGGGAGCAACGCCGAAGAATCCGGCCTCAGGGTTGATCGCGTAGAGCCGTCCGTCGTCACCGAACTTCATCCAGCAGATGTCGTCGCCGATGGTCTCGGCCTTCCAGCCCGGGATGGTGGGGACGAGCATGGCGAGGTTGGTCTTGCCGCACGCCGACGGGAATGCCGCAGCGATGTACTTGGACGCACCTTCGGGGTTGGTGAGCTTCAAGATGAGCATGTGCTCGGCGAGCCAGCCGTCGTCGCGAGCCATGACCGACGCGATGCGCAGGGCAAAGCACTTCTTGCCGAGAAGAGCGTTTCCGCCGTAACCCGACCCGAACGACCAGATCTCGCGGGTCTCGGGGAAGTGGACGATGTACTTGTTGTCGGGGTTGCACGGCCATGAGGAATCGGCCTGTCCATCGGCAAGTGGCGCACCCACCGAGTGGAGGCATGGCACCCAATCGCTGTCACCGAGTACGTCGAGCGCTCCCTGGCCCATGCGAGTCATGATGCGCATGCTCACTGCGACGTAGGCCGAGTCGGTGAGCTGGACGCCGATATGGGCGATGGGGGAGCCGAGCGGTCCCATGCTGAACGGCACGACGTACATGGTGCGGCCGCGCATGGCGCCGGTGTAGAGCGACGTGAGTTCGGCGCGCATTTCGGAGGCTTCGCGCCAGTTGTTGTTGGGTCCGGCGTCTTCTTCACGGGCGGAGCAGATGAACGTGCGGTCCTCGACACGGGCCACGTCACCGGGATCGGAGTGGGCCCAGTAGCTGTTGGGACGCTTGGCTTCGTCGAGTCGAGTGAACGTTCCACTGTCGACGAGAAGCTGACACAGCCGGTCGTACTCGTCGGCCGAACCATCACACCAATAGATGTCGGACGGCTGGAGAATTGCCGCCCAGTCGTCGACCCACTTCTTCAGGCGCTCGTTCGAGGTGGTTCCGCTCATGGTCGTCTCCTAGGGGTGAGTGACGAATCGGTTGTGGTGACGCCGAGGCGTCGAGGCGATCAGACGCCAGGGGTACCCATGTCGACTTCGGATCCGAGACGCAAACGCGTCGCGCAGCCGGTGTCGTCGAGATCGAAGATCACACGCTGGCCGGGGCGCAGCATGCGAAAGATGCTCCCGTTCAGCGCGTCGGCAGCCAGTTCGTGTTCACTGAGGTCGGCATCGGACAGCACGAGGCCAGTTCCCGTTCCCGGGTCGTAGGCCTTGATGACTCCCTGCATGCGGTCGCTCAGTTGCTCGCCGTGGTGCGGCCGGCGACCTTGGTCACCTTGCCGGCGCGGATGCACGACGTGCAGACGTTGACTCGCTTCGGCGAACCGTTCACCAGAGCCCGGACACGCTGGATGTTCGGGTTCCAGCGACGCTTGGTCCGCACGTGCGAGTGCGACACCGACATGCCCCAGGAGGGACGCTTTCCGCACACTTCACATACTGATGCCATGATCGATCTCACTTTCGGGCCCGAGGCGGGGTCCTGACAGCGTCCGAATGCTACCGGCGGGCCTTCCGCCACCCCAAGTGATGCGGGTGATGACGGTGATCACAAACAGCGATGACCTGGCCGGGAGGGGTACGCTCGGCTCGTGACTGCGCCCGTGCTGGCACCCGACGAGCCGTCCGAGAGGTTCGATGCCGATCGTCTTCGACGGACGGTCGTCACGTTTCGGGACGCAGTCAAGGCTCACGCCCCCCGCATCAATCGGCTGAACGTCTATCCCGTCCCCGACGGTGACACCGGGACCAACATGGCCCGCACCCTGGATGCGGTGGTCGCCGAACTCGAATCGGCCGACTCGGGGATCGAGCCCACGTGTCAGGCGATCTCGCACGGATCGTTGATGGGTGCTCGCGGAAATTCGGGGGTGATCCTCTCCCAGATCTTGCGCGGGATGTCGGGCCGACTCTCGAAAGCGGCCACTCACACGGCGACTGAAGTGGCCGAAGCTCTGTCGGCGGCGTCGACGTCGGCATACCAGGCCGTGGTGAAGCCGATCGAAGGAACCATCCTGACCGTGGTTCGCGAAGCGTCCGACGCAGCGCGCCAAGCGGCCGCCGACGGTGAGGGCCTCGCCGGCGTCTTGCGTGCGGCGCGTGACGCTGGACGAAGCGCACTCGATCGCACACCCGAGATGCTTCCGGTCCTGAAAGACGCCGGAGTAGTGGACGCCGGTGGTGCAGGTTTCCTCCTTCTCCTCGACGCAGCGCTGAACGTGGTCGACGGCGAGCCCATTCCGACGCCCGAGGACTCGATCGGGGGCGATGCCACAGAACTGCCGCAGTTCGACGTGTCGTCTCTTTCGTCACCCGACGATCACGCAGAACTGTCGGTGGCCGACCTTCGCTACGAAGTCATGTATTTCCTACATCTCGACGACGACCGAATCGGTGAGTTCAAGAACGACTGGGCCGAGATCGGGGATTCGATCGTGGTGGTGGGTGGCGACGGCCTGTGGAACTGCCACGTCCACACCAACGACATCGGCGCAGCCATCGAAGTGGCAATCGACCTCGGAGGCCGACCGAAGCAGATACGGGTGACCGACTTGTTCGAAGAAGTCGCCGAGCAGCACGCGGCGCACGGGTCGCGGGGCGACTCCGCTGACAGCGAATGGTCGAGTCTGCCCCGGGTCACGACTGCGGTGGTCGCCGTATGCAGTGGAAGTGGACTCGAAGAACTCTTCGGTCAGCTCGGCGTTCAAGGGATCGTCACCGGTGGACAAACTCTCAACCCCTCGACGGCCGAACTACTCGACGCCGTCACTCGGGTGAACGCCGACCAGGTGATCGTCCTGCCGAACAACAAGAACATCATCCCCGTCGCCGAACAACTCGATGGCCTCACGTCGAAGGTGGTGCAGGTGGTCGCCACTCGTTCGATGCCGGAAGCGCTGGCCGCTTTGGTGGTGTACGACCCCGAGGCGTCGTGCGACGTCAATGGGGCGTCCATGGCATCGGCGATCGGAGCGATGACCACCGGTGAGGTGACGAAGGCGGTGCGTGATGCATCCACCGAGGCCGGTCCGGTGACGATCGGCGATTGGATCGGTCTCGTTCGCGGTGAAGGAATCGTCGCCGTGTCGGGTTCGTCCGAAGGGGCGGCGATCGGCCTCTTGCAGTCGATCGTCTCCGACGACCGCGAGATCGTCACGATCATCGAAGGAGCCGAGGCGACTCCGTCGGCCACCGAAGCGATTCGTGCCTGGCTCGCCGTCGAACGTTCCGATGTGCAAGTCGAGTGCCATCGGGGCGGCCAGCCGTTGTACCCCTATCTCTTCGGCGTCGAGTGACCGAACGACCCATCACGTCCCGAGAACTGTCGGAGATGCCGCTGTCGCGGTTGAAGGCGGTCGGGAGTGGGAAGAGGCTCGAAAACTTCGCCAAGTTCGGGATCGAGGATCTGCTGCAGCTCCTGTCGCACTATCCGCGTCGATGGATCGACCGAACTCGCGAGGCGACGATCGGAGAGTTGGCGGAGGGTCTCGACGCACTCGTCGTCGGTGAGATCTCGCGTGTGAGCGCCACTCCGCGTGGTCGGGGGCCATCGCGAGTGAACGTGACTCTGGCTGATGACACCGGTTCGTTGAAGATCGTGTTCTTCAATCAGTCTTGGCGCGAACGACAACTCGCCGTGGGTTCACTCGCCGCCGTTCACGGGCGCGTGTCCTCGTTTCGCGGTGACCTGCAGATGGCCAATCCGACCGTCGACGTACTTGGTGACCCGGGTGAACGTCCTCGGCCAATCGTCGCCGTGTACCCGCAAAGTGAAAAGATCGATCTGCCTTCCTGGGTCGTGCGCAGAGCTATCGAAGAGACGCTGTCACGAAGTCGTCCTCGAGGAATCGCCGATCCGGTTCCAGAGTCCCTGCGGCGCGAATATTCGCTCGTATCGCGCAGTGAAGCGCTCGAAGGCATTCACCTCCCTGAGACATTCGCAGCAAAGGAGATGGCTCGCCGTCGTCTGGCATTCGACGAGCTCTTGCGGGTGCAGTTGGTTCTGGTGATGCGCAAGAGGGCGATCGAGCGCGAGTCGACGGGAGTCGAGCACGTGGTCGGAGGTCCGCTCGTTCGACGGTTCCTCGAGCAGTTGCCGTATTCCCTCACGGGGGCACAACGTCGAGTGATCGGTGAAATCGACGTCGATTTGGGTTCGCCGACACCGATGCACCGTCTCCTCCAAGGTGACGTGGGTGCGGGAAAGACTTTGGTCGCCGTGACGGCCATGCTCACAGCCGTCGACGGCGGCCACCAAGGGGCCTTGATGGCTCCCACCGAGGTGCTGGCCGAACAGCATGCCGCAGGAGTATCGACACTTCTCGACGGCTTGCTCGTTCCCGATCCGGAAAATCTCTTCGGCGAACGACCCGTTCGGGTCGAACTGCTCACCAATTCGGTCACTGGCGAACGACGCCGCAACGTTCTGGCCGGACTTGCCGACGGAGAGGTCGATCTCGTGATCGGAACCCACGCTCTCATCCAGGAGGCGGTCGAGTTCCACAGCCTCGGTGTGGTCGTCGTCGACGAACAGCACCGATTCGGCGTGGAACAGCGAGCGGCGTTACGCGACAAGGGCGACCGAGGAGCCGTTCCCGACGTGCTGGTGATGACCGCGACGCCGATTCCGCGAACCGCCGCCATGACCGTGTACGGCGACCTCGACGTGAGCATCCTCGACGAGAAGCCTCCCGGTCGCACACCCATCCTCACCCGGCATGCGGTGGCTGGTGTCGACGAAGCGCAGGTGTGGGACGACGTCAGAGCCCAGATCGGGCAAGGTCGACAGGCCTACGTCGTCTGCCCGCTCATCGAAGAGAGCGAGAAGCTCGAAGTGGCTTCGGCCGAAGAGACCCTGGCCCGTTTGGAGTCCGGCGAACTGTCGGGACTTGGCCTCGGTCTTCTGCACGGACGTATGTCGTCGGCCGACAAGGACGTCATGATGGGCCGATTCCGAGACGGCCAGGTCGACGTATTGGTCGCCACCACCGTGATCGAAGTGGGCGTCGATGTCCCGAATGCGACGGTGATGGTCGTACTCGATGCCGATCGATTCGGTATCGCCCAGCTGCACCAGTTGCGCGGTCGAGTTGGTCGTGGGAGCCACGAGTCGATCTGTTGGCTCGTGACGTCCGCCGATGACTACGCGCTCCTCGCCGAGGTGAATCCGCGCATCGAAGCCCTGGTCGAGTCCGATGACGGGTTCCTTTTGGCTGAGGTCGATCTCGAGCTGCGTGGTGAAGGCACCCTGATGAACAAAGAACAGAAAGGGCGAAGCGACCTTCGACTCGCGTCCCTTCGCCGGGATCGCGAACTGGTGGAGATGGCACGTTCAGCGGCTCAGAGCATCGTCGACGCCGACGAGTTCTTGGAAGGAAATCCCGAATTGCGCGACGAGATCGAACTGTTCCTCAGTCCCGAGGACGAAGAGTTCCTTTTCAAGAGCTGAGAACGCGGTCGAAGAACCCACGACTAATCTGCGCGTGATGATCGGGACAGCCGCGCGAAGTTTCGGCGAACGTACGAATCGCCGACTTCGAACGGTTCACCCGGCGGCTTGGCTGAGCTTCGCCGGTGCGGTCGTGTTCGCGGTCGTGTTCGGGCGGCTCGGAGTTCTGCACCACCGCAACTTCGGAACGTGGGCCTACGACATGGGTATCTACGATCAGGGTTTCTGGCTCGTGTCGCGCGGTGGGCAGAGTTTCGTGACGGTTCGCGGACTGGAGTTCTGGGGCCACCACGTCAATCTGGTGGCCGTTCTGTTCGCCCCGTTCTATTGGCTCGGAGCCGGGCCGTCGTTTCTCTACGTGGTGCAGGCCTGCGTGATGGGTCTCGGCGCCATTCCGGTGTATCTGCTCGCACGCGATCGCTTCCGAAGTCCATGGATGGGTCTCGTCTTCGCCGTGGTCTTCTTGATGTACGCACCGGTTCAGTGGATCGTGTGGGCCAACTTTCATCCCGAGGCACTGGTCGTCACGCCACTACTTGCGTCGTGGTGGTGCGCTCGAACCAGACGATGGCGATGGTTCACCGTCTTCGTGGTGCTCGCTCTCTCGATGCGCGAGGACGCAGCTCTCGCCGTCGCCATGTTGGGCGTGGTTCTGGCCGCTCCTCACCTCAAGGACGTGCTCGCTGCCCTGAGGTCGAAGTCATGGGGGTCGATTTCCGGGGATGGTGGGGTGGCGTTGCGGGCCGGCGTCTACACGTTCGTCGCCGGTTCGGTCTGGTACCTGATCTGCACTCGTTTCGTCATTCCCCACTTCAATCGCGGGGACGAGCCGTTCTACGTGTCGGCCTATTACGGAAACTACGGCGACACGACTGCTCAGGTCGTGGGTGAAATCCTTCGTCGTCCTCAACGGGTGATATCCGACGCGACCCAGCCCGATCGACTTCGTTTCTTTCGCGACCTGCTGCTGCCTCTCGGTGTCACGCCTCTGCTCGCCCCGCTGCAACTCCTGGTCGCCGTCCCACAGATGCTCGCCAGCGTGATCGGCACCAGTCCCTACGCCCGTCAGATCAGATGGCAGTACACCTCGGTGATGATCGCACCTTTGATGGTGGCGGCCATCGACGGAGCTCGTGTGGTGTGGCGTTCACGGCGTTTGCGAGGTTGGTTGGTCGTCACTCTTTTGATGTCGTCGGTCGTGAGCAACTTCGCCTGGTCGAATTCGCCGTGGTCCGACAATTCGAACGTCTGGGCCGTGCATTCACCGCGGGTCGACGTGTTGCGACGTGCCGTCGACTTGGTTCCCGACGACGCTTCGGTGACGGCAACGTTCACGATCGTCCCTCACCTCTCTCGACGTGAGCAGATCTACGACTGGCCGAATCCGTGGATCGAGTCGTACTGGGGAGTCGACGACGGGCATCGACTTCCCTCGCCCGACGAGATCGAGTGGGTGGTGATCGATCGCAATCACGTGAGCTCCGACCACGAGACGGTTCTCGACGACATCGTGGGCGGCGGAGAATTCGAGGTCGTACTCGACGAATCCGACGTGATCGTCGCTCGCCGTGTCGAGGGCTGAGGCTGGCGTCGTCAATCGTCGGCCGGTGGCAACTCGAGATCCCAACGATCGAGACAGTCCTGGCATCGATAGGCGACCACGTCACCGGCCATCCACGAGCCGTCCTCTCGCGGGTGGGTGAGCAAGAAGCAGCGACCACCGCAGTCGACGCACACGATTTCTGTCTCGGGAGGCAACGCTGGCGTCATGAACAGAGTCTGCCAGTCGTCGGTCGCGCCTACGTAGGCTGGAACCATGCGGGTGGTGGCCGGAACGCTTCGCGGTCGTCCGATCGTCGCACCGTCAGGTGCGGCAACCCGTCCCACCACCGATCGGGTTCGTGAGGCGATGTTCAATGCGCTGGAGAGCCTGGGCGCGATCGAGGACGCATCAGCTGTCGATTTGTACGCCGGTAGCGGCGCGCTCGGAATCGAAGCTCTGTCACGCGGCGCCCGTCGATGCACCTTCGTCGAACGAGACCGCGATGCTCTACGAGCCATTCGGACGAATCTCGACAAATTGTCGCTGAACGACTGCTCGAACGTCGTCGCAAGCGACGTACTGGTGTCGATCGGAGCGCTTCGAGGTGTAGATCTGGTACTCGTCGATCCTCCGTACGGCTTCGACGCATGGGCCCGGCTGCTCGACGCGCTGGTGCCGGTGGCGAACCCCGACGCGGTCGTCGTTCTCGAGAGTGATCGGCCCATCGACCTGCCGACAGGCTGGGAAGAAGTGCGGGCGAAGCGTTACGGGCGAACCTGGGTGACCTTCGTGCGGTGCGTACCCGAGGTGTGAAACCGGTACCTTGAGTTGCCATGGCAGTCCGTCAAGCCGGTTCGGCGTCGCTCACCGCCCTGTATCCAGGCAGTTTCGATCCGTTCCACGTCGGTCATCTCGACGTCGTCGAACAAGCGGTCGAGCTCTTCGGCTCGGTGATCGTCGCCGCCATGCACAATCCGGGCAAACCGTCGGGAGTCATCGACCTAGAGGACCGCGTTCGACTGATCGGGGTGTGCACCTCCCACATCACCGGAGTCAGGGTGGAGGCCTGTCCAGGACTCGCCGTCGACGCAGCGCGTGAGCTCGGCGCCGACTTCATCGTGAAGGGTCTGCGGTCGGCGGCCGACTTCGACGTGGAACAGCAGATGGCTCTCACCAACCATTCGGTGTCGGGAATCCGCACCGTCTATGTGCCGGCTCGCCCCGACGTGTCGTACGTGAGCAGTCGCTTCATCCGCGAAATCGGGGCTCACGGTGGTCGAATCGAACACATGCTGCCTGCACCGATCGCCGGCGAAGTGGCGACTATCCTTCGACAGCGATCGGATCGTCGAGCGTGACGATGAGTGAGAGGGTCTCCCGATGACCGTGGATTTCGACGACTTCGACGACGACACCGGCTCCTACGACCGTGGAACCGACGACGTCATGGGCGACTCGGGCATTCTGCTCCGGCGCGCCATCGACATCATCGCGACGGCTCCCAACATGCCGTTGTCGTCCACCCCTCGTATCGATCGCGACGAGATCATCGAATTGCTGGAAGGCGCACTGAGTCGGTTGCCCGACGAGTTGCGGCAGGCCCGCTGGATGATGAAAGAGCGCGAAGAGTTCATGCAACGCGCCTACCGCGAAGCCGACGAGATCATCGATGCCGCCAAGGTCCAGGCCGAGCGATTCGTGCAGCGCGCCGAGATCGTTCGGGCAGCCGAGCAGCGAGCCCGGCAGATCATGGAGGCCGCCGAGGACGATTCGCGCCGGCTCAAGCTCGAGACCGAGGATTTCCTCGATCAGCGACTGGCGAGTTTCGAGATCCTGCTCGACAAACTCGCCCGAACAGTGGCCACCGGACGTCGTCGCTTGTCGATCGGCGATCAGCGGGCCGATGAGGAAAATCTGCCCGACATCTACTCCGACGACACGTACGTCGGAGACGTGGGAGTCGCCACCCCCGACCCGTCGAGTGCATTTTTCGACCAGGACAGCACGGCCAACCGCTGAGGCTCGCGTGGCCAGTCCGCTCGTCGTCAACGCTCTCGAACTTCTCCGCCGGCCGGGTTCGCGCAAGGATCTTGTCGTCGCCGTTCCTCTCGACGACGTCGATCTCGCCGGAGAGGATCGACTCGTCGACGACTCCGAGGTATCGGTCGAACTGTCGTGCGAGAGCACGAGCGATGCCGTGGTCGTGATGGGCGCGGTGCGGGTGGGAACCCGCGGCGTGTGTCGTCGCTGTCTTCGCGACGTAGAGGGCGAGCTGACGATCGGAATCCACGAGACCTATCAGGAGACCCGCACCGATCCCGATGCCTTCCCGATCGAAAACGACCAGATCGACCTCCGGTCCATGATCCGGGAGTCGGTCCTGCTCGATGTGCCCGAGGCTCCGCTGTGCCGTCCGGACTGTCCGGGGTTGTGCCCGGTGTGTGGGGCAGATATGTCGACCGAGACCTGCTCGTGCGTGGTCGAGACCGTCGATCCGCGCTGGTCGGTTCTGTCGGACCTTCGGGACTCGCTGCCCGAGTAGGGGTCACGACTCCGGGCGACACCGGTGGGGGAGCGTCGGGTCACCGCTATCCTCGGAGGGCCGTTACGAGGAGACGATCGCTGTGGCAGTTCCCAAGAAAAAGAAGTCGAAGTCGAAGTCCCGCAGCCACCGCGCCGGTGCCTGGAAGTTGGGCTCTCCGTCGCGCAGCCTCTGCCCGCGTTGTGGATCGGCCAAGTTGCCGCACACGGTGTGCAAGGCCTGCGGCTGGTACAAGAACCGCGTCGCCATCGAAGTCTGAGCCGACGTCCGATCCTCGGACAGGTCATTCTCCTACCTTCATGTTGCCGATCGCAGTCGACGCTCTCGGGGGAGATCGCGCTCCCCAGGAAGTTCTGGCCGGTGTTCGTGATGCGGTCGCACTCGGAATCCCCGTTGTTCTCGTCGGGCCTCCCGATCTCGAAGGTCGGGGCGACCTTCCGCTGATTCCCGCGACCGAGTTCATCGCTATGGACGACGATCCGGGCAAGTCGGTGCGCACCAAGAAGGATTCGACTCTCGTCCGCGCCGCCGAAGGCGTACGTGACGGCAAGGCGTCGGCCATGATCTCGGCTGGAAACACCGGCGCGACCATGGCTTCGGCTCTCTTGCGCATGGGTCGGATCAAAGGTGTGAGTCGACCGGCCATTGCCACGCCGATTCCTGTTCCCGGAGGAACGCCGACGGTTCTCCTCGATGCCGGGGCCAACGCCGAAGTTCAAGCCGATTGGCTCGTGCAGTTCGCTCAGATGGGGTCTGTCTATGCCGAGTACCGCTACGGCATTTCGTCGCCGCGGGTCGGGCTCCTGTCGATTGGCGAAGAGCCCGGTAAAGGGGACTCCCTCCGCAAGGAAGCGTACGAGTTGTTGTCGGTCGCACCTGGCATCGACTTCATCGGCAATGTGGAAGGCCGCGACGTTATGTCCGATGCGGTCGACGTGGTCGTGACCGATGGCTTCACCGGCAATGTCGTGTTGAAGACGTTGGAAGGTGGAATGAAGACGCTCGTGCGTGCACTCATGGATGCTTTTTCGTCGAAACCCGAATACAAAGAGCACGCTGATGTTCTGTTGCCGGCTCTTCTTCCGCTCTACGAATCAGTCGATCCCGACACGACCGGCGGAGCGATTCTGCTCGGCGTCGACGGAGTCTGCATCATCTCTCATGGTTCGTCCTCGGCCCGAGCCATCGTGAACGGCATCAAGGTGGCGGCCGACATGGTCGAGCGCGACATCGTCGGCCGGATTCGCGCGGCCATCGCCACCACCTCCAACTAGGCTCGATCCAACGGTTGTCACGAAGGAGGGGCTGTGCCCGCTGAAACCCATGTCGTTCCTGGTCCGATCGGCCGTGACGAGATCTTCGCGATCGTTCGAGATCAGCTCGTCGACATTCTCGAAATCGACCCCGAGAACATCTCGGAGGGCCAGAGTTTCAAGGACGATCTCGGAGCCGACTCATTGGCTCTCGTCGAACTGGTCGAGGCGCTCGAAGAAGAGTTGAGCGAACGTACGGTCGGATTCCGCATCGAAGACGAAGACCTGGCCGACCTGAAGACGGTGCGCGATGCGGTCGATTTCGTGTACGAGCAAGTTCGAGCACGAGGTGGTGGGGGCTGAACGAGCTCTCGTCTCCTCGCGACGTCCACGAGTGGATGTCGGCACTGTCGGGGCACACGTTCAAGAAGCCCGATCTTCTCGATTTGGCCATGGCGCATCGTTCATGGTGTGCCGAGAACGGCGGCGCACCGTCGAACGAACGTCTCGAATTTCTGGGTGATGCCGTACTCGGCTGGATCGTGGCCGATCTGGTGATTCGCCGTCATCCGTCGGCGACCGAGGGTCAGTTGACCGATCTACGCAAGTCCCTGGTGAGCGCCGAGGCGTTGGCCGACATGGCGCGTGAGATCGGTCTCGGTCGGTTCGTTCGACTCGGAGCCGGTGAGCGTGAAGCAAAGGGTTTCGACAAGACGTCGATCCTGGCCGACACTCTCGAAGCGATCATCGGCGCCCTGTATCTCGATGCGGGAGTCGCTCGAACCCGGCGATTCGTTCGCCAATTGGTGGCTTCACGGGCCAAGGAGGCCTGGCGTCGTCTCGATCGAGTCGACGCGCGGAGTCGTCTCATCAGAGTGTGTGTTCGAGAGTTCGGTCGGCCGCCGGTGGTCCAGACGACGTCGTCGGGTCGCGCTCACGAACCCTCGTTCGACGCCTCCGTCGTGGTGGAGGGCGAGACTCTCGGTCGCGGAATCGGCCACTCGAAGAAGATCGCCATCCAACGCGCCTCCGAGCAGGCTCTCGACGTGTTGGTGGGGCGTGGCGTCGACGTGACCAGTGCCTGAACTGCCCGAGGTCGAGACGGTTCGACGAGGCCTCGTCGAGCACGTGGTGCAGCGAAGAATCGACAGTGTCGAACTCGGGCGCGAGCGCGCCTATCGGCGAGTCGGGGCCGATCGTCTGATTGCGGGACTCGTCGGGTCGACGGTGGTGTCGGTCGATCGACGTGGGAAGTATCTGTTGTTCGCACTCGACTCAACCGAGACGCTCATGGTGCACCTGCGAATGAGCGGACAGCTGCTGGTGCATGACGCGACGACACCTCGTCCGGCCCACACCCACGTGGTGTTGAACTTCGCCAATCAGGTCGAAGTTCGTTTCGTAGATCCGCGCACGTTCGGAGAAGTGGTCGTGTTCGGCCCGGACGACGTCGAATCGGTGGTTCCCGAACTCGCCCGGCTCGGCCCCGATCCACTCGTCGACACCTTTGACGAGACGGTGCTGCGACGGTCGCTGGCGCGAACTCGACGCGCCCTGAAAGCGGTATTGCTCGACCAGAGCGTGATCGCTGGTATCGGAAACATCTACGGCGACGAGATTCTCCATCGCGCACGCTTGAACCCGTTACGACCGGCGAATCGGGTGAATCGAGAGCAGACTCGTCGCCTCGTGAGAGCAGTGGTCGACGTGTTGAACGAAGCTGTTTCAGCCGGGGGATCCACGCTCCGTGACGCTCAATACGTCGATCCTCAGGGTCGGGCCGGCTCGTTCCAGGAACGCCACCGTGTGTATGGACGAACTGGGCAGTCGTGTGTCACGTGTGATCGGGGGCGCATCAAATCGGCATCGATCGGAGGCCGGACCAGTCACTGGTGTGCGGTGTGCCAACGATGACCCGCGCCAGCGGTTTCGGCCCTCGTCGGAGAGGTCGGTGAACTAGGGTCGGGTCGCCGTGTTCCTGAAAACGCTCACCCTGAAGGGCTTCAAGTCCTTTGCCGACACCACCGTCATGGACCTCGAACCCGGAGTGACCGTGGTGGTCGGTCCGAATGGCTCGGGCAAATCCAACGTGGTCGACGCCATTGCGTGGGTCCTCGGCGCTCAGGCTCCGAGTGCGGTCCGCAGCCAGAAGATGGACGACGTCATCTTCGCCGGTACCGCCAAGCGCCCGGCTCTCGGACGGGCCGAGGTCACCTTGACCCTCGACAACTCGAGAGGTCTGTTACCGCTCGAGTTCAACGAAGTCAGCGTCAGCCGCACTCTTTTTCGAACAGGTGAGAGCGAGTACGCCATCAACGGCGTGCCCTGTCGACTTCTCGACGTCCAGGAATTGTTGTCAGATGCCGGAGTCGGTCGCCAACAGCACGTGATCGTGAGTCAGGGCCAGATCGACGCCGTCCTCAACGCTCGACCCGAGGACCGTCGATCCATCATCGAAGAAGCCGCCGGCGTCCTCAAGTTCCGTAAGCGCAAGGAGAAATCCGAGCGTCGTCTCGAGGCCACCGAGGCGAGCTTGCTGCGAGTCCAGGATCTGCTTCGCGAGGTTCGGCGCCAGTTGCGGCCGCTCGAACGCCAGGCCGACGCAGCACGCCGACACGGCGACCTCGTCGCCGAGTTGTCGGCTCTGCAGATCTTCTTGGCTGGCCGAGAAATCGCCGGTCACCGGAAGCGTCTCGAAACTTTGGCGCTCGAACGGACGACAGCCGCCAAGCGGGAATCGGAATTGCGTCAGTCCCTGGCTGAGCTCGACACGAACGTCATGGCCGCCGAAGCCGAATTGACGGCGCGGGGCGACAGTGGCCTGAGTGATGAATTGGTCAGAGTCGAGCAGCTTCGTGAGCGGGCGCGCGGTATTTCGATGCTCGTCACCGAACGTCGACGCTCCTACGAGCGAGACCGAGGTCAACTCATGGACTCGGGCCTCATCGCCACGCTCGAGGCCGATGCGGCCGCTCTGCGCTCCGAACTCGACGACGTCGAAGCGGGTATCGCACGACTCGAGCCCGAGGGCCTCGTCTTGGCCAACGACGAGGCGGCCTTCGAAGGAGAACGCACCGAGGCCGCCACGTTGTTCGACGGCATCACCTCATCGGCATCGGCGGCCACCGCGGCGGCTGAAGTTCGCGGCGAATTGCGCACCTTGCGTGCCGCGCTCGAATCCACCGAAGTCGAACACCGGCGCGTGGTGACCCGTCGTGATGCACTTGGTGAGCGCGACGCGAGGCTCGAAACCGAAGTCGAGAATCTTCGAAACGAACTCACACGCGCTCAAGAAGCCGAGGAGCCACTCGTATCCGAGGTCGCCGAAGCCGAAAGTGCTCGGATGGCTGCCGAAGCCGCCCACGAGGCGGCCGTAGCTGGTCGGGCCGACGCAGCTTCGGCACTGGCGCGTTGGCAGGCGAGAGTGGAAGCGCTCCAACTTGCTCTCGACAGTGCTCGTGCCCGAGCCGGAGCCGAGAAGTTGCGAGATGTCTCCGGTGTGGTGGGGACACTTCTCGATCTGGTGCGAATCGACGTGGGTTGGGAAGATGCCGTGGAGGCGGCGCTCGGAGAAGCTCTCACTGCGGTCGTGGTGAACGACGCGACGGCGGCCCGGCGCGCGCTGTCACATCTCCGCGAGACGGGCACGTCCGGAGCCGTGATCGCGCTCGGATCGCTGCTCGCCGCTCCGGCGGCCGTGTCGGGATCCGATGCTGTGCGGTCTCACGTGAGTGCCGATCGGACCGATGTCTCGGCCCTACTCGACTCGTTGTTGGCCCGCGCCGTGCGAGTCGACGACTGGCAGGGCGCCGTGGATGCCGTGATCTCCGATCCGTCGTTGGTGGCGGTCACGGCGGCCGGTGATCGTTTCGCAGTCGGTGGTTGGCGGATCGGAGTGGCCGGTGGTGGAGCCACCGCATCAGCACTCGACGAGGCGATCGACAAGGTTGCTTCGGCCTCCAGCGAATTGGAACGTTGTGAATCCGAATTGGTGGCGGCCAAGTCGACTCTCGATCGTGCTCGTCAGATCGAGGCCGACGTACAGAAGCGGCTCGACGCCAACGACTCCACCTTCACGGCGGCAACCGAAGCTTTGGCGCGGGTTCAAGGTGAGCGCCGAGAGATCTCGGCCGAGGCCGAGGGACTCGACGTCGCTCGTCACGAGCTCGACGAGCGACTTTCCGAACAGCGCCAACGAGTCGCCGAGCTCGATCGCCTCCTTCCGTCTCTCGAACAAGACGAAGTGGCCGAGGTCGAAGCGGCCCGGGTGAGAGGTGAGGCTCGAGCCTCGCTCGAAGCCAAAGCCGCGCTACTCGCCGGTCGACGTCGAGATCTGGCGGTGCGTTCGGCCGGACTGCTGGAACGTAAGCAATTCCCCGAATCGCGGCTTGCCGAGACCGAACGACGACTGGCTGCCGATGCGACGGCTCGCGCCGAAGTCGCCGGACGGCGTGAGCGAATCGAGAAGGTGATCGCCGTGACGGAGTCGTTGGCGGCGATGGTCGACACGCATCGGCACACCATCGAAACATGGTTGGCCGACCTTCACGAACGCCGTCGACGTCAAAGTGATGAGGTACGCGAACTGGCAACTCGTCTCGACCAGATGCGTCGCGACCGACTGGCTGCCGAGCGCGAACTCGAACAGGTGCGCGAGACCTCGCGGCGTACCGAGATCGACGAGACCGAGGTCCGGATGCGACTCGAGGCCACGGTCGAAACCCTTCGGCGCGATCTCGACGTCGAGCCCTCGATTGCCGAGGCCGCCGAACTTCCCGAACTTCCCGAAGGGTCGTCGGCGCCGGCGCGTGTTCGCGATCTCGAACGAGAACTACGACTCATGGGTCCGATCAATCCTTTGGCCTTGCAAGAATTCACCGAACTGCAGGAGCGCCACACGTTCCTCGAGGCGCAGCTCGACGACGTTCGGAACACCCGACGCGAACTGATGCGTGTGATCTCGGCGATCGATCAGGAGATCCAGCAAGTATTCGCCGCAGCCTTCGCCGACGTGAGTGAGAATTTCACGACGTTGTTCGGGATGTTGTTCCCGGGTGGTGGTGGACGCTTGATTCTCACTGCCCCCGACGATCTGTTGAACACCGGTATCGAGGTCGAGGCCAAGCCGGGCGGCAAGAACGTGAAGAAATTGAGCCTTCTGTCCGGTGGTGAGCGCACTCTCACCGCCATGGCGTTCCTGTTCGCCGTATTCCGCAGTCGTCCGTCGCCGTTCTACGTGATGGACGAGGTCGAAGCAGCCCTCGACGACGTGAACCTGCATCGTTTCCTCGGTCTCGTGAAAGAGTTTCGTCAGGATGCGCAGCTGATCATCGTGAGCCACCAGAAGCGCACCATGGAAGCCGGTGACTGTCTCCTTGGTGTGAGCATGCAACCCGGAGGCTCCTCGAAAGTCGTTTCGGAGCGACTCGAAGCTGGCTCATGATCGCTGTCGATACCCAAGACATCCTGCTGATACTGATCGCGGTCGTGCTGGTGTTCGGCATCGGCGTGGTGTTGTTGAATCGCCGCGGCCGAGGAGGATCGCCGGGGGTGCCGCCGGTTGTCAGCCGGCCGATCGAGAGAGAGCCCGCACCGGAGCCCGAGCCGGAACTCGCGCCTCGGCCCGAAGTACACGACGAGCCCGAGCAGGAGCCTGAACCAGAAATCGAGTCAGTCGACGAGGCCCCCTCGTTCCGGTCTCGGATGGGAAAGGCCGCCGCCGTACTGGCCGGAGCCTTCGGCGGTGTGCGCGCTCGCTCGGGAATCACCGACGACACGTGGGACGACCTGGAGGAAGCGCTCCTTCGAGCCGACGTGGGACTCGGTGTCACCACGAGCCTGCTCGACGGGTTGCGTGAGCGGGTGTCGAACAAGGAGATCTCGAGCCCCGACGAACTTCTCGACGCTTTGCGAGGCGAGATGGTCGGGCGTCTGGCCGGAGCCGATCGAGGCCTGCATCGCACCGCCGCAGACGATCAAGTGGACGTGTGGTTGTTCGTAGGTGTCAACGGTGTCGGTAAGACGACGACGATCGGGAAGGTGTCGGCCCAACAGACGGCAGCCGGGCTGTCGGTGGTGTTGGCCGCCGGAGACACCTTTCGGGCCGCGGCGGCCGAACAGCTCGGCACCTGGGCGGAACGATCTGGTGCCGAATTGGTGCGGGGGGCCGAAGGTGGCGATCCGAGTTCGGTGGTGTTCGACGGGGTACAGCGCGCGAAATCCCGTGGCGCCGATCTGGTTCTCGGTGACACGGCCGGACGGCTTCAGAACAAGTCCAATCTCATGGACGAACTACGCAAGGTGCGTCGAGTCGCCGATCGCGATCCGGGTCATGTGAGTGAAGTGCTGTTGGTGATCGATGCGACGACCGGACAGAACGGTCTGTCACAGGCGCGTGAATTCACCGAAGCAGCCGGAGTGACAGGTGTGGTGCTCACGAAGCTCGACGGTTCGGCCAAGGGTGGCATCGTGTTCGCCATCGAGACCGAGTTCGGCATTCCCGTGAAGTTGGTCGGGCTCGGTGAGACGATCGGCGATCTCGTTCCATTCGACCCCGATGAGTTCGTGGGGGCGCTCTTTTCGTCGTAACCCACGGGAACCGACGTTCGTCCCGCGACGTCCAAGTGACATGACTCGCCGTCGTCGAACCCCTACCTTGTCGCACATGGTGCGTCGTTCACTTCCCGTTCTCGCCGCGCTGGCTGTCATAGCCGCGTGCGGAGACGATCCCGACAATCCGTCGGCCCTTCCGGTTCTTCGGATCGGGGCCGGTGCTGCTTCGGCCGAAGCGGGAGTGAGCGCCGACATGGTCGCCCCCGACCGCATGTCGATGTACGTGCCCACGGAGTGGGAGTTCGTGGTCGACGGTTCGCTGCCCGCCCTTGACTCCGAGGCACCGGTGTACGTGCTCAGTGGCGGTGTCGAACCATCGGCTGAGCAGTTGGCGACCCTGCTCGAGGTTCTCGGTGTGGACGGCTCGTTCACCCGCACCACGACCGACCCCGGCACCGACTACGAATGGACCACATGGTCGGTCGGGCCCGACGACGGGTCGGGCCCCACGATCACTGTGTCCGACGACGGAATGCTGACGTGGTGGTACTCCGAAGGTTGGGAGGCCACGTCGACGAGCCGTGTCGAGCCGTGCGTGTCACCGATCGACCCAGACGGCGTACTCGTCGAAGACGACGTGATGTGTCCCGACGAATGGATCGAGCCGACCCCACCCGTCGGCGTTCCGTCGGCCGCCGAGGCCGAAACGAAATTCCGAGATCTCGTCACACGACTCGGATTCGGTGCCGATCAACTGACGATCGAGTCGTACGGAGACGACTGGTCGGCCGGTGCATGGGGCTACGTGTCGATCGGAGGAGTGCGGTCGTCGATGACACTCACCGCTTCGTTCGGCGAGAACGGACGTCTGACGTACGCCGGCGGCTATCTCGGTCGTCCGGAACGACTGGCTACGTACCCGCGGGTCGGTACGGCGGTCGGTCTCGATCGCCTTCGCGACGACTATCGATCGATGATGGGTCGGGTCGCGATCGAACCAGCTGTCGACGGCTCTCCCGTACTCGTCGATCCGGTGTCTCCTGAGCTTGCTCCCGATGAGACGGTGATCACCGACGACACAGCGATCATCGATGACTCAGTGATCACCGACGAGACTGTGATCACCGACGAGACTGTGATCACCGACGACACGATCGTCCCCGATGAGACGATCCCTGAGGTGATCCCCGAGACGATTGTCGTACGACTCGTCGATGTCGAGGAGGAGTACATCACCTACTGGAGTGTCGATGGGGACGTGTATCTCGTGCCCGGGTACACCTTCGTGGCTGCCGAGGACGAGTGGGGCTATCGCGGTCGCTACACGGTGCCGGCGATCCCGAGCGAGTATCTCGACATCGTCGAGCCTCCGTTGCCCGTCGAGCCCGAACCGATGCCGATCGAACCAGCGCCGTTCCCTGGCGGTGGTTCGTCGGGAAGCGGTGGCGGAGTCGATGCCATTGCGATCTCTGATGGCGAAACCACCGATCTGATCGGCCTGAACGAAGACGAAGCTTTCGAAGTAGCCGTCGCTCGAGGTTGGGAGGTTCGCGTGGCCGCACGCGACGGAGAGCAGTTCTCGCTGACCATGGATTACCTCTGGAATCGAGTGAACCTCACCGTCGAGAACGACGTGGTCACTGCTGTCACCGTCGGCTAGGGGTGATACTCGCCGACGGTTCACCCCCGGCAGACCGTCGCTAACCTCGACCTCATGTTCGACAATCTGTCCGGCCGTTTCGAGGGGATCTTCAAGAAGATCCGCGGCAAGGGACTTCTCACGCAAGCAGATGTCGACGAGGTCCTGAAGGAAATTCGTACCGCTCTGCTCGAAGCCGACGTCAACGTGTCGGTCGTGCGTTCGGTTGTCGACCGCATTCGCGACGGTGCAGTCGGTATCGAATTGTCGAAGGCTCTCGATCCGAGCCAGCAGATCGTCAAGATCGTCAATGCCGAACTCACAGCGATTCTCGGTGGCGAGACGCTCAAGATCGCCTACGCGAGCAAACCACCCACCGTGGTGTTGATGGCCGGCCTTCAAGGTTCGGGTAAGACCACCAACTCGGCCAAGCTCGCCAAATGGTTCGTCGCACAAGGACGGCACCCGCTACTCGTCGGTGCCGACCTTCAACGTCCGGCCGCGGTCGAGCAGTTGCGAACTCTCGGTGGTCAGATCGGTGTTCCGGTCTTCAGCGAGCCGAGTGATCCGGTCTCTACTGCGGCCCGCGGACTCGCCGAGGCACGGCGACTGGGTCGTGACGTGCTCATCGTCGACACGGCCGGACGCCTCGCCATCGATCCCGAAATGATGGAGCAGATCCGTCAGATCTCCGACGAGTTGAGTCCCGACTACACGTTCTTGGTGATCGATGCCATGACCGGTCAGGACGCGGTCAACGTGGCCGAGGCCTTCCATGAGACTCTCGAGATCGACGGCGTGATTCTGTCGAAGCTCGACGGTGACGCCCGTGGCGGCGCGGCACTGTCGGTCAAAGAAGTGATCGGGCGCCCGATCGCCTTCGCCAGCACCGGCGAGAAGCTCGATGCGTTCGAACAGTTCCACCCCGATCGCATGGCGAGTCGCATTCTCGGAATGGGCGACGTGCTGACTCTCATCGAGCAGGCGGAGAAAGCGTTCGAGAAGGACCAGGCCGAAGAGGCGGCGGCCCGACTCCTCGAGGGCGAATTCACGCTCGACGACTTCCTCGAGCAACTTCAGTCGTTGAAAAAGATGGGACCCCTCGGGGGAATTCTCGGAATGATGCCGGGAATGCCGAAGGAGTTGAAGAACGCCAAGGTGGGTGACGACGACCTGAAGCCCATCGAAGCCATCATCCGGTCCATGACGCGTGACGAGCGTCGCCGTCCCGAGATCATCAACGGAAGCCGTCGTCAGCGGATTGCGTCGGGAAGCGGCCGCTCGATTGCGGAGGTCAATCGCCTCGTCAAGCAGTTCGGCGAGATGCAAAAGATGATGAAGCGCATGGGCGGAGCCGGTGGCAAGGGCAAGAAGGGCAAAAAGGGCGGTCTGGGGGCGTTGTCAGGTCTTGGGGCCGGCCTCGGAAGCGGCGTGCCCGGGCTTCCGGGCCAGATGCCTGGCGCCGACCCGGGTGGCTTTTCGTTCCCACCCTCTCGCTGAGATCGATCTCGAGCGCAGGGCCAGCGTTGGTGGTGCACGAGCCCACCGCTAGCCTCTCTCCTTCGTGAATGACGGGCCCTCCCGTCGCCTAAGGAGCCCTCTGCATGG
>Ga0075480_10000555_pt1 | contig 22573 bp, 31 predicted proteins | sample DEB08_DNA_7_FD_81590 | JGI IMG/M metagenome (GOLD analysis project Ga0075480, IMG submission 81590) | Aqueous microbial communities from the Delaware River and Bay under freshwater to marine salinity gradient to study organic matter... | ecosystem: Environmental > Aquatic > Marine > Coastal ... | reverse complement strand
GAGATTCAGGAAACTCCCGAGGCAGTTGTGCCTGAACCCGCTACCGAACTGCCAGAGCAGGGCGGCGATGAGGGGGAATGGGTTGTTGCTAGCGGTGCTGGCGATTATTTCTTTTCCTTGGAGAAACTGCGGGTTTTCAAGCATGACGGTAGTGATTCCGTTACCGACGAGCAGTATCGCTCTGGGTTTGTTCTTACTGACTTGGTTGAGTTAGGCCGAGCAGTGCAAGTGATTCGTAACTTCTTATCCTGACCTGAAAGGGGGTTCTTGTGTCTACCGTTTCACCGAATCTTGCTACTGGCAAGACAATCGTCGCCAATGGTGCATTTGCCTTTTGGACGGCGAAGAAAACCAAACGGTCTGCTGTTGCCACGGCATTTGCTGCGGCACAGGAGGACGTTTCCCATATCCCTGCCGTCAACCACTACGATGCTCTCGTACGTTGCGGCACAATTCTGGTTGAGAAGGCAGCGTTGAAGGAACGCAGTTGCCCTGTCAAGTGGGACTCGTTGTCTCGCTCTGGTGTTGGCGTGGAGTTTTGGAAACTCTACAAGGGGGAAGGCGGGAATACCCGTGTTCCTCTGTTCTCGCTGGGTGTCGATGCCACCAACAAGGCATTCGTCATTCAGCACAGTTCGTCTGTGCCAACGATTGCCAAACTATTTGCCAATCCGCAGATGAACGCCATCGTCAACGCCCTGTACCAGCAGGAGTTGGAGTACATGAACGCCAGAGACGTTACCGAGGCCATACGGGGCGTTGTCATGCGGCAACGCGGCGTATCCGTCAAGGAGACTGGTGGCGTGTACTTTGTTCCTGACTGTGGGCTGACAAAGATGGATCGTTTGTTCACCAACATGAATCTGTGCGGCAATCGCTGCACACTTCTGGTGCAAGACCTGTCGCAGAATGAGGAACTGCGGCGGCAAGTCATTGAGGCGGCACAAGAGGACATGGAGGAAACCTTGAACAAGATGATGTCGCAGATGGAGCAGTTGATCGACGACGATAAGAAGCCCCGAGGGAACGGGCAGCGTACTCGTATGGCCGAGACTCAGCGGATCGCTGATCTTTGCCAGTATTACGAGAAAACATTCAACGCTGGCTTGGTAACAACGAAGAAGTTGTTGGATAAGGCGATGGAAATGTTGGCCGAGTTGCACAACCGGTACAACGCTTAGTTTGGTTCTTTCCGGGGGTATTGCTAGATGCCCCCTTTCTTTTACTACGAGGAGCGAAAGCATGGCTTTCAAAGGTAATGACCCGTATTGGGTAATGGTTCAACTTGGCATCAACGCTATGGCCGAAGGTGGTTCTGGTGCGGCAAAGACAAGTAGTGCCGAGGCACTGGCGGCGAAGTTGGATCGGTGGTTCTACGCCTTCCTGCCGTCTCACCACTTGACCGAGGAGGTATCCGGTATTCCCGTTGTCTATCGGGAGGAAGGAGTGGCGAAGATGACGCCACTTGACTGGGTATCTCGTTGTTGCCAGAAGATGGGTTTCTTGGCTATCGACGAGTTCAATACCGGCAGTCAGTCGATGATGGCATTGCTGCTGTCTGTGCTGGAAGGCCGAAGGATCGGCAATCTGCGGCTGTCGTCTGATCTTATGCTCTGTGCCTTTATGAACCCGCCTCATCTGGCACCAAACGCCATCCCGATTCCTGCCAGTGTGCGGAACCGGTTTTTCTGGTGGGACTGGAAGACGCCTGTTCAGGACTTCCTGTCTGGCATTGAGGACGACAACTACCCCACGCCTCACGTTCCCGTCGTCAAGGACGCGGATATGGCGATGCCGAAATGGGGTGCCTTGGTTCGTGCATTCTTGGAAAGCAAGCCGGAGTACATTGAGGCATCGGCGGTCACTGACGAGGATCGCTCGTTCCCGTCGCTGCGTACTTGGCGAATGGTCAAGATTGGCTGTGCTGGACTGGACAGTATCAACGCTGATCCCAAGCAGTACATTCAGTTGACGAACGGTTGCGTGGGCAACGAGGCATCTGCTATGTTTCACGAATACGTCAACAGTCTTGGCCTGTATCGGGCACAAGACGTGCTGAAGGGGCTGGTTCGTGTGGACTTCACTGATCCGCATGACCGGCTTATGCGGCTCCCCGCTGCATTAGTCTTTCATGCCAGAGCGATGAAGGATACGGGGGAACTCACAGGAGAAATGATCGGTCGGGGCTACGAGATTCTCGTAGAACTCGGCGAACGTGGACTTATCGACTGCGTGAAGAAGCCTCTGGCTGTCATGGCAAACCTTTGCCGTGGTACGTGGAGGCCAGATGCTGCGATGCAGCGTAGGTTCGGCAATTTGCTGAACCAGATTCGTGCAGTCTAGCCATCTATTACTTGCCAGTGACCCTCGCCAAGAGCCAGACGAACCGCAAGGTTCTAGGAAGGTTTCCGTGGGGGGTTGCCAGCCGGTCGAGACAATCGGTAGCCGTCTGGAATATGGGAACCGGGGCGTAAAAGGTTCCGCTGGCATTTTCTTTTTCTCTTTTCTCAACGAGGTATCTCAATGGTAACGCTTGAAAAACATATCGTCCTTGTCAGTCAGGCCAAGGAGAAGGCAAAGGAGTGGTATCACTGGTGCGGTGTAGCACTGGACTTCACTCCGACGTACTACACAGACAAGGTTCCAACTGCCGCAGTTGACGAAGTGGGGCGAATGTATATCAATCCCGAGTTCATCTGCAATTTCAACGGCAAGCCTATGTCGCCAGAGATGGTGGCATGGGTTATGTTGCACGAACACTTCCACAACTTCCTAGACCACGCTGAACGGCGGCAGACATACGTGCCCCATGCCAATCAGCAGAACTTGGAAGCGTGGAATATCGCTGCTGATCTTGTCATTCAGCAGATGCTTGACCAGTACGACCGATACCGTCCGGAAGGCACGGTCAACTATGACGACTGCAAGGAGCGGTGGCCGAAGGTTACGCCGAACTGCACGGTTGAGCGGTACTACTCTGTGATCCTTGAAGGAATGCAAGAGGAAGCCAAGACTCCACCGCCACCACCGCCACCACCACGGGGAAGGCCGGATGACGATACCGACATCGGTATTCCGGGCGACGATGGCGGCAATCAGGCTGACGGTGAGACTGGCGACGATGATGACAACCAGAACCATTCCGGCGGCAAGCCAGACGATTCGCAGTCGGAACCAACCAGCGATATTCCCGGTTCGTCCAGTGCTGACGGTGTGCAGCGGGACTACGAGGAAGAGCGTGACCTTGGCAGCGTTGGCAGCAATCTTTCCAGATTGGAGGAAGTTCGGCAATCACTGTCGGAGGATGAGTCTATCGGGCAAGGCAGCACTGCTGGCAACGTGCGGCAGATGCTCAACAACAAACTGGTTCATCAGCCCGATCCGTTTGACAAACTCCGCAACGTTGTTGCTCGTTCTGTGACAGCACGGGAAGGCAATCCCGAAGAAACCTATCGCAAACGTAGCCGCAGGCAGACTGACGATGACTTGCCAATCAAAGGCAACATTTACTACCAGCCTGAATGCACCATTGTGATCGACACGTCTGGCAGTATGACCAGTCGAGCGAGAACAGAGCGGGCTATGACTGCGATTGCACAAGGTTGCCAGCGAGTGCGAAACCCACGGGTTATTGCATGGGATGCTGAGTTGCAGGGAGACGGACGTATTGCTAGTCCGGCCAACTTCCAGTGGTCTGGTTGCGGGGGTACGGATATGACCGGTGCCTTGCTTTATGCCGCGAAGGAACACAAGCCGGACTGCATTGTTCTTGTGACAGACGGCGGGACAGGATGGCCGGATAAGCCGCTCAACTGCCCGCTGATTGTTGCTCTTGTTGCCAACGACGGCTACCCGCCACCGTGGGCACAGACTGTTGATCTTACCAAGGGAGGGAAGATCAATGTCTGCTGAACAAGTTGAGGTTATCAGTCACGTCGCAGCAGTTGTCTTGGTTGGCTTATTACTCGTAGTTGGGAGCAACAAATGACGAACACTGACGGTGTTCCAGACGTGCGAGACTACCTGAAGAACTTCACGGAGGAAGTTCTCACTCGCAGGTTTTTTCAGGAGGTTGTGCGAGATGCCATTGGCAATGCCGTGGAAGAACTACAGGAGGCACACGGCAAGGAGTCGAGTTTCGATGGCAAGCCTGCACACGACTTGACGGCAGTCGTCGGCGTGTTCTTCGAGTGTTTTCGACAGAGACTGCACGGTTGCGAATACATTTTGGCAACAAGGCTGAAGCGGGACTCGAATAGGCATCTGGCCTACACAATGCCCCGCCCAAAACAGCATAGACCAAAAGTGACCAAGCCAGCATTGACGCTGGTAGAGCGGCGGGCAAGGGATGCCGAGGAGAAATTGAAGAGTTGGCAGCGTAAGGCGAAACTCGCTGCCACCAAGATAAAAAAGTACAAGAAGAAGTTCCAATACTACCGCAAAAAGGGGGCCATCTAATGTCAACAGTAGAGTTCGAGACCGAGTTCCAGCAAATGCACAGGCGTAGCGAATGCCTGTATCCGTACCCACCTGTTCGGATTGCCTACTCGAAAGAGAGTAACGCTTTGGTTTCGTGGGAGGAAAGTTGGGCGACCTATGATCGCAGGGCTATCCCGAAGTTCATATCGTCGAATGAGTTTCTGGAAAGCCAGAAAGACCCCATTACGTTTATCCCGCATGGCACACTGCACCAACTGGCAACGCTGACGGCGATAGACCTGCATCGAAGCGGCACGACTGGGCGGTTCGGTGTATTCAGACGCTTTGCCCAAGTGTTTGGTGAGTGGCTCAAAATCAATGGTGGCCCGCAAACCCTAGAGGTCAGCGGGTTTCTGTCGTTCTTCTGCAAGTACGGGAAGACATACGGCGGGGACTACTGGCGGGAGGAGCGGCGTATGTCTGAAGGAATGGACTGGGGCATTGGCAGTTTCGACTTGGGCTACCGCCAAACCTGTGCCCTGAAATACACAGGCGATCTCGTAAAGTTTTCTCCGCGACGGGTTGGCCCTTTGCTGAAATTGTTCACCGAAATTTTCCCGTACGTCGGGGAAGGGGACTACTACCGACTGACACACCACCATCCTCGGCACAACGCCCAAGAACTGATGCGTGTTGAATACACTGCCGCAAACGGTGGCCGTAAGGCGATCTCCGGCTGGATACCGCTGGTAATTGTGCAGTTTCTGGAGTCTCTTGTTGCCGATGGCAAGACAAGGCAAGCGGTTCAGACTCGCAGTGCCAGCACACGGGAGAGGATTGCCGAATCTAACCCGATGCAATACTGGCTTGCCCCCTTAGACCTCGTTACGTCTGGCGATCAGCGAGAAGTTTTCAGGCTCAACACCAAGATACTTCGTGAACTAGCAGGGGACTTGTACTACGCTGCTGTTGAGGATGGCGTCTGCCCGTATGGTGCGAAGGTGGACTACTTCAGCCGCATGTTCACGAACATGACCGCAAGCCTGACAACGTTCTGGATTGACGACACGTTCAATATGCCGGAAAGTTTGCACACTTACTTTCGTCCGCAGCAAGAACGCAACGACAGTACCATGCCACCAGACTACAACAACGACAAGTGGAGCGGGCTGAAGTTTCAACGGTCAGAAGAGGGTCTGTTGCTTGACCGCGAGGTCTAACGAATTGCACAAGACGGCAGGGAATGGCCGGATTCCCTGCTGTCTTTTTCTTTCTCCGGCACCAGCGAGGGTTGATGATATGCAAGTGAAAGTGAAGCGGAAATACTTTGTCTTCAAGGAAGTTTCTTCCGCTGACGAAGTGTTGGAGTACATGGCAATGGGGTTCGAGTATCGCCGTGTTGCACCAGAGGTTGTCGAAGAATCGCCGCGAACTCCGAAGCCAATTCGGAAACGAGTGAAGGCCGTTCGGGGCCGCAAGCCAAACCGCAGGCCGTTCACGCAGAACGAGCGGTTGGAAATGGTGCGGTTGAAACATGAAGGGGTGTCAACTAGGGTGATTGCCCATCGGTTCGGTGCGTCCAACTCTGGTGCGTACCACGCTATCCGCAAGACCTGTGAGGAACTGGGAGTTTCGTTCGATGGAACCAAGACCGATAGCCCGTCACGTCAGCAGGCGTGAATGGCAGTTTCTGGTTGCGGTCGCCGAACAGATAGATAGTGAGGGGACTCAGCCAACCTACCGTGGATATTGCAAAGCGGTAGGTTGGCAGTCCCCAAACACTGTGCGGCAGATGATCGTCAGCCTACAGAAGAAAGGGGTGATAAGTGTGGCCCAAGAAACACACGGCGTTATTTTCAACTGGCGGCAGGTACTTGCCGAACACCGAGGAGGAATAAGTGATGAATGAAGGAGCAACAATGACCGACGAAGAGCGTGAACTGATGGACAAGATTGTGACAGTTGCCGAGAAACGTGGCTCGAAGGACACACTCTCCAAGAAAGAGGCCGTAATGCTGAACAGTCTTTGGCACGCTCCACCGTTCTACGTGGAGTTCACCACAACTCACGCAATCGGCAAGAGACTGCAAGCATTCCCCGGCAAAAAGATCAACCAAACTTTGATTGGTCTGGTGTGGGATGGCGTGACGCGGACTCGCAAAGGGGCGTCTGGGTTGCGTTTCACGCAACGCATGGCGTTTGGGATGCTTTGTCTTTTCGACCGTGACATTCGCAAGATAGCAAGCAAGGGGGAGGACATTGACGATCTCTAGTAGATGCTTCATGTATGGTCGCCACTCAACCAAGCACCAACACATGACGCGGCATAAGCAGGAGTGGGCCTGCCGCAACTACTACAGCACTTACCTTGAACCTATCGGCGTAGAGATGGTGCCCCGCTACTTCTACGACGAGGCCGTGTCTGGCGGTTTGCCGTTTGGCGAACGACCAGAAGGCAGGGTAGTGCTAACCAGTGTTCAACCCGGAGACTGGTTGTTGTTTAGTGATTGGTCTCGCACCTTCCGAGACTTGGAGGACAGCGAGAAGGTCACGAAGAACTTGCTTGGCCGTCGTGTAAATTTGCACTGCACTGGTTTCCCAATCGACACAGCAAAAGCAGTCGGTCGGTACAGTCGTCGCATCATCGTCGCAAGCAACCAACTGGAACGAGAGTTGGCCGCAGAGCGAGTGGTTGAACTCAACCGCTACAAGATAGCCGAAGGCATACCGCATAGCCGTGGTTGCCCAATGGGCTGGAAGAAGGTGTCTCGCGTAGTGTCTGGCCGTACTGTTCGGGAGTACCGCGTAGACCCTGACGAACGCCAACTCTGCGGGTACGTGGCTGGGTTACGGGCGTCTGGGGAGAGTCACGAACGCATTGCTCAGTGGCTGCATACCCAGCGTATGTTCCGCAGCAAGCGTGGTTCTGATCGAACCGTTGTAGTTTGGATGCTGCAAGCCCATGCACTTGACCCACCATTTCCCAAGATCACGTCTTACAAGCGTGTGAGGGAGATGATAAAGTCAGGGGAGTTGCGACTCCGCACGTCGTAGCCGCTCCACTGCAATCTGTATCCGGCGTTTGATTGTCCTCGGATCAACGCCCTGCTCATAGCCTAGTTGTTCGAGGGTCACGCCTTCGACAAGCCGGTCTTCTAGCAGAGTCCGGTCATACGGCGAGAGCATACGGATTGCTTGGAGGGCACGGCTGTTGGCACGGGTGCGGCTTGTACTGGGTGTTTGGTCGATGATCTCTTCGACCACTACGAAACGCCCGTCTTGCCGCACCTGTGTCAGCACTGCTCTATATAGTGCGTGGCGTATGGAACTGCCGAAGTATGTCGTCGGCAAAGACTTGCTTTCATCGTACGTCAAGGCAGCACTTGCTACTGCCTGCATGGCTACACTAACCATGTCAACCCTGCGAATTGCACTTCGCAAGTCAGGGTTCTTCTTTATGAAACTAGCAACGGCTGGCTTAACAAACGCCAGCCCTTCTTCGGCTAGTCGCTGCTGCTTTTTATTGAGGCGTCTTTTTCTTCGTCTCATTTCAAAGGGCATTTGCCGTCAGGGCAATTAGCCTTTGACGGTTGGCCCTTGCTGGGTGCCTTGCACTCGCAGTCAGCAGGGCAGGGGCAGGCAACTCTATGCCCATCTGGCATAACGATATACCCTTTACCCCCGCACTCCCCGCAGCACCCCTCCTCGTCCTCGTCATCATCCTCGTCCGGCACTGCTTCTGGCGTGGCGAACGACGCATAACTAGCCGCAACGGAGGCATAACTGTGCAATGCCTCTACGTCCATCGGCACACCGTCGTCGGCAAGCCAAGTCAGTATTGCTATGAGCCACCTAATCACCAGCCGTCTCCATGTCTCAGTGGGCGGTAGCCGCTGGAGTCAACAGTTTGCGGCTCTTGCACAAATTGCTTTTCACTGAGGTCTAGTGTCGGGCTTTCTGCCAGCCACATCAACCATAAACTAGACCGTGCTGCCCTAATGATCCACTTCATAAAGGGGCGTTCATTGCGGCGTGGCGGGCGGGGGATTAGTTCATCACCACCACCGGCCATACTGTAGCCCAGTGCCAAACAAATGATGACCAAAATTGCAATCTTTTGTGTCTTAGTTACTTGCCATTTCATTGGTTCGCAATCCATTCTCCGTGGTCAAGGTCTTGCCACTCGAACCCGTTAACGCCCGCGATTGCGAACGATTCTCCTTGGGCTAGGATGGCACTAATATCTTCTCGCGTTGCCCAGTAGCACCCCTGCGGCATATCTTCCGGCCACACATTTTCTCTTGGGCCAATCCAGTTCTCCCCCCAACTATTGCAGATCAGTATTCCGTCACGCTTGCCCTCGTTTTTAGCGTACCTCACGCCCAGACATACTTGGCAATGCAGCCACCGGCCCTTCCTGCGCGAAAATCCGTCCTTGTCTCGGCGGGAATCGAATCCAATCGACGAGCATATAGCCACGGGAAAGCCGGACTCTATGCTGGCAGCACACTCCTCGAACGTCGTGACCAGAGCAACGCCGTGGGCAACACGTTTGTTGGCTTCCTTGTCGAGCCATTCGTTACCCCGGCCACCGCAGCCATAAGCCCCAAAGTTCTTGGCCACCTCTGGGGAATAAGTGGTGAAGTCTAGGTCGCGGTACTTCTCTCTAAACAGTACGCCACCCGTGCCGTTCCGCAGGCCACTGATCCACCTAGTCGCACCGGATGCCGTCGCCCCGTCACTGAACCCCGCGAACTCTACCCCTCTGGCTTCGCACCTAGCACCACCGTACAGTGGCTCCGTCGCAACTAACAGTGGCGGCTCTGGGACTATGCCCTCTACGTGCTGCACACAAAGCACCACATAACACCCCATTGCGTAGCCGAAACTCACGCAGTCTCCTATTCCCTGCCGCCAGACAGTAAACTTTCTGCCGTAGACTTGCCGGTGACAGACGTCAGCCTGCCGCCAAAGGAACGTGTCTTTGCCCTTGGCGTTCTTCAGAATGTCGGCACCGGCCTGCCGGAAGTAGGGCTGATCTAACTCCGCTAGGAACTTGGCAGTGCCAGACCGATCCGGCTGGAAACCAAAGTCCTCGCTTTGCCCGTATAGAATATCATCGCTTGGCTGGTAGGCCGCAATGATGATTGCCACTATGAGTAGCAGGGCTGCGATATATCTAGCGACCAACTGCATGGCGGGATGCCTCGGATATTTCTCTGAGAGTCAGAACCCACAAGGCTCTCTGGCTCTCGGTGATTGGCCCCCCGCTCAGACCAAGTTTCTCTGTCATGTACTCGTCAATCGCGTCCCGCACCTTTGGTTGCCTCGCCCCGATTGACACTCCCTCTAGCCTGTACTCCCTCGCTGTCCTACGCAGATCGTCAATAGCCGTGCCGGTCTTTAGTCTTGGCTCGTCTAGCGTGCCATCGTACTCAACAATATCTGCGAGTTGTCCACACAAACACGACAGGCACTTGGCATCGTCGGCGGCGTACTCTCCAACGAAAAGCCCAGTAAGGTCGAGTTCAAGGACTGGTGCTGGGGCGGGCGGCTCTGGTGATGGCCCTTCAATGCCCCACGCAAAAGCCAGCCCAAGCAGTAGAGCCACGCCCACAATCCTATTGTTCATCGTCAATCCCCTGCATTAGTCCAAGGACAATGACGTCCATCGCTGCCCGCTGCTCCGGCGTCATGCCGACAGTCTTGAAACGCTGATGGACTAGGTGAAGGGCGTCCATCGCTGCCCGGAAACTGGGGGTGCTGTTGATGACGATGGGTGCCTTTTGCTCTGGCACAACGTTGATGTGTTCAATCAGCGTCGGGACTCGGGTTTTCTTTCCCGGCCACAAAAGCAGAGCAATAGCACAGGCAACTAGAAAATATGTCATCACGCTGTTTTACCTCTAACGATTGGCAGTAGCCCTTCAATCGTACCGCTGGCCAGCGACATGGCTAACTGTCGTGCTGCGGGTGCCACAACAAACCACACTGGCTTCAAGTAGATGGGCACAATTCTATGGGCAAACTTGTCGAACAACTCGCCAGCGTAGTGCATGACGAGTTCTTTTCTCTCTTCGCCCTTGACAGGTATGAGGTCTGCCGCTGTGATCATAGCCCGCAGACTCATCGTCATAAGGGTTGCATACTCCGAAACGGTGTAGCCACCCTCACTTCTTTTCGACCACTCGACGCTAAGGTCTGAGGCCAACTGGTTCAGCCTTTTGATTGTCTCTTCCATGCTCTCACGCTGGGGTTAGTTGGGCTTCGCTATCTAGGTTTATGGCCCTGCTGGCTGCGGTTTTAGCATACCTATCTATGCCGTTTCTGACGTACTGCTCCTCTAATTCTAGGGCACTGAGTACCTCTTCAAACGAGATTAGCCCCGCCTTTCCAGCCATCCACTCCTTCGCTGCCTTGTACTGCAACCTTGCCTCGGCCTTCGAGATGCGGGCCTCTTGACTTCTGCTGACCGACGAAACTGTGCGTAGCAAAATCATCGCACAAATCGAACGCCAGCCACCGGAGATTTCATCCCCCGAAAGGCTAGACAAGTCGTGGTCAATGAGTTCCTGTTCTGCCGGTGACGGCAGGCTGTCAGCCCTTGCTCTCATTCTTCCCCTCTTGCTCAGAGAGACGCTGCTCTTCCTTGGTCAAATACCAAAGAGCCTTGCGAACGTCGGTCAACTCCTGACCCTTGAACTTTCGGCGTAGCAAGTATTTGAAAACATTGCCAATTAGAAAGTCCTCGTACTGGGTAATTTCTATTGCCTCTATCCCTGACGGGTGGCTCTTATAGTGGCTGGGTGCAACTGGGTCACTCGCCCCTGTACTCTTTCGTAACGTGGGCAAGGATTGCCCAGAAAAGTTGGTCATGTTCATTCCCCTCCTCGTATGGAACTGGACATTCATCTCGCAGTACGTGCGCCCATTCTTCTAGCAGCGTTTCGCACATTGAGTGTTCCGCTGCCCTGCACAGTCGTATCAGTACCCGTTCTTTTCCCAGCAGGCAGATGCCATGCAGACCCTCCTGTGGCTTCACTATCCGAACCACAACGGGGCGTTGCACTGGGTACTTGCGACGGAGCCATCGCGTCACTGTTCGCACATTCGTAGGCATGGACAATCCTCGGGAGGTCTACCAGATTTATGGTCAGTAGCCACTCCCCTTGGTCTATCCTGTGCATCAGCACTGGGCACTTTCTCCCGCTTTGATCGGTGGCAATCGCCATTGCCTTCGGAACATTCAACCGATTCACCCTCTTGACCTCGAACCATAATCCGGGCGTGTCTGAAACAAGCACGTCGGCTGTGGTCTCGGTGCCGCTGTGCTGCTGTGCCCGCTTGGCCTGCCACCCAAAGAGAGTGGCCAGCCGCTCGGCGGCTTCCCGCTCGCCCCTCGCTCCTTTATTACGGCTTCGCTTGCCGATGGCACTGCGATCCGGAGTGCGACTATTACGCTCCGCTCGCCGACCCTGTGGTTGCCGCTTTTTGGCCATGTCTATTCTCGTTTCTGGAATCTGGAACTACGGCCACGGGTCGCCGCCGTCTCGTCGCCTGTCTTTCAGGAACGCCTCTGGGATTGGCTCTGGGTCGTATGGCAAAGCCTTGCGGCGTTTAAGGCTGGCCAGTTTCTGTAGGTCAACCTCTCCGTCTACCTCGGCCTTTGCCACTAGGCAGGCACCCTTTGGAATCTCTCCGTAGTCAGGGAGTTTATTGTGGACTGCGTGGTGGCAGCGGGAACAGAGATTCAGCCAGTTCTCTATGCAATCTTTCCTTCCCGGCCCGCCAACTATATGGTGCAATTCCATAAGCCTTCCGGCCCGACGTGCTGGCCAGTGGCATATTGCACAGAAAGGATGCAGTATCTGGTATTCCCCCTTGTCGATCTCATTCGGGTTCCGCTCCATCTTTGATAATCCATCCGTCTTCTACTCGGGTGTACTGCCGCACAATCTTGTACCCCAACCACCTGCCTATCCGTGCGAAGTGGTCGCTGAAAACCCCGATGGTTTCCTTCGGGTGGTCTGCTAGTGCTAGCGCAGACAGTGCCGCAGCAATCTTCCGCTGCCGCATATCTTCCTTGACAAAACCTTGAATGCAGGTGACACCTTCCCACAACGACGCCATCACCCAGCCGATTGGCTGTAGTTCGTAGTCCTTGTCGTTGTACGCAATCGCAAACTTAGAGTCTGGCGGGAGTTTGCTCCTGTCGTTGTCGTGGGCGAAGTCACTGAACAGTGCCCTGTTCTCGCCGTCTGGTTTTGTCAGGAACCGTATCTCGTCCGCGACCCAGTTGGGAAGGTCGTCGTTAGAATAAATCCGAACAGTGGTCATGCTCACCGCAGTGTTCATCCTCTGAGACAATGGGCCACGCACCATTCAATGTTCCCGGCATCGGGAACTGTGGTGGCATTCTCCGGCACTGTCCATAACTACCATCACATTCGTCGCACTCCACGCGAACGAAGTGGCGGCAGTTCTCGCAGGTTGCGTCTATGTCTTCCACTGAACATCCTTTCAGGCCAATATCATAACCGGCAAAGGGCGGGACGCAAATCGTTTTTATTGACGAAAATTGCCTTGTCTTTTGGGCAGGCCCAGTTAATTGTGTGGGATTTATTCCTCTTGTCCCAGCACTCGTCCAGTACCCAATACGCCTTGGATGCCGGGATAATAACAGCAAAGTGTTCCATGTCCGGCGCACTGACCCAGTAACTGTGGAACCACCTTATGTAGCACCGCCGCTGCTCTTGGGTGAGGCTGTAATACAAGTCCACTGGGATTCCCTCCATGCGAAGGTGCCTCTCCGTGTCCACCAAGATGGTGTCAAATGGGTAGTCGTCGCAGCAGGTAAACTGATACCTCTCCGTTCTGCGTTTGCACTGAATGGTGGTGGTGAGAACTATGTCCCCGAAGTCTTGGTGTATTCGGGGATCGGTGTACTCATCAGTCCTCGAAAGAGCCATCGGGTGGTAGTGCCCAATGAGATTGAACAGCACCTTCTCGAATGCTCTGCCGTATGCTTGGTCAGTTCTAAAGTCATGGTCTGATTTCATGGCGTCACCTATTGACAATATGCGTCACACGTCCCGCACAAAAACGAGAGAAGAAGTCTGGTTTATAGAGCCAGACAAACGGTGGTGTCTCTCCCTCGGCCCCGCCAGTCATTGGGTTAAGGCGTCTGGTCTTTCGCACCGTTGGGCACCAGTCTTTCGCAGCAGAGCGTGTATGGAATGTAGTGCCGTCATCCCTGACAATTAGGCAACTCTTCGTCCGATCTCCTTTCGGATTGCCTGAAACAACTTATCGTCCCTGTCCCTGTTCTTGCTGTCGAGCCACTGCAAATAGTCAACTGGTATCTCTCGCAGCAACTGGCCCTTGTGTTTGCCGAACCGCATTCTCCAGCCCGTCTTCTTAACTGGGGCTTCAGATGCTGCCGTTAGGTCACGGGCGTAGTTCCCGAACTCAGCGTCAACAGAGCCTTGTATCCGATTTCGTGCCAAGGCGTCAAGGGCTTCCTGCTCTTGGCGTAGCCGCTTCTTCTCCTCGGCGACGATTGCACAAGACTCGTCAAGGTCAAGTGGCTTGTTCTCTGTTCGCTTCTTTACCCTGCGAAGCAACTCCCTGTCTTCCGTGGGACAAAGTATGTCGGTGGCGTTGACTATGCTGTGGTGACGGCTGCTGTCAGTAATGTCAAAGATTTCAAAGTATGGCTTGGCCGACGCGGCGATGGCCTGCCGCCTCGCCTCGGGCGTCAAGAGTCCATCTATAGTGTCGGGCAAGGCTCGGGTGCCGCGACCGATGGCTTGCAGGAAAGTGTTGTAAGACGCCGTGCATTTAGCCAAGAATAGTTTGCGGATTCTTGGCTGGTCGTAACCTTGCAGTAGGCAAGAAACGTTGATGACAATGTTGGTGTCGCCCTTGTCGAATGCCTCTAGGTGCATCCGTCTTTCCTGCGGCTCCATTCTTGAATGGACGACGCTCGGCTGTAGCCCACGCCTCCGCAATAAGTCAGCAAGCATATCGGCCTGCGGTATCGACTGGGTGAATACAATCGAAGGCTCCCCTTCGTGGTGTTGTTCAACAAGGGCAGCAATCTCCTGCACTACACGCTCTTTGCGAAGCACCCTGTCGAGCATTTCTTGGTTGAAGTCGCTGGCGGCGTTGACCCTCATCCTTGAAAGGTCAAGGCTCTCAACAACAGAAAGCCACGACTTCCACGGCACAAGCCAACCATCCTGCGTTGCAGGCAAGATGCCGTAGTCCGCTACTACCGTGCCGTAGAACTCGGTGAGCGGGTCTCCCGTCATTCGGTTTGGGGATGCGGTTAAACCCAACAACTTGCCGCCTCCTTGCAGCAAGTTGTCGAGCATCTCCATGCTTCGCTTGGAGTAGTTCAGGTGAACCTCATCGACAATGATTAGTCCTAGCCGCCTTGGCAGATACGACTCCCATCGTCTTCGAGTAAGCAAAGTTTTGTAACTTGCCACCGTCAGCCTGTCGTCACTCCTGCTTCCTCCTTGCTCAATCCCGCATGGAAAACCGCGAGAGCGTAGCCGTTCCGCAGTCTGGCCTAACAGTTCCGTGAAGGGTGTTATCCATAGAACCTCTAAGCCCTGCTTCAAATACCAGTCTGCAATAAGTATACCGATCTCTGTCTTGCCCAGCCCTGTCGCCAGAACTCCCAGCCCGCGACTGTGTTCGCGGAAGTGGTTGAGTACATCGTCTCGGGTTTGCGTCTGGTATGGCCTGTACTGGAAAGGCCGCGAGTCGCTAAACAAGAATCCTTGCTGTGACATATCCCCTACCGTGGGCTTCTAAGGTATCCCTTCAAACCAACCCAACGAGCCTGTTCAGTCGCTGGACTCCACTCGCTTCGTATTTTTTTTGCGGCTTCTCTTATTTCCTGTATTGTTGGATCGCCTGCGTCTCGGCTTAGTTGGCTTCGCCGCAACATCTTCCTCAACTCCTTCGGGTGGAGTTTCGTTTCGCGGGACATCTGCTCCATCGTCATCCCTGACCGAACCATCTCCTGTATCTCTCTCGGCGTCATGCTGTTTCTCCTCCGTGACTGGCAACAGTGGCTCTCCTAGCCGTGCCCGCAAAATGTCCAACTCCGCAAACAACTTCTGCAAGTCCTCCTTATTGCTGAGTCCTGCGTGTTGAATAAGCGGAAACGTTTCCTCGTCGAACCGGATTGTGTCATCCTGTGTGACGACAAGCCGTAACAGTTCAGCAGCAAGCAGCATCCGCTGCTTCATCTCCAGATACTCATTCACTTGCATTGGTTGGTTCCTTTCGCTTTGGCTTTGGCTGCGACTTCATTCCTGACCGCCTCTCGTCCATAGCCTTCTCTATCCGTGCCACTACGTCGCGTGGGTAGTTCAACTCTGAAACGTGTGTCCAGATGGTGTTGAGCCGTGCCTCGTTGGTGGCTTGGCGAATCGCTGTGATGATTGCATCAACATCGGTGGTGTCGCTTGCCGGTCGGGCTGCTTCCATGCCGTCCATCTCCTCGTCAGCCGCCAGCCCTAGCATGGACGCATAGGCAAGACGCCGCATATAGGTGCAGTATCCGAATACGTGCTGCGGGTTTTTCAGAGACGGGATTAGAATTGTGCTGCATACCCACTGGCCCTTGCAGGCTAACTCCGTGACAAGCACCATGCTGCCGTCATCGTTTGCGTTGTATGTCTGACGCAAGACGACCGATGCCTCGGCCAATGCAGAGGCTGTGCTGGCAACTAGGCTAGACAGGTCTGCGAATAGGCCGTATGGCCCCTTCTTATTCTTGACCACCCGAGTGAATTTCTTTTTGGCGTCAGCCAGAGCCTTGTCCAAAAGGTCTGTGTGCTGGCTGGCATCTCTGTACGCTGTTACTCTACGCATTACCATTCCCTCCTCGTCTGAAAGTAGTGTGTCGGTATCCGGACAATCTTCCCGTAGTCGGCGGGATGCCACCAGTCCAGTAGATGGCGTTGGTCTAGTTCGTCCATTAGTCTAAGGCACCACTCCTCAGTCTCGGTCAATACCTCACGCGGTATAGTCATAACTGAACAGTGATAGGGGGCGAGGTTGCTTGTTACAATGAACTGTGGTTCGTGGTCTGGCCACCCAGCCTTCATCGCACCGTTAAGGTAAAATGCTGCTTGAATGTGATAGAACCACTGGGCTGCACTCCTGCCGAACTGCTGGGCGGGGTACATATCTCGCGTCGTCTTTAGGTCGTAGATGACGTCATCGGTGCCCCCATCGAACCGGCCCTTGCATCGGTGCTTGCCCCATGACCACCTAACGTTGAACTCCGTCTTTGTACGTGCGTTAAGAAGGTCAACGGCTGCGGCGTTTTCAAGAATCTGTTGCGTCTGCTTCTTCAGCCGGTGGTACATTGGCTGCGTTAGAGGCAACTTGTCCGGCGGCAGTGAAGCCTTCCACTCAGCCGCTGATTTCGTCCAGCCGCCTGCTGCCGTGGTGATGCTGGCAGGGGCCACCTCTACATACTCTTCGTGTGGCTGCGGCCACCGTTCGTGCCAAAGGTGCATCGCAGTGCCCCACTCCAAGGCATCGCTAGACTTCGGCGTCCGCTGCTCTGCGGCATACTCCGCATGGTACGAGATAGGTGAGTGTGCCAGTGTCTTCAGTTTGCTGGCGTTCTTTTCGGGCCACGCCCGATAGGTCTTGTCGTCCTCGTACGAGACGATTGTTTCGTCCTTCTCTTCGCTCATTGGCAAGCCCTCCATTCCGGTTGGAGGGCACACCATCGCTAAGTCGCGTCAACCTGTCAACCCCGGCACAAAAACTCCACCAAGTCTTCCGGGTCATCCTCCTCGTCGTCGTATGGCCACATTGCGTTACTCCCCAAATTTATGCACCGGAAGGGGCGGGTCTGAAATTCCGTACATCGGATTCCCGAAAACCCTCACGTCCTCACTAGAGACGTGGACTACCTTGCCGTCGGCAAAGAGATGCACCACCCAAACGCTGTTGATAGACGGCCCGTAGTCAATGAGGAATAGCGCGTGACCTTCCCCTAGTGGCGTTGCGACGTGAATCTCTGGGCTGATGCGGTGTATCATCAGCACTTCCATGCCCGCAACGATTTGTTAATACGCGAGTTCGGGTCACTTGCTGTCTTCTTGCTTGTTAACTTTTTTTTCATTCCCTTCATTCTGGCACAGAATGAGTCTCGCCGCTTGCCTCCTTCCGGCTGTGGGCGTTTCAGGTTGGCACCATGTTCCCTGTTGTAAGACGCCCGCCCCTTTGCGTTCAGGCCACCCTCTGGGTTTTGGCCCTCCTTGCGTGTCCATGCTCCAGACTTGCGGAGTTTCCTAATGTTATCACTCATCGCTGTTGACTCCGGAGTTTTTGCTGCTTCCTTTTTTCCTGCAACCTCTTCTGCTCCTTGTCCAGTATCTTGGAGTAGGCGTAGACGTCTTTCTCGTATGGCGTCAGCGTCGGTATGATTTCTTCTGGGACGTAGGATCGGCTGTACTGATAGGTCTTGCCCTTCAGTGCCTCTTCAGCCTTACGCTGCCGTTCGTATAGTTCTGTCTGCTCGTTGCTGTCGGCGAACTTAACGCCCAGCGTTTGGTTGGCAATCGCCTTTGTCAGACGCTTGCGCATACTAGGTATTCGCTCGTCAACCAGTGCCCCAAAGATGCTTGCTGGTATCTGTGTGCCGGGAACCAGTTGTGCCGCAACCTTTGGAATCGCAGACAAGTTCTCCGAACTACCTGTAAGGTAACGGTACACCCTGTCGTATGCGGTGGTTGTTTCGTTAAGCGGCCTGTCGTAGAAAAGGTCGCGGTTTGTTGCGAGGCTCCCAATGGCTTGGATGGGCGGTGCTGATTGCCGGACAATGTTAGCAAACGTTTCTTGCAAGTCGTCTGGAGATAACAGGTTCAAAACGTCGATTCCGGGCAGGTCTATATCTTTTAAGTACGTAGTATTATTTTCGTCGTACAGTCCGAGTGCCCTTGTAAACTCTTCTGGCATTCGGACGGCAAACTGACTACGCATGTTCTCGGGAATGTAAGACTCTCCTTCGGTGGATCGCTGCTGTGCGGTGTTACTAAATCGCAGCATCTGGCCGTACAGTCCCCCCGGCCTGTCATATAAACTTTGGGCTACGTATTTCCCAATGCGTGAGTTATATGAATACCACGGAAAAATCCGGCGTAAAAACTTGCGCTCCGTTAATGTTAAACTACTATAATCAACGAGGGCCGAGGCAATTCTTGCAGCGGCCTCCTCTGCCGAGAAGCCTTGTTGTAACAACGCTATAAATCCACCGAGTCGCCCTATGCTGTCAACGGCATCCCCTACCTCCTGACTTGCCCGAAGAATCGGGTTGAGCGTGTCCTGCGTTCGCCCGCCAACGCCGTAGACTTGGAAGAACCGCTTGGCACCCGCTGCGGTGAAAGTCGAGGCATCCGGCGTCAGTTCTGGAATGAACCTGCTGATTTGGACTGGGGTGCTGCCGGGAATAAGTTGCGACATTGTTCCGCGACGGGCACCCGACAGCAGTTCGCTTGACTGCAATCCGGACAGCACGCCTAGTCGTCCGGCGTCCGAGAGAAATGCGTCAAGAATTTTCTGGTCTGTATCTAGCAGTGCATCGTTGCTGTACTTAGGAATCTTTCGCAGTTGCGAAGGCACGTCGGTGAGGCCCAGCATTGCATTGTCTTTGTACTTGCCAGCAAGAATTTTCCTTGCCGTGTCCATGCCGAAAAGGGTGGCCTTGGCGTTGCCTGTCTCTAGGTAAATGGAGACGGCGTTAGAATAGGCATCCCGTGTGAAGCGTGCTGGTCTTGCAAGGACAAACCCCTTGAATAGCGTTGTCCAGCCGTCTAGGAATCCACTTAGTTCCTGTTGTGACGTCGTGCTGGTGATGGTTTCGCCAACTCTTTGCAGACGACGCGCTACCCGTTCTGGTAGCGAATACCTCATTAAGTCCACGTCTGCTGGGTTCTTTCCAGTGGCTGCTGCAATCTTCTGTCGCAAACGGTCGGCACCCCTTGTGGACTTCAGATCGAACCCAACTGACCCAGCAGTCTGGTCGTAGGTTTCTTGTAGGTTACGCCACACTCCCGGCTGTAGTTGTGACGCGGCCTCTGGGACAGCGGCTTCAGCAATAGACTCTAGCAATGCCTCGCTGCGGGCATTTGCGATCTCGTTGTCGATGATCTTTCTGGCCTGTGCATTTGCAGGGTGGGCCTGAAAAACCGGCACGTCATCTGGCAGTTGTGTGCTGCGACGTCGCAAAATGTGTGCGATGCCCTTGGCTTGTTTGTCGCCAATAGGCTCTAGTGGGTGGTTAATCGTAAACCACTTCTTAATGTCGAGGGCTACCTGTGCCTCGGTTACTGTTGATCGGGGCTTCGCTAGTTCTCTGACTGACGGCAACAGGCTGAGTTTTCGCAGCGTATCTGTGCCGCCGGGAGTGATGAGAACGCTCTTTCTTCCAGACTGGCCTTCGACATTGGAGCCGAACAACATTCGACCGGTTCCCCGTTCGGCGTCACCGAAGTCGAACTCGTCGCCGTAACGTGGGCTGTATCTGGTTCCGTACTTGTCTTTGTAGTATGTGCCTTGGAGTCCAAGTTGTTCCCTCTCTCGGAAAAGTTGCTTTTGGATCATATCCCAACTATCAACCCACTGGCTTAGTTGGGGCGTGTCAGCGAGAATCTGTAGGTCAGTTGCGTTGCCGTGGTTCTCTGCCAGTCGGGTCAGCATATCGTTGCCTTGCGGCGTGAACAGGCTGTCGGCCCCTAGCAACTTCTTGCTCTGCGGAGACAGTGTAATCTTTTGCAGCAACTGGTTGTGGGCAATGGCCTTTTCTCTTCCGGCCAGCCGTGCGATGTCTTCGTACTCCGTCAGCCGCAAGTTGGCGACCTGTTCACCGAAGTCCACAGCACCCTTCACCCGCTGGTTGAAGGCACTATTGGCGACCCGTCCCGCCCAACTGTACCGTGCCCTTGCCCCCAACTCGTCGAGGGCTTGCAGTGCCATGTCGCCGCCGGGAACGTTTGTGGCTGCATTGAAAGGGCCGACGTTGAAACCAATGATGCCCCCGAGTTTCTGGTGCTTCACCTTGTCGAACTCTTTGATGCCCCCCAGTGCATCGACCACCTTCTGCTTGGCCTCTTGCTTCAGTTTCCCACTGCCATAGGCGTGTTCAATAAGGTCAGAGAGCGTGAGTTTAGATTGGGCCAGACGCTGCCCCGCTGGCTTCAGCGTGGATATGGTTGCCTCTGACGGCACTACGTCATTCGCCTGCATTAGTCCGGACAGGAACCGGCCTTTTGGCGTAGCCATTGCGGCTTGGTTGCCGAATTTGTTGGCGTACGCAAGCGGTGCGTCTTTGAGCAGGCCCGCCTTCGATGCGGCAGCACCCGCCTTGGTTACGGCCTTGGTTCCCATTCCAAGCAGGAACAACGGGTCTGTAAAAACCTCTGTCGCAAAACCTGCCGCTGTTCGCAAATACGGATTCCGGACGTTGAACCCGTACGACTTCAGTAGTTCTTCCCCGGACGTCCTGTCCTCGTAATTGAAGTTGAACCCGCTGAGTGGCTTGCCAGCAAGAATGCCGCGACCGATTGCTCCCGGCGTGTCTAGTATAAGCCCTAGCGTTTCAATAAACTGCCCGCCAGACCTCATAAGAGAGGACGCAATGCTCTCTTGCTGCGCCGGAGTCAGAGCGTTATCTATGCTGCTGCGGCTGCTTCCAAGACCACGAATGCCTCGTACGCCTTGTATGCCTTTGACTCCTTGTATTGCCACAGCGTACGCTCCTTACAGGTAACGCCTTCTCAGCCGCATTTCACGCAGAAAGTCACGTACTGTGGGTAGTGCGACTTCCTGCTGGGGCACTGGGTTGCCGACTAGGCCGGGGTAGCGACGAAACGGGTCGAGGGTTTCGCCTGCTGTGGCCCTGTCCCACCGCTCCTTGAACGTTGAGCGTCGTTCCCGCCTGCCTTGGCGGCGTTGCCGCATTCGGTTGCCCGCTCTAGCGAATAACCCGTCTCGCTTAACTGCTTGGCTAGGCTGCTGTCTGGGGTACTCTGCAACAACGGGGGCTGGCTTGGGTGCCGTAGAGAGTGGGACATAGCCGTCCCCGTTATCGTCAATGAGGCCGCTCAAAGGCTTGGGTTCTCCAGCGTTGCTGCCGCCGGTAATCGGATTGTACGTTGCGGGAGGGGGAGCCGGACGCCGAATCTCTGGGATTGGGGTTATCCCGTTAGGACTTGGAAGAACCGGGATTCGCCGTGGAACCGGCAGATTTTGCGGCTTGGTTATACTGCCGCCATATAACGGATTGTATTGCATTTTATTTTAATCCTTTAAGCAGCGACTCGTATGGTGATGGTGGCAGGTCAAGGGACTGCGAAGCCTCTCGCTCCTCCTTGGCCTTCTTTTTTTCCATCTCCCTTTTTTGCTCTTCGTGCTGTTGAAGACGAATGAACTCGTTTGCGTATTTTCTCTGCCGCATGGCATCTAGCAGCATCGGTATAAGACCCATCGGAAACTCCTTTAGTTTTCTGCCTCTGATACGAGTTTCTGTATAAGTTGCTTGCTGGGCCTCTGCCTGCCGGTCAACTCTGGCCAGAGCCGTAAAATCTCATATCTGGCGGCATCCCACGCGGGCCTTGTTGGGTCGCCCCTTTCAGGCAAACGTACCCCCAGATCAGATGTTAGGAACTGCTCTATGTACCGGAACACACGCTCGTCGTCGTTCGCGCCACCATTGGGGTCGTAAACAGGCTTTTCTGGCGTATACTTTGCGCCCTGCATAATCTCAACCAAGTCCCTTTGCGCCTGAGACGAGTCGGTTTGAAATGTGCGTGCAAACTTGCGGGAAAGGGGCCGAGAGTACGATTCCGAAGTTAGGGTTGCTGCGGCTTCAGCACCTACTTCTGGCCCGACCTCGCGGTAGCCTAACTTTCCTTCCTCAAATCTCTTCATTGCGTCAGAGATTCTGTCAAGCGGCCCCCTCTCCAACTCCCGATTCTCAGCAGCCTGCTGCCTTCTTAATTGGTCGTTGTATATACTTCGTAACTCTTCGTTTCGTTTTTTATTCTCCCAGTATTCAACTTGTTGTTTTGGAGAAAGCCTAGACACCATTTTGCGGATCGCGTCGTCAGATGGCGTT
>Ga0075480_10000554_pt1 | contig 22594 bp, 17 predicted proteins | sample DEB08_DNA_7_FD_81590 | JGI IMG/M metagenome (GOLD analysis project Ga0075480, IMG submission 81590) | Aqueous microbial communities from the Delaware River and Bay under freshwater to marine salinity gradient to study organic matter... | ecosystem: Environmental > Aquatic > Marine > Coastal ... | reverse complement strand
TCCGGTCAGGACGCCGCGTCGATCGCCGCGAAGGCGTCCGCCACGGACTTGTCCCCGTTCACCGCGGCCGTGCCCTCGTCCCAGAACGCGCGGTTGCGCTCGGGGATCATGAGGTCCGACGCGTCGAACCGGGCCGGCGAGGCGCTGGCGAGGGTCTCGTACCAGGTCTGCTCGACCGGGTTGAAGACCGACGGGTCCAGGTTGATGTTCGAGGACATGAACCCGGAGGCCGCCCCCGCACCGCTGGCCGCCGCCGCACGCGCGGCCTGGGCGCGCTGACGCGCCTCCTGGCCCTCGCTGTCGGTGAGCCACGTCATGAGCGCCCAGACCTCGGGAGCGTCACGGAACGCGCCGACGGAGTTCCCGGCGGTCAGCACCGGGGTGCGCCCGTCGCCACCGGCCGGGAAGTACGCGACGCCGACGTCACCGTCGGGGCCGATGGTGCCGCCCGCGGTGTCGAAGAACGAGGCGAAGAACTGCGCCTGCCGGTGCATCGCGCAGTCACCGTTGACCAGCGGCTCGGCGTTGGCACCGAACGGCGTGGCCGCGATGGTGCCGCCCGAGGCGTAGACCATGCCCGGCGTGTTCCAGACGGAGAGGATCTCCTCGGCGACCGCGACGATGCGCGGGTCCGAGAAGGTCACGTCACCGGCGGTCCACTCGTCGTACAGGTTCTCGTCCTCGAGGCGGAGGACCATCTCCTCCATCCAGTCGGTGAACGGCCACCCGGTGGCGCCGCCCGACTCGATGCCGACGCACCACGGGGTGATGCCGTCGGCGATCATCGTGGCGCTGAGCTCCTTCAGGCCGTCCCAGGTGTCCGGGATCTCGTAGCCGTTGTCGGCGAAGATCGCGTTGTTGAACCACAGGATCGACTTGAGGTCCGTCTTGTAGCGCAGCGCGTAGGTGCTCCCCTCGTAGACGTACGGGTCGTTGGTGCCGGCGGGGAACTGCGCGTTGGTCCGCTCGACGACCGCGGCCGGGACGGCCTGGATCGAGCCGGCCTGCGCGAACCCGACGACGCCGCCCGGCTGCGGGATCAGCGCCATGTCCGGCGGGTTGTTGCCCTGGATCATGACGTTGAGCTGGGGCTCGAAGTCCGCCGAACCCGTGTAGACGGCGTTGATGCCGGTGGCCTCACGGAACAGCGCGAGGGTGTCGTTGAAGGCGCCGGCCTCGACCTCGGAGCGCTCCGAGCCGAAGACGCTGACCGAACGGCCCTCGTAGGCCCCGGCCAGGGCGCGGCCCAGGAAGTCGTCCTCGGCGAGGTCGTCCCAGGGGTTGCTCTCCTCGGCCTCCGGCGCGGGGGCCGGCTCCGGGCTGGCGGCCGGCTCGTCGGCGTCCCCGGCGCAGGCGGCGAGCACCAGCCCGAGCGCCGCGAGGGGAGCCGCGAACCGCAGCTTGGTCCTCTTCATCGTGTGTCGTCCTCTCCTCAGTGCTCGTGCCGCGGAGCCTCCGCGGCACGTGTCGTGCGCACCACCCCTGAGCCGCCCCGGCGTCCGCGCGGAAGCGTCCGCGCCGACGGGGAGGGGTCCGACCCCGTTCCCGGCGGGGCGGCTCACGTACGTGCCGAGCGTACTACGGGGGTCGCACGTCCGCTGAGGGGCCCGGGTCGGCCCCGGGGCGGCCCCGGGCGCGCGGCCCCGGTCGGCTCAGAGCGGCAGGACGGGGATCCCGAGCTCCTCGGCCAGCGCGGCCATCACCCCGCGGACGTCGCCGTGGACGACGCCGTAGTGGTGGTCCAGACCCTCCGCCATGACGGTGGCGACCAGGTCGTCGGCGGGGGTGTCGGGCCGGACCACCATCGAGGTCCCGGTGTAGGGCCGGGGGGCGTCGAGGATCTCGCCGCCGCCGAGGGCCAGGCGCAGCCGTCCACCGGTGTGACCGAACCGGGCGATCGTGACCCGTCCGGGGCGGAGCCGGAACTCGTGGAGCAGCGGGGCCCGCCGGTTCGGGTGGACCGTGACCCCGACGGGCTCGTCGGGGTGCGCCAGCGACGGCGCGGCCAGCCCGCAGTGCCAGAACGCGACCGTGCCGTCCGGCGCCGCGTCGACGAGATCGGCGACGAACGCGGTCCGACCGGCCGCGGCGCCCAGCGCCACCGCCGTGACCGCCCCCAGCACGTCGGCCTCGCAGGTCGCCGGCAGGTCGTCGTCGGCGAGCATCCCCTGCGCGGCGCAGGCCGCGCCCCCGGCCTCGGCGAAGCACTCGGGCCAGCACCGCGTCGCGACCGCGGACCAGCCGCGGTCGTCGGCCAGGCCGCGCAGGGCGACGTGGAGCCGCAGCGTCGCCTCGACCCCGACGGGGTCCAGCGCGTCCGCGCCCCGGGCGTCGACGACGGCGCGCAGCGGTGCCAGCGCCGCGGCGTCCGCGGCGGCGGCGCGGTCGAACATCGCGGACAGCTCGACGCGGTCGAGCCCGACGCCGAACGCGGCGAGGTCGGCGGGGTCCGCGACGCAGGGGTCGAACCCGTCGGGCTGATCCCCGACCTGTCCGACGGTCAGCCCCGAGAGGCGGGCCCGGACCGCCCCGGCCCGGACCCGGTCCTCCGCCGTCGGCGCGGGCGGCGCCGGCCGCGCCGGCGCGTCCGACGGGCCGGTCAGCGCGGCGGCGAGACGGGCCGCCGCGTCGGGCCCCGCCGGGTCGGCGTACACGGCCCGGACGTCGCGACCCTCGTGACGCAGGCGGTACGCGGCGAGGTTGATCCCGCAGAGCGCGTTCATCCGCAGGCGTGCGCCGGTCCGCGGCTCGGGCGCGCCCCAGAGCACCACCGGCAGGTCGGCGCGGAGCGGGGCGACGGCCGTCGACGGCAGCGTGCCGTCGGTGAACGTCGCCTCGAGCACCAGCACCGCGTCCAGCGGCGAGGCGGCGTCGGCGACGGCCAGCGCGAGGGCGGCCGCCGCGGCGGCGTCGCCGTCCTCGGCGAGGTCGACCGGGTCGACGACGTCGTGACCGGCGGCGGCGAGCGTCGCCCGAAGCGCGGCCGCCGTGTCCGCCGCGGCGCCGAGGTCGAAGGTGCCGCGCGCCAGCGCGACCAGGCCGATGCGTGCGGTCATCATCCCTCCCGTGCGGCCGCCACCTCGGCGGCGTCGGCCAGCGTCTCCCACCCGCCCCGGCGGGTGCACCGCAGCGCCGCGGCGACGTTCGCGTCCGCGACGGCGTCCGCGACCGTACGGCCCGCGGCGAGGCCCGTGGCCAGCGCCCCGTGCCAGACGTCCCCGGCGCCGAGCGTCTCGACCACGGTCACGGTCGGGGCGGGCGCGGTCGCCACGACCCCGTCGACCGCCCACGCCGCCCCGGCGGATCCCAGGGTGACGAGCGGGACGGCCCCGCCCGAGACCTCGGCCAGGACGGCCAGCGCCGCGGCCGGGTCGGCGTCCGTCGTGGTCCCCGGCGCGTGGACCGCCAGCAGGTCGTCGAGCCCGTCGCGCGAGGCGGCGACGTGGCTGGCCGCCCGGACGAGACCGGTCAGGAGCCCGGCGTCGGCGGCCGGCGCCCGGTCGAGGTCGAGGATCCCCGGGACGCCGGCCGCCCGGGCGGCGGCCAGGGCCAGCGCCGCCGCGGCGGGCCAGCGCACGTCGGCGAGGACCGCGTCGGCCGCCGCGACGGCCGCACGCAGGGCCGCGGCGTCGTCGGGGTCGAGCGGCCCGCGCAGCGCGTCCGGCGTCGCGTTCACGATGGTCCGCTCGCCGTCGGGGGTGACGAGGACCAGCGACGTCGCGGTCGCGGCGTCCGACCGCACGACGAGGGCGTCCTCGACGCCGACGGCGGCCAGCGCGGACCGGACCACGTCCGCGCGGTCGTCGTCCCCGACGGGGGCGAGCAGCCGGACCTCGGCCCCGAGGCGGGCGGCCGCCGCGGCGGCGGTCGTGGCCGGCCCGCCGACGACCGTCCGGAGCGCCGGGACGAACTGCTTCGCCCCGACCGCGAGCGGCCCCGGCAGGTCCGCGACGAGGTCGACGACCGCGGTCCCGACGCAGAGCAGCCGCGGGGTCACGCCCCGGCGCCCTCCGCCAGCGCGGCGAGCACGGCCTCGGCCACGACGCCCGAGACCCGGACGTTCGACTCGCGGGTGACGCCGGCGAGGTGCGGGGTCAGCAGCAGCCCCGGCACGTCCGCGTACCGGGCGGTCAGCGCCGGCGTCAGCGGCTCCTCGGGGAAGACGTCGAGGGCGGCGCCCGCGAGGTGCCCCGACCGCAGCGCCGCGACGACCGCGTCGTGGTCGACGACCCCACCCCGCGACGTGTCGACGAGCACCGCCCCCTCGGGCAGCCGCGCCAGCGCGTCGGCGCCGATCAGCCCGCGGGTCGACGGCAGCAGCGGCGCGTGGACGCTGACCGCGTCACTGACGGCCAGCATCGCGTCGAGGTCGAGCATGGTGACCCCGGGCCCACCGTCGGTGACCATCGGGTCCGATGCGACGATCGACATGCCGAGGGCCGCGGCCCGCGCCGCGACCTCGCGGGCCGTCGCCCCGAACCCGACCAGCCCGAGCGTCCGACCCGAGAGCTCGCGGCCGATCAGCTCGGTCCGGGGCCACTCCCCCGCGACCAGGCGCGCGGTCGCGCCGAACGCGGGGCGGGAGAGCACCAGCAGCGACCCGACGACGTGCTCGGCGACCGAGACGGCGTTCGCCCCGGTCGCGAGCCGGACGGCGACCCCGCGGTCGGCGAGGGTCTCGAGGTCGAGGTTGTCGGTCCCGACGCCGAGGCGTCCGACGACCCGCAGCCGCGGCGCCGCGGCCAGGACCTCGGCGTCGACGCGGGTGCGGTCCCGGACGACCAGCGCGTCCGCGTCGGCGACGGCGGTCAGCAGCCGCGGCCGGTCGGTGACCAGGGTGGTGTCCTCGTGGACGTCGGCCCCCTCGGCCAGCCGCGCGACGGCGGCCGGGTCCATGAACTCGCTGACGACGACGCGGGGCCGTCCGGGACCGGTCACGCCCCCGCCGCCATCGCGTCCCAGTCGACCGGCGTGGCGAGGACGCGGTCGGCCGGCGGCATCGGGTACTTCAGGCCGCTCCCGCAGTTGAACAGCACCACGCGGTCGTCCCGGCCGATGAGGCCGCGCTCGAGGCCCTGCTCCCAGGCGGCGAACGTCGCGGCGCCCTCGGGGCAGATCAGCAGGCCGTCCTCCTGCGCGACGGTCGTCGCCCAGCGGTCGATGTCGTCGTCCTCGACGGCGATCGCCGCACCGCCCGAGTCGCGGACGGCGTCGAGGATCAGGAAGTCGCCGACGGCGGCCGGCACGCGGATGCCGCTCGCGATCGTGTGCGCGTCCTCCCACCGGGTGGCGTGGCGCTCGCCGGCCTCGAACGCCCGGACCATCGGCGCGCAGCCGGCGGCCTGGACGGCGTACATCCGGGGCCGCTCGGGACCGATCCAGCCGAGGGCCTCGAGCTCGTCGAACGCCTTCCACATCCCGATCAGGCCGGTGCCGCCGCCCGTGGGGTACATGATCGCGTCCGGGACCTCCCAGCCGAGCTGCTCGAGCAGCTCGACGCCCATCGTCTTCTTGCCCTCGATGCGGTACGGCTCCTTCAGGGTCGAGACGTCGAACCAGCCCATCGCCTCCTTCCCCTCACCGACGATGCGGCCGCAGTCGTCGATCAGTCCGTCCACCCGCCAGACGTTCGCGCCCTGCAGCGCGATCTCGCGGACGTTCACCTCGGGCGTGTCGGCCGGACAGAAGATGAAGGTCTCGAGACCGGCCCGCGACGCGTAGGCGGCCATGGCGGCGCCGGCGTTGCCGTTCGTCGGCATCGCCAGCCGCGTCAGGCCGAACTCCTTCGCCATCGACACCGCCATCCCGAGCCCACGGGCCTTGAACGACCCGGTCGGCAGGCGCCCCTCGTCCTTCACCAGCGCCCACGAGGCGCCCAGCCGGGCGGCCGAGCGCGGCACCGGGATCAGCGGCGTGAACGTCTCGCCGAGCGAGACGACGTCCTCGCTGCGCCGGACCGGGAGGATCTCCCGGTACTTCCACCAGTCGTCGTGCCGCGCCTCGACGGCGTCGCGGGACACGGCCTCGCGCGCCGCGTCCAGGTCGTACCGGACCAGCAGCGGCCGGCCGGCGCTGGACAGCGTCTGGACGGTGTCGGCCTCGAACCGCTCCCCCGTCAGCCCGCACTCGAGGTGCGTGACGAACGTCGGGTGCTCGTCGACGAGGTGGGCCGGACGGCCGAGGGTCGCGTCGGTCATAAGGATCCTCCGGGGCGGACGGGGGTCGGGAGCGAGCGGCCGGCGGACCGCCGCGTCAGCGGACGGTGAGGGTCGGCGCGCCGGTCAGCGCTCCGAGGCCGGCGAGGCCGCCGGCGCCGTCGGGCGCCAGCGTCACGGTCGCATCGACGCGCCCGTCGGCGTCGACGACCGGCAGGTCGAGCGGGACGGTCGGTGCGCCGAACGCGACGACCTCGTCGACGACGAGCGGGCCGTCGAGCTCGCCCGTGTGCTGCACGACGGGGCCGAGCGGCAGCAGGTGCCCCTCGCGGCCGAACAGCGGGATCGTGTCCAGCGGGACCTCGAGGTCGAGGACGGTGCCGCCCTCGTGCCAGGTCCCGGTCGCGAGCTCGCACCACCGGGAACCCGAGGGGAGGACGACGCGGACGCGGCCGTCGGCCCGCACCACGGGCGCGACCAGCAGCGACGGGCCGAGGAGGTACTGGAGGTCCCGATCGGCGGCGAGGTCGTCGGGGAACGCCAGCGCCATCGCCCGCATCACCGGCACGCCGGTCCGGGCCGCCTCGAGGGCGCAGGCCTGGAGGTACGGGACGAGGCGCATGCGCCACTCGCACCACGTCCGGACGATGTCCTCGGCCTCGTCGCCGTACGCCCAGGGCTCGCGCTCCCCGATGCCGTGGAACCGGGTGTGCGAGCAGTGGATCCCGGCCTGGGCCCACCGCACGTACAGCTCCGGCGCGACCTGGCCGCGGGCGAACCCGCCGATGTCGTGGCTGTAGAACGGCCCGCCGCTCATGCCCCAGGACAGCCCGCCGCGGACCGAGGCCGCCAGCCCCTCCCAGTCGCACTGCGGGTCGCCGCCCCACTGGACGGGGCTGCGCTGCACGCCGGCCCAGCCGGAGCGGCCCCAGACCATCGGGGCCCCGGTTCCGTGCCGCTCGAACGCCTCGAAGACGCAGCGGTTGTAGAGCAGCGTGTAGACGTTGTGCAGCCGGTGCCCGGTGTCGCCGTTGTGCGCGACGACGTCGGTCGGGACGGCCTCGCCGTAGTCGGTCTTCATCACCGCGACGCCGAGGTCGATCAGGTCACGGTGCTGGTCGCGGAACCAGGCGTAGGCCTCGGGGTTCGTGAAGTCGATGATGCCGCTGGGCGGGAGCCAGGGGTAGTGCTCCTCGAACGGCCACGGGAACCAGCGGTGGACGTACGTCGAGCCGTCGGGGTTCCGGAGGAAGTAGCCCTTCTCCTCGAGCTCGTTGAACAGCGGGTTCCGCACCGAGAGGTAGGAGTACTCCCAGAGGTTCGTGCGGAAGCCCAGGTCCTTCAGCCGCCCGACGAACGCGGCCGGGTCGGGGTACCGCTCGGGGTCCCAGGAGAAGTCGAACCGGGTCGTCCAGGCGTGCCAGGCCCGACCGTCCAGCAGCAGCACCTCGGACGGGATGCGTCGGTCGCGCAGCCCCTCGGCCGCGGCCAGGGCGTCCTCGGCGGTCTCGTAGTAGGCGCGCGAGAACCAGACCCCGTAGGACCAGACCGGGGGCAGCGACGCGCGACCCGTGAGGTCCGTGTACCGCCCGATGACGTCGGTCGGCCCGTCGTGCGCGCCGAGGAACAGGTCCAGCTCGGGGTCCTCGAGCGCGACCAGCAGCGTCCGGTGCGACCAGTTCGGGTACCCGACGCCGTGCTCGACGGGGGCCGGCGTGTGCAGGAACCACCACCAGCCGGTCGGGCTCCAGGCGAACGGCGTGTTCTTGTACGACAGCTCGCTGTTGACGTTGGTCGCGTCCTCGTTCCAGGACCGCACGCGCTGGCCGCGCCGATCCAGCGCCGCCCACTTCTCGCCGAGGCCGTGGACGCGCTCGCCCGACGGCAGCTCGAACGCCAGCAGCCAGCCGCCGTCGTGACGGGCGACGGCCGGGAACCGCAGATCGCCGTCGATCGAGCGGTCACCGGCCGGCCCGAGGATGCGCCGCCCGTCGCGCTCCAGCTCGAGGCGCAGCGGCGTACCGCGCAACACCAGCGTCACGTCCCCCGAGGTCAGACGCAGCCGCGCCGCACCGTCGGGGTCGACGTCGACGTCCGGCTCGGCCACCGGACCGGGATCGGGCCGCGCGCCGTCCTCGGTCAGGATCCCGTAGGTCGGCGCGGGGTCCGCGACGAGCCACCGCACGCGGAACGTGCCGGGACGGTGGACGGTCAGCTCGAGACGGCCGCCCATGACCCGCACGACCGCGCGGCCCGGACCGGACTCGACGACCTCGAACGCGGTGAGCGGCTCGGCGCCGCGGACCCGGGCGACGCCCTCGTGGTGGGCCTGCACCGGTACCTCCGTCCCCGCGGGAGCCGCGGGGGACGACGACGTCGCAGCCGCGGTGACGCGGACACTAGCGTCGTCGGCCTGCGTCCCCACGGGGGGCGCCGGGACGACGGAGGTCGGGGCCGTGCGGGTGCTCGTCGCCGGCGAGGCGCTCGTCGACCTCGTCCCCGACGCGGCCGGCCACGTGCGACCGTTGCCCGGCGGGTCCCCCCTGAACGTCGCGGTCGGCCTCGGCCGGCTCGGGCTGCCCGTCGGGTACCTCGGACCGCTCTCGGTCGACGCGTTCGGCGAGCTGCTCGCCGCCCGGCTGGCCGACGCCGGGGTGACGACGGTCCTGCCCGACCGCACCGCGGACGCGACGACGCTGGCGATGGTCCACCTCGACGCGGCCGGCGTCGCGTCCTACGGCTTCTACCTCGACGGCACCAGCGCCGTCGGGTTGACCCCGGCGGACGTCGCGGCACTGCCACCCGCGGTCCGGGCGCTCCCGCTGCACGTCTCGCTCGGGGCCGTGACGCTGGCGACACCCGGCACCGGGGCGACGCTGGCCGGCCTGCTCGCCGACCGCGCCGCGCGCGCGTTCACCAGCCTCGATCCGAACGTCCGGCCGGCCGTGATCCCGGACCTCGCGGCGGCGCGGGCGGCGCTCGACGCGGCGGCGACCGGCACGGACCTCGTGAAGGTCAGCGACGAGGACCTGGCCGTCCTGCACCCCGGCGCGGACCCGGTGGAGGCGGCCCGGGGCTGGGCGGCCGACGGGACCCTCGTCGTCGTGACCCGGGGGGCCGAGGGCGCGGTGGCGCTGCGCGACGGGGAGGTCCTGACGACCGTCCCGAGTCCCCGCGTCGAGGTCGTCGACACCGTCGGGGCCGGCGACGCGTTCACCGCCGGCCTGCTGTCGGCGCTGGACGCCGGCGGACTGCTCGACCGGCGGACGCTGGCCGCCGCCCACACCGAGGCGATCACGACCGCGCTGGGCACGGCCGCCCGCGTCGCCGCCCTGACCTGCACCCGTCCCGGGGCCGACCCGCCGCGACGGTCCGAACTCGTGGAGGCGACCGATGGCTGAGGCCCGCGACCCGTCGGCGGACGGCACGGCGCCGGACGGTCCGCCGTTCGACGGCGTCGTCTACCAGGTCTACCCGCGGTCGTTCCGGGACACCGACGGCGACGGCGTCGGGGACCTCGCCGGGATGCGCGCCGGACTCGACCACCTGGCGTCGCTCGGCGTCGGGGCCGTGTGGTCCTCCCCGTTCTTCCGGTCGCCGATGGCCGACTTCGGGTACGACATCAGCGACCACCGTGACGTCGATCCGCTGTTCGGGGCCCTCGCGGACGTCGACGGCCTGATCGCCGACGCGCACGCGCGGGGTCTCCGCGTCTGGCTGGACTGGGTCGCGAACCACACGTCCGACCGGCACCCGTGGTTCACGGCGTCGCGGTCCTCCCGCGAGGACCCGCACCGCGACTGGTACGTCTGGCGCGACCCCGCCCCCGACGGCGGACCGCCGAACAACTGGATCCGGCACTTCGCGCCCGAGCCGGCCTGGACCTACGACGACGCCACCGGCCAGTACTACCTCCACCACTTCCTGCCCGAGCAGCCCGACGTGAACTGGGACGACCCGGGCCTGCGCGAGGCGCAGCTGGACGTGCTGCGGTTCTGGATCGACCGCGGCGTCGACGGGTTCCGCGCCGACGCGATCGTCCTGATCGGCCAGGACCGCACCTACCCCGACGACCCCCCGGGCACGCCGCCCGACGGCCGCGGCTGGTTCCACTGGCACCCGAGCACCCGCGGGCATCTCGCCGCGGCGCGCCGGGTGCTCGACGAGCGCGGCGCGGTCATGATCGGCGAGGCCTTCCTCGAGGACGTCGACGCCGTCCTCGCGCACGTCGGCGACGACGCGCTGCACCTCGCGTTCACCTTCCAGCTGCTGCTGGCGCCGTGGGATGCGACCGAGTGGGCCCGCCGCATCGCCGAGGTCGACGCGGCGTTCGCCGCCCGGGGCCTCTGGCCGGCCTGGGTGCTGAGCAACCACGACAAGCCGCGGCTGGCGACCCGCGTCGGCTCGCGCGCGCGCGCGCGGGCGGCGCTCTGCGTGCTGCTGACCCTGCGCGGAGTGCCGACGCTGTACCAGGGCGACGAGCTGGCGCTGGAGGACGCCGAGGTGCCGACCGAGCGCGAGGTCGATCCGGGCGGCCGGGACGGCTGCCGCGCGCCGATGCCGTGGACGTCCGAGCCCGGCTGCGGCTGGCCGGACCCCGCCTGGCTGCCGCTGCCGCCGGACGCGGCGGCGCTCAGCGTCGCGGCGCAGGAGGCGGACCCGGCGTCGGCCCTGCACCTGACGCGGCGGCTGATCGCGCTGCGGTCCTCCCACGAGGTGCTGGTCCGCGGGGCGCAGCGCGTCCTCGGGGCGGCGGACGGGATCCCGGACGGGGTCCTCGGGTTCGTGCGCGAGCTCGGCGACGCCCGGATGGTGACCCTGGCCGAGATGGCCGGACGCACGGCCACGGTCCCGGCGTTCGCCGACGGCGCCTGGGTCGTCCGGATCGGGAGCGACGGGGCGGCGGCCGGCGAGGGCGGGACCTTCGACGGGACGCTCCCGGCCGACACGGCCGTCGTGCTCGAGCGGGCCTAGCGGCCGTTGGGGGTCGCCCGGGCGCTCAGGCGCCGAGCGACTCCTCGAGCAGCTGCGCCAGCTCCTGCTGGTGCACGACCATCTGACCGGTCGCCGGTGAGGCCGAGAACGCCCGGCTGACGCGGCCGAGCCGGCGCCCGTCCCCGAGGTCCTCCAGCAGGTTCCAGAGCCGGCCGTCGACGAACGACCACGCCCCCATGTTCCCCGGCTCCTCCTGGACCCATCGCACGTCGGTCGCGGCCGGATAGCGGCGCAGGACGTCGGCCAGCTGCGCCTCGGGGAACGGGTACAGCTGCTCGACGCGGACGACCGGGACGTCGACGTCCCGTCGGTCCCGCTCCTCCATCAGGTCGTACGCGACCTTGCCCGTGCCGATGAGGACACGGGTCACGGCGTCGGCACGGTCCGCCCGCGCGCCGCCCGGCAGGAACGCCGGGTCGTCGAGCACCTCGCGGAACGAACCGGTGGTCAGCTCGTCGAGGGTCGAGACCGTGGCGGCGGCGCGGAGCAGCGACTTCGGCGTGAACAGCACCAGCGGCGTGCGCTGCTCGCGGCGGACCTGACGACGAAGGACGTGAAACAGCTGGGCCGCGGTGGTCGCGTCGACGACCTGGATGTTGTCCTCGGCACAGAGCGTGAGGAACCGCTCCATCCGGGCCGAGGAGTGCTCGGGACCCTGGCCCTCGAAGCCGTGCGGCAGCAGCAGCACCAGTCCCGAGCGCTCGCCCCACTTGTCCTCGGCCGCCACGATGAACTGGTCGATCACGATCTGGGCGCCGTTCGCGAAGTCGCCGAACTGCGCCTCCCAGCAGACCAGCGCCTCCGGTCGCTCGACCGAGTAGCCGTACTCGAAGCCGAGGGCCGCGTACTCACTGAGGGGCGAGTCGTGGACGAACCACTTCGCGTCGTCGGTCGCGACCGCGGCCAGCGGGAGGTGCTCGGTGCCGTCACGGAAGTCGACGACGACGGCGTGGCGGTGCGAGAAGGTCCCGCGCCGCGAGTCCTGCCCGGCCAGCCGGACCGTCGTCCCCTCGGCCAGCAGCGTCCCGAACGCGAGGGCCTCGCCGAGCGCCCAGTCGACCTCGCCGGCCGCGAACCGCTCCTCGGCCCGCTTCAGGATCCGGTCCAGCTTCGGGTGGCGACGGAACCCGTCGGGGACGGCGAACTGGGCCGCGGCGACCGCCTCGAGCAGTTCGCGCGGCACGCCGGTCCCGACGGGCGGGAGCACCCCCCGCTCGACCGGCGGCCGGGCGATCGGTGCCTCGGGCGCCAGCGCGTCCTTCGCCGCGGCGAAGGCCCGCTCGAGCCGATCCTGGAAGTCGCGGAGCGCCTCCTCGGCGTCCTCGGCGGTGAGGTCGCGGCTCCGGACCAGCCGCTCGGTGTACAGGCGACGGACGGAGCGGCGCTCCTCGATCAGCGCGTACATCCCGGGCTGCGTGAACGACGGGTCGTCGGCCTCGTTGTGCCCGTGGCGGCGGTAGCAGACCAGGTCGATGACGATGTCGCGGTGGAACCGCTGGCGGTACTCGAACGCCAGCCGGGCGACGCGGACGACGGCCTCGGGGTCGTCGCCGTTCACGTGGAGGATGGGGGCCTGGACGGCCTTCGCGACGTCGGTCGCGTAGTGCGAGGACCGCGACGAGTCCGGCGACGTCGTGAACCCGACCTGGTTGTTCACGACGACGTGGACCGTGCCGCCGGTCCGGTACCCGCGCAGCTGCGAGAGGTGGAGCGTCTCGAACACGACGCCCTGCCCGGCGAACGCGGCGTCGCCGTGGATCAGCAGCGGCAGGACCGGGAACTCCCCGGTGTCGCCGAGGTCGTACCGGTCCTGCATCGCGCGCGCGATGCCCTCGACGACCGGGTCGACGGCCTCGAGGTGCGACGGGTTCGGCGGCAGGTGCAGGGCGACCCGGTTCCCGAGCCGCGAGCGGTACTCGCCGTGGGTGCCGAGGTGGTACTTGACGTCGCCGGAGCCCTGGACGGTGTCGGGCGCGACCTGCCCCTCGAACTCGCCGAAGATCTGGGTGTGCGACTTCCCGAGGATGTTCGAGAGCACGTTCAGGCGCCCGCGGTGGGCCATGCCGAGGACGACGTCACGCACGCCGTCGTCGGCGGCCCGCTCGCAGACCGCGTCGAGCAGCGGGATCAGCGACTCGGCGCCCTCGAGGCCGAACCGCTTCTGCCCGACGTACTTCGTGTGGAGGAACGTCTCGAACGCCTCCGCGGCGTTGAGGCGGCCGAGGATCCAGCGGTGCTCCTCGACGGTGAGGGTCCGGTCCTCGCCCTCGAGGTGCTCGCGGAGCCACCGCTTCTCCTCGGGGTCGAGGACGTGACCGAACTCGACGCCGACCGAGCGGCAGTAGGCGTCGCGGAGCACGGAGAGGATCTGCCCGAGCTGCATCCGGACCGGCGCCCGGCCGGCGAGGTCGACGAGGAACTCGCGCTCGAGGTCCCAGATGGAGAGGCCGTACGACGTCGGGTCGAGCTCGGGGTGCATCCGCGGCGGCTGCTGGCGCAGCGGATCGAGGTCCGCGATGAGATGACCCCGGACCCGGTAGGCGTTCACCAGCTGGCTGACGCGCAGCTGCTTCGCGAGCTGGCCCTCGGCGTCACCCGCGGCCGGCGACTCGTCGGTCCGCCACCGGGCCGGCTCGTACGGCAGGCCGAGCGCGGCGAAGACCTCGTCGTAGAACGCGTGCTCGCCGGTCAGCAGCTCGTGGACGCGCTGCAGGAACCGGCCGGACTCGGCGCCCTGGATGACGCGGTGGTCGTAGGTCGACGTCAGCGTCACCGAGCGGCCGATGCCGAGGTCCGCGACCATGCGCGGGTCCGCGGCCTGCAGCGACGCCGGGTACGCGATCGACCCCACGCCGAGGATCGCCGACTGCCCGGGCATCAGGCGGGGCACGGAGAGCACCGTCCCGATGGTGCCGGGGTTGGTCACCGTCATCGTCGCGCCCGAGAGCATGGCCGGGTCGAGGTCCTTCGCGCGGACGCGGCGGATCAGCTCCTCGTAGGCGGCGAGGAACGCCGCGAAGTCCATCGCGCCGACGTCGCGGAGCACCGGGACGAGCAGCGTCCGACCCCCGTCGCCGTCGGGCAGGTCGACCGCGATGCCGAGCCCGACCGGGCCGCCCTCGAGGACCGCCGGTCGACCGTCGACCTCCGTGTACCGCCGCGCCATCGCCGGGACGTCGTCGAGGGCGCGGACCATCGCGTACGCGATCAGGTGGGTGAACGAGACCTTCCCGCCGTCGATGCGGGCGAGGTAGTTGTTCACGATCCGGCGGTTGACCTCGAGCAGCTTCGCCGGGACCTCGCGGACCGACGTCGCCGTCGGGACCTCGAGCGACCGGGCCATGTTCTCGGCGATGCGGGCCGCGGTCCCGCGCAGGCGGCGCGGCGCCGGCCCATCGGGATCGACCTCGGCGACGGCCGCCGGCCGGCCGGCCGCGACGGCACCGACCGGGGCGTGGCCGTTCCCCGCGTGGCCGTTCCCGGCGCGGCCGTTCCCCGCGGCACGGCCCGCCAGCAGGACGCGCCACTCCTCGGGGACCGAGGCGGGGTCGGCCGCGAACCGCTCCTCCATCTCCGCGACCAGCCAGTCGTTGGCCGCGGAGGGGCGCGGTCCGGACGCGGGGGCAGCCATCTCGTCCTCGGGTGCGGTGGCGGAGGCGCTCGGCGGCGCGGCGGGGCGCGCGGTGGTCGGCAGGGTACTGCGGAGGGTCGCCGGGGGGCCGGCCGGCCCCGGTCGCGCGGCGGGCCCGGACCTACGCTCCGCCGCATGGAGACCCCGACCGCCCCCCGTCCTCGCCCCGCCCGTGCCACGGTCCGGCGCGGCGCCGCCGTCGCGGTCGCGCTGGCGCTCGGCCTCGCGGCCTGCGGGGGGGGTGACGACGCCGTCGAGGGGTCCTCCGGCATGGCCGTCGAGTCCATGCCGGCGCCCGCGGCGCCGTTCGTCGAGGACATGGCGGTCGAGCGCGACGCGGTCGGCGGCGACGCCGGCCTCCCCCCCGAGGCGATGGTCGACGGCCGCGCCGTCGTCCGGAACGCCAACCTGGACCTCGTCGTCGACGACGGGGCGGCCGCCGTCGAGGCCGTCGCGGACGTCGCCGTCCGGGCCGGCGGGTACGTCGCCGGCACCTATCTGTCCCGCGCCGACGACGGGACCGTCTCGGGCAGCCTGACCCTCCGCGTGCCGTCCGACGGGCTCGACGCGGTCGTCGACGAGCTCGACGCGCTCGCCCGGTCGGTCCCGACCCGCAGCGTCGACGAGGTCGACGTGACCGCGCAGCTGACCGATCTCGACGCCCGGCTCGAGAACCTGCGCGCCTTCGAGGCCGAGCTGCGCGCGCTGCTCACCGAGGTCCGCGAGCGCGGCGGCTCCGCGGAGGACCTCGTCGTGGTCGCGGACCGGCTGAACGGGGTCCGGACCGAGATCGACGCGACCGAGGGGTGGCGGCGTCAGCTGGCCGACCAGGTCGCCCTCTCGACGGTGACCGTGAACGTCGTCCAGGCCGGTGCGACCACCCCGGTCGCCGGCGGCTGGGACCTGCCGGGCGTGCTGCGCGACGCCGTCGCGGCGCTGGTCACCGTCGGCCGATGGCTCGTGGTGGCGGCCGTCTGGACGGTCGTCGTGGTGCTGCCCGTCGGCCTGGTGCTCTGGCTGCTGCGCCGCGCCTGGCGGGCCCGGCGGGAGCGGCGCGCCCGTCGGCGCGCGGCGGCGACCACCGGGACCTGACCCGCCCGGTCGCCGCGCGCGACTAGGCCGGCACGACCGTCAGCGAGAACAGCACCAGCCCGGCCAGCCCCATCCCGAGCATCCCGGCCGGCGCCCAGGTCCAGCCGCGGCTCCAGGGCCAGAGCGGCGCGACGAACAGCGTCAGCGCACCGAGGACGACGACCTGCCAGGTCGGGATCACGGGGACTCCTCGTCGGTCGGGACCAGCTCGGCGGTCGTGTCGCGCAGGTCGTCGTGCAGCCGCAGCCGCAGCAGCGCGTCCGGGTCGTCCGGTGCGGTCCACGTCAGGCGGACCGTCGTCCCGGCCGGGACGATCGTCCCGACCGCGTCGCGGCCGTGGTCCATCGTCGTGCCCGCGGCGGCCTCACGCATCAGCGCGAGATCCACGACGTCGACGAGGTGGAACGAGGTCGTCGCGTCGGCGTCGAGGACGAACGTGACCCGCTCACCGGGGGCGACCGCGATCGCCGCCGGCTCCAGACCACCGGCGGTCAGCGCGACCGGGACCGTCCGACCCGGGAGCAGGCTGCGCTGGAACGCCGCCGCCGTCCCGACGAGACCCGCAAGCGCCGCGGCGGTCACGAGCGCGACACCGGCCCGTTCGAGCCGCTCGCGCCGCGTCGGCGCGCGGTCGCGCGCACCGCGGAACCGCCGCAGCCGCAGCGAGTTCGTGACGACGAACACGCTGGACAGTCCCATCGCGGCGGCGGCGACCATCGGGTTCAGCAGCCCCGCCGCGGCCAGCGGGATGGCGAGGGCGTTGTAGCCGAACGCCCAGACGAGGTTCCCCCGGATCGTCCCGAGCGTCCGACGCGCCAGCGCCACCGCGTCGGCGACGGCCCGCGGGTCCCCGGTGACCAGGGTCACGTCCCCGGCCTCGATCGCGACGTCGGTCCCGCCGCCCATCGCGATCCCGAGGTCGGCCCGGGCGAGGGCCGGTGCGTCGTTGATGCCGTCGCCGACCATCGCGACCACGCGGCCCTCGTCCTGGAGCCCGCGGACCACGGCCTCCTTCCCGTCGGGCAGCACGCCGGCGACGACCCGCGGGATCCCGAGCTCGGCCGCGACGGCCCGGGCGGTGGCCTCCCGGTCCCCGGTCAGCAGGACCGTCGCGAGCCCCATCCCGTGCAGCGCCGCGACCGCCGCGGCCGCGCCCGGCTTCGGCGTGTCGGCGAGCGCCAGCACGAGCACCGCCCCCGCCGCCACGGCGCCACCGCGGACGGCGGCCGCGATCGCGGTCCTGCCCGCCGCGGCCTCCGCCTCGAGCGCGGCGGCGAGGTCGTCGGGCAGGGCGACGCCGTGCTCCGACAGCAGCTCGGGCCGGCCGACGACGACCTCGAGCTCGGCGCCGCCGACCGTCACGGTCGCCGCGACGCCGACGCCGGGCAACGCCGTGAACGCGGCGACCTCCGCCGCGGGATCCCCCGGTGCGGCGAGGTTCCGGGCGACGGCGCGGGCGATGGGATGCTCGGACGCGTCCTCGGCGGCCGCGACGGCGGCGCGGACGACGGCCAGCGCTGCCGGGTCGGCGGCGAGGGACGACGAGGGCCGGACGTCGACGAGCGCCATCCGGCCCTCGGTCAGCGTCCCGGTCTTGTCGAGCACCACCGTGTCGACGCGGCCGCTGGCCTCGAGCGCCTCGACGCCGCGGACGACGACGCCGAGCGAGGCCCCGCGGCCGACCCCGACCATGACCGCCGTCGGCGTCGCCAGCCCGAGCGCGCAGGGGCAGGCGATGACGAGGACGGCGACCGCCCGCGTCAGCGCGCCCGACGGGTCCCCGGCCGCCGTCCCGGCGAGGAGCACCCCGAGCGCGACCGCCAGCACGACCGGGACGAACCAACGGGTCACCCGGTCGACGAGGGCCTGGACCGGGGCGCGCCCCCCCTGGGCCTGCGCGACGAGGTCGACGATCTGCGCCAGCACGGTGCCCGCGCCGACGGCCCTGGCCTCGACGACCAGGCGACCGGCGCCGTTCAGCGTCCCGCCGACGACCTCGTCACCGGGCCCGACCTCGACGGGGACCGGTTCGCCGGTCAGCATCGAGGTGTCGAGCGTCGAGCGGCCCTCGCGCACGACGGCGTCGACGGGGACCCGGGCGCCGGGGCGCAGCACGATCCGGTCCCCTGCGACGAGGTCCGCGACCGGGACCTCGCGGCCGTCGGCCAGTTCGGCGGTCCGCGGACCGAGCTCGAGCAGGCGGGCGATGGCGCGCGACGACCGTCCCTTCGCGCGGTGCTCGAACCACCGGCCCAGGAGGATCAGCGTCACGATGGCCGCCGCCGTCTCGAGGTAGACGTCGGGCAGGCCGGACACGGAGAGGCGCATGCCGCCGTGCAGCTCCGCCGCGTCCAGCGCGACCAGCGCCCAGACCGACCAGCCGTACGCGGTCAGGATCCCGATCGAGACCAGCGTGTCCATCGTGACACCGCCGTGGCGGAGGTTCACCGCGGCGTTGCGGTGGAACTCCCAGCCGGCCCCGAGCACCACCGGCGTCGTCAGCACCAGCGCCAGCCACTGCCAGCCGTCGAACATCAGCGCCGGGACCATCGAGACCAGCAGCACCGGGACGGTCAGCGTCCCGGCCAGCGCGAGACGGCGGCCGAGCCGCCGTCCGCGCCGGGCATGCATCGCCGCGTCGTCGGGGACGTCGGGGACCGCGTACCCGACCCGCTCGATCGCGGCCCGCAGCGCGTCGCCGTCGGTCGTCGCCGGGTCGTAGGTCACGGCGGCGCGGTGCGTCGCGAAGTTCACCGTCGCGTCGGCGACACCCTCGACCTTCGCCAGCGCCCGCCCGACGCGGGCCGAGCAGGACGCGCAGGTCATCCCCTCGACGGGGAGGACCACGCGGACGGTCCCGGCCGGCGCGGCCGGCGCCGCACTCGGGGCCGTGCTCGGACCGGCCGACACCTCAGATCACCTCGCCCGTCCCGCCGTCCTCGTCGACCAGGTCGTGGCCGTCGGCGACCCAGGCCTGCAGCCCGCCGTCGAGGTTGTGCGCGTCGTACCCGGCGTCGCGGAGCGCTCGGACGACCATGCCGCTGCGGCTGCCCGAGCGGCAGACGCAGAGGACCGGTCGGTCGGTCGGGATCTCGGCCTGTCGGGCGCCGAGCTCGCGCAGGGGGATGTGGTGCGCACCGGTGACGCGGCCGGCCCGCCACTCGTCGTGCTCGCGCACGTCCAGCAGGAACAGGTCGTCGCGGCGGACCGCCTCGTTCGCGTCCATCTCGTCCTCCGTGGGGGCGCGCCGACGTCGGCGCGGTGGTCGTGCGGTCAGGCGGCCGGGACGGTCCGGCGCAGCACCGCCCGCAGGTGGTGCGTGTCCTCGTGGCCGGCCCAGGTCATCCAGAGGTCGTAGCGCAGCTCGTCGCCGTCCAGCACGAACCGGCGGCGGACGTCGACGACGGGACGCGCGCCGGGGCTGCGCAGCAGCGGCGTCCGGGCCCCGTCGAGCACCACCGCGCCGTCCCGGTCGCCGACGGTCAGCACCGACGCCTCGGCCAGCCCCGTCGGCTGCGCGACGACCAGCTCGGCCCGACCGTCGGCCGGTCCGCGGAGCCATCCCGTCTCGGCGTGGAGCGGCGCCTCGGTCCCGGCGCGCCACGTCCGCTGCGCGTACGCGAGGAACGGGCGACCGGAGGCGCCGAACACGACCATCTCGGTGTACGCGAACGACGCGATCGTCGGGTAGGCGCCCTCGCCCTCCCCGCGCCACGTCCCGACCAGCCCCGCGAGGGGGCCGAGCGCGGGGTGGACCTCGGTCACGGGGCGGCTCCGGGGCGCGTCGACGCGTCGTCCTCCGGCGCGTCCTCCCCCACAGGGTGCCGCGCCGGCGCGTCGACCGCCGACACGGCGGCCGCGAGACCCGCGGCCGGGTCCCCGATGGCGACCTGGAGACGCCAGGCGGCCGGCCCCGGCGTCGTGAACGCGACCAGCTCGAGGTCCTCGAGCCGGAACTCCAGCTCGTCGGGGTCGACCGGACCCGCCGCGTCGAGGCCGGCGGCGACGCGGGCGACCCACCACGCGGCGGCCCGACCGGCCGCGCCGCCCCGCCGGGGGCCGTGCGTCCCGCCCGACGCCCCGGCGAACGCCAACGTCGCGAGCAGACCCGGGACGTCGAGGGTCCGGACCGCGTCGAGGTCGGGTGCGGCGGCCAGCGCCGCGGCGACGGCCGAGCCCTCGGCGCGGGCGGCCGTCGCGACCCGCGCGTCGGAGGCGGCCTCCCAGACGGCGACGACGTCGCGGAGGGCCGCGGCCAGGGCGGTCGCGCGGGCCGGGGCGGGGCCCGCCGCCCCCGGCGCGGGACGGTCGCCGGTGGCGGGGAGCGGGAGCGGGTCGACGCCGGCGGGGGCCGGCGCGCCGTCGAGCCGCTCGGCCGGGCGGTAGGTCGGCAGCGCGTACACGGGCTCGAAGGGCTGGAGGCGCAGCGGCGGGGCCTCGGGATCCGGCTGCGCGGCGCGCGGGTCGGCCCGGAGGTCCTCGCCGCGCAGCACCCGTTCCTGAGCGACGACCGGCCGCACGGCGGCGTCGAGGTGGTCGGCCAGCGCGGTGAACGGGTGGTCCTGCGCGACGACCTCGGTCAGCGGGCCGAGCCCGTGGCGCGCGACGCCCGGCTCGGGCATCGCCGCCGCCAGCGCGGCCGGCCCCTCGAGCGCGATCCGGTACCCGGCGTACCGGGCCGGCCCCCACAGCTGCCGACCCGTCTCCTCGGTCGCGGCGAGGCAGGCGTCCCGCAGGGCGACGAGCCCGTCCCAGTCGCCGCGACCGGCGCGACGATCCACCTCGCGGACCAGCCCGTCCAGGTCGCCGAGGGCGAGGAGATCGCGGAGGTCCGCGTCCGGCGTCACCCGACCTCGACGAGGTCGACCGCGAACACGAGCGTCTCGCCCGGTCCGATGACGCTGCCCGCACCGCGGTCGCCGTACGCCAGCTGCGGTGGGATGACGAGGACGCGGCGCCCGCCGACGCGCATGCCGGCGACGCCCTGCTCCCAGCCGGCGATGACCAGCCCGGCGCCGAGGTCGAACGCGAACGGCTCGCCGCGCGACCACGACGCGTCGAACACGCCGCCGTCGCTCCACCGCACGCCGAGGTACTGGACGACGACGCGGGTCCCGGCCGTCGCCTCCGCCCCCTCCCCGACCGTCAGGTCGAGGACCTCGAGCGCCGCCGGCGGGTCGGTCCGGTCCGCCCGCGCGAGGGTGAGGATCTCGGTGGCGTCGGGCGCGTCCACGGTGGCTCCGGTCTCGGGTCGGGCCGCGTCCTCCACGGCCGGCTCCGGTGTCGGTCGGGTGTCGTCCGCGCACCCGACGAGCACCGCGGCGGCGACGGCCAGGGCGAGGGCGGCGGCGCGGCGTCCGCGGCGCGCGACACGGGCGGGACGGTGGCCCCGGCGGGCGGGAACGGACATGGACGCCTCCGAGCCAGAGGCTAGCGTCCGGGCATGCTCCCCTCGGTCCTGCTCCTCGCGCTCGGTCTCGTCGTGCTCGTGCGCGCGTCGGACCAGTTCGTGCTCGGCTCGGCCCGGCTGGCCGTCGAGCTGCGCCTCGCCCCCGTCGTCGTCGGCGTCGTCATCGTCGGCTTCGGGACCAGCGCCCCCGAGCTGCTCGTCTCTGGCCTGGCGGCGGCTCAGGGTGCGATCGACCTCGGGACCGGCAACATCATCGGGTCGAACATCGCGAACCTGCTCCTGGTGCTCGGCGCCGCCGCGGTCGTCGCGCCACTCGCGATCGAGCCGGACATCGTCCGGCGCGAGGTGCCGCTGTCGCTGGCCTCCGTCGCCGCGTTCGCGTGGGTGCTCCAGGGGCGGCTGCTCGCGGTGGAGGCGGTGCTCCTCGGCCTGCTCCTGGTCGCGGTGCTGACGCTCGTCATCGTGCTCTCGCGCTTCGGGACCGTCCGGATCGATCCGGCCATCGAGGAGCTGAGCAAGGAGCGCGTCAGGGGTGGCCGCGAGGCGGTGCGGACCCTGCTGGGACTGGCCGGGACGCTGGCCGCGGCGCAGGCGATGGTCCTGGGGGCGACCGATCTGGCGGCCCGGGCCGGGCTCGACGAGGGCATCGTCGGCCTGACGATCATCGCGATCGGGACGTCGCTGCCCGAGCTCGCGACCGCGGCGCAGTCGGCGCGTCGTGGTGAGGCCGGCCTGCTCGTCGGGAACCTGCTCGGGAGCAACGTGTTCAACGCGGCGGCCGTGGGCGGCGTCGTCGCGGCCGCCGGGGCCGCACAGGGCCTGGTGGTCGGACCGTCCCTGGCCGGCTCGACGCTGGTCATGCTCGGCGTCGCGGTCGCGGTCAGCCTGCTGCTGGTGCTCCGCCGCCGCGTCGGTCGGCTCGAGGGCGCCGTGCTGCTGATGGCGTACGCGGCGTTCACCGCGTCGCTGCCGTCGCTGGCCGGCTGAGGGTCAGCCCTTCACGACGACGTGGACCATGACCGCGTCGGAGAGCCGGTTCTCGGGCGTGACCGCCCGGACCTCGGTCGCACCGAGCGTCGCGGCGACCAGCCGACCCTCGGCCTCGAACCCCGGCGTGTAGAGGACGGTCGTCGCGGCGTACGCGTCGGCGCGGGACTCGGCGACGCGGTTGCGCGCGACGACGTCGAAGGCGTCGAGCGCGTCGGCGGCACGGCCGAGCGCGGCACCGCCGTCGTCGAGCTCGGCGTCGAGCAGCTGGACCGTCACGTCGGCCGGGTCCGGGCCGACCGGTTCCGGCTCGGGCTCGGGCTC
>Ga0075480_10000550_pt1 | contig 22668 bp, 19 predicted proteins | sample DEB08_DNA_7_FD_81590 | JGI IMG/M metagenome (GOLD analysis project Ga0075480, IMG submission 81590) | Aqueous microbial communities from the Delaware River and Bay under freshwater to marine salinity gradient to study organic matter... | ecosystem: Environmental > Aquatic > Marine > Coastal ... | reverse complement strand
TATTTTTGGTGAATACCTGACTAGAGAAAAAGATACTGATGAAAAATATCTTAAGAGGTAAAAGTACTGCCAGCTTCATAAAAGATTTCAATCTTATCGTCTCTAAAATCATTATCAAGTTTATTTAACTTTAAAAAATGATTTACAAAACCGGTATTTTTTAGAGGATTGGACCCAGTTATGAATAATTTTTTTGCACTTAATAAGTTACAGACAGCAATTGTATTTTTTAAGTTCATACTAAGAGTTAACAAACCAAAAAATTTAACCTCTTCTGCGGTAAGGATTGCAATATCTGCTTTGATTTTATTATTTTGAATAACTCTTTTGTTGACGACATGCCCCTCATGGAAAACGGTAAAACCTTCCGCATTGGAAATGACTAAACAATACGCGGTAGTGTTATAAGGAAAGCCAGCAGGATAAGCGCTAACTTTTAAGTTCCCTATTGAATGGGAATTGGATGAAAAATTATTGATCTTATTCTTAAGATTTTTCTTTTCTAGGATTGATTTGACTTGAGGCGAACACCAAATGTCAGCATTGGGAAATTCATTTAATGTCTTAAAATGCAGGTGATCTTCGAATGGTGCGGTGATAATAATATTTTTAACTAAAGAGTTTTCCTCTGCGGTTAAGAGAGATTTTTTATCTTTTGTTCTTTGTAAAAACCAACCTTTTCCATCGACAAGAGAGAAATCAAACCAAGGATCAATTAAGAGAGCCTCATTGCCCTCTTCTACATACCAAGATTGATAATCGTCTGCTTTTTTTACTTTCATTTTTCTGTAAATTAAAGGTATTCTATCTTTTTTGGGAGATAAAATGATAAGTGGATACTGCGATGAAAAATTCTCTTCTGCCAGAGAATTATTTGAAAATAACCTTAAATCTGGCTTCGAAAGAGGAGCGGCGATTACCGTTGAAATTGAAGGTGAAAAAGTCATAGATCTTTGGGGAGGTATTGATTCCGAAGAAAAAAATACATCCTGGCAAGAAGATACAATCGTAAATGTTTTTTCTACCACCAAGGGTTTGGCAGCCGTATGTCTCTTACAGTTAGTGGAGGAAGGAAAAGTTAATCTGGATGACCCTGTAGCTAAATATTGGCCAGAATTTGCTCAGGAAGGGAAAGATAAAATCCCTGTCAGATATTTGTTCTGCCACAAATCTGGTTTGTGCGGTGTGACTAAGCCCTTACCTGATGACGCCTATTACAATTGGGACGTCATGGTTGATGCATTAGCAGCACAAAAACCTCAATGGGAACCTGGGAGTAGACATGGATATCATGCTTTGACTTATGGTCATTTGATTGGCGAAATGGTGAGAAGAGTAACAGGTCAAACCATAGGAGAATATTTCAATGAAAAAATTGCAGAACCTTTAGATCTAGACTTTTGGATTGGTTTGCCGGATGAACAGTTTGATAAAGTAACAGATATTCAGCCAAGTCTTTTTCCAGCTTGGACTAAGATTCTTGCCCCAATTTTTAAAATCATCCCTAAGAGTATGTTGCGTGGTGATCTTGCTTTGATTAAAGATTTTGATGATCCTTCAACAATTGCAGGCTCAGCATTTAATAACCCTAAAATGGAAATGAAAAATCCTTTTTATGCAAACTCTAGAGAATGGAGAAAAGCAGAAATACCTGCAGCAAACGGTCATGGTAGTGCTAGAGCAATTGCTAAATTCTATGGTGTTTTAGCAAATGGCGGTGAACGTGATGGCGTTCATCTTCTTAGTCCAGAAACAATAGATATGGCTCGCCAAACTGAATCTGAAGGTTCTGACTTGGTCTTGGCTAATCTTCAAACTCGTTTTGGATTGGGTTTTATGCTGGGCTCTAAAGATATCTCAATGGGACCAGCCGAAGGTGCTTTTGGTCATGGTGGAGCTGGAGGATCTCTTGGATTTGGAGATCCAGATAACCACGTTTCAATTGGTTTTGTAATGAATCAAATGCATCCCGGAATAACTGCTTGGGAAACTGCAACTTCATTTATTGAAAAAGTATATGAGAGTAAGTGAGAATTTATCTAAAAATGGTATTGGAGTGGAAGTCTCTGACTTTTCTTTATCTGATTTAACAGAAGAGAATATAAGTTTTTTACGGTCAAAATGGGTCGAATATGGATTGATAGTTTTTCCAAAACTTCCTTTGTCGCATGATGAATTTAAAGACTTTGCATTAAGTTTTGGAAATTTTGGCGATGATCCATTTATCTCCTCTCTTCCAGATTACCCCAATATTGCGGAAATAAAGAGAAGTGCTAATGAGAAAGCCACACCTTTTGGAGGTACCTGGCATTCGGATTGGTCTTTTATGAAAAAACCCCCTTCTGCGACATTATTGCATTCAAAAATTATCCCTCCAGTTGGTGGAAACACTTTGTTTGCTAACACAGAAAAATCTTTTGCTGCTCTTCCGGAAAAGATGAAAAATAAATTAAGAAATCTCAAAGTAATACATTCTGCAAAAATTCCATATGCCGATGATGGTTTTTATGCTCTTGAAAAAGAAGAACGCTCGATGAAAATCCTTCCTTCTAAAGAAGCTAAAGCTACCTTTTCTCATCCAATGATTAAAATTCATCCTGAAACTAAAAAAGAGTGTTTATTCATTAACCCTGTATATACCATCAATATCGAAGGTTTCTCAGAAGACGAATCCCAAGAGCTTTTATGGGAGCTTTATGAACACATGACTCAAGATAAATTTGTTTATGAGCACGTATGGAATGAAGATATGTTAATCATGTGGGATAATCGTACTGTCATGCACCAAGCATCTGGTGGCTACGATGGTTATGATAGATTGTTACATCGCATAACTCTTGCGGCAGTTTAAATACTAGTTGCCCTTTTCCAAGTATCTTAAATCTTCAGCTGACAATTCAATATTTGTTGCCTCGATACAACTATCCAGCTCGAAAAAATTTCTAGGTCCAACTAGAGGATAAGCAGATATTTCCAGGTTAACAACATAAGAAAGTGCTATTTGTATTGGTTGACAATTTTTTTGTTTAGCTAACTCTATAGCTCTATTTCTTCTGGCAAGATTAAGTTCATCATGCCAAACTCTTTTTTCTTCTTCGTCTGTTGGATTAGCAAAGTGTTCATTCGCAGCAAATTCAACTTGGTTTACAAAAAAACCTCTTGCTTGAGAAGACCATGGAAAAAGGTGAATCTTGTTATCTTTGAGATATTTTAAATAACTCTCATCGCAAGAAAAACAACCTGGCCAAACAGGTTCAATCATTCTAGCCAAACTAAAATTGTTACTTAAAACTTTGAAACCGACTTTCTCTTGATCGTTTGCATAGTCGTTTGCCGACTTGAAACGTTCCAGTTCCCAATTAGATGCACCTAAAACATCTATCAATCCATCATGTTTGCATTCATTCAAAGCATCGATAAATTCGTTCACAGGAACTTCGAGATTGTCTCGGTGTAAGCAGTAGATATCTAATTTATCTATATTGCCTCTAGCTAATGATTCTTCAATTTGAGGTCTGATTTTATCTGGAAAGCAATCTGGAGTGTGTGCTCCTTTGCCTAAAACAACTACATCTTTTAAGTTCCTAGAATTTATCCAATCACCCAAATATTTGTCACTCAATCCATGATTGTAAATAAAGGCAGTGTCGAAAACCTTGCCACCCTTACTGTAGTAATAATCAAACATAGCAAAAGCATGAACTTCATTTATTTGGTTGTCGCACCCAAAAACTATTGGGGATATTTCTTTATCCAATTCAGGAATTTCTACTGTATTTAAGTCTTTTGATGGTTTTGAAAAAACTGAACTTTTTAACGAAGATGTATTTATTGAGTTAGCTGGATAAACCACTTTTAATTCATTAAGCCATTTATCAAGCCAAATTGAATTACTCAAAGAATCAGCATGGGGCATAAATGAAGATTCAATTTTTCCTGCTTTAATACAGATACTTGCTTCGTCAATTTCCCGGGTAAACAAACCAACATCGTCTGTGACTTCGATGACATTCTCCTGATTTTTTTCTAAAATTTTAATTTCTGCTTTTTGTCCTTGAAATTGACCACAATGCCATGGTTCTTTAACAAAAATTTGTTTGTCACCAGATGAAATTCTTAAAGAATTTTCGTATTCCTCATTGATTGCTGATTTTATTGTGGCTTTGATTTTTGGACTAAATTCAAGGTCCGCTTTTGCATTCAAGTCGATATTATTTGAAGATAGCTCTCCTGATGCAGATATGGTTAACGGATCGGAAAAAGAATTTTCCATTAAATTTCCTGCTATCAACCTGACCATGGATAGAGGATAACAACCTATATCTAAGATTGAGCCTCCCCCCAATTCTGGATTTTTAAGTCGATGGCTTTCTTCAACATCAGCAGTAAAACCGAAAGAAGACTCTATCAATACTTCTTGGTTAGAGAATTCTTGTTTAACTATTTCAAGCATTTTATGAGTTAATGGATGACATCTATACATAAAAGCTTCCATGAAAAATAAATTAAGCCTCCTAGATTCATTGACTAAGATCATTGCTTCAGTTGAATTCATTGTCATTGGTTTTTCACAAAGAAGGTGTTTACCACTTCTAAGTGTTTTTAGACTTAAATCAAAATGACTGTTGTGCGGGGTGCCTATATAGATTGCATCTATTGATGCATCATTTAGCAAGGCATCATAGGAATCGTAAGTTTCAACTCCGTATTTATCAGAAAAATGTTTTAGATTTTTCGACGATCTACTTGCAACTGCAACTAATTCCCCTTCTTTTGAATATCTAATAGAGTCGCAGAAAGCCTTAGAAATATTTCCTGTACTGATAACTCCCCACTTAACCATTTTTTCTTGCCTCAATATTAATCAGTAATTCTTTGTGATATACAGAATTAATTGGATAAAAATACATTAAGAAGATGGAAATAGCGATACCCGAAGCAGGTATTAAAGACATAATATTTTTCAAACCACTAAGTGTTTCAGGGGTTTGCACTTCATTTGGTGAAAAGTTTATTGAGGTTAATAAAACTCCTAAAACTAAAGCAGCAACTGCAATAGATGATTTTTGAGCAAATGTCATAAATCCATACAAAGAGGATTCGCTCCTGATTCCTGATTTCCACTCGCCATATTCAATGGTATCCGGCAACATTGACCAAAATAATACACCTCCTGCTCCTGAAGCTGCGCCTATCAGGCAAACAATGATGATGAGTTCTTGTAATGAACTGATTTCATAAAAATAAAATAATGCAAATGCAAGCAATAGCAAGGACATTGATATTTGCCAGGTATTTCTTTTACCGATTTTTAAAGATACGTATGACCAAAAAGGTATTGAGGCAAAACTGCTTAATCCGCTTAAGCCTAAAACCAAGCCTTGATAACTATGTAAGTCCAAAGCATATTTGATGTAATAAATTAAATTTTTATTAAACATAATCGTGGTAGAACCTAAGATGAGGATGGAAGAAAAAACGATCCAGAAGGGATAATTTTTTAGAATCGAAAAAATTAACTTTGATATTGAAGGATAAGTTTCCCTAATTTCTTCAGTAGAGGATTCCTTCACAGATCCGTAAGTAATGTAGAGAATAATGACTGCAAAGAAAGCTGCAAAACATGATAAATAAACTATCCCAAGGGACTCGTCGTTTTGGCCGAAGAAGTTAATTATTGGAAATCCTAGAGAAGACATCAATAACGTACCAAACGATGCCCCTATCATTCTTGCAGTGGTTAATTTTGTTCTTTCTTCGCTGTCTGAAGTTATCCTTGGGGTAAGAGAGGAATAAGGAACACTGACAATCGTAAAACATGTTCGATGAAAAACATTAATAAGGAGTAAGCATATAAAAAGAGATAATCCTGTTAAAGGAGGAACCCAAAACAATAGTACAAAAGATAGGGCTAATGGAATCGTTCCGAAAAAAATATACGGTCGATATTTACCTCTTTTTGAAGATGTTCTTTCCGCTAAATAACCCATGAATGGATCGGTAACTGCATCCCAAGCAATGCCAAGGGCGTATATCCAACCAGCTAAGTATGGACTGATGCCCACAATATCTGTGTAAAAATATAAAAGATAAAGACCAACCCCTGACCAATAAAAGCAAATAGCAATATCGCCGACTCCATAGCCGATTCTCTGTCTGTTGGATAATGGGCTCAATTACTTAAAGATTCAATGATCTCTTGTTTGTGTTCACCCAATGCTGGAGCAGGTTTGTCATTGAACATTTCGTTATCATCAAATTTAGTTGGATATCTTAATGCTCGTATCTTGCCCTGAATATCGCTATTTATAGATTGGAAAAGATTATTTGCCTCAATCTGCGGATGGGTCATCAACTCATCTAAAGATATGGTTTTTGAACATGGCACATCTTCATCCTGTAATTTTTGGAGAGCATCATCCACAGTTAATGACTCAAAAATTGTCAAAGATTTAACCAACTCAACCATATTTTCACTTCTTGCAAAAGCATTATTAAATCGTTCATCTTCAATATATTCTGGCAAACCTAGAGCTCTGAAAATTCCAAACCATTGAGCATCTGATAAAGCTGCAATGGAAAGAAAACCATCTTTGCATTTATAAAGACTGTAAGACTTTGTCAAAGGCGGTAACGTTACTACATCATCATCCAATAAAGTGTGATTCATCATGCCATCTGGCCAAAGAAAAAAAACTGCTGAATCAATCATTGAAAGATTGAGACGATCAGCAATGCCGGTTCTTTCTCTCTTAAAAAGAGCAGATGATAGTGACTGACAAATTGTGTAAGCAGTTATTTTGTCACACAAAAGCGTTTTTATGTAAGCCGGTTCATTAAGGTCAGATTGAATATCTGTAGCTCCTGCCATAGCCTGAACAACATGATCATAGGCAGGTGCAGTTGAGTATGGACCCGAATCTCCAAAGCCATTTATGGAAGCATAAATCAATTTATCGTTTATTTTTTTGCAATCACTCTCTCCTAGCCCTATTTTTTCCATGACCCCAGGTCTAAAATTATTGATTAAAATATCTGCATCGGTAATTAATTTTTTGACTATTTCTAAATCGTCTTTTTCTTTTAAATTTAAATCTATCGATTTTTTGCCTCTATTGCAGTTTGCAAATAACGCAGACACCCCGCCTTTTTGCGTTCCTAAGTAGCGCATAGGATCTCCTATACCCGACTGCTCTATTTTTATAACTTCAGCACCTTGATCGGCCATCATCATAGTCGCTAGCGAGGCTGTAACGATTGTAGAAATTTCAACAATTTTTACTCCCTCTAAGGGTTTGGCATAACTCATTCTCTCTCTCCCTAAAAATTATCTATAATTAAGATACTTCGTCTTGTAGACATATTCAATGGGGAAAATAATGAACAACTTAAAAGAATTATCAGAACTTGCATGGCAAGGAGAATTAGATACTAAATTTGAGCATCATCCAGTACATACCTTTTATGAAGGTTCTACCGAACTTGCTGAGAATTTATTAGGACTCAAAGGAATTGGAGGATTTTATGTTGTTGATACAAACGATGGATTAGTAATGATAGATGCTGGCAGTCATTTAGATATAGATTCTGCATATGCCGAAATAAAAAAATGGAGACCAAGCAGCACTGTGAAAGCAGCTGTTTTTACTCATCATCACGTAGATCATATATTTGCTACAAAAAAATTTGATGAGGATGCAGATAAATCCAATCAAAAAAGACCGATTGTTTACAGTCATAAATTGTTACCTGATCATTTTGATAGATATAAAAAAACCCTTGGATGGAACACCGCTATTAATAAAAGACAATTTGCGATCAATGTTCCTCATTTCAAATGGCCAGAAGAGTACCGCTACCCAGATATAACCTTTGAAGATGAATATACTTTTGAAATTGGAGATTGTACTTTCGAACTCTTTCATGGGCGTGGTGAAACAGATGACCATACTTGGGTTTACATTCCTGAAAGAAAAATTTTAGCACCTGGAGATTTATTCATTTGGGCAGTACCAAATGGCGGTAATCCACAAAAAGTTCAGAGGTACATCAGCGATTGGTCAGATGCTTTGAAATTGATGATGAAAAAGGATGCAGAAATTATGATTCCAGGGCACGGACTACCAATATATGGAAAAGATAGAATTCAGGAAGCTTTATCAACTACAGCAGATTTTTTAAAAGATATTGAGGATCAAACTCTTAAACTAATGAATCAAGGTAAGTCTCTAAATGAGGTTTTTCATCAAGTAAAAATTTCTTCTGTAATTAAAAACAAACCTTGGTTAAGACCTGTTTATGACGATCCCAAGTTTTTAATAAGAATGATCTGGAGACGGTATGGAGGTTGGTGGGATGGTGAATACGATAGATTATTGCCGGATACTAGAGAAAATGAAGCAAAAGAATGGGTTGAGCTCAGCGGCGGAATAGACGCAATCATTAATAAAGCTTTAAATAATTTAAAAAATAAAAAATATAAATTAGCAGCTCATCTAATTGAAGTTGCTTACTATGCTGATAAAAAAAATGAGAAGCTGCATGATGCTAGAAAAGAAATATATGCAGCTCTCTCTGAAGAACAGGATTCTTCAATGGCTAGAAATATTTTCAATCATGCTAATTTAGCTTCAAACGAATTAAAGAGAGATTTAGCCTCAGACGATTAAAGCTTTTTGAGCTCTTCTTCTGATAATTCACGAGCTTCGTTTATAAGCATAATGGGAATGCCATCTCTAATTGGGTAGGCCAATTTACCCTTTTTGCTTATCAATTCATCTCCTTGCTGAATGAGAGATGAGTGTGTTTTAGGACACACCAAGATTTCAAGTAATTTTTGATCAATCATTTAAAGTATATTCTATCCTTTTTAAAGAAGTTTCTTTGCCCAATATAAATAAAAGTTCTGAAATAGATGGAGCATTTTCTCTACCGGTTAAGATTATTCTTAAAGGCTTTCCTAATTCAGGGAACTTTAAATCATTGGCTTGCAAAAACTCTTTGATGTATTTTTCTATCTCATTTTTTTCAAAATCAATTTCTCTTAATTGTTTACTAAATTCAGAAAATAATATTTTTTTATTGGCATCGATATTGAGTGAATCGAACTTAATATGAGGTTCCTGAAAAAAATAAATTGATTCTTCAGCAATCTGATTTAGGGAATTTGCTCCCTTTGCTAATAAAGAGATTGCTAATTCTCCATTATCTATTTGATTAAAATCAACTCCTGAATTTTCTTTAACTTTTGCAATTAACTCTTTGGAGGTTAAAAAATTTAAATATTTATTGTTATACCAGTCTAATAGATCTTGAGAATATTTAGATGGGGAGGAATTAACATCCTTCAAATTAAAAATTTCTTGAAGTTTTTTTAAGGAGAATATTTCTTCTTCTCCATATGACCATCCCAAGCGGACTAAGTAATTTACTAACGCATCACTTAAATACCCATTCTTTTTATAATCCAAAATATCATCTGCCCCATCCCTTTTTGAAAGTCTTTTGCCTGATTCAGCTAAAACCATTGGAAGGTGAGCATAACTAGGAATTGTTGTGTCTAATGCAGCTAAAACATTAATTTGCTTAAGCGTGTTAGTAATATGATCGTCTCCTCTGATTACCGTTGTAATATTCATATCCATATCGTCAACAGCAGCAGAAAAATTATAGGTTGGAGTGCCATCGCTTCTGAGAATTATAAAATCATCAAATTCTTTATTGTTGATAGCGATATCTCCCAAGATTAAATCTTTAAATTTTGACTCTCCAGCTATGGGGAATTTAAATCTTAAAACCATACCGTCCGTAAATTCTATATTTTTATCTCTATTCAACCCGTTGTACTTAGGTTTTTGTTTTTTAGCTATTTGTTCTTCTCTCATTTTAGTAAGAACCTCTTCGCTACAATCACATGCATATGCAAAGCCTTTTTTATAAAGCTCAATTGCTAGTTCTTTGTGTTTCGCAATTCTTTTTGATTGATATACAGGATCATCATCAAGTTTGATTTGCATCCATTCAAGAGACCTTAAAATAGAATCAACATATTCATCTTTGGAACGCTCTTGGTCTGTATCTTCAAATCTTAAAAGAAATTTTCCTTGATTTGCTTTAGCAAATAAAAAAGAAAACAATGCAGTTCTTGCTCCACCTATGTGCAAATGTCCTGTCGGGCTAGGTGCAAATCTAGTTATTTCCATGGTCTATCTTTATGGAATGTAAGTAGTTCTCATGCTGAATAACATCTTCTTCTGAAGTTTTAATTGTGACTAAATTGAAATCATTTGAAACATCTTTAGAAAATCTAGGTTGAGATTCTTTTGAAGAGTTATCATCAAATCCTAAATCTCTTTGCCCTCCCGTCATAGCAAGATATACATCTGCCAAAATTTCAGAATCAATCAGAGCACCATGATAGCTCCTGTCATAACCGGTTATTTGATATCTATCTGTTAAAACTTCTAGGCTATTTCTTTGACCAGGATGTTTTTCTCTTGCAATTGATAGGGTGTCGGTAATTTGACTTACGTGATCTTCAATTTTTATATCAAGACCTGCAACTTTAAGTTCATGATTTAAAAATCCAACATCGAACTCAGCGTTATGAATTAGTAATTCAGAGTCTTTTATGAAATCTAAAAAATCCTGATAGATGTCTTTAAATAAGGGTTTATCAGATAAGAAATCATCAGATAATCCATGGATGTTAAAGGATGAACCAACTGTTCTCTCTGGATTCACATAAACTTGATAAGAGTTTTTTGTTAATTTTCTATTTATTAATTCAACTCCGGCAATTTCAATAATTCTATGGTCGTTAGCAATGTCTAAGCCGGTCGTTTCTGTGTCCAAAACAATTTGTCTCATGCGAGCTCTTCTATTCCTTTATTCGCTAAAGCATCAGCGATATCGTTTTCTCTATGATTGCTGTGACCCTTTACCCAAAACCAACTTATTTCATGATGATTGGTCATTTGATCTAGCTCCATCCATAATTCTGAGTTTTTAACTGATTTCTTTGAGGCATTTTTCCAGCCATTTTTTTTCCAATTGATAATCCATTTAGTAATTCCATCTTTTACATATTTTGAATCTGTATAAAGCTCAATAATTTTAGGGTCTTTAAAAAACTTTAATGCTTCTATGGTTGCTGTTAGCTCCATCTTATTGTTTGTTGTATTCAAACTGCCGCCGTATATTTCTTTTTCTTCACCATCTTCAATGATGAGTGCACCCCATCCACCCAATCCGGGATTGCCTTTACAGGCTCCATCTGTAAAAATCTTAATTGTATTTTCAGACATCTATAAGAAAAGAGATAGATGTTAATATTACTTTAAAAATGATATCTAATATAGAAGCTATCCCAGCATTTTCAGATAATTACATTTGGATATTAGTTAAAGGTAATTCAGCAGCTGTTGTTGACCCCGGCGATGCTTCAGTAGTCGAAAGTTTTTTGAGTAAAAACAATCTTAGTCTTGAATCAATATTAATTACCCACCATCATTTTGATCATACCGGAGGAATAACAGACCTAGCTTCTAAATGGAACCCAAAAGTCTATGGTCCTAAAGGAGGTCATATAAAAGGTATTGACTCAGAATTATCAGAAAACTCAAAGATTACAATTTTAGATACGGAATTTCATATATTTGAAACTCCAGGACACACCCTTGATCACATTGCCTACTACTCTAAAGAAATTGGTTCCTTATTTTGTGGTGATACTCTTTTTTCTGGCGGATGTGGGAGGCTTTTTGAAGGAACGCCACTACAAATGTTTGATTCACTAAAGAAGTTCTCTGGTCTACCTGAGGAGACCAAAGTTTATTGTACTCATGAATATACATTAAGTAATTTAACTTTTGCCTTAGAAGTAGAACCCAATAACGTTGACCTAAAAAAATATTTTGAGAAAGTTAGTACGCTTAGAGATTCAAATCAGATATCTCTGCCTTCAAGCATTTTATTAGAAAATAAAATCAATCCCTTTTTAAGAACTTCTGTTAGCCAGGTCAAAGAAAATGCTGAAAATTATGCTAAGAAACAAAACCTACAACCAGCAGAAGTCCTTGCAGCAATTCGAGATTGGAAAGATAATTTTTAGAATGAATAAATATCTCCTTCTTTTTCTTGGTTCTCTCTTAAGTTTTTCACTACTTAGCCAATCATCAAAAGATCTATGGGGTGAAATCAGAGACAGAATGGTTTTTAAGCATGAACTAAACCAGCCTTCTGTTAAGTATGAACTTGAGAAATATAACGACAATCAATACGTCATCAATAGACTAGCAAAGAATGGTCAACGATATCTTTATTACACAGTTACTGAATCAATCGAAAGAGACTTGCCAGTAGAACTGGCATTGCTTCCCTTTATCGAAAGCCAATTTGACCCTTACGCACAATCTTCTACAGGAGCATCGGGAATTTGGCAATTTATTCTCAGTACCGCTCGTGAACAAAAGCTTAAAAAAAATTGGTGGTACGACGGAAGAAGAGACATTGTTGCTTCAACTGACGCAGCGTATAACTATCTGACGAAACTTCACAAAAAATATGATGACTGGTTACTTGCAATTGCTGCTTACAACGCCGGTCCAAATAGAATTTTAAAAGAAATTAAAAAAAATAAAGCCAAAGGATTACCTACAGATTTTTGGTCATTAAAACTTCCCAAAGAAACAAAAGCTTATGTTCCAAAACTTTTAGCCCTTCTAGAAGTTATCAAAAATCCTGATAAATTTAGTGTTGTTATTCCAAATTTGCCCAATAGACCTTATTTTCAATTGGTTACCCTGCCCTCTCAAGTAGATCTAATGCAAGTAGCTAATATTTCTGGTTTGAAACTAGAGGTTATTTATGAACTTAACCCAGGTTTTAATCAATGGGCTACAGATCCAAATGGTCCATTTCATATTCTTCTTCCTGTAGGAATAGCTGATAGGTTTCAAGTTATCTTGGATAACACTGATCCATCTGAACTAGTTCAGTGGGATAAGTATCTAGTTAAAAAAGGAGATACGTTAACTTCTATTGCAAAAAAATATCTTATTGATTTTGCTTTATTAAAAGAAATCAATGGGTTTAAAGACGATACCATATACGAAAACGAAGAATTAATTGTCCCAAGAGGTCCAAGTTGGATTAAAGATTATCTCAATAAACCTGATATTTATTATGTTAAAGCTGGAGATAGCATGTGGTCGATTGCAAAGAAATTTAATGTGACCATTAGGGATTTATCAATTTGGAATGACCTAAATCCAGAAAAATTCCTCCTTACAGATACGAAAATACTGATCTATCCAAAATATTTTAAAGAAATTAAACCGAAACCAGTTCCTAAAAATGATATCGCTTATCCTGTAAAAAGAGGTGATAGCATCATTAAAATATCCAATAAATTTGGTATTCCAAAAGAATGGATCTTAAAGTGGAATAATATTCCAGATGAAACTCTAATTTATCCCGGACAAATAATAGAGTTGAAACTTTCTGAGATAAATTAATTTTCTAATTTTTGCGTATCTCTTGGATCCAAAATATCTCTTAACCCGTCACCTAAAAAATTTAAAGCAAATAGAGTTAAAGAAAATAAAAATGCTGGAAATATAAGCAACCACCAATACTCTTCCATAGTATTAGCGCCCTCTCTAATTAAAATCCCCCAAGAACTATCAGGTGGTTGCACTCCCAAACCTAAAAAACTTAAAAAAGCTTCCAAAAGCATAAATTGTGGTACGAGCAAGGTGGAATAAATTATAACGGTGCCCAAAACATTAGGAATGATATGTTTAAACAAGATTCTGGAAGAACTTGCACCCATAATTTGTGCAGATATTACAAACTCTTTTTTTCTTAAACCCAAAACTTGTAAACGCACAATTCTTGCCATAGAGAGCCATCCAAAAGCTCCAATTGAAATAAATAGAAAATAAATATCTCTTCCAAATATAACTAGAATGAGAATAATAAAAATAACAAAAGGGAGTCCATCCAATATATCTACTAGTCTCATCATCAATGAGTCTATTTTTCCTCCGAAATATCCAGATACTGCTCCATACGTAAGACCAATAGTTATTGCCACAAAAGTAGCTAAAAAACCTACTAAAAGGGATATTCTGCTGCCGTAAAGTATTCTTGAAAATAGATCTCTCCCAAGAACATCAGTACCTAAAATGTACTGAAAAGATGGAGCAGAAGCTCCTAAGGATAAATTTTGTTCAGATACCTCATAAGGAGAAATAATAGGTGCTAGTAATGCTACGCATATAAGAAATAAAGTATATAAAAGAGAAATCAAAAGAATTTTTCTGTGTTTGATCTCTTGAAATAACTCAAACCACATTTATTCAAGACCGCCTGAATCTCTCAAGGTTGGATTCAAAAAGGAAGCCATAATATCTGAAATCAACACAAAGGTTAAAGTCATAAAAGTAAACAAAATAGAAGTGCCTAAGATCATCGTATAGTCTCTATTGAAGGCTGCTTGAACATAAAATCGACCTACACCATTTATTTGAAATATAGTTTCAACCACAAAAGACCCTGCAAGTAATCCGGCAATTGCAGGACCCAAAAAACTTATAACCGGTAAAATTCCACCTCTTAAAGCATGAACAATAACAATCCTAATTTCTGAAAGACCCTTTGCCCTTGCTGTTCTTATATAATCTTGACCAAGAATCTCCAACATCCCTCCACGAGTAAGTCTTGCAAAAATAGCTGCATAGGCAGTACCAAGAGTTATTGTGGGTAGAATTTTATCGCCAGGATTGTCGCCCCATCCATAAACAGGTAAAACTTCATACCAAATTCCAAAAATTAAAACCAATACTGGTCCTAGAATAATTGAAGGGATACAAATGCCTAGTAACGAAATGGACATCGGTACAATATCTAAAATTTTTCCTGGATTTAATGAAGCTACAAGTCCAGAAATTACTCCTAAAAAAATTGCGAAAAGAATTGAGTAAATTGCTAGTTCAATAGTCGTCGGTAATCCTGACATGATAAGTTCTGTGACTGTTCTGCCGGGATATTTAAAAGAAGGTCCAAAATCTCCTTGAATAGCATTAAATAAATAATTATAAATTTGAACGTGAATTGGTTTATCTAAATTATAAGCTTCATTTAACTTCTCAATTATTTCTGGCGAAGCCACCCTTTCAGCATCAAAGGGTCCTCCCGGTGCAGCATGAATCATTAAGAATGTAATAATGACTACGACTAATAAAACAGGAATGTAAGTGAATAATCTTTTTAAGATTAATTGAATCAAAATATTATTCCAAGCTTAGAAATTGATATGGATTGGTATCTAAAATATTTTTTTGCCAATTTTTAACCCTTTCACTCAAGAGATATGTTCTAGTGTAAGTATATAAAGGAATGACAGGCAGTTCATCTATGAGAATTTTTTCTGCTTCCTCGTATAGTTCATATCTCTTTGTTGTTGAAATTTGTGAAGCTGCATTATTTAAAATTTCATCGTATCTAGCATTACTCCAGCCAGTTTTGTTATTTCCTCTATCTGTCACCATCATATCAAGGAAAGTAAATGGGTCAGGATAGTCGCCAATCCAACCGGCTCTAGATATATCAAATTCTCCTTGAGTTTCTCTTGCTAAATAAACTTTCCAATCAACATTGGTTAAAATTACATTCAATCCCAAATGTTTTTTCCACATTTCTTGAATAGCTTGAGCAATTTTCTGATGACCTTCGGAGGTATTATAGAGCACCTCTAGAGGTTGATTATTTATGTCATATCCTGATTCTTTAAAAAGTAGTTTTGCCTTTACTGGATTAAATTCTAATTTGGTACTTGGGTTATAGCTATTTTCATCTGGAGGAGTGAAAGAATAAGATACTTTTTGATTACCTTTTAAAATACTTTTTACAATTAAGTCACGATCTATAGATAAAGATAATGCTTTTCTGAAATTTACATCATTCAGTGGAGATTTATTTGTATTGATCCTGTAGTAATAAGTTCCAAAATAATTATGTTCAACTAATTCCTTTGGTCTTTCTTCTCTGTATCTAATTATTTTTTCTGTTGGAACAGTATTTGCTAAATGAATTCCACCAGATCTAAATAAACGATCTTGAGTTAATTCATTATCAATGGGGAGAAATTCTATGCCGTTAATTTTATTTGAATCGTTACCCCAATAAAGATCATTTCTTGATACCTTAAGAGATTTATTTATTTCCCATGAATCTAATTTAAAAGGACCATTACCAATAAAATTATTTACCCTAGTCCATTTATTATTTCTACTAGTCATTCCACCAAATTTCTCAACAGTTTCAGGGTGAACTGGCCACGTCGAATAATGAGTTAAGATATTTAAAAAGTAAGGAGTTGGATTTTCCAATGTAACCACAAGCTTATTTTCAAACACAGAAACTCCGACCTTGGAAAAATCTTTAATTTGACCTTTATGAAAGCTCTCAGCATTTTTTATGACATATAGCATGTCTGCATACTGCGCTCCTAGTTCAGGCGAAAGAATTCTTTTCCATGAATAAACAAAATGTTCAGGTTTCACTGATTCACCGTTTGTCCATTTCGCTTCTGGATTAAAAATAAAAGTATAAGTTAAGCCATCCTCACTTATCACCCATTCTGATGCTACTCCAGGAAGCACTCCGTTGTTTTGTGGATTAAAAATAACGAGGCCTTCCAAAAGAGCTAACAATATTTTATGTTCTGGAACTCCTGTAACAATATGAGGATCTATTCCAGAAGGTTCTGTGCCATTGCCAAGAAGTAGAATTCCTTGCTCTGAATAAAGATCAACTTTTGATTTCTGATCAGTGTTTCCCGAGCAACCGGCAAGAAATAAAAAAAGTATTAGTAGCCAATGCATCAATCGATTCTCTTTGAAATATTTAAATAAATAAATCTTCCTAGTGGATCATAATAAGATGGGTAAGTATTAGCATTCCCGGGTACATAATTGATCGATCTTCCGTTTAAAGGCGGATTCTTATCTAGAATATTATTAATTCCAAAAGAAAATTTTATATCGTCGATCAAATTTATTGAAAAATTTGCATCTAAATAATAAAAACTACTGAAATCAATAGGGTTGGTCGCGTTTGAATCTTCAACGCTATCGATGTATCGGATTGTGAGATTTGTTGAAGTATCAAATTGTAAAATTTTATAGATAAATTCCATGTTAAATACATTTTGAAATTTTGGTGATGGTAATCCGCAGGTATTTTCATACTTACCTTTACAATCTTCAATCGGAAGTGATGATCTAAGCTGAATGTCGTTTTTAAGCAAGTAAGAAAGAAAATTTTTAATTCTTAGTTCGCCAAAATCCATAAAAAGTGTCTTAACAATATTTATATCTAAACCGGAAATTTTTTGACTAGATACATTTAAAAGAGGCGAAGCAATTTTTCCTGTTCCTTCATAAAAAGTTCCTGTTGTTGAATTTCTCTCTATTAGATTACAAAAATAAGATTCTCCAGAATCCAAACATCGATTTAAAATAAATGATGCATCTGCTGATCCAATTTTATCTTTAAGAGAAATTGAATAAAAATCGATTTCCAAATCAATTTCATCAGAAAAAAGGTAACTTAAGCTATTTGTATTTGCAGTTTCAGGGCGTAGATTTAGATTACCGCCTATAAGAGAATTTACTTGATCTTCAGTATTTGAAATTGTTCCGTATAAAGATTGAGTTACCCCAGTTCTCGAGCAATCAGAAAAAGATCTTTGAGGATTTGCTCCGGAACAAGGATCATTGTCTAGAAAAGTTTGTTGTACTTTTGCAGGACTATAAAGATCATTAATATCCGGCATTCTTATAGCTTTTTGCTGTGAAAATTTAAGTGTATGTTTATCATTAAACAGATGTACCAATCCTAAGTCGTAAGTCAAAGCATCATCCTCTAATGAATAATCGGAATACCTAATACTTAAGTTTAAATTGGTGTCTGTCACTAAAGGCAAATAAATTTCTGAAAAAAATTCTTTAACCTCTAAGTCTCCATATAAGCTTGAGTGAGGATATTGTTGACCTGCTCCATCAGAGAAATCTTCCGCATTTTTCTTTAAATTTAAATTTCTATATTCAATACCTAAGGCTAAATCTAAAGAAGGTAAAATTGAATTCTTTAATATAAAAGATTTTGAGGTCACAAACCTATACTGATTTTCAGTCAATTCGGCATCTACATTCAAATTCGTTGATATGTAGTCTAGAGCTTCTTGAGTGACACCTAATGCTGCTGAATTCTGCACATTACCGTTTGTTATTCTAAAAATATTCCAAGGTTTACAGTTGCCTCCTGATACACAAACAGGATTGGATGCCGATCCTGTTACATTTAATGCATTTGTTGCTCTAGATTTAGAAATATCGTTGAAGTAAGTAAAATCAACAGAAGTTCTTGAACTTTGAAGACTAAAATTGTAAAACCAATCATTGTTAATTTTACCTTCAACATCGAAGACCACCCTATCCGTGGAATGCTTAAAGCTCTGTCTTCTTGGATTGCCTTCAATGTTTCTTCTGCTGATATATAGAGGAGCAGTATCTGATGATGACAAGCCGTTATTTGTACAAATAGCATTAAATTGCTGATTCGATAAAAAAGGATTATTACAAGGAAGATCTACAGAAAGTCGAAAAACTCCTGAATAATCTAATTGGCCGGTAGTTTTGTGAGATGTCCTAAAGTAATCTAAATTGAAAACATGATTCTTAAGATTCTCAAAAGTCAGTAAGATTCCTACATCATTTTTTTCATCAGGTCTAAGTAAATGGTTTTTTGACGCAAAATTATATCGAGTTGTGCCTTCAACAAAGGTATCGTTTTGAACGTAAAAGTTTTTTCCTCCAACTCTATTTTCACTAAATTTACCCTCGGGCGATGTACTTGAGCCCCTACAAGTATCATTTCCACTCAAAGCACAGACGCTTATATCTCTTTGAGACCAAGTGACTTCATCAACAGACCTATAATTAAAGAAAGAAGTAAGATGAATATCTTGAAAAATTTCATACCCTAAAGAAATTTGTATAGCATTTTTATGACCATCGGAAACAGATTTAGGAGACAAATCATAATTGTTAGAAATATGCAGAGCTCTCAAATTATCATCATCATTTTGATGGTTATAAAAAGAATGTTGGTATGAGATATCTATCCCAGAAAATTTTCTATCCAATTGAAAATTAATTACTCCACCTATTGCATCGGAACCATAAATCGTTGACTTGCCTCCTGTAAGAATATCAACCTTCTTAATCAACGAGAGAGGAATTTGGCTTAAATCTTGCTCTGCTGTTCCATTCATCGGCGATCCAGGAGAAAGTCTTTTTCCATTCAAAAGAACTAAGGTCCTAGTACCTCCAAGTCCTCTTAAACTTACAGATGCAGTCCCAGTTGCTTTATTAGAGTGAAAAGATGAGTTACTTGGATTTATTTGAGGTAAAAAACTAAGAAAGTTTTCAATATGAAGAGTTCCTCTATTTTTAATATCGTCTAAATCAAACGAAGATATTGGATTAGCAACTAATAATGAAGATTTCTTAATTGAACTACCAGTTACGTAAACATCCTCAGTAACTTCTCCAAATAAAGTTCCAAAAAAAGAAAAAATTAAAAAAAATAATAAAAAATTTTTCATGGGAAAAAAACGATTATATTTGATTTAAATTACGATAAAAAATCTTTTTTACCAATTGCAATGCTAAAATTATTTTTAATGTCATTTCTTAAAGATAAAAAGTTTCTAATTGTTGGTGTAGCGAACAAATTTTCAATTGCAGCTGGAATAGCAAAATCTATGTCTGAACAAGGAGCTGATTTATTTTTATCTTATCAAAGCAAGAGATTATTAAAAAAAGTCTCCCAGGTTGGAGATCCTTTGGGATGTAAAAATTATTTTGAATGCGATGTAAGTGATGATGATTCAATAGATTCTCTGATTAAAGAAGTTGAAGCTAAATGGGGATATTTAGACGGAGTAGTTCATGCTGTTGGATTTGCCCCGGCAAACGAGCTGGATGGAAATTTTGTGGATGTTGCTACCAGAGAAGGGTTTAAGATTGCCCACGATATTAGTGTTTTTAGCTTTACCGCTCTTGCCCAAAAAGCTAAGCATTTAATGAAAAATAGAAATGCCTCATTATTAACCCTCTCTTATCTTGGAGCACAAAGAACTTTGCCAAACTACAATGTCATGGGAGTTGCAAAGGCAGCTTTAGAATCTACTACAAGATATCTTGCAAATAGTATGGGTGCTGACCAAATTAGAGTAAATGCAATTTCTGCTGGACCAGTAAAAACATTGGCTGCATCAGGAGTGAAAAGCTTTAAGAAAATGCTTTCTTATAACGAGTCTAGAGCCCCGCTGAAAAGAAATATCACTTCAGAAGAGGTGGGTAATGCAGCTGCTTTTCTTTGTTCAGATTTAGCTAGCGGAATTACAGGCGAAATACTTTATGTTGATGCAGGATTTAATATCACTGCTATGGGCGATTTATCTGAAGTTAATTAATATAAGAACTTGATTCTAATTCTTTAAAAAAAGTATCGAGATAAGATCTTGAATTCAATGCTTTCAAGGAATTCTTAGCTGCTTCTATATCTTCTTTTTTTGCAAGATTTTTCGAATTTTTGACTTTTGTCAATCTGACCACATAGAAGTCTCCATTTTCTTGAGAAGAAATAAAGACCGGTTTATCAAGGTCGACTGTAAATAGGTCACTTAGCAAGTTATCTGGTAAAAGACTGCTATCTCTTTTTATCAATGAATAAGAATTAAATTCTGATAACTCATTATCATTAGCTTTGGCTTCATACTTTTCTAACTCTTGAAGAATGGAATCTTGCGCTTGCTCAAGTTGAAGTATCTTTTTAATCTCTGGCTCTGCTTCTGATTGAGAAAGTAAGGTTTCTTCCTTTACTTCTCTAACTTCGTATAAAAGAAAATTACCTATTTCATCTTCGTAAGGACCAAAAAACTCTGTACTTACATCGTTTTGATCAAAGATTTCCTCTGAAACATCAAAGGAAAATAAGTCTTCTGGTAAATTATCTTTATTAAATTCCTCTGATTTTTGAACTTTGAGGTTCAAATCAGTACTTAGAACGTCTAAGGTAAAGCCAAAATAATTATCTTCAATATTTAAAAGAGTTTCATTAAGAATTTCTTGAGATTTATTAGATAAAATCATGTCTTTGATTTCATCATCTGAAAAAAGAAAATTATTTTTCTCTGTAACCTTTAAAATATGAATTGAACTCGGCATTTCTATAATTTGAGAAACATCATTAATTGATAAGTTTTTTATTTGTAATTCAAATTCTTCAGGAAGAATTGTTCCATCGGTATAACCTAAGTCTCCGCCATTACTATTACTACCAAAATCATCAGAATATTCTTCAACTAGAGACTCAAAGCTTATTGAATCGGAAAGTTTCTTTAGAATTATATTGGCTGTCTCTAATTTTTCTTGTCTGTCCTCTTCAGAAGAAAAGCTTAGCTGGATATGACTTACTCTTGTTTGAGAGTTATCTTCGCCTTCTTCTAAAAGATTTCTCTCATTTAGAATTTCTTGAGGAGTAACTTCCAAAGTATCTTTAAAAAGATTCTCATTTAGCAAAATATAGTTAATACCAATTTTTTTGGGTTCAATAAATTTAAATTGATTTTGTTGATAATAATTCAAGATATCTGAATCTGGAATTACTTCCTTTTCGGCAATTTTGAGAAGATCTAATTTAAAAAAACTTAAAGATCTTTGTTGATTTGTAGCCTGAATAAAATTCAAAGCAGTTGAATCTAAAGAAAATTCAGAACGAGATATGAAGTCACTTAGGCTATTTGCCAAATATTTTGACTTCACTACTTCTCTATAATCATTAACTGTTAAACCAAGTCTTGCCATGTACCCTGAAAATAAGGATGTATCAAATTCATCATTTGTTTGAAATGACGTGTCGTTTGCAATTAAGGTATTTACAAAGTCATCAGAAACATTCATTTTTAAATCTAGAGCTTTTTGATATACCAATTCTTTAGAAATTATAGAGTTTCTAGTTATTTCGTTGATTAATTCTTCAGATACCTCACCTTCAGAAAACAATGTAGATAGTCTGCTAAATTCTAAATTATATTCTCCAAAAGAAATATTTTTGCCATTAATTTTTAGTGGTGAGTTTGAAGGAGCAGATGGATCTGTTAGAAATCCACCAAAAGTTGCTACTAAACCAAAAATTAGTACTGCGACAATGATAGATGACCCAGTCGATGATAGACCTTTTCTGATATTTTGAAGTGCAGACATTTAAGGATTATAAAATAAAAACGCGCCCTAAAAACATAGGACGCGTTTTAAAAAATAAGTTTATAAACTATCTTTGAGACTTTTACCGGCCTTGAAGCCTACGCCTTTAGAAGCTGCGATCTGGATAGTTTCTCCTGTTGCAGGGTTTCTTCCCATTCTTGCTGCTCTTTCTCTTACGTTGAAAGTTCCAAATCCAACAAGCTGCACGGAATCTCCATTACTTAAAGCTCCTGCAATTGAATCTAGCACAGCATCTAAAGTTCTGCTGGCTTCTGCTTTTGAGGTATCAGTTGCGTCTGCAACTGCTTCTATTAGTTCGGCTTTATTC
>Ga0075480_10000548_pt1 | contig 22696 bp, 18 predicted proteins | sample DEB08_DNA_7_FD_81590 | JGI IMG/M metagenome (GOLD analysis project Ga0075480, IMG submission 81590) | Aqueous microbial communities from the Delaware River and Bay under freshwater to marine salinity gradient to study organic matter... | ecosystem: Environmental > Aquatic > Marine > Coastal ... | reverse complement strand
CTCCGCAGCAGATAGCAGCAGCAGCACCTCCCCGCTGGCTGAACGACACCTCCCCCCTTTATCCTCGAAGCCTCCGTTTGCTGTCCAGCGTATTGCCACCTCTTTGGAGCTTCAGGCTCTGTTACCGAAGTTAGAGCATGCTCCTCTGTTTTCACTCGATATGAAAACATCGGGCTTACAAATTTCGCTTCCAGAAGATTCAGATAGCTGGCAAAAAAGTATTCAAAGAGGAAACGGAGAAACCTTCCTGATTGACATTCATGCCCTGCAGGAAGAGTCCGAGCAAGCTGGTTCTCCTGCAGGTATACTTGCTCCTGTCCAACCTATTCTTGAAGACTCAGAGAAGTTAAAAATTGTTCACGATGCTTCTTTTGAGAAGGAGCAGTTTAAAAAATTGGATATCCAGCTCGACGGTATAAGAGACCTTATGCCAATCATAAAAATGATGCGTCCTAATTTAAAGTCGTACTCATTACAGACGTCAGCACTGGAATTTCTCGGAGAGGTGATTCATCAGAAAGAGCAGGGCAGGGATTCGGCTGCACGTCCACGCTCAACATATCAAGCGGAGTATGCTCCTCGTGATTCTGAAATGGTGTTGCGCATTTACGAAAAGACGAGATCGATTGAATTGAGAGCGACTCCGCCCCAGCGAATGCTAATTTCAACGTTACTGAAGCGGCTTGGAGAGGCAAAACAAGAGCGTTCAGAGCTCTTCAATGATACGGAGTTGAAAGAGCATCTGAAGAGCCTTCAAGAAGAAGTCAAAGCGGCTAAATCGCGGTTACTGAATGTTTTAACCGCTGAAGCAAGGAGTGGGGTCGTTGATAATTATAGCGGGCCACTTGGAATAGCGAGCCAGAGCCCTTTTAACATTGAAATCGCTGATATTTCAAAACTGAAGAGTCTTCTGCCTGAAATAGCCCCAAAAGTCATAGAGGAGAAGGTAAGGAAAGAGGATCTGCGAGACGCCTTACTGCGGCAGGGGCGAGGACAGGAGAAGAATGTAGAAAGAATATGGAATGAGATTCATGAGGATACGGGGAAGCACTCTCTGCCGACCTTTCAGATTACTACCTTTAGAGATCAGGAGACTCCTTCGAGTGAGACTCTTAGCCTTCAAGGGGATTCTGCTCTTTCAAGAAAACTCCAGCAAATTGAAAAGGAGGACTCAAAAGAGGCGCTTCTAGAAATTCTTCGTAATGCCGAATTAGAGCAACTGCAACTCATCCGAGAGGCAGGCTACGGACTGAAGCTCGCTTTTGTTGAGACTAAAATCCATAAGTACTCTGAACGGATATGCGATCGACTTCTTGAGCTAACGGACGGTGCCTCCTCTGGAGGATATCGAGGCAAAAACGGAAATGTTACTTTCTCATCCCGAGCCTTGAGGAAGTTAAAGGCAAGCTATTTTCGAGAGCACTACCCTGAACTCGCGGACCACTGTATTCGCGAGCACGTATCGAAGAAGACCCTTCATGAAGTGCTACTGGCCGATGGGCGGACGCGAGCAGAAAGCGAGAGTATTATTCACAAAGTCTTTCAATCCATACCAAAAGAGTATCCTCCTAAAATCACCATTCGTCCCAATTATGGTGAAGATCTCGGCAGTACTACTGATTAAACACCGCTGGAGCGATATCAATCTCTCCCTTGCTTTTTAGGTGAGCAAGCAGTCCTACCTCAAGTAAGCGAGCAATTTTCTGGGAGCTTTGCTGCTTGAGTGCATCCTGCTGCTCACTAAAGATAGATTGATTTGGCGGAGTCGTCTTGTTCACTTGGATAATATACTGAGTTCCGTTGATATCAAGCGGACTGGACGCGAGTATCCCAGCTTCTGTTTGAGAGACAAGGGACTCTTGCACAGCCGGTTCTGTGAATGGAAGCTCGCGGAGTTCTTGCGCTTTTTTGTCAGAGTATTTTTTTACGGAAAAGCCTCTCTCTTTTAAAATGTTTTCACTTAGGGTCTCTCCATTTTCTCCTACCAATGCGCCAGTCGTTTCAATGGCTATTTGTCTGGCGAGTGCTGGTGCTTCAGCGGCGCGATATTGTTCGATGACCTTTTCCCGTACGTCATCGAAGGCTGGGAGTTCTAATTCTCGGTATTCATCAATAAATACGAGGGCAAGCTCAGTACCGACATCGACAAGTAAGCGTTCTTCTCCAAGTTGCTCTAGCGCTTCTTTCACGATAGCTCGTATTGATGGAGTTGTTGCATCCTGTAGCGAAGTCAGCTTTTCAAGTTTTTCGATCTTGAGTTGCTCATTTTTAACGAGCTCTTCTAGTGAAGTATTGCCCTCTTGCCACGTTTCAAAGAGTGTTCGAGCCTTTTCTGCTGCATAGATGGGAGCATCAGTAAGACGAATACTTTCCTCGATTTGTTCACGAACTTCATCCAGTGGCTTCACCGAGTCATCCTTTCGCTCAAGTATTTCCACGAGCCGAATTTGTTTCGGTGTTGCAACGCGAGTTATGGTATTAAGAGGAGACTCGTCTGAGAAAATAGCGGAGTCAAATTCGATGCCCTGCGTTCCACGAGCTATCCACTCAGACGCTTCCCCCTTGAGAGAATCCTGGGAATATTCCTTCGCAATCTTTAAGAAGTCGTCTCCGTTCGCTAGTCGCTCCACCAGTTCGTCAGCGATTCCTTCAGTTTTTAATTGTTCAGAGATATCTCCTTCTTTCAGTGGAAGTACGATTTCCCGTATGCGTGCCGCAGCAGGGATACGAAATTCCCGTTCATGATCGAGGTAATACGCCTCAACGTCTTCTTCAAGAATAGCGACACCTTTTCGGTAGGATTCAGCAGGAAATCGCACGTAGGTAGCCCGAATTCGAGCTGGAATCTCATAATCAATTTGATTCTCGTAAAAGAATTGCTCAAGAACCTCATCTTCAGGAATCTCTACTTTTGCTCTGACTGCCTCCGGTGAAAGCGAGAAGGAACTCACCGTGTAGAGAGTCTCTTTCTGACGAAAAATCTGTTCCGCAAGTTGTTCTGGGGGAAATAAGCTCACATGCCTCATGAGGCCTCGCAGTTGTAGCGAAAGGGTTTCCGTAGCCAAACGATTTTCAAAAGCTGGTGCTGTTGTCTGGATCTGTCGGAGGAGAAGTTGATACTTTTCCATTGAGAAGTTGCCCTGAAAAAGCTGCGCAAGAAGATTGCGGACAAACTGTTTTCCTGGCGCCATCCCTTCTTCGGTTACTGCCTGATGAAGTAAGTTTTCATTGATGATTTCATCTACAACTTGTTGTTGAAGCCCCTTGAGAAGTTGTCCTGCAAACTGACGATAGTTCTCTCCTAAGGCCCGTTCAATTTGCATCTCTCTTTCTTGAGTTCGTCGATTTAACTCTTCATACCCAACTTCGGATTCGTTGATCTTAATAGCGTATGTTTGTTGAGGGCCTCCTCCAACATCCACTCCAAGGAAGAGCATCGATATGCCGATTATGGTAATAAAAAATATTCCTATGACGGAGCGATAATATCGGTGTGCAAATTGAAGCATATGCTAATTCCTTTCCTCGGATACGAGCCTTGAGAATGTCATACGGTATGCTCGCCCTATTGTATTCCTTCTACAAGAGTTGAACATACCGACTTTTCTCCTCTGGGTGAAGATGTGTTGCGAATCTCCAGATGACTTCTTCTGGTAGTGTTTTCAAGACTTCAAGGGCTGTTTGGCAGCAGTCTGGAGTGGTCAGAATTGAAATAAGTCCACGAGACTGTTCCAGGGTTCTGATAGTGCCGATGCCTTCATATGACTCAAAAAGCGCCTGAAAAAATACGATTTGAGAGCGCTCAACGTCAAGCAGTAGCGTTACGGAGGACTCCTCTACAAGAAGCGCCTCTAAGGGGATTTCCACCGGAATTTTATTCATTGCGCCCTATCCTTTGCGCTTTTCAAGTGCAGCATCGAGAAGTTCGTTGAGTTTTTGAGGATTAGCTGTTCCTTTGGTAGCTTTCATGGCCTGGCCAATGAAAAATCCGCGGAGCTTGTCCTTGCCCTCGAGGAAAGCGACAAGCTGCTCTTCGTTCTCATCAAGTATCGTGTTGATGACGTCCATCAATGTTGCTTCGTCTGATATTTGCTCTAGTCCACGTGAACGAATGATCTCACTTGGAGCCCCACCAGTCTTAAAAGCTTCCTCGAACACATCTTTCGCCATTTTTCCACTAATTGAGCCCTGGTCGATAAGACGAATGAGCTCTCCAAGATGTTGTGCAGAGATTGGGGATTCCGCAGTTGAGAGGCCGTCTTTTTTTAATAAGCCAAAGAGCTCGGATGATATCCAATTACATGCGGCTTTCGCATTTTTACAGACACCGAGACACTCCATGAAGTATTCAACATCATCTCGTTCTGCCGTCAGGACGCTTGCATCGTAGCTACTCAGGTCAAGCTCTTCCATTAAGAAGACTCTTAGCTCCTCTGGTAGCTTAGGCATATTTGAACGAACCTTCTCAATCCAACTCTCTTCAACAACAAGTGGCGGAAGATCCGGATCGGGAAAATAACGATAGTCAGCAGATTCCTCCTTCGAGCGCATTGGATGGGTTGTTCCTGTAGCGCTGTCAAAAAGCCTCGTTTCTTGTACTACCTTGTCGCCAGCTTTGAGAATCGCCAGTTGGCGGGCGATTTCATAGTGTAGAGCCCGCTCGACGAATTTAAAGGAGTTAATGTTTTTTACTTCGGTGCGAGTTCCAAATTTAAGTTCTCCTTGAGGTCTCAACGATATGTTTGCATCACACCTTAAGCTGCCTTCCTCCATGTTTCCGTCGCTTATTCCGAGATAGCGCGCTATCTGACGGAGCGTTTTAAGGTAAGCGCCTGCTTCAGCCGGAGACCGGATGTCGGGCTCTGAAACAACTTCCAAGAGAGGAACGCCGGCACGATTCAAATCAACAAGTGAGGCTTTTGTTCTTGGATCGTGGATATTTTTCCCAGCATCCTCTTCCATATGGATTCGAGTAATACCTACGGTTCGCTCGATTTCCTCTGTCCGAATAATGAGTTGTCCATGTTCACAAATTGGCTCATCAAATTGAGATATCTGATATCCCTTTGGGAGATCTGGATAGAAGTAATGCTTACGCGCGAAGCGGTTGAATCGGCGGATTTCACAGTTGAGCGCAATTCCCAACATGATAGCACTTTCAGCTACTTGCTTGTTCAAAACCGGTAGGCTTCCCGGGAGTCCAAAGGTAAGGGGATCGATGTTCGCATTTGGATCAGCCCCGAAGGCAGCTGATGCACGTGAAAAAATTTTCGACTCAGTTGAGAGTTGTATGTGAACTTCAAGACCGATGACTGTTTCGTAATCCATGGGAGGTATTTCCTTCATTCAGAGTATCTATTTTGGACTTTGCAAGTGCCAGTCTGTTTCTCTCTGGTATGCTTGGGCTACAGACAGAAGTCGGTGTTCGTCCCAAGCAGGTGAAATAAGCTGCAGCCCGACGGGAAGCCCTTGGCTGTCGAATCCGCACGGAATGCTCATAGCAGGAATTCCTGCGAGGCTCGCCGGAATAGTGAAAATATCGGCCAGATACATCTGGAGTGGATCCGCCGTCTTTTCTCCAATGCCAAAAGCGGTATCTGGCGTCGTCGGGCAGATGATGATGTCACAGTCATTCTGAAATGTCTGATGGAAATCCCGCTGAATCAAAGTTCGAACTTTTTGAGCCTTTTTGTAGTAAGCATCGTAGTAACCTGAGGACAATACATAGGTTCCGATAAGGATACGAAGCTGTACTTCGTCTCCAAATCCTTCGCTACGAGAGCGTGTATAGAGATCGGCCAGGTTTGTGATATTTGTAGCTCTTTGCCCATAACGGACGCCATCAAATCGGGCGAGGTTAGATGATGCTTCTGCAGGTGCTACAACGTAATATGTCGCAACAGCGTACTCGGTATGAGGGAGCGATACCTCAACTCGCGTTGCACCAAGTTTTTCGAGTTGTTGAATGGCCTCCTCGACCCGTTGCGAGACTTCGGGATTAATCCCAGTGAGAAGATACTCTTTTGGAACGCCAATACGGAGCCCTGAACAAATATTCTCTAGAGGTTCTTCCCATTTCGTAACGGGCTGCTTTACTGATGTTGAGTCTTTTCTGTCATATCCAGCCATCAGGCGAGCAAGTAATGCACAGTCTTTTGCACTTACTGCCATCGGGCCGGCTTGATCCAACGAAGAGCCGAAAGCGATTAATCCGTATCGACTAATGCGTCCGTATGTCGGTTTCAGACCCGAGATGCCACAAAATGCCGCTGGTTGGCGAATCGAACCTCCAGTATCTGTTCCCAGTGCTCCCTGGCAAAGATCGGCAGCAACCGCAGCCGCGGAGCCTCCGCTTGATCCACCTGGAACTCGTGTTGTGTCCCACGGATTTTGCACGACGCTGTAGGCCGAGTTTTCATTTGAGGAGCCCATCGCAAATTCATCGAGGTTCGTTTTTCCAAGTGAGAAGGCCCCCGCATTAAATAGGTTCTCAACACATGTAGCAGTGAATGGCGAAGAGTAGCCCTCAAGAAACTTACTGCCACACGTTGTCACGCCACCTTCGATAGTAAAAATATCTTTAATGCCGAGAGGTGCTCCACGTAATGGATATTCCTCGGTTGGCCCCCCGAGCTCATCTGCTGCCTTCGCAGCCCGAAGTGCTGATTCCCGATCGACTGAAATGAAAGCACCAAGTGAAGTATGCTCTTCAATGCGTTCGAGAAGTGCTTGGGTAAGCTCAACTGATGAAATTTCTTTTTTTGAGAGTTTCTCAAGAGTATCAGTGAGCGTTACGCGGTGAGACTCAGACATATGGTTTCTCCAGTGAACGGAATTTCTCTCATTACTAGCGGTTAATGGGATTCTTGATCGATAACCAATGGGACTTTAATAAAATTTCCAGAACGTTCGGGAACATTTGCAAGTATCTGCTCTTTGTTTTCATACTCCTCAGATTCGTCCTCGCGATATGCATTTACCGCACCGTGGACGTGGCTAAGGGGTTCAACTTCATCAGTGTCTACCTCATTAAGCTGTTTAATATACGACAATATGTTCGTGAGTCTCTCGCTGACAAGTGCAGTGCGTTCTTCAGGAATAGTGAGTCGAGCAAGATTGGCTATCTTTTTCACCTGATTCGTATCGATCACGATATTTTTAGAATTGCTCATAGTTCGTTTACTTTTTATCTCAACCCGTTCGTCTTCTATCCCTTGCTGTGTTCTCTGCACGTTCCACTGCTACGGAATCTTTACTGCTACGGAATCTTTACTGCTACGGAATCTTTACGAAGAGAATTCCCTCAAGCCGTTTACCCGCCGGCCTCCCTTCTGATTCTTCAGGTGAGGCCTTTGCAGCCCGAAAGGAGTCTGAAACGAAGTTCTACTCTTTTTCGCATCTTTTAACTCCCTATAGCGTTATACTGCGGGTTTGTGAAAAAATAAAGAATCACATGTGCTTAGTATGGGTGTATCTATTTGATTTAGGAACCGTTTCGCCCACACTATCATCCCACAAATAAGGTAGGCATCCTCTCAATAAGAGAGGAGGATGCAGAATACGGGTCTTCTCACAGAATGGCAAAACAGGGTTCTAAAAAGAAGTTCGACTATGATCTGCTCGTAATTGGGTGTGGTCCAGCTGGCCAAAGAGCTGCGGTACAGGCGGCAAAGCTCAAGAAGCGAGTTGGGGTTATCGATAAGCGTGAGGTCGTAGGGGGCGTATGCGTTCACACTGGGACTATCCCGAGTAAGTCTTTTAAGGAGGCCGTAGTATTTCTCTCTGGCTACCGGCAGAGAAGCGTTTATGGAGCTGGATATCGGGTAAAGAGCGATATCGAGATGTCTGACTTGACCTTTCGTTGTCACCGAATCACACAGATTGAAATCGATGTCATTCACCACCAGCTTCAAAGAAATGGCATTGATATCATTCCCGGACACGCTTCCTTCGTTGATGAACATACGTTAGAGATTCAGTCCAGTGGCGGAGTAATAAGAAAGAGCGCTGAGATTATTCTGATTGCAGTCGGTGCTCGACCACGAAGACTTCCAGAAGTTCCGTTTGATGGCAGCCACATCTTTGACAGTGATGATATCTTGGAGATGTCTCGCATTCCAAGGGATCTCGTGGTGGTAGGTGGCGGGGTCATTGGGACCGAATACGCATCCATGTTCGCAGCGCTTGGTGTGAATGTCACTATTGTTGATGCTAGAAAACGATTACTCGGTTTTGTTGATGAAGAGATTATAGAAACACTTCAATATCAGCTCCGTTCACTTGGGGTCACACTTCGACTCGGAGAAGAAGTAGCGGCATGTGAACTCAAAAAAGATTCGAATCAGGTCATAACGCGATTAAATAGCGGTAAAGTACTTGTTTCTGATGCACTCCTATTTTCCGCTGGTAGAGTAAGTGCGACGGATGATTTATCGCTCGATAACATTGGGCTCGTACCCGATGAACGAGGACGCATTCGAGTAAATGAATCATATCAGACAGATATCGCCCATATTTATGCGGCTGGAGATGTAATTGGATTTCCCGCTTTGGCGTCAACGTCTGGAAATCAAGGACGATTGGTTGCTTGCCATGCCTTTCAGATAAAAGATACCTGTTCAAATCTGTACGATTTAATTCCGTACGGCATTTACTCTATTCCAGAGATTTCTTATGTCGGAAAAAATGAGGATGAGTTAACCGCAGAAGGTATCCCATACGAGACTGGACTCGCTCGTTATCGTGAGATAGCAAGGGGGCATATTCTTGGGGATGAGAATGGAATGTTAAAGTTGCTCATTCATCGCGAAACCCGAAAAATTCTTGGAGTGCATATTATCGGAGAGTACGCCGCAGAGCTTATTCATATCGGTCAAGCAGTTATGGCGCTGGATGGAGATCTAAATTATCTTCGCGATACCGTTTTTAATTACCCTACCCTGGCTGAATGTTATAAAGTAGCCGCTTATGATGGCTATAATAAGATTCGTCTGAGCAGTGCTTCATAAGCTCTGATGATAATTTCTGAAAGTGGTGGGATGAATACCAGCGATCACAATGGATCGATATTCTATGAGCTTTTCTCGATATTCATACGAGGGTTGAGCCACGAGATAAGAACTCCCTTATCTGTCATCTCGAATCAGCTTTATCTCGCCCAGCAATTAGAGGAAGAAGCAGGGATTGGATTAAAAAAAGTTCAGCAAATTGACGAATTACTCACGCATTTCGATGCGTTTCTGAAACAGGGGATGCCCGAAGAGGTTTTGGTCGGTACGCTCGTTCACGCTCTGTGTGAGACTGAAGGAGGCCTTTCTCGGATTACCGTTCATGAGCATGAGCGCTGCGTCTGGAGTGTGGTTCGGAAGCAGTTTGAAATCGCCTTGCAATTGATTCTTGAAGTGCTTATTGGCACCCCTTCCCAGCAGCAGATTGAGTTGCATATCGAGAAACGAGGGCTCTGCATAGTGGGAAGCCAAGAGTTCACTCAAGAGCTTTTTCGAAATGAAGAGGAGGAAGATAAAATATTTCTCTTCAGTAAAAGGCTAGTTCCCCAAATTCCTCATCATGCAGCATTGCTTCCTTTAATTGATGCGGCATTTCTTTCTCAGCGAATCGTTCCATCATTGCATGCGAATCGAGAACTGTGGCTTCATCAGGAGTAAACTATGACCTCGCTTCTTCTTGTCGATGATGACCGTGATGCGGTAACGAGCCTTGGAAAGGCCCTTGCATCTTCATTAAGAAATCCGGAAATTTTTGTTGCCTCAACCTCAGATGCTGCTCTTGAAGCGTGCGAAAAAGAAAAGCCCGAGGTTGCAGTTATAGACCTTTGCTTAGAGCCTTCGCGGGGTGTTGAGAGCGGTTTTGAGCTTTTACAGCGGCTTCAGGCAATCGATCGGAACCTAAGGATTATCGTTCTTACTGGTCATGGAGATACGACGTTTGGTATCAGAGCCATGAAGCTTGGTGCCGTAAATTTTCTAGTAAAGCCAGCTGATATTCCCCATCTTTCCGCGCTCATTCATGAAGGAGCGCGACAGTATCAGCTTATGTCAGAGCTCGATGTGCTCTCTCAAGGAGATGTGAATCGGCAGATGCACACAGAGCTTGTTGGCTCCTCGCAAGCTATCATTGACCTCAGGCAGCAGTTGCACTTAGCAGGTTCGACCACCCAGCCTATTTTACTCGAGGGAGAAACGGGCGTCGGCAAAAGTTTATGCGCACGATTGATTCATAGAATCAGTCAGCGAGCTAAGAATGACTTCATTCGCTATCAACCAGGATTAAGTCGGTCTGATGTTTTAGCGAGTGAGCTTTTTGGACATGAGCGCGGAGCATTTACTGGAGCAGATTCAGCCCGAGACGGATTAATTCGGAGTGCTCATGGGGGGACTTTCTTTCTTGATGAGATAGAAGGACTACCCGTTGAGACACAAACGGCATTACTGGGGGTATTACAAGATAAGCGATATCGAAAGCTTGGAGCAGACAAGGTAGCTTCGGTTGATATTCGATTTATTTCTGCGACGAATGGTGATGTTGATATGCTTGTTCGTGATGGGGTATTGCGGAAAGATTTTTTCCATCGAATCGCTTACGAGCGTATTCAAATCCCGCCACTTCGTGACCGAAGGGAGGATATCCCGATGCTGGTAAAAGCCTATCTTCAGAAGTTGCAGGAGAACGAGGAAGTGGGATTTCATCATGTCCTTGAAGAAGCGCTTGATGAGCTTCAGATGTATTCTTGGCCAGGAAATATCAGAGAACTTGAGGCTGCTATTCAGAGTGCGGCAGCCAGAGCCGCTTTTGCTGGTCGCAGTGAAATCCTGCCGCAAGATTTTACGCTGCTTCAAAAAGCGGAATCTAGGTCGCATTCTGCCGGTGTTTTAGGCTCTTCATCCAAGGAGCAAGAGAGACGTTCATTACAAGAGCAAGTGGCTCTTTTTAAGCGTGAACGAGTGGAGGGAGCGTTGAAAGAGAGCGATGGCAACCAGATGCAGGCAGCCAGACTGCTTGGCATTGACAGGACGACTTTGCGCAGAATCCTTCAAGGCTAATGAGAGATATTCTTTTTTCTCCATTTTTTGTACACTAAGCAGGGGCTTGGAATAGGTTTTTCCGAGGTCTATTGAAATAACGTGAATAATGGAGGGAGAAATGTCTGAGCCGTTGGTAGGCATTATTATGGGGAGCGACTCTGATTGGCCAACCATGGCGAAAGCGAGTGAGGTGCTTGATACATTCTCTATCCCTTATGAAGCGAGGGTAGTCTCTGCTCACCGTACTCCAGATCTGTTACGCGAGTATGCGGTAAGTGCTGAAGAGAGAGGTCTTCAGATTTTGATTGCAGGAGCCGGCGGAGCAGCGCATCTTCCTGGGATGACAGCGGCGCAAACGAATCTTCCAGTGCTTGGTGTTCCAGTGCAATCCCGAGCGTTGAGCGGTCTCGATTCTCTTCTTTCAATCGTGCAGATGCCAGGTGGGGTGCCGGTTGGTACGCTCTCAATCGGAGAATCAGGAGCGCGTAATGCTGGATTGCTGGCGGTTCGGATTCTCAGTAATCATGATGCAAATCTTCGGAAGCAGCTCGCGGAATTTCATGCGAAAGAAGATGCTCGTGTCAGGGCAATCACTCTTCAGGACGTCAAATGATACTTCCTGGTGCAACGATAGGAATTGTCGGCAGTGGGCAGCTGGGCCGTATGGCAGCGTTCGCTGCGAAGCGAATGGGCTATCGAGTCTGCGTCTATTCGCCAACCCCTGATTCACCAACGGGACAGGTCGTTGATCGAGAATTTGTGGGAGAATATGACGACAAGGACCGATTATCAGATTTTCGAGCCGAATGCGATGTCATTACCTACGAGTTCGAAAATATTCCAGTGGATACGTTCTATTTTTTAGAAGAAGCAGTTCCTGTTTTTCCACCACCGAAGGCGATATTTTTGACGCAAAATCGTTTGCGAGAGCGTGCCTTGTTATCTGACTTAGGTGTTCCCATCGCGCCCTACGCCGAACTTTCGTCGATGGAGGACCTGACAAAAATAGCAGAGAGAAATAGTTCGAGTACGTTTGAGTTTCCAGCTATTCTCAAGACCGCCGATTTCGGATATGACGGAAAAGGACAAGCCTCGATTGCGCGAGTAGAGGAACTCCATTCAGCTTGGCATAGTCTTTCTCAACAGCCATGTCTATTGGAAGAGAAGATTTCGTTCGTCTCAGAATTTTCAGTAGTGGTTGCTCGTGGAGGCAATGGCGAGATTTGTACCTATGGGCCGATTGAGAATCAACACGTAAATCATATTTTAGATCTCTCGTTTTTTCCCTCTGCGGTTCCTGATTCATCTGCAGAGGAGGCAGTGCAATACTCACGTTCCATAGCAGATGAGCTGGGAGTAGTCGGGGTAATTACGATTGAGTTTTTCCTGTTGCATGACGGAAAAGTGCTTGTAAACGAGATTGCACCTCGCCCCCATAATTCTGGACATCTCACTATTGAAGGTTTTCAGACGAGCCAGTTTGAACAACAAATCCGAGCAATTTGCGGAATGCCGCTCGGTGCTGTTGAGCCTCTCGGCTCGGTTGCGATGGTAAACCTCCTCGGTGACCTCTGGGAGGAATGCCCCTATCTTGATATCTCTTCTATTGCAAAAGATTCCTCCGCCCATCTTCATTTATATGGCAAGCCTGAACCGAGAGAGGGAAGAAAGATGGGGCACGTTACTGTGCTGGGAGCGGATCTCTCGTCCGTGTGTAAGAAAGCGAGAACCCTAAGAAAAGAGCTAAAGGGAGCTTCATCGCGATCGATATAGTTCTCAATAGTAGTCCAGACAGCGACTCTTACGTACTTGTCTCTATCATCCAGAACATAAATATAAATCCAAGTGTTCGAGAAACCAGTGCGAACATGCCAATTCCTCGATGAACCCGTCGAACTTTGTGATGGGTTCTATTTCTATAGAGGTATACTCCAAGTGCAACCATTGGAATATAGAGCGTAACCGCAATCGAAGATGAGATGATGTGAATTTTTTGCGGCACAGTTAAAGAAAATTCAACAGCCGTTTGTACTGCGGATCGGGTGGCTTGCAGGAATACAACTACTCCTAAATCGAGAACAATAGCAGTGAGTACGAGTGGGATATGCTTTTTTACGCTTCGCCTATTGAGAAAGCCCGCGATAAGACAGACCCAGGCCGTTGTCGCAATCCACATGCATATTGTCATAAAGTGCTCTCTTCTTCGATGTGAAGGTCTTTACTCAAGCCATACCTTAATATTTTTTGACTCTTCCGAGAGCGAAAAAAGCTCTTGTTTCCGATAGCCGCTCTTCATCACGCTTTGCGCGAGCTCTTCTAGTTTAATACCCCGAGCCTCTATTTTTTCCAAGAGGTCTTTATCCATAAGCAAGTTCAGTTGTGTAACGAGGTGCGGCTTGAATGAGAGCTGAACCTTTGGCAGGTCATTTTCAAGTACTGCAATTTTAAGGTGTGATGCCTGTGATGAGTGAGTATATGCTGCAGGAGTTGTTTGTTGCGGTATGCAAGATGTATTTTTAGTGGATGGTAGTAACACCTCTTTTCTTGGTGCTTGAGCGCATACCTGTTGTAGCTCAGCGTTCCAGTTCACTGGGACTGATAGAAATTGAAGCTGTTGGATGAGGCCAGATAGCGCACGAATAAAAAAGATGAGTGAAGCAGGACCTGCTATCCGAAAGTTCCAACGATCATCACCTAGAATCTTGTCTATTCGTTTTGATATTTGCCATTCAGAAATAAGGAATGGACGCTTAGTGAGAAACGGTTCAAGCAGAATTTCAGTAATCAGTGGCAACTTTTTTTCAATCGGCTCAAGTAGGGCTTGATCGAATCCAAGGCGTCCATAGAGTTCAAGAAGATTCTGGGAGGGGCTTTCCCCCCAGACTAAAAATGCTTGTAGCGCGGATGATTCATCCTGCGATAATCGCTTCGTACAACCGAAATCGAGAAGTCCAATTTTAATTCCGTCATTGCTCCGTTCGAATCGGTAGTTGCCAGAGTGGGGATCGGCATGCACCTCCCGCCAAATCAGCCATTCCTTGAAGAAGAAACGAGTAAGCGTTCTTGCGATAAAAAGCCTCTCTGAAAAGTCCCATGTGCGAGTTGACTCAATGGGTAGACCCTCAATCCAGCTCATCGTCAGGACTTTTTGTGTAGAAAGTTCTGGAAATGGAATGGGAGATACCAGTGATGGTTCGCTTTTATGGTATTGTTGGAACCGCTCGAGCGCAGCAAGCTCTTGGAGATAGTCTAATTCTTGAAAAAGAGATTCTGACAAAGTCTTACGATACTCTTCGAAATGAAATCCTCGCTGTTTTCCAGTAAGGGGCAAGCTAAGAAGCCCTAATGCTTTGAGATCGTATTGAAGCGCTCGCTCAATTTTTGGATATTGAACTTTTATCGCTACGTCGTTGCCGTTTACGGTTTTCGCTCTGTGAACCTGTCCAAGTGATGCCGATACTCCATCTGGAGCGATTTCGGAGAAGTAGGTGTTCCAGTTGGCTCCAAGTTCTCGTTCGATGATTTCATTTATCTCCTGAGAGGAGAGCTGAGCACTGCCCTCTGTCAGCTTCAGAAAATGAGAGCTTTCAGAATTCAGTTCATTGAGGCTAAGAATCTGTCCTATTTTCTGTGGAAGTCCTCTGAGTGAGGCCATTTTTTCAATCAGAACTTTTAGAGCATCCTGATTGGGATCAGCTCCTTGAGATCTTTTTGCACTGATTCCAAGTTTTCCGAGTTCTATTGTGCGATTGATATCATCAAAGAAAGTCATGGGGTGTTCGCTCTGGCTTCTCGTTGTTTTTGCTTGTGGACTCTTCTGTATGATGCAGTGCGGGGGAAAGAGAATCCTTGTAAAACGTCTTTTCCTGAGAATTACAGCCTCAACTCGAAATTTTGGGCAAGAGAGCAGGATAGTTGAGGAAAGTGCTCAAGATTTAAGAGGTTTTCGGAGAAAAAAGTCGGATAATTTTCTAAAGCTCCCTCTTGAAATCACCGACCCTCTCACTACTCAGAGAACTATTGAGATTGGGCGCGCGGGTGCTTTCTCAGTATTCAACGGGTAGCGCGGAACTAAGGGAAAGAAACTGCTGTAATTATTTTGGAGACAATTCCCCTGCCACGTCCAGAGGCAGGGGGATTATATTTGCCTATGTCTAATGAGCAAGACGAGATCATACAAGAGTTCCTCATCGAGGCATTTGAAAGTTTAGATCAACTCGATCAAGACTTCGTAGCTCTTGAAAGTAATCCAACTGATACAGATATTCTCAATAAAATTTTTCGAGCCATTCATACTATCAAAGGGACATGTGGATTTTTAGGCTTACAGACGCTTGAAGCAGTGGCGCATATTGGCGAGAGCCTTCTCGATGAACTCCGCAGTGGAAGAATTTCAGTAACACCAGATATTGCTACAGCCCTTCTAGAAATGGTTGATGCAATTCGGGCTATCTTAACAAAGATTGAAACAACTGGAGCAGAGGGTCAGGATTCTTTCGGTCCACTGAGGGGCCGACTACAGGCACTAAAAGACGGAGAGGCTCTATCTGATGAGTTGGGGGGCGAGGCATGCACCAACTCTCAAGTTGAGCACGATCCAAAAGAAGGGCAGAGAGAAGAATGCTCTATCGAAACGTCCGTTGACGAATTGAGCGAGAACGTCGATGAGAGTTCGAGCGCACCAGCGAATGGAGAGGGAGGGTCTTCGGAGCAGCCTAGCGAAGATACAGCGAACCACGATCTCATAGCAGAGATTCTTGCCTCTCCTGATTTTCAACAAGAAGAACCCGTCGCTGAGCAGGAAATGATGGGAGCGGTCATGGAAGCATCCTCATCAGCGGAGGAAATACCGCCTTCTGCTGAGCTGCCTCAAGAAGAGGTATCCAGCTCTGCGAGCGCAGACGCTGCGGAAGATAAGGAGTCTGCACCTCAAGCTGCTAGAGCCAGTGTTACTGAGTCTTCGCTTCGTGTGGATGTAGGGCTCTTAGATAAAGTCATGAACTTAGTCGGTGAACTTGTTCTTGCAAGAAATCAGATTCTTCAATTTACCAAGAACGAAACTGATACCGCTTTACTCGGAACCTGCCAGCGACTCAATCTTATTACCTCCGAACTTCAGGAGGGGGTGATGAAAACTCGCATGCAGCCAATTGCGAATGTTTGGAATAAGTTTCCTCGAGTAGTAAGAGACGTAGCACGATCATGTGGCAAAGATATTCGTGTAGAAATGGAGGGAAAAGACACAGAGCTTGATAAGACCATTCTGGAGGCAATCAAAGATCCTCTAACGCATATCGTGCGAAATTCAGCTGACCATGGAATTGAATCTCCAGAGATGAGAGAGAAGGCTGGAAAGAATAGACAAGGACTCCTGCAGCTGCGTGCCTTTCATGAAGGTGGGCATGTCATAATTGAGATCGCGGATGATGGAGCTGGTCTCAATATTGAGCGAATACGGACAAAAGCAGTTGAAAAGGGGATTTATTCTCATGAAAAGGCTTCTCGACTCAGTGAAGCTGAAGTTCAGCGTCTAATTTTTCATCCCGGATTTTCTACGGCAGAAAAGGTCACCAATGTTTCTGGCAGAGGTGTCGGAATGGATGTTGTCCGTTCAAATATCGAAAAGATCGGTGGCAGTGTTGAGATACAGAGCCAGGAAGGAGCAGGAACAACGCTGAAGATTAAGATTCCACTGACGCTCGCTATTGTTCCTGCTCTGATTATCTCGTGCCAAGAGCAGCGCTTTGCCATTCCTCAAGTGAGTTTGATTGAGTTATTGAGGGTGGAACATGGTAGTGGAAATTCCGGCCTTGAAGAGATCCGAGGAGCGCTATTCTATCGACTAAGAGGAAATCTTTTACCGCTTGTCGATTTACGAAGAGAGCTCGGAATGAAGCAAGAGGATATTCAAGAGGAAGAGCGTCGTACAGCCCTGAATATTGTAGTGGTCAGAGCGGAGAATAAGGATTTTGGCCTGATTGTTGAGAGTGTGCACGACACAGAGGAGATTGTCGTGAAACCGCTTGGGCGTCAGGTAAAGAATATTCCTGTCTTTGCTGGAGCCACAATAATGGGCGACGGAAAGGTTGCACTGATTCTCGATATATTAGGATTAGGACGTGAGGCTGGTATTGTGCATGAGGGTCGCGAAACACAAGACGGCTTTGATGAGCAAGAAGATGGGGAAGAAACAAGCGAAAAGCAATCACTCTTACTCGTTCGAAGCGGCACCACGAGCCAGCTTGGAATACCAATTGGTCGAGTTGATCGACTGGAAGAGTTTTCAAGAGAGGTTGTAGAGTATGCCAGCGGACACGAAGTCGTTCAGTATCGCGATGGCATTCTTCCACTCTTAAATCTCCCACGATTTTTTGGGAATGAGCATTTCTCAACAAACACCTATTCTGTCGTTGTTTGTACCGTAGATGGACAGCAAGTGGGACTCATCGTGGAATCGATTCTTGATATTTTAGAAGACTCGCTCGACCTACACGATGCTCACGCCCGAAGAGGTATTTCTGGGTCAGCAGTAGTGCAAGGAAAAGTAACTGACATTCTCGATGTGGCCACGATACTACAATCAGAATTTGAAGGGTCGCTTGAAAGCAGTATATCGCGTGGTATGGAGGCGTAAGATGGCTATCAAAAATCAAGAATTGCCCACGGAAACAACGCAATTAGCGACATTTTTCGTTGGTGATCTCTTTTTCGGTATTAACGTCATGCAGGTGCAAGAGATTATTCGCTATCAGGAGATGACACCTGTTCCACTCTCTTCTTCAATAGTAGAAGGTCTAATCAATCTCCGAGGTCAAATCATTACGGCAATTGATCTCAGAAAGCGCCTACGACTATCACAAGGCAATGGAGAGCAGAAGCCGATGAATGTGGTAGTCGGTGTAAACGAGGAAGTCGTGAGCTTGCTCGTTGATCAAATTGGAGATGTCGTAGAAGTCTCCCAGAGTCAATACGAGGAGGCTCCTGACACTCTCGATCCAATTTCACGTTCAGTAGTTAGTGGTGTGTTCAAGCTTGATGGCAGCTTGCTCTTATTGCTTGATGTGGAAGCAGCAGTAAAAGAAGAAATGTTTGATTCTCATCTTGATAAATCCCATGCGCATTTTCAGGAGGCGCTGGGAGGATTAGCAAGTGAGGCGCTCAGATAAGAAAAACAATTTTTGGATTTGTATCGGGATAATGCGGTTTTGCCTGATTATTTAAAGGAGAAGACGATGGCAACGGAGAACGGACAATCAGTGAATGGAAGAGGATCAGATGCGCAAATGAGCCTTCCTAAGGCAGATATGGGCATGTATGCAATGCTGGAGGGAGCTCCCGCGGCTTTGATGTCTCTTGATCGCTCACTTACTATCACATTTATGAATGATGCATGTCGGGAATTGTTTGAGCAATGCTCCGAACACCTGCCCGTCAGTGTTGATGATTTAGTGGGTTCTAATGTGGCTGAGCTTTATGGTGAAGTGCCAGTCAATACTGAGTTAAAAAATGCCAAAAAACTTCCTTTTGATAAGACATTTTCATTTGGTGAGCGCACATTCAAAGCGACAGCGAATCCTTTGTATGTTCGAGATAGTGGATTTGGCGGAACTGTTTGGTCATGGGTTGACTGCACAGATGCGAGTGCTCATGAGTCAGAACTCGCACAGATGAAAGGCATTATTGAGAATGCGCCAGTAAATATCATGATTGCGGATATGGATCTTCATATTCAATATATGAACCCAGCGTCTCATAAGACTCTTCGTTCTATTGAACAGTATCTCCCTATTTCAGCAGACCAAGCTATTGGACAGAACATAGATATTTTTCACAAAAATCCAGCGCATCAACGTGAATTGCTCAGCAATCCGAGTAATTTGCCGTATGAGGCACATATTCAAATTGGACCTGAGACAGCAAATCTATTGGTAAGCCCGCTTTATAACTCACAAGGTGAGTATGTTGGACCAATGGTTACTTGGGAAGTAATCACTGATAAAATTCGTCTTCAAGAAGAGAATGAGGCTCGACAAGAGGCTGAGCGAGTTGCCGCATCTGAGCTTCGAGACAAAGTTGATCAGATTCTTTTAGTGGTAAGTGCTGCAGCCCAGGGAGACCTGACGAAGGAAATCGAGCTGAAGGGTGACGACGCCATAGGACAAATGGCGAATGCTTTACGTGGATTCCTCGGAGATTTACGAGTCAGTATCGGTCAGATTGCTGAGAACTCGACAAACCTCGCTGCTTCTTCTGAGGAGCTTAATGCTATCAGCGAGCAGATGTCTCAAAATGCTGATGAAACGGCACAGCAATCCCAGGTGGTTTCTTCCGCCTCTCAAGAGGTCTCAAAGAATGTTCAAACTGTTGCCACTGGGACAGAAGAAATGACAGCGAGCATTCGTGAGATTGCAACGAATGCGAACGAAGCTGCTCGTGTCGCGACTGAAGCCGTAGGTCTAGCGCAAAATACAAATGAAGTAGTTGGAAAGCTTGGAGTGAGCAGCACTGAGATTGGGGCTGTGATCAAGGTGATTACTTCGATTGCAGAACAGACCAACTTACTTGCACTCAACGCAACTATTGAGGCTGCTCGTGCTGGTGAAGCAGGTAAAGGGTTTGCTGTGGTTGCTAATGAGGTTAAAGAGCTAGCAAAGGAAACAGCAAAAGCGACCGAAGAAATCAGCCAAAAGATTGGAGCTATTCAAGCTGATACGGAAAGTGCCGTTGGCGCCATCGGAAACATCAGCAATATCATTGATCGAATTAATGATATTTCGAACACAATTGCCAGCGCTGTAGAGGAGCAAACGGCAACAACGAATGAAATGAGCCGAAACGTGGTTGAAGCATCGCGAAGTAGTAATGAGATTACTGACAATATCTCAAACGTCGCTCAAGCAGCTCAGAGCACAAAAGAGGGAGTTGTTAGTACGAGTGAAGCAGCTGGAGAACTATCGCGAATGGCGGCAGGTCTGCAAGAGCTTGTAGGACGATTTCAGTACTAAGGCACACACAAAGGCATAACGCTCCTTCCTCCACCCTGCGCATAGGGTATTGAAAGAGAGGAAGGAGCAAACTGAGGGGAAAGATGATGAAAGCACTAGTGGTTGATGACTCAAGCGCAACGCGGTTCATTATAGCGAGAATGCTTCGTGAGATTGGTTGTAGTGTTCTTGAAGCGGAGAATGGACAGCAAGCACTTGAAGTATTGGGCGAAAACGCTGATATGACTTTTGCTCTAGTAGACTGGAACATGCCGGTAATGAATGGATTTGATCTCGTTCAGGCTATTAGAAAGCAGGAGAGCTATGAGGCGTTGAAGTTGATGATGGTAACGACAGAAACTGAGATGACTCAAGTAGTAAAAGCTATGGAAGCAGGTGCCAATGAATATCTCATGAAGCCATTCACGAAAGAGATGTTGGTAGACAAGATCGCGTTACTCGGTATCGGCGTGTCTCTAGATGCAGAGTAATTATAGGTAGGGGTACGTGGCGAAGGTTAGAGCAATTCTGATAGATGACGAGGTTCATTTTCGAAAAGAGATATCAAATCTCTTCGAGGAGAATGAGCATATTGATGTCATATCAACCGCTCAGAGTGGAAAAATTGGGATACAGAAAATAGCGATAGAGCATCCTGATGTTGTATTGCTCGATCTTGATATGCCTGAAATGAGTGGACTTCAAACCATTCAGTCAATACGTGAAGTCGATGCACATATTCCAATTATTATTTTTTCTGAACGTTGCGCAAGAAATACAGGCCAGCTGCTAGATGCGATAGCAGCAGGAGCAGCTGATCATGTAATAAAGCCGATACGGAATCAGTGGAATAGTGAGCGAGATGCTTTTAGAGAGCAGCTCGCATTAAAGATTACATCACTCTGTCTAAGCCTTGAGGAGCACGTATCAGCGAAGCAATACAAGATTAGCCAGCAAGAAAAAGTGGTGCCCCTGAGATCGGTAAAGAAGGAAGAGAAGTCGGCGGGAATTGATATTGTCGCTATAGGGGTTTCGACGGGTGGACCAAATGCTTTAGCACAAATTATTCCTCATCTTCCGGCGAATCTTGGTGTGCCGATTGTCTGTGTTCAGCATATGCCAGCCGGATTTACCAAAATCTTGGCAGAGCGACTCAATACGAGTAGTCAAATCAGGGTCGTTGAAGGCGCAGAGGGAATGCCCCTTGAGCCGAATACTATGTATATCGCTCCTGGAGAATATCACATGCAGGTAGTGCGTTCAGGAACCAGATATGTCTTGAACGTAAATCAAGATCCCCCTGAGAATTCATGTCGTCCAGCAGTTGATCCTCTGTTTCGCTCTGTAGCAGAACACTTTGGAAAGAGTGCTCTTGGTTTAGTTCTCACGGGTATGGGGAGTGATGGCTTGCTTGGATGTAAAGCATTAAAGCAGAAGCATGGAACAATTCTTGTACAGGACAAGGATACGAGTGTTGTTTGGGGAATGCCTGGCTATGTTTTTCAGCATGGATTAGCCGAGGATGCATTGCCACTTCAAGAGATCGCAGCAGAATTAATTCGTAGAGTACAAAAGGCAGCTTCCCGAAATATGGCAGAACATCGGGATGTGGAGGGCAAGAAATGAGCTTATTAGAAAACGACTTTCTATTTGTTAGCGAGATGGTTCGCCGAGAAGCTGCAATTGTTCTCGAGAAGGGAAAAGAATACCTGGTAGAATCACGGCTCGCGCCACTTGTGCAGAAAGGCGGATATGCTGATATCGCCGATATGGTGCAAAAGCTACGCGATAACGGTGAAGTGGTGCTGAAGGGGAAAATCATTGATGCGCTGACGACAAATGAGACTTCTTTTTTTCGTGATATGAAGCCATTTGAGATGCTTCAAAAAGAGGTATTTCCTCAATTGATAGAAGAACGAAAAAGAACGAGAACTCTCAACATCTGGTGCGCTGCAGCATCAACTGGCCAGGAAATTTACTCCATTTGCATGGTGCTTCGTGAGCACTTTCCTGAACTGGAGGGATGGGATGTGAAAATCACTGGTACCGATATTTGTCAGGAGGTTCTCGATAAAGCCGAGCGGGGAATCTATAGCCAAATAGAAGTAAACCGCGGACTGCCAGCTTCAATGCTTATTAAGTATTTCACAAAAAATGAAGAGCAGTGGAAGGTGAAAGACGATCTTAAATCTATGGTCTCGTTCAAGAAGATGAATCTTGTACAGCCATGGGGAAATCTTGGAAAGCCAGATATTGTCTTTATGCGTAATGTGCTTATTTACTTCGATATTGAGGTAAAAAAAGAAATCTTAGGAAACGTAAAAAAAATAATGCAGCCAGATGGATTTTTATTTCTTGGTGCGGCAGAGACCACGCTCAATATTGATGATGATTTCATAAGGAGACCTTTCGAGCGAGGTGGATGTTATACTCTTAGAACAGGGTAGGGAAGATGAGCAGGGCGCAAGAACGAGAGCGAATTCAAAGCGAGCTGAGAAAGATTCTCGCAAAGATATGGGAAATGCTCCTCGGCTTTGAGCTTGCTGAGACCGCAGAACTCTGGTCAGGCCTAGAGGGACCATTGATCGGAATCTCTATACAGGGAGCGTGGGAAGGAAAGCTGGTTGTTCACTTCAGTGATGAGCTTGCACTCAAGATCGCTCGTGAGAT
>Ga0075480_10000545_pt1 | contig 22742 bp, 23 predicted proteins | sample DEB08_DNA_7_FD_81590 | JGI IMG/M metagenome (GOLD analysis project Ga0075480, IMG submission 81590) | Aqueous microbial communities from the Delaware River and Bay under freshwater to marine salinity gradient to study organic matter... | ecosystem: Environmental > Aquatic > Marine > Coastal ... | reverse complement strand
TAAGGCGGCGGTTGAACGCGCCGTAGAGCTTGCCAAGGAACATGGCGCAAAACGGGCCGTGCTGCTGCCTGTGAGCGCACCGTTTCATTGTTCTCTCATGTCACCCGCTGCAGCCGTTATGAAGGAAGCGCTTTCAGAGGCGACAATTATCTCCCCCTCAGTACCTGTCGTGTCCAATATAAAGGCGCAGGCGGTAAGTGATCCGGACGAAATAAGAGAGTTGCTAATCCAACAAATCACGGGCTCTGTACGCTGGCGTGAATCGGTTATGTGGATGGCGCAAAATGCTGTATCGGAAATATGGGAAATAGGCGCAGGCAAAGCGCTCAGTGGCATGGTTCGTCGCATTGATCGTGACGTGGAATGTAAGAATATCGCCACACCCGAAGATATTCGAGCACTATCCGGTAAAAATTAAAAGGGGCAAATAAATGTTTGATTTAACAGGAAGAAACGCTTTGATTACGGGTGCATCAGGTGGCATCGGTGGAGCAATTGCCAAAGCACTGCACGCTGCTGGGGCGCAGGTTACTCTAAGCGGAACACGCAGCGCGCCTTTAGAAGAATTGGCTCGGGAGCTGGGCGGAAACACACATGTTCTTCTCTGTAATCTCTCCGATATGGAAGCGGTAGAAAATTTGCCTAAACAGGCGACAGAGGCCATGGGGAGCGTCGATATTCTGGTCAATAACGCGGGCGTTACCCGCGATAATTTGTTCATGCGCATGTCGGATGAGGAATGGCAATCGGTCTTGGATGTGAACCTCACTGCAACGATGAAGCTTTGCAAAGGTGTTTTGCGTGGAATGATGAAGGCACGCTGGGGACGGATGATCAACATCAGTTCTGTTGTGGGCGCCACAGGCAATCCCGGTCAGGCCAATTATGCCGCCTCAAAAGCTGGGATGGTCGGGATGTCAAAATCGCTTGCCTACGAAGTGGCGAGCCGCGGGATTACTGTGAATGCGATTGCCCCGGGATTTATCACGACTGCGATGACTGACAAACTTAATGATGATCAGAAATCAAAAATTATGGAACAAATTCCGGCAGGTCGCATGGGCCAGGCAGAGGAGATCGCAGCCGCTGCACTTTATCTGGCAAGTGAGGAAGCCGGCTATGTCACCGGAACAACGCTTCATGTAAACGGTGGAATGGCGATGCTTTGAAGGTGAAGGCTAGTTGGAAAATCGGGTCAGGTCGATTTCTTCTTGTCAAACCATTTGCCAAAACTCAAACCTGTGATATAGGCGGCGAGGAGATCGGTTGCATCAGCTGTTGCGGACGATTAAACACGTTCATAACGTGGTTTTGAAGAGACCTTTGGAGACGACACCTTCTCCGTGGGAAGGGAAACAGGGCGGGCATCCGTCGAATATGAGGAAATAGAAATGAGCGATACCGCAGAACGCGTAAAGAAAATTGTTGTCGAACACTTGGGCGTAGATGAAGACAAAGTTGTCGAAAACGCGTCTTTCATTGATGATCTTGGCGCAGACAGCCTTGACACAGTCGAATTGGTCATGGCCTTTGAAGAAGAGTTCGGTATCGAAATTCCCGATGATGCCGCGGAAAACATTCAGACATTTGGCGATGCGGTCAAATTTATCGACAACGCAGGTTAAGTTTTTTAACTTTGAAATCTAACATGAACCCTTGTCATTTGGCGGGGGTTTTTGTTTTGAATGAGATGCTCTTTGAGGGCAATTGTTAATAAGGGCGTTCTGGGTCTTGCCCTTTAGGGGGCGGTCGCGATAGGAGTGTTCAGGTAAACTCATTAAAGACAGAGGGGCAGTCATATGCGTCGTGTGGTCGTAACAGGACTTGGGTTGGTCACGCCTTTGGCGAGTGGAGTAGAGGAAAGCTGGTCGCGTATCTTGAGCGGAGAATCAGGCGCATCAGAGATTACCAGATTTGACAATTCCCGCGTCACAACCAAATACGCGTGCGAAGTTCCCATTGGGGATGGATCAAACGGAACCTTCTGTGCAGATGACTGGATGGAAGCCAAAGAACGGCGCAAGGTTGATGATTTTATTCTTTACGGCATTGCAGCAGCAGATCAGGCGGTAAAGGATGCTGACTGGACACCGCAGGATGATGAAAGCCGTTTGCGCACCGGCGTCATGATCGGTTCAGGAATTGGAGGTCTGAATTCAATTGCTGAGACTGCACTTCTTATTCATGAAAAAGGTCCGCGCCGTGTATCACCTTTCTTTATTCCCGGCGCCTTGATAAACCTGATTTCAGGTCAGGTCAGTATTCGTTACGGATTTAAGGGCCCGAACCATGCGGTCGTTACGGCCTGTTCTACCGGTGCACATGCTATAGGAGATGCCGCACGCCTGATCATGACGGATGATGCAGATGTTATGGTCGCCGGCGGCGCAGAGGCCGCAATTTCAGAAATCGGCATCGCTGGATTCAACGCTTGTAAAGCGCTCTCAACCAAATGGACCGATAACCCCAAAGCGGCCTCGCGCCCTTATGACATAGACCGCGATGGATTTGTCATGGGTGAAGGCGCAGGGGTGGTCGTTTTGGAAGAATATGAACATGCCAAAGCGCGGGGCGCAAAAATCTATTCCGAGGTGATCGGATACGGTCTTTCGGGGGATGCACATCATATCACGGCACCCTCAGAAGATGGTGAAGGTGGCGAACGGGCGATGCGGGCAGCTTTGAAAAAGGCAGGGCTTGAGGCTTCGGCAGTTGATTATATCAACGCCCATGGTACATCGACGATGGCGGATGTGATTGAATTGGCCGCGGTGGAACGGCTGATGGGGGATGCGGCAGGTAAAGTCACCATGTCTTCGACCAAATCTGCGACAGGGCATTTGTTGGGGGCCGCTGGCGCCATCGAAGCTATCTTTTCCATTCTTGCAATTCGTGATCAAGTGGCGCCCCCCACAATCAACCTCGATAACCCAGCCGTTGAAACCCCTGTCGATTTGGCACCCAATAAAAAACGGGAAAGAGAAATCAAAGTTGCCTTGTCGAATTCCTTCGGGTTTGGGGGCACAAATGCCTGCGTTGCCTTTGGAAAAGTTGACTAATGTGGCGAAGCATTGCGTCCAACGGGTTTAACCTACTGATCCTTCTGGCGTTATTGATCGGGGCTTTGGCGGTTTGGGGCAAAGCGCAGTATTACAACGCAGGTCCATTAGGCAATGCAATATGTCTTCAGGTGGATCGTGGCACCACAATGCGCAGCCTGTCGCAAACTCTTTATGAGAAAAATGCCATCTCAAGCGCTCCGATTTTTCGTATGGGGGCAGAGTACACAGGAAAAGCCGGAGATCTGAAGGCTGGCAATTTTCTTTTGGACACAGCCATATCTATGGCGGACATTACGGAAATTGTCACCAAAGGTGGCGCGAACAGCTGTGGTGCGGAAGTGGTCTATCGGATCGGCATAACCGCGACACAGGTTCAGGTGCGGGAGATGGATCCCAGCACGTCCCAATTTGAGGAAAAAGTTTCCTTTACCCTTGGTCAGGACGCGCCCGAAGCCTTTAAGGAGCTTAGCCAAGAGTTGGGAATTCGTCACCGCCTCGCCATTGCCGAAGGGGTGACCTCCTTTAAGATTGTGGAAGCGTTAAATGAAATTGATGTGCTAAGCGGTGAAGTGCTTAACATTCCCCCAGAAGGAACGCTTGCGCCAGACAGTTTTGAGCTGCGCCAAGGAGATGACCGTCAGGCGCTTTTGCTGAAAATGCAAGCGGCTCAGGAGGCAATCTTGAACGAAGCATGGGACCAGCGAGAGGAAGGCTTACCCATTACCTCAAAAGAGGACGCCTTAATTCTTGCGTCAATCATTGAAAAAGAAACCGGTCAGACTGATGAGCGGGCTTTGGTGGCAAGCGTCTTTGTCAATCGGCTCAATAAGGGCATGCCTTTGCAGACAGACCCCTCTGTCATTTATGGAATTACACTTGGCAAAGACATCTTAGGACGGGGGCTTCGCCAAAGTGAATTGCGCAAAGATACCCCTTGGAACACCTATGTGAACAAAGGCCTTCCCAAAACTCCTATAGCCAATCCTGGGCGCAAAAGTATTCTGGCCGCAGTTTCCCCAGCCCAAAGCGATTACCTGTTTTTTGTCGCTGATGGCAGTGGGGGGCATGCTTTTGCGGTAACGCTTGCAGAACACAACAAAAATGTTGCCAAATGGCGCGCGATAGAGGCAGAGCGTCGAAACAGTCAGGGCGATTAGCCTTTAACGATGGTCTCTTTATACTTTGTGGGGCCCTGCATTTTCCCAAAGCTCAAATTGATCCGCACATTTGCGTCTGAATTTTTTTTCAGTTTCCGGTGAAATCTGTACACGTATTTTGGGTGATACATTGGTCACCGGCAACTCAAATTCCTTTTCAAGCCGGTTCTTTAAAAACTCAACCAATGAAATTTGATCTTCATATTGGAACAGGTGGGTGATTTTAGGGCGGTCTCCGGCAGGTTTCAGAAAACTTGACTGATTGCCAATGCGGGCAAAGCGCGGAGGATCATTGCGCATGTAATGTTCGACAAATTCGTCAAATGTAATGCCGGCAGTGGAATTTTCAGAGCAATCCAGACTATCCCGAAGCCGATATCTGTACCAGCTGCTCATCCAATCGAGGGGATGGCGAATAACGGCCAGAGTTTCTATCGTTTTTTGACTGTTGTGTTCTAGAACAGGTCTAAGAACTTTGTCAAATTTCTGAAGACTCATATGTTTGAAATTCGGCGGGCCTTTGACAGTAATGGTCGCATAAGGGGACAAAGCATGAATATAAGACGTAGATGCAGTTTTCGGCATCGACAAAAAGGCAAGATTTTTTTGCGAAAATACAAGCACTTATTGTGCCTCCCGTACAATACAGAAATTACAGCAACCGTCGTATACTACTAATTAACGCTTAGATATAAAACTAACTTTATTAAAATATTCTTGAAATGTTCTCATTTTTTTTCCATAAGGAGAACAAGAGTAGAACAAAGCAGTCATTGCCGAACGTGTGCGGCTATGAAATAAGAAAGGCAAAACAGAAAATGGCAGACCTTCTCACAATGGATACAAAACGTAATAGCGATAAGCAAAAAGCGCTCGACAGTGCTCTGGCACAAATTGAACGCCAATTCGGTAAAGGTTCGATTATGAAGCTGGGTGGGGAAAATGCCATTCAGGAAATCGAAGCCACCTCGACCGGTTCCCTTGGGCTTGATATTGCTCTTGGCATTGGGGGATTGCCCAAGGGTCGGATTATTGAAATCTTTGGCCCTGAAAGTTCCGGTAAAACGACTCTCACGCTGCATTGCGTGGCTGAGGAACAGAAAAAAGGGGGGGTTTGTGCATTTGTGGATGCGGAACATGCGCTTGATCCTCAATATGCAAAAAAATTGGGTATTGATTTGGATGAGTTGTTGATCAGTCAGCCTGATACCGGAGAACAAGCGCTCGAAATAACAGACACGCTTGTGCGCTCGGGCGCAGTGAATTTGATCGTCGTTGATTCCGTTGCGGCGCTTACGCCCAAGTCTGAATTAGAGGGTGATATGGGCGATAGCAGTGTTGGTGTTCAGGCGCGTTTGATGAGCCAAGCCATGCGCAAGCTGACAGGATCTATCAGCCGAAGCAAGTGCATGGTCATTTTTATCAATCAAATTCGGATGAAAATAGGCGTCATGTTTGGTAGCCCTGAAACCACAACAGGAGGCAATGCGCTTAAGTTTTATTCCTCTGTGCGCTTGGATATTCGCCGGATAGGAGCGATTAAGGATCGTGAGGAAGTGATCGGGAATGCCACGCGGGTGAAGGTTGTCAAAAACAAAGTCGCACCACCCTTTAAACAGGTTGAATTTGACATCATCTACGGAGAGGGCATTTCCAAAACGGGCGAATTGTTAGATCTGGGTGTTAAGGTTGGCGTCGTGGATAAATCGGGTGCTTGGTACAGTTATGGAGATGAACGGATCGGGCAGGGGCGAGAAAACGCAAAGACCTTTTTGAAGGAAAACGAAGCGATGGCTCTGGACATAGAGGACAAGATCCGTGCCGCACATGGGTTGGATTTTGATATGAGTTTTTCGGAAGGACAGGAAAATGATGACGTCCTTGAGGCGTGATTGCTCTTCTTGGCATTGAAGCTACGGGCCGCCTGATTTGGCGGCCCTTTGTTTTTTGCATTGGGCGCGCGCTTTGCGTTGCGAAGCAGTGGACATAGGCGCGAGGGAAGGCTACACGTCACTCTGTTTACACCTATGATATGAGAAGACACTGCCATGCCATCGCTAAACGACATCCGATCCACCTTTCTGAATTACTTTGGCAAGAATGATCATGAGATCGTCGCGGCAAGCCCCTTGGTCCCGCGCAATGATCCGACCTTGATGTTTGTCAACTCGGGTATGGTGCAATTCAAAAACCTGTTCACAGGGGTGGAAACCCGCGATTATCAGCGCGCGACGACCTCTCAAAAATGTGTGCGTGCCGGCGGAAAGCACAATGACCTCGACAATGTGGGCTACACAGCGCGCCATCATACATTTTTCGAAATGCTCGGCAATTTCAGCTTTGGTGATTATTTCAAATCGGACGCAATTCCCTTTGCTTGGGAATTGTTGACCAAAGAATTTGGCCTGAACAAAGACCGCCTTCTTGTCACTGTGTATCATACCGATGATGAGGCCGCAGAGATTTGGAAAAAAGTGGCCGGTTTCAGTGATGATAAAATCATCCGGATCGCCACAAATGATAATTTCTGGATGATGGGCCCGACGGGACCTTGTGGGCCTTGTACGGAAATTTTTTACGATCATGGCGATCATATCTGGGGGGGACCTCCGGGCAGTGCGGAAGAAGATGGGGACAGATTCATTGAAATCTGGAACCTCGTTTTCATGCAGAACGAAAAATTCGAAGACGGCAGTATGATCGATCTGGAAAAGCAATCCATTGACACAGGGATGGGGCTTGAACGCATTGGTGCACTTTTGCAGGGCAAACACGACAATTATGACACTGATTTGATGCGCGCCTTGATTGAGGCGAGCGCCGATCTCTCCGATGGTGCGCCCGATGGTCCGGGAAAAATGCATCACCGTGTCATTGCGGACCATTTGCGGTCTACCTCTTTTTTGATTGCCGATGGGGTAATGCCGTCCAATGATGGGCGTGGTTATGTTTTGCGCCGCATCATGCGCCGTGCGATGCGCCATGCGCATCTCTTGGGTGTGAAAGACCCTTTGATGCATCGCCTTGTTCCGGCATTGGTAAGTAAAATGGGCGCGGCCTATCCCGAATTGCCCCGTGCACAGTCATTGATTGAAGAAACCCTGCGCCTTGAGGAAACCCGCTTTAAGCAAACGCTTGATCGTGGTCTCAAATTGCTGGACGAGGAATTGGTTCATGTCGCCGACGGGGGCGAATTGGACGGGGAAACCGCCTTTAAACTCTACGACACCTATGGGTTCCCACTTGATCTGACCCAAGACGCTTTGCGGGAAAAGGGTCGCACCGTTGATGTGGCAGGATTTGATGCTGCGATGGCAGAGCAAAAAGCCAAAGCGCGTGCCGCGTGGAGTGGTACGGGCGAAGCAGCAGATGCAGCGATTTGGTTTGATATTGCTGACAAACATGGCGCGACTGAGTTTTTGGGATATGAAACAGAGCAGGCGGAGGCACAATGCCTGTCGATAATAAAGGATGGTGTAGAAATTTCCTCTGCCTCAAAAGGGGACAGCGTGCAAATTGTGGTCAACCAGACACCCTTTTATGCAGAAAGCGGCGGGCAGGTTGGCGATAGCGGTCTTGTTCGTGGAGATGGCTTTGCAGCGAGGGTAACAGACACGAAAAAAGTGTCGGGGGTTTTTGTGCATTTTGCAGACATTGACGAGGGTAAAGTCAATGCCGGTGATAGTCTTGTTTTGACTGTGGATCGCGCACGCCGTCAAAATATCCGTGCAAACCATTCTGCCACACATCTTTTACATGAGGCTCTGCGCCGTGCGTTGGGCGATCATGTGGCACAGAAAGGGTCGCTGAATGCAGAGGATCGGCTACGTTTTGACTTTAGCCATTCCAAACCACTTAGCGCAGAGGAGCTCAAAACCGTCGAAGCCGAAGTAAATGCATTCATCCGTCAAAATACTCCGGTTGAGACCCGAATCATGACGCCCGACGATGCGCGTGAGATCGGCGCACAGGCCCTTTTTGGTGAAAAATACGGGGATGAAGTGCGCGTCGTTTCCATGGGTCGTCTTGAGGGATCAGGCAAAGGCGGAAACGGAGATGTTTATTCATTGGAACTTTGTGGGGGCACGCATGTGCGCCAGACGGGTGACATTGGCATGTTTATAACGATGGGCGACAGCGCAAGCAGTGCCGGTGTGCGCCGGATCGAAGCTCTGACGGGCGATGCGGCCTATACCCATCTTTCTGCGCAGTCCTCTGCCTTGGCTGCTGTGGCAGCGGAACTGAAAAGCCAGCCGGCCGATGTTCCTGACCGCGTGAAATTGCTCCTTGAGGAGCGTAAGTCGCTTAGCAATGAAGTGGCTCAATTGCGCCGGCAATTGGCCATGGCAGGCGGTTCTGGGGGGACTGGCGGATCAAACGCACGCAAAATAGGGCAGATCTCTTTTGTCGCACAGGTCTTGAGTGGCGTTTCAGGAAAAGATCTTCCATCCTTGATCGACGAACATAAATCCCAACTGGGAAGCGGGGCGGTGCTGCTTTTGGCCGAAGGGGATGGAAAAGTTGCTGTTTGCGCGGGCGTCACAGAGGATCTGACCGCCAGCCTCTCTGCTGTGGATCTGGTTCAAGCTGCAGTTCCTCTTTTGGGTGGCAAAGGCGGCGGTGGCCGTCCTGATATGGCGCGTGGCGGAGGCAGTGATTTGTCTGGAGCTGATGAGGCCATCAAGGCCGCCGAAGCGATAATAGAAGGAGCACAATAATGTCAGCACTTTGGATTGCGCATGTGAGCGTGAATGACGCAGAATCTTACGCCAAATACGCCGAACTTGCGGGACCGGCGATTGCCAAACATGGCGGTCACTTCATTGCGCGCGCGGGGCGCTATGTTCAGCTGGAGGGCAAAGATCGCCCACGCAACGTGGTGGCGAAATTTCCAAGTCTTGAGGCCGCAGAGGCCTGCTATCATTCACCTGAATATCAGGCTGCCCTTGATCACGCCCGCGGTGCGGCAGAGCGTGAACTGGTGGTCGTTGAAATTACAGAATAACGATATAAAACAAAGCCTTAGCTGGCTTTGCTCATGCGCTTTCTTTCATGTGTATCAAGGTAGCGTTTGCGCAGGCGAATAGATTGTGGCGTGACTTCTACCAATTCGTCATCGTTGATATATGCAATCGCTTCTTCGAGTGAAAACTGTGTATGTGGGGTCAAACGTACAGCTTCGTCCGTACCAGAGGCGCGCACATTGGTGAGCTTTTTGCCCTTCAGGGGGTTCACTTCAAGGTCATTGTCGCGGCTGTGCTCTCCGATAATCATACCTTGATAGACCTGCACCTGCGAGCCGATAAACATGCGTCCGCGGTCCTCTAGATTCCAAAGCGCATATGCGACAGAGACGCCGTCTTCCATTGAAATGAGCACTCCGGCGCGTCGTCCCGCAATAGGGCCTTTGAATGGTTCCCAAGAATGGAACACACGGTTTAGCACGCCAGTCCCGCGTGTGTCTGTCAAGAACTCTCCGTGGTATCCGATCAACCCGCGGGAGGGTACATGGGCGACAATGCGTGTCTTTCCCGCACCTGCAGGGCGCATATCGACCATTTCGCCTTTGCGCGGGCCGGTGACTTTTTCAATAACTGCCCCCGTATAATCATCGTCCACGTCAATTGTGACCTCTTCGATGGGTTCAAGGCGCACGCCATTATCATCTTCGCGGAATAATACCTGCGGTCGTGAAATGGACAGTTCAAATCCTTCGCGACGCATATTTTCAATCAAAACACCCATTTGCAATTCGCCGCGCCCTGCGACTTCGAAAGCCTCACCGCCCGGAGTATCGCTCACGCGGATGGCGACATTGCTTTCGGCTTCTTTCATCAACCGGTCGCGGATCACACGGCTCTGGACCTTTTTGCCCTCCCGCCCTGCGAGAGGACTGTCGTTGATCCCGAATGTAACGGTGATCGTGGGGGGGTCAATCGGTTGCGCCTCAATCGGGGTGTCAACAGCCAAAGCACAAAGCGTATCAGACACCGTTGCTTTGCTCATCCCTGCTAATGACACGATGTCGCCTGCAACTGCTTCGTCGATATCGGCCTGACCCAGACCGCGGAATGCTTGAATACGGGTCACACGGAATTGTTCGAACTTTTGTCCTGTGCGCGAGAGTGCCTGAAGGGTCGCACCGACTTTCAACCGGCCGTTCTCGACCCGACCTGTGGGGATACGACCCACAAAGGGATCTGTGCCAAGCGTTGTTGCAAGCATCCGAAAATCTTCGTTTTGATGGGCGATCTGTCTTGGTGCAGGTACATGATTGACAATCAGATCGAAGAGCGCCGCGAGATCTTTGCGGGGGCCATGTAGCTCTGCGTCCGCCCAACCAGAGCGACCAGAGGCGTAAAGATGGGGAAAATCGAGCTGATCTTCGTTTGCGTCAAGCGCTGCGAAGAGATCAAAACATTCATCCAAGGCGCGGTCGGGATCGGCGTCTGGTTTATCCACTTTGTTTAAGACAACGATCGGGCGCAGTCCAAGTGCCAGCGCTTTGGAGGTCACAAATTTAGTCTGTGGCATTGGCCCTTCTGCGGCGTCAACGAGAAGCACCACTCCGTCCACCATGCTCAGGATCCGCTCGACCTCTCCACCGAAATCAGCGTGTCCCGGGGTGTCCACAATGTTGATGCGGGTATCTTTCCAAACGACGGACGTCGCTTTGGCAAGTATCGTAATACCGCGTTCGCGCTCTAGATCATTGCTGTCCATGGCACGTTCGACCACTGCCTGATTTGCGCGAAACGCCCCAGATTGCTTAAGCAGCTCATCGACGAGCGTTGTTTTCCCATGATCAACATGAGCGATGATTGCGATGTTGCGCAAATCCATTGAAATCGTCCTATTTCAGAGAAGTTGGCGATGCCCTACATCCTCTGAACGGAAATGACCAGAGAACTTCGGGCTTTTTTCAAACTTCTCTCGCTCCTGTGTCAATAAACACTATACAGGAAGGTGAATTTTGAACGCTTCGCGGATAGCACGATCAACGTCTGGGGCAAAACGGGCAGAAGAGGGTTCAGATAAGATGGCTTCTTTTCGTGCAATCGCTTTTTGGATCAGGTCGGGTTTTCCGAGTTCATCCCATTCCTTTGGTGAGGTTCTGTCGCCAAGTTCGGGATAGATATATTCCGTCTGCATGACCGAGAGCGTTTGATCCGATCCAAGGTAATGACCGGGTCCCCCCATACAGGTCTGGCGGATGACATCCACGCTGACCGTGTCCTCGGTCACTTCGATGCCACGCACGCAGCGCATAGCTTGCCCCAAGAGATCATCACCAAGCACAAGAGATTCGAGGCAAAACCCGAGAAGTGAGGCATGCATGCCCGCCGCCTCGTAGACCATATTCAATCCCGAAAGCCCTGCCATGACATTCGACGTGGCCTGTTCCCAGCCTGCCTGCATATCAGGCAGCTTGGCATCTGCAATCCCCGCCGCTGCACCACCAGGAAGGTTGTAGAACCGGTGCATCTGTGCACAGCCTGCTGTCAAAAGCGCCTGTTCGCCACTGCCTCCTGACATCGCTCCCGTGCGCAGGTCCGATACAAACGGCCAAGTTCCAAAAATCGCAGTATGGCCCGGTTTGATGGACTGAACGTAGAAAAGCCCTGCAAGGCATTCTGCAACCGCCTGAACAATTGCACCGGCAATTGGGGCAGGGGCTGTGGCTCCGGCTTGTCCCGCGCTGAGAAGCAGGATTGGCATGCCTTGGTGGATGCATTCTTCCATCACCAGACAGCTTTCCGTGGCGAATTTCATGGGCGGTACGACAAAGCAGTTCGAATTTGACACGAACGGACGCGCGCGCCATGCGTCTTCTCCTCCCGCGATCATGTGCAGCATTTTAAATGCATCACGCGCAAACCCCACTTCGGTAAAGGAAGTGCCCACATGTTTCGTTGTTCCCGAACAGCAGGCATAAATCGTGTTGAGGTCCATCTCACGATTGTCAACAATATCGCGACAGACCATTGGTCTTTGCAGAAAATGGATATTGTCAAGTTTATCGGTCAGCCGTGCTGCGTCAAAGAGATCTTTGACCGTACTGTCACGATAATTCCGCCCCTCGACATCCACGACATGAACAGCGGCACCGGCAGTGCCAAAGTGGACATTGCTTCCGCTGAGGTCGAGATCGTTTTTGCCGTCTCGACTATAAAGCGTGATTGACCGATTGGCTGAGGCAATCGTGTCTTCAATCAAAGCGCGAGGAAAACGAAGTCGTCCATCGTCGCCAAGAATGGCACCCGCTGCGGTCATGTAGTCAATCCCGCTCTGTGGGGCATCTGCAAGGCCGATGGTTTCAAGGGCATCAAGGACGGCTTGGTGTATGCGTTCAATGCCCTCTTGGCTAAGTGGCTGATATCGCCCGCCGGGAAGGCCGGCGCGCACAGGGCGAAGGTGTTCAGCTAGAGGTGCCGCGCGTGCAGATCTGCGTGCTAAACGGCCACCGGCGCGGCGAGAAGGTTGTGCTGTCATGGGAAACTCCGAAAAAAGGTTAAGTGAAAAGGCGTCTTATGCTCAAATTTCACTCAACGGCGCGCCGCGTGCAGCGCGACCGCGCTCCGCGCCGATCGTCAGGACTACGATTTGTATAATCGAAGCTTCTCGCTGCATTAATGAACCCTTCAAATTTGGAAATCTGGTATGATTTTATGAGAATCGAGTCTGGTCAAATTGCGACCTCAGGTCGCTAATCGACTAAGCTATCTGAACAAATAAAAAACGCCGCCCGAAATGGACGGCGTCTATCGGCGCTTAGACTTTTCTTCAATTAGTCCATAGGTTTGAAATTGAACTCTCCGCCCTCTTTGATGCCTGACGGCCAGCGGGAAGTGATCGTTTTTGTGCGCGTATAAAATTTAAACGCATCGGGCCCATGTTGGTTCAAATCGCCAAAGACCGACTTTTTCCATCCACCAAAGGTGTGATAGGCAAGTGGCACCGGAATAGGGACATTGATCCCGACCATGCCAATATTGATACGGTTGGCAAAGTCGCGCGCTGTATCCCCGTCGCGTGTAAATATCGCGGTGCCATTGCCATATTCATGGTCAATTGCCAGATTGATTGCTTCTTCATAGCTCCCGGCACGTACTGTGCTCAGAACTGGTCCGAAGATTTCCTTTTTATAGATGTCCATATCTGGTGTAACACGGTCAAAAAGATGCGGGCCAACAAAAAACCCGTTTTCATAACCCTGCAAAGTGAAATCCCGGCCATCAACGACCAACTCTGCGCCCTGATCTACACCACTTTGAACAAGGCCAAGGATATTGCGTTTGGCCGCTTCAGTGACAACTGGACCGTAATCTATGTCATCGCCCGCAGTATAGGGTCCGACTTTCAACTTTTCGATGCGTGGAACAAGTTTTTCAATCAAACGGTCCGCAGTTTCCTCGCCTACGGGCAAGGCTACGGATATCGCCATGCAACGTTCCCCCGCCGCACCATAGCCGGCACCAACCAATGCATCCGCAGCTTGATCCATATCAGCATCTGGCATGATGATCATGTGGTTTTTGGCACCGCCAAAACACTGCACCCGCTTCCCATGGCTGCATCCGCGACCATAGATATATTCCGCAATCGGAGTTGACCCCACAAAACCGATAGATTGAATGACAGGATGCTCGATAATAGCATCCACTGCCTCTTTATCGCCATTTACCACTTGCAAGACGCCTTTTGGAAGGCCTGCTTCCTCCATCAGCTCTGCCAACATCAGCGGAACAGATGGATCACGTTCAGATGGTTTGAGAATAAAGGCGTTCCCGCAAACAATTGCAGGGGCAAACATCCACATGGGGATCATTGCAGGGAAATTGAACGGTGTAATGCCTGCCGTCACGCCGAGGGCCTGACGCATGGAATACATGTCAATGCCCGGACCTGCGCTATCTGTAAATTCCCCTTTCAGCATTTGGGGTGCCCCAATGCAGTATTCTACAACTTCTAATCCGCGTTGCACGTCGCCTTTAGCATCTGGGATGGTTTTGCCATGCTCGCGGCTCAATGCTTCGGCCAGCTTGTCCATATCTCGATTCAAAAGATCGACGAATTTCATCATGACACGTGCACGGCGTTGCGGGTTTACAGCGGCCCATTGAGGTTGAACTCTTGCAGCAACATCCACTGCCATAGCCAATTCTGCTGCAGAGGCGAGCGGTACTTTGTACTGGACTTCGCCAGTCGCAGGGTTAAACACATCGGCGAAACGCCCAGATGTCCCTTTAACGTGTTTCCCGTCAATGTAATGCGTTAACTCAGTCATATTTGAGTCTCCTTTGGTTTTGCCGCACCATACTCATATGGTTTCCAAACGGAAAGGGTGAAAACCAGTATTTAACATAACTGTTTTGAAAACCATGGAAAGTGACTGTCATCCTCTGATCAGCCTTGGAAATTTTTTGAAAAACACATCTGAAAGTCATGTGCCATTCTCAATAACTCATAACGCCTTCTTTGCTGCATTTCCCGTTTGAGACTTGCATTTTGGGCTTGTATGATGTTGCTTGCGTTCAAGTTTCGTGCGGAGGGAGCAACCAATTATGCGAATAGGACTTTATCCGGGAACGTTTGATCCCATCACTTTAGGTCATGTTGATATCATCAGACGCGCAGCGATGTTGGTAGATCGGCTGGTCATTGGAGTTGCCATTAACCGTGACAAAGGACCTTTGTTCAGCCTCGAAGAACGTGTTGAAATGATCGAACAAGAATGTGCACAATTGTCCAAAGACACCGCAACAGAAATTGTTGCCCATCCTTTTGAAAACCTCTTGATCAATTGTGCGCATGACGTGGGCGCTCAAGTTATTGTTCGCGGCCTGCGGGCGGTTGCAGATTTTGAATACGAATTTCAGATGGTTGGCATGAATAGGGCGCTGGATTCTTCCATTGAAACAGTCTTTCTTATGGCCGAAGCCCGTCATCAGGCAATCGCATCAAAACTGGTGAAAGAAATCGCGCGTATGGATGGAGACGTGTCAAAATTTGTCACGCCCCGTGTGAAGGATCAATTGATGCTTAAGCTGGGGAAGGTCTAAGCCTAAAGGTGTTTCGCCATTGCAACCGCAGTGTCGAGCATCCGGTTTGAAAAGCCCCACTCATTATCATACCAAGCAAGAACGCGGCAGAATGTACCGGACAGAACCTTTGTCTGATCCGTCGCGAAAATGCTCGAATGGCTGTCATGGTTGAAATCCATTGAGACGAGTTTTTCGTCGGTGACACCCAAAATGCCGCGTAAACGTCCGTCGCTGGCTTCGTGCATGGCGGCGTTGATTTCTTCGGTGCTGGTGGAGCGAGAGGCTTCAAAGGTGAAATCAACGCAAGACACATTGGGTGTGGGTACGCGGATCGCTACCCCGTCGAGCTTTCCATCCAATTCAGGCAATACCAGCCCGACGGCACGAGCGGCACCCGTAGACGTGGGGATCATATTAAGTGCTGCAGCGCGGGCGCGATACAAATCGCTATGGCCGCGATCCAATGTGGGCTGATCACCTGTGTAACTGTGGATTGTCGTCATAAAGCCTTTTTCAATTCCGACAGTGGCATTCAAAACGCTTGCAACAGGGGCCAGACAATTGGTGGTACAGGAGGCATTGGAGACAATCGTATCGCTGCCTGTCAGAACAGAGTGATTGACACCATAAACAATAGTCTTGTCAGCACCGCTTGCAGGTGCGGATACCAAGACGCGTTTCGATCCATTCTTGAGGTGAACAGAGGCTGTCTCTTTCGAAGTGAATATACCCGTACATTCCAAGACGATATCGACATCATCCCAAGGAAGTTCGTCCGGATTTCGCAGGGCGGAGACCTGCATCCGGCCCCGTCCCATATCTATGGTGTTCCCATTGACGGTGACCTCACCCGGAAATTTGCCGTGTACACTGTCAAATCGTAAAAGATGCGCGTTTGTTTCCACAGGGGCCAGATCATTAATTGCAATAATTTCGACATCTGTGCGCCCATTTTCCAATACACTGCGCAAAATATTGCGTCCAATACGACCAAATCCATTTATGGCAAGTTTTACAGGCATGCGGAGATCACCCTAATATTGTGTTAGCGCTAACAACATTATCACAAACCATTTGTCAACCCAATATGTGGCCAAAATATCAGGGTGTTATCGCCAGAAAGCGAGCCATTCAACAAGATCGTTCATTTTTCGAAGTACGAAAACGATGTCTTTTCCCTCAAAAACAACGAAGTCCAAAATCACAACAGCAATGATCAATGCAAATAAAATTGCCCAAAATCTATGTGGCATAAAGAACTTTCCTGTTGTGGCATGCTCGCTTTGACGTAGCTATCGCAGGTCAGGACTTACGAGAAGACTAATTTAAACGTTTTACGCCTGAATACAGGTACGCTGGTTCCCTCAAAGCAAACGGCCTATGGAAGAGGCAACATCTGCCATCCGGCATGAAAATCCCCATTCATTGTCATACCATGCCAAGACACGCACCATTCTTTTGCCGACAACTTTGGTTTGATCTGGTGCGAAAATAGACGAATGTGTTGTGTGGTTGAAATCGATGGACACTTTGGGTTCTGGATCATAGGCCAGAACTTGACCAAGCCGTCCTTCGGAGGCCTCTCTCACAACTTCATTTACATCGTCTACGGTCACATCTTTGCCGGCCTCGAAGGTCAAATCCACTGCAGAAACATTTGGTGTTGGTACCCGCATGGCTGTCCCGTCAAGTTTACCACTTAATTCCGGAAGAACTTCGCCAAGCGCTTTTGCGGCCCCCGTCGAGGTCGGGATCATGGCCATCGCTGCTGCGCGGGCGCGGTAAAGGTCATTGTGGCGACGATCTAGTGTTGGCTGATCGCCAGTGTAGGAGTGGATCGTCGTCATAATCCCGCGTTCAATGCCGATGGCATCATTCAAAACTTTGGCAAGAGGGGCCAGACAATTCGTCGTGCAAGACCCATTCGAGATCATTGTGTCCCCGGGAATAAGGTCTCTGTGGTTGACGCCATATACAATTGTCTTGTCGACGTTTTTGGCCGGGGCAGAGATCAGCACCGATTTGGCCCCCTGTTGAATGTGCACTGCCGAGGTTTTTCCGTCGTTGAATTTTCCGGTACATTCCAGAACTACGTCACAACCGCTCCAGTCGAGTTCAGTGGGATCATAGGTTGACATCACCTCGATCGGGCCACGTCCAAGATCAATAGAGTTTCCATTCACGGCCACATTGCCCCCAAAGCGACCGTGAACACTGTCATAGCGTAAAAGATGGGCATTTGTTTCAATTGGGCCCGTCGCATTCAATTTTACGACATGTACATCATTGCGACCGCTTTCTGCGATATGCGCCAGCGTACAGCGACCAATTCTTCCAAATCCGTTAATGCCCACCGTGACAGTCATTTGCTCTTTCCTTGCCTAACTTCCATCCTCTCTATACGTCAAAAAGAGTGGCCCTAATATGGCAAAAACCGAGTTTTTATATGATGTTAGCGATAAAATTCCACAATGTCAGAATGATACCGCTAACAAGTTGCCCATTGTTGTCGCCACAATCTAAGGCGCGGGCATTTTGAAGTGCTGACAGAGCCTCAAAAACGACTCACTGCTCTGGCAGCCGTCACAAAAGAGCTTCGGCCCGTGCAACAATCTGATCGACTGTAATCCCGAAATGTTCAAAAAGCGTTTCGGCCGGAGCGGAGGCCCCAAAGCGATCCATTCCGATAAAATCAGTTTTTGCCTCTCGGCCCTTTTCGCCCAGAAGCCAGCGATCCCAACCTTGACGCACGCCAGCTTCAACCGCGATCCGCACAGTATTGCCCCCAAGAAGCACGCGTTGGCGGTACTTCGCATCCTGCTTTGCAAAAAGCTCCATACAGGGCATGGACACGACACGTGTTCCTATCCCTTTATCCTGCAACTGTTTTCGCGCCTCAAGAGCGAGGTGCACTTCTGATCCTGTGGCGATCAAGACCACCTGTCTTTTACCTTCCGCTTCCGCAAGCACATAGGCGCCCTTTTCGCTGAGGTTGGCTGATCTGTGTTCAGTCCGGACCGTCGGTAAATTTTGTCGTGACAATGCCAATACAGAGGGCGTTTCTTTTGTGCTGAGCGCGATTTCCCACGCTTCTGCTGTTTCAACGGTATCTGCCGGGCGGAAGACATAAGTATTGGGGGTCGCACGACTTATGGCAAGGTGTTCAACCGGTTGATGGGTTGGGCCATCCTCTCCAAGGCCAATGCTGTCATGGGTCATCACAAATACAGTTGGAATTTTCATCAGAGCCGCCAGACGCATGGCAGGGCGGGCATAATCGGTAAAACACATAAATGTTCCACCATATGGACGTATCCCGCCATGAAGCGCCATACCATTCAACGCAGCAGCCATCCCATGTTCGCGAATACCCCAATGCATGTAGCGCCCAGAGCGGTTATCGGTATCGAAAACAGTCATGTCGGATGACTTTGTGTTATTGGAGCCGGACAAATCCGCTGATCCACCAAAGGTCTCTGGCATCACTGGGTTGATCACATTCAGCGCCATTTCAGAAGATTTTCGTGTAGCAACCTTTGGAGCGTCTTGAGATGTTTTTTGTTTGAAGGCGCGGATTACCGATTTCAGCTTTCGTGCAGGTTCCAAGGAATACACCCGCTCAAATTCTTTCTGCCGATTTTCCGAAATTCCCGATAACCGCTCTGCCCAAGCGTCGCGTTCTGCGACACAGCGTTTGCCCATCTCTTCCCATGCCGTTTTAATATGTGCTGGAATTTCAAATGGACCGGACAGCCAACCATAGGTTTTGCGGGCATCAGCGATAAGCGTCGCATCGGTCAAGGCCCCATGACCTTTTGAGGTATCCTGCGCCGATGAACCCAGTGCAATATGCGTTTTACAGGCAATCATAGTGGGTTTTTTGCTTTTCTTCGCGATTTCGATCGCTTCGTCGATTTCGATCGGATTGTGACCATCAATCTCTAAAACCTGCCAGCCAGAGGCCTTAAACCGCATCACCTGATCAGTCCGGTCCGCCAAGTCCACGGTTCCGTCAATGGTGATGTTGTTGTTGTCCCAAAACACGATCAGTTTGCTAAGTGCATGACGACCCGCAAGGCTGATCGCTTCTTGGCTCACGCCTTCCATTAAACAGCCGTCTCCCGCGATGACATAGGTATAATGATCCACGAGTTTCTTGCCAAACCGGGCGCGAAGCACTTCTTCTGCCATAGCAAAACCGACCGCATTGGAAATGCCCTGACCAAGTGGACCTGTGGTTGTCTCAATCGCCGGAGAAAGAAAATTCTCTGGATGTCCTGCAGTTTTGGCACCCAATTGGCGGAAATTTTTGATTTCATCCATTGGAAAGTCTTTGTACCCTGTGAGGTGCAGGAGACTGTAGAGCAACATTGAACCATGTCCGGCAGAGAGAATGAACCGATCTCGATCGTGCCATTTTGGATCATCCGCAACGAATTTGAGATGTTTTTCAAACAGAACGGTGGCCACATCTGCCATGCCCATAGGCATGCCGGAATGTCCTGAGTTTGCAGCCGCCACGGCATCTAACGTTAAAACGCGAATTGCAGTAGATTTTTCCCAATGTTCAGGATGGGCTGCACGTAATGTTTGGATATCCATATTTTACGGTGTCCTTTATTGAATTTTTTCTGTTGTTCCATACCAGCCTAAGAGCGAAGTGCAAGCAGAAGACGATGATTCTTCTCAAAGGGGGCGCAATTTTGAACTGTGTCGGATAAACTCTTACAATATTGCAAAGACTTGATTCGCTTTTTGGAGGTTTGGTGCAAGGGTCATGCTTCCAATATGGCAGGGGCAGTAAAGGCAAAAAATGGAAAACTTAAAAGAACTTGAACGACGCATCAAGGTTGCTCTGGACCGTGTTTCCGAGGGTTTGGAGCATGGAAATAATTCTCATGATGCCAGCGAAAGAGAAGCGGCTTTGCAGGCGGAAGTCGATGCTCTGAGCGAGCAGAATGCAAAACTGTCTGCTCTTTTGGCAGAACTCGAGCAGGATCGCCAAGCTGAGGCTGACGAACTCCAGAGCCTTTATGGGAAATTGGCAGAGGTGTTAAATTCCTCTGATGCGGAACTTGAGGAGGGCGCCTGATGCCAGAAGTCGAAATCGAGATTGGTGGCCGGCGTTTCGAAGTAGCCTGTCAACCGGGTGAAGAAGATTATCTTATCTCTGCGGCAACTGCACTTGATAAGGAAGCATCCTCCATTGGTGACCAGTTAGGGCGACTTTCAGAAGCAAGGATGCTGCTAATGGCAGGATTGATGCTGGCTGATCAGGCGGGGAATTTAAAAGAGAAACTAGCCAAATCTGACGCGGACCTGTCGGCCGCCATTTCTGAAGTATCCCGCCTGAATGCAGAGCTGTCTTCCAGTTCTATACCAGGCAATGAAAACGCCGCGCTTTCTGAAGAGTTTGAAAAAACCCTTACCGACATTGCCGAAAAGGCAGAAAGACTTGCGGACAAAATTGACTCACAACAGAGCTGATGTGAGTCTGAACAAGAGCGCCATTGGCGCTCTGTTCGTTCTCTGAAATATACTCAGCTATTTGTTTGCTTCGCGTATTTTTTCAGCGGCTTCTTCGCTAAAGTTTACGCCATTATCTCTGAACAATGTATCAAGTTCACCGGAAAGTGCCATTTCCGTCACGATGTCACATCCCCCAACAAATTCGCCTTTGACATAGAGCTGCGGCACGGTCGGCCAATCAGAATAATCCTTTATACCTTGTCGAACGTTTTCATCTGCAAGCACGTTGACGTCCTGGTATTCAACCCCGATGTAATTCAAGACGCCCGCAACCCGGCTGGAAAATCCGCATTGGGGCATTTCTTTGGTTCCTTTCATGTAAAGAACGACATCATTTGATGTCACCATTTCACGAATTTGATCGTTAACTTCACTCATTTCTGTGATCCTTATGTTCGAAAGCTCCTGCTATTTATAGGTTAACAAGACGCTTTGTGCTAATCTTACACTTTTGCTTTAACGCCAGTTTTGAAGCCTGCGCATTTAGTCAGGGATTTTGGTTGTCAGGGCAAGCGCGTGCAATTCTCCATGTGATCCATCCATTTTTCCTTTCAGGGCAGCATAGACCGCCCGTTGTTGTTGGACCCGGTTTTTTCCACGAAAACTTTCGTCGGTAACCTCAGCGGCATAATGGTTTCCATCACCGGCTAAATCAGTGATGGTGATTTTCGCTGCGGGAAAGCTTTCGCGAATAAGGTCTTCAATTTCCTGCGCTTGCATTGGCATATGTCATAATCCTTTTTTTAGAATTTATGCATTCTTGCACATCAGGACAAGACCTGATTAACGCTCTTCGAAGGCGCCATATCGGCGGTTTAATTTGCGCATTCCAGCGATCCAGCGATCATAATTATCGGTTTTATTTCGCATGTACTCCTTCACCTGCGGGTGGGGGAGGATGAGAAAACTCTCTTCGCGCAAGCCTTGGACACAGAATTCGGCGACATCTAGGGGCTCCAACATGCCATCGATGCTGGCCACGTGATCTTCAAGTCCACGGGTCATTTCGGTGCGCACTGCCTGTGGACAAAGAACAGAGACCTTTATTCCCTGATCTGCATAAGTCATGGCAAGCCATTCTCCAAGCCCGATAGCGGCGTGTTTTGTGACTCCATAGGGGGCTGATCCCACCTGATTAAGCAAACCGGCGGCAGAGGCCGTATTTAACAGATATCCGCCGCCGCGTTTGGACATACGGGGAACAAGATGACGTGCAGCCCAGACATGGGACATCAGGTTTACGTCCCATATTTTTTGCCACCCTTCATTGGGCACCTCAACGCCACCACCGATCGAAATCCCTGCGTTGGAACAGAAAAGATCAATAGGTCCGGTCTTTTCTTCGGTGCTCTCAATCACATTAGCGATATCGACTTCTTTAGCTGCGTCCATAGCAAAAGATATACCGTTCACTTCAGAGGCCGTTTTTGCCGCTCCCTCTGCATCAATATCTGCACAAATTATGCTTTTTGCCCCTTCTTTGGCAAAGCGCAATGCCATGGCTTTTCCAATACCCCCAGCAGCGCCGGTAACGACAATAATTTTATCCTTGAGCTCCATCCGCTAATCCTTCATGCCCACATGTTTGATCCGCCGCATACCGTTAGCGCCTGTCCAGTCATATATCTGCTGGCATCAGAGGCAAGAAAGACAGCCAATCCCTTAAGATCGTCGGCCTCTCCGAGACGTCGCAGCGGGATTTGTTGTTGAATACGATCTTCTACTTTGGGATTTTCCCAAAGTTCGCGCGCGAAATCGGTTCTTATCAGTCCGGGGCAGATTGCGTTAAATCGCACGCCATGTGGTCCAAATTCCTGCGCGAGATTGCGCGTGAGTCCGATCAAGGCGAGCTTTGACATTCCATAAGTTCCGAGCTGCTCTGAGGGTTTTAAGGCGGCTACGGAGGCTGTGAAAATCACGGATCCTGCGCCTTTTTTAACCATATCGGG
>Ga0075480_10000542_pt1 | contig 22801 bp, 14 predicted proteins | sample DEB08_DNA_7_FD_81590 | JGI IMG/M metagenome (GOLD analysis project Ga0075480, IMG submission 81590) | Aqueous microbial communities from the Delaware River and Bay under freshwater to marine salinity gradient to study organic matter... | ecosystem: Environmental > Aquatic > Marine > Coastal ... | reverse complement strand
GCTAAACGAATTGCTTCAACTTGACCAGTCATTCCTCCTCCATAAACATTTACGGTCATGTCAAACTTGTTAACATTATCACATACATTAAAGGGTTGATTTATTTTAAATTGATGAGCAGAAGTTGGGAAATATTTTTTCCAATCCTTTGTGTTTACAGTAAAGTTGCCTTTACCCTTTTTTAAATAGATTCTTGCAACTGATGTCTTTCTTCTACCAATTTTATGTACAACTGTGTCCATTAATTAACTTTATTTAAATCGATTGATGCAGGCTTTTGAGCCTCAAACTTGTGATCAGAATCAGCGAAAACATAAAGGTTTCTAAAAAGATTTGCGCCCAATTTATTTTTAGGAAGCATACCTTTTACTGATTTCTCTATAATAGAATTTGGATTTTTCTCAAACTGCTCTGTTGCGTTTAATGATCTTTGACCACCAGGATATCCAGTGTATCTGATATATTTTTTTTGCTCCCATTTTTTTCCCGTAAGATTTATTTTCTTCGAGTTAATTACGATTACATTATCACCGCAATCAACATGAGGAGTAAAATTTGGTTTGTGTTTACCTCTAAGAAGTATCGCAACTTTAGAAGCTAATCTCCCAAGGTTTTGCCCATCAGCATCTACTAAAACCCAGTTTTTATTAACTGTTTTGTTATTTGCCGAGATCGTTTTAAAACTTATTGTATCCAAAATCTAATTTTTTTTCTGTCTCTTAAAAGAGCATGCAAATCTACAATTATATATTTTATTAGCAAATAGATAAGGAATTTTTTTTCTTGAAGGAGTTTATCAGGTTATTTAATGCGCTTCAAGCCAGTTTAAACCATAATTTAAATCAACGGTAAGAGGAATGTTAATTTGAAATGCTTGTTCCATTTCATTTTTAGTAATATCAATAATATTATTTAACTCTGGCTTAAATACATCAAAGACTAATTCATCATGTATTTGCAATAGCATCTTACTTTTATAATTTCCCTTGGATAATTTATTCTGGATATTAATCATTGCAATTTTTATTATGTCAGCAGCACTTCCTTGTACAGGTGCATTTATAGCATTTCTTTCAGCAGCACTCCTAACCACACTGTTTTGAGAATTTATATCCTTTAAATATCTTCTTCGACCCAAAATTGTTTCTACGTATCCATTACTTCTGGCAAAAGAAATTTGATTATTAATATATTGTTTGAGTTTTGGATATTTTTCAAAATACTTTTCGATTAGATGCTTAGATTCTTTTCTATTAAGATTAGTTTGATTACTTAGTCCAAAAGCGGAAACTCCATAAATAATACCAAAATTAACAACTTTTGCATTTGACCTTTGTTCTTTAGTTACTTCATTTATAGGAACATTAAAAACAGCAGAAGCTGTTGAAGCGTGAATATCTTCTTTATTTTTAAATGCTTTAAGCATGCTATCCTCTTGACTTAAGGATGCGATAATTCTTAATTCGATCTGTGAGTAATCAGCAGCCATTAAAAAATAGTCTTTGTTCTTAGCAATAAATGCCTTTCTGATCTCTCTACCCCTTGAAGTTCTTATCGGTATGTTTTGAAGGTTTGGATTAATACTGCTTAGTCTCCCTGTAGAGGCAACGGTTTGCACATATTCGGTATGTATCCGATTTGTATTTTTATTTAGCTGTTTTGGTAATGAGTCTATATATGTGTTAAGTAGTTTGGAAATACTTCTATATTCTAAAACTAATTTTACTATGTCACTTTTTGAAGAAAGCTCATTTAACACATCTTCTGATGTAGAATATTGTCCAGTTTTGGTTTTTTTTGGATTGCTGATTATTTTCAATTTATCAAACAAAATTTCACCAAGTTGCTTAGGCGATGAAATATTAAATTCTTCACCTGCTAGTTCGTATATTTTTATTGTAATTTCCTTTAATTCAAAAGTTGTTTTTTCTGATAATTTTTTCAAAAACTTTACATCCAGGTTAATTCCCTCAATTTCCATTTTTGCCAGAGTTTTTAATAAAGGAATTTCTAAATCATGATAAAGCTTAAGTTGATCGTAAGTTTCTAAATCTGACTTTAACAAAGTTTTTAACTGATAAGTTAGATTTGTAATTTCAAAGCCTTCCAATTCCTTAAATTTCTTTTTGATAGAAATATTTAAATAATTATTAGAAAGGTTAATTAAGTCATGACTTATATCTGGATTAACTAAATAATGAGCAAGTTTTATATCGAAGATATTTCCAAGAATTTTAATATTTTTTTTATCTAGAATTTTTATGTCAGATTTTAAATCATACGAAATTTTAGAAACCTTCTGATTTTCAAAAAATATTTTTAATAATTCGTTAAATTTTTTATAATTACTTTTAAGCACATAAGAAACATTGTTTTCCCAACAAAAGGAAATTGATTTTAGATCTGAATCAGAATCTCCGATTATTTCTGTAGATAAATGATAACTGATATTATTTTGTTTTTCTAATTTTTTTAAAAATAATTTAGCAGACATTTCAGATTCAATATATTGATAAACAACGTTTAACTTTTCTTTTTCAGAAGGTCTGTTAACATTCTCAAATAGATTAAATTGCCCAAAACCTGGATTTGAACTGTCGTTGTTTTCTAATTCTGATTTTTTTTCATCTTTTTCAACTTTGTCATTATCATTTTTCAAAAAAATTGAACTAAGTGAACTACTAAGTCTTTTAAATTCTAACTCATCAAATATCTCTCTGGTTTTATCAAGATTAGTAACATTAAATTTTAGCTCTTCGATTTTATAATTGATTGGCACATCAGTGATTATTGTGGCTAACTTTTTTGAAAGAATACCAAGTTCTTTATTTTGTTCAATTTTTTCTTTTAGTTTTCCTTTAAGTTCTGAGGTGTTTTCTAAAAGATCTTCTAGTGAGCCATATTGTTTTAAGAATTTTTTAGCGGTTTTGTCCCCAACACCTGGAAGTCCAGGAATATTATCAACTGAATCGCCCTTCATTGCTAAAAAATCAATCACTTGTGATGGTTTAGATATTTCAAATTTTTCTAAAACTTCGCTGACTCCCCAGGTTTCATATCCACCACCAAACACTGGACGATACATATATATTGATTCATCAACAAGTTGAGCAAAATCTTTATCTGGTGTTACCATAAATGTGTCAAAATTTTCAGATTTTACTTTTTTTGCAATAGTTCCAATAATATCGTCAGCCTCGTAACCTTCTTTAACTAAAATAGAAATATTAAGAGATTTTAAAATTTCTTCTATGATAGGTACTGAAACTTTAATTGCTTCAGGAGTTTCGTCACGATTGGCTTTATATTGATCAAATATTTTGATTCTGTCTTGACTTCCACCTTTGTCAAAACATACCGCTAAATAATCAGGATTTTCTCTTTTTATAACATCAAAAAGAGAATTTGTAAAACCTAGAATTGCCGAAGTGTCAAGACCTTTTGAATTGATTCTGGGATTCTTAATAAAAGCATAATACCCTCTAAATATTAATGCATATGCGTCAATTAAAAATAATCGTTTTTTTTTATTCATTTATCCCTGTTTATGAAAATAAGGGGAATCATAAGTGACATTACCTGTTTTGTCATATTGGGTCATGCTAAAACCATTTTGAATTGAATAAGATCCTGTTTCACCTTTTTTGTTTAAAGCAATGTAACCTACTTGAAAATTTTTATAATTACTTCCAGGTTTTTTTACAATTCTTTCGATTGCAATTTTACATGCATCCTCAGGCGAGTATCCTTGTCTCATAAGCTCTACAACTAAAAAACTTCCAACTGTTTTTAACACCTCTTCACCTAATCCCGTTGCTACTGCACCCCCTACTTCATTATCAATAAATAATCCAGAACCAATAATAGGAGAGTCACCAACTCTTCCTTGCATTTTATAGGCTAATCCACTTGTTGTACAACCACCGCTAATATTTTTGTTTTTATCAATTGCTAACATTCCAATTGTATCATGGTTTTCAATATTGATTATAGGATTATATTCTTCGTTTTCTTTCCATTTTATCCAGTCTTTTTTCGATTTTTCGGTCAATAAGTTTTCTTTTTTAAACCCCATAGAAATTGCAAATTTTTTTGCTCCATCTCCAGCCAACATAACATGAGGAGTTTTTTCCATTACCATTCTTGCAACTGAAATTGCATGTTTTATATCTTTTAGATAAACAACGGAACCACAATTTCCGTAATGGTCCATAATACAGGCATCGAGTGTAACATTTCCTTCACGATCAGGAAGTCCACCAATTCCTACAGACTGCCCATCTTTGTTAGCTTCTTCAATCATACACCCCTGCTCAATTGCATCAAGTGAATTTCCGTTTGAAGATATAATTTCCCATGCCTTTTTGGTTGCTTTTTTAACATCCCATGTAGCGATAACTAGTGGGTCAACTGAAGAATTATCTGATTGTGAAAAAGTTTTATCAATTTTTAGACTGAGTCCAAGTGAAGCAATCCCAGTACTTTTAATAAAACTTCTTCTGTTCATTTTAAATCAATTTTTGTTTTGACAGAATTTGTTTGGTTGTTACAGAATATATCAGCAGGAAAACAAAACACAATACAGCTACCCAATAAGATGTTATCATTCCAAAAATATCAGCAAGTTTTCCCTGTAGGGGAGGTATAATTGCCCCTCCAAGTATCATCATCACTAAAAATGATGATCCCTGCGAGGTGTATTTTCCTAAACCAGTAATACTTAGTGAAAAAATACATGGCCACATTATTGAGCAAAAAAGACCACCTGTTAAGAAAGCGAATAAAGCAATTTCTCCAGACCCAAAAATTCCAACTAACATTGCAATTACTCCTAGTACACTGAAAATTGTCAGAATTTTAATCGCATTATCTTTAGCTAAATAAAACCCAAAAATTTGAATAATAATTAGTAATGAAAATATCCCTATTTCTGAAATAGTTAGCGGGTTACTAAATGAATTTACAGCGATTACAACACCGAAAGCTATAAAGGGAGTTATGAATAAAAGAATCTTTCTTAAAGATGCTGAAATATCAAAGGCTCCAATTGATCCTGTCCATCTTCCTATCATTAACCCACCCCAGTACAATGCAATATATTTTGCACTTTGAGCTTCGTCTAAAACAGGAAGACCAATAGCATTAATTCCTTCACCGACATCTGCTTTTAACAACTCGCCCAAATTACTTTGAATTGTAACTTCAACTCCTACATAGGTGAATATTGCAAGCATTCCCCAAGCAAGTTGAGGATATTTTAAAGCGCCCCATCCTTCGGAGTTTTTATTTGCTGATGAATTAGCTCTGAGAATAAGAGCAAAAACGGAAATAAGACAAACTAATGTTAAAATTAGTCTTGTTATTTCTAAATCATCAATAGGATTATTTTCAAATGCTGGAGTGTATGAATAGAAAATCCAACCGAAACAAATTGTCATTATCAATGTCATAACAATTAACATTGTTTTAGCTTTAGACGCAGATTCAAATGGTTCATCATTTTTTGCATCAGGAAGTTTTTTAGATAAATAGAAAAACCCAGCTACTAAAAGAAATGCTATTGCAACAGCAATATATAAACTTTGAACAGAACTTAATTCTATAATGTCCCAGTCAACTTCGGAAGCTGAACCAAATAAAACAAATGCAATTAAAATTGGCCCAATTGCAGTTCCAAAAGAATTTATACCACCCGCGAGATTAAGCCTATTTGATCCAGTTGAAGGATCTCCAAGTGATACAGCAAATGGATTAGCTGCTGTTTGTTGAAGTGAAAAACCAAGACCAATAATAAATAATGCAATTAACACATAATAAAATACTTGAGTATCACCCTGCTCAGCACCATTCACTGACGGATACATAATCAATGCTCCAAAAATTGAAATAATGAGTCCATAAATAATTCCTTTTTTATAACCCCAATTATTTAAAATATCTTTTTTAGAATAACTTGACCATACAAATAAGAGTAAAGCTCCTATAAAATATGCTCCATAGAACGCAAATTCAACTAGCTGAGCCTGAAATTGATCAATTTGAAAATAGGTTTTACAGAAAGGGATAAATACACCGTTCGATGCACCAAAAAATCCCCAAAAGAAAAACACTGTAATTAAAGTAAATAATGCAGAATTATTTTGATTTTTCATAATTTAAAAAGGTTAGTTTATTTTTTCTAAAATAATAAAAACCAGTATATAATTAGATTGTTAAATTTTAAAGATTTCAACAATTTAGTTTAATTAATTGATTAATAAAGATTTAGGGTAAAATTTTAGTAAATGTGAACCTATTAAATTAAAATTTAAAAAAACGGATTAAATGAATTATCTAGCTAAAGAAACAAGTCAAGATAGTCATTGAACTCTTTCATTCTGCTATCTAAGAATTCCTCTTCCTCAAAATTTATCATTACATCAACTAGAGACCTGTATCGTTCAATATCTGTGTAAATTTCTTCAGCATATCTATTTTTATTTGAATTGCTTAGAGAACTGTAATAAAAAAGATTTTCTTGATATTTCACGGCTATTTCATCAAATAATTTCCTAGCTTTTTCGATTTTATTAATTCTGTAGTATGAATTTATAAATGGCTCTAAAAGAGTATAATAGCCGAATTTGTCGGTTGGTAATTTTTCCATACATCTATCAATAATTTTTTCTGCTTGGTTAAAATTATTTTCAAGTATTAATTGATCAACAAGTCTAGAAATATTACTTCTATATGTTATACTGTTTTTTCTTGACTCAACATCCAAATAAATATCAATTTCCTTTTCAACACCCCAATTCCATTTATCAATTAGATTAATCATTTTTTCAGAATCAATCATACCCATCTCGTAAGGATTTAATTGGTCAATTGGAGTTTTTATTGGGACTAGCTTGTAACACATCCCATCTAACTGTAAAAATTCTTTCATCCATAAATAATCTTCATCACCAAAGGCTCCCCCAGTAAAGTAAATTGGCCTTTTCCAATCATTATTAGCAATGATATCCAGCATAATTAATCTGTTTTTGTAGAGGGCTTGTGATTTAATTTTTATAAAAATTTCTTCTTCAATTATATCCGAATACTTTTCACTTACTATTTTGTTATTAATCACATTTTCAATATTAACCGGAATTCTAACATTTTCGGTAGGTAAAAAATTAGCATTGTAGTCTTGACTTCTCAACCCAGCAATATCATAGCCTTGTCTCTTTAAAATTTCTCCGTATTTAAAACTTTCATCATCTTGAGTTATAAAGTCTAAAAATACATCAACGTCTACGGTGTCTTTGCTGATTTCTTCTTTAATTATGTAGTCTCTTGTTCCATGTCTGTATTTTTCTGATGTCAAACTTGAAGGAATTGGATCACTCTCATAAGCTTTTCTTTTCATTTGATTAATATACCAATCGGTACTTAAGAGACTTGTATTAACCACCCTGACATCAGTTCTAATACCTTCAATTTCTTGTGCATACCAGAGAGGGAAAGTATCATTATCGCCTATAGTAAATAAAATTGCATTTTGATCACAAGATTCCAAATAATTAACTGCCATTCCGTACGCTGTATATCTGTTGCTCCTGTCATGATCATCCCAGTTGTTAACTGCTAGGTTTATAGGAACAGCTATTAAGGACAAAATAAATGGGATTATTAAGTTTCCTTTAATTTTTATTTTTTCAAATAATTTAGAAAAATAGTATGCGCCGATTCCTATTATTATAGAAAAAACATAGAAAGATCCAACAACTGAATAGTCTCTTTCTCTAGGCTCAAATGGCCTAACGTTTGTGTAAACTTGAATTGCTAATCCTGTAAAAAGAAAAAATAAAAGTAGTATCCAAAAGTATTCTTTATCAGTTTTGTAGAGAAAGTATAATCCAATTAAACCCAATAAAAGTGGTAATAAAAAATATGTGTTTCTAGCTTTATTCTCTAACACATCATGAGGTAAATTCTTTTGGGTTAATCCAAGATGCCATTCGTCAATAAAATTAATTCCGCTTATCCAGTTACCATTTAAATTCATTTTTCCTTGAATATCATCTTGTCTACCAGAAAAATTCCACATGAAATAACGCCAATACATGTAGCCGATTTGATAATCAAATAAATAATAAAGATTACTCAAAAGTGATGGCTTTTCAATATCTAGAAATTGACCATATTGTTTTAAAAAATTATGATAATCTTCATAATCAATTTCATTGTTATTAATTTTTACTCTAAAATCTTGAATAAAATTAACGAGCTGGGGTTCAGAAATATACTTTGGTTTTATTTTAAAATTGAGATATCCTGTATAGTTTAAATAGTTTTTTGCATGTTCCGAGCTCCACATTCGTGGAAGTAAAGAAGCGTGTTCGGAATTAAAATTCTGAATAGCATTTTTGTAATCATTAACGATCACATATTTATTGTTTTTTAAATCTTTTTCATACTTTGGGTTATCATCTTTGTAGGGTTTATTTTTGTCTAACCCCGAATACTGATCCGTGAACAAGGGTCCATAAAAAAGATAGGTTTTTGGATATTGTTCTAGATTATAATAGGCTAAAAGCTCTCTTGCATTAGAAGGGTCATTCTCATTTACTACTACATTCTCATTTGCGCGAATCGGTAAAATTAACCAAGAAGAAAAACCAATAAAAATAAAAAGAAAGCACAGTGTCAAAGTGTTTGCGCTTACCATTCCTTTTTTTCTTGTATAGTTTATCAAAAAATAAAACGCATAAACAATAATCACAAAAGCTGCTAAAGTTCCAGAGTTGAATGGCAATCCAATATTATTTACAAATAAAAGTTCAATTGCACTGAAAAACTTTAATGTGTTTGGAAGTAATAATTTAAAAATACCCATCAAAATTGCTAGACCAATAACATTGGCGATAAAAAAACCTAAAACAGGTTTGAGGTTAAATAATTCTAAAATCTTTTTTTGATTTTTAAAATAGTAAATCATCACTATGGCAGGAATTACAAGTAAACCCATGAAATGCACACCAAAAGATAACCCGATTACAAAGCAAATTAGTAGTAGCCATTTATTTCCTCTTGATTCATGCATATCCGATTCCCATCTAAGCCCTAAATAAAACATTACTGCCATTATAAGTGTGGCCATTGCATAAACTTCTGTTTCAACGGCACTAAACCAAAATGTATCAGTGAATGCAAAGGAAATGGAGCCAACAAATGCCGATCCTGAGATTAAAAATTGTTTTTTTATTGAATCTTCAACTTCTTTTGTAATTTTTTTTAGAACCAAAATAATAGACCAATACATGAATGAAATGGTTAATGCGCTAGCAAATCCACTCATTAGGTTCATTGTAAATCCAATATTTTCTTTTTCAAAGGCAAAAACCGAGAATATAGCTCCTAGCATTTGATATAAAGGCGCTCCTGGGGGATGGCCAACTTGAAGTTTTGCAGAGGTGGTAATATACTCGCCAGTATCCCAAAAGCTCACAGTTGGTTCAGCAGTCAAATAATAAGTAATAAATGATATCAGAAAACATATCCATCCAATAATCAAATTTAATTTTCTGTCGTTCATTTTCTTCGAAAATTTCTTCAAATGTATTAATAAATTATACTTCCTAAGTCCAAATATTAAACATAATTAATGAAATTATATTGCTGATATAAAATTTATTTTAAATTTGCATCCTCAATGGCCTATGGTGTAACTGGCAACACGTCTGGTTTTGGTCCAGAAGAGTCTAGGTTCGATCCCTAGTAGGCCAACAAAGAGCAAATATTCGTTAATGAAATAATTTATTGTATATTTGCACAACTGATTAATTAAAATATTATGAGGGGACTACAAGTCCCCTCTTTTTATAGAAAAATGTTAAAAGAAAAAATAGACCTATTGTTATCTGATTGTTTTGATCAAAGACCTGATCTCTTTTTGATTGATTTTTCGATATCTGAAAATAATGAGATTAGTGTTTCAATTGACGGAGATAAAGGTGTAAAAGTTGAAGATTGCATGTTTGTTAGCAGACAAATAGAAGGTAATTTAGACAGAGATGAAATAGATTTTTCTCTTAAGGTAGCATCATGTGGAGCAACCTCACCACTTATTAATTCACGTCAATATTCAAAACATCAAGGAAGAACTTTGACGATCAAAACTTCCGACAAAGAGTATGAGGGTAAATTAATTAGTGCTAACGACAAGTTTATTAATCTTGTTTGGAAGGTCAGAGAACCCAAGCCGGTAGGTAAAGGTAAAATAACAGTGGAAAAATCAATCGATATTGATTTTAATAAAATAGAAGAAGCAAAAGTTAAAGTAAAATTTTAAAAATATGGACAATCTAACGCTAATTGAATCATTTTCAGAATTTAAAGACGATAAGTTAATAGACAGAGTTACACTTATGGCTATTTTGGAAGAAGTATTCAGATCTGCACTTAGAAGAAAGTATGGTGATGATGAAAATTTTGACATTATCATTAACCCTGATAAAGGGGATTTAGAGATTTGGAGAAACAGAATAGTTGTTGAAGATGACAATGTTGAAGATGATAATCTTGAAATTGGATTATCCGAAGCTAGAAAAATCGAACCTGATTTTGAGGTTGGAGAAGATGTATCTGAAGAGGTCAAATTAATAGATCTTGGAAGAAGAGCAATTTTGGCTTTACGCCAAAATTTAACCGCTAAGATTCATGAACATGATAATACAAATGTGTTTAAAAAGTTCAAGGAACTTGAAGGAGAAATTTATACAGCTGAAGTTCACCACATTAGACATAAGGCAATAATATTACTTGATGATGAAGGCAATGAGATAGTAATGCCTAAAGACAGACAAATTCCCTCTGATTTTTTTAGAAAGGGAGACAACATAAGAGGTGTTATAGAAAGCGTAGAACTTATAGGTATAAAGCCATCGATAATTCTTTCTAGAACTTCGCCTGTTTTCCTGGAAAAATTATTTGAACAAGAAATTCCTGAGGTTTTTGATGGTTTAATCAATATAAAAAAGGTTGTTAGGATTCCTGGAGAAAAAGCTAAGGTCGCTGTGGATTCTTATGATGACAGAATTGATCCAGTTGGTGCATGTGTTGGAATGAAAGGATCTAGAATTCATGGTATTGTTAGGGAATTAGGTAATGAAAATATAGATGTAATAAATTACACAAACAATCTTCAGTTATTTATTACAAGAGCCTTAAATCCAGCAAGAATAAATTCAATGAAAATCGATGAAGAAAACAAAAGAGTTGAGGTAATTCTTAACCCTGAGGAGGTAAGTAAGGCAATTGGTAGAGGTGGTCATAATATAAGATTAGCTGGTCAATTAACTGGTTATGAGATTGACGTATTCAGAGAAGGTGTAGAAGAAGATGTTGAGTTAACAGAGTTTTCAGATGAAATAGACTCATGGATTATCGAGGAGTTAGCAAAGGCAGGTCTCGATACCGCTAAAAGTGTTCTAGAACAAGATGCAGAAGACTTAGTAAAAAGAACTGATTTAGAAGAGGAAACAATTAATGATGTTTTAAAGATTTTAAAAGAAGAATTTGAAGATTAATAATAACTAATAGTTATATGGCAGACACAATAAGGTTAAATAAAGTTCTTAGAGAATTAAATATTTCCATTGACAGAGTAGCAGATTTTTTAGAGTCCAAGGGTCATACAATAGAAAAACGACCTACTACTAAGATATCAAAGGATCTTTACGGCCTATTGTGCGAAGAATTCCAGATAGACGCAGACAAAAAAATTGCGTCAAAAGAGGTGGTTGAAGCAAAGAATAAAGAGAAAGAAGAGATTAGGGAAAAACAAGAAAAAGAGCAGGAAACTTTTATAAAACCTCAATCTGAAATTATTAAGGCTTCATCAAAAGTTGTACAGTTTAAAAAACTTGGAAAAATTGATCTTGAGCCCAAAAAGGAATCAAAAAATATAGAAACTACTGAACAAAAAAATGTTCAACCCAAAGAAGATGAAATTCAAAAGTCATCACCTGACAATAACGAAAGTGTAAAAAAAGATAATTACAAAAAACTTTCTGGGTTAAAATCAACGGGTGAAAAAATTGACCTTAACCAATTCAAAAAACCTGAATCTTCTGAATCAACTCCTAAGTCTAAAAAAAGAAGAAGAAGAATTGTTTCGAAGCAGGATGATTCAACTCAAAATAATAATACAAGGTTTAAGTCAAAACAAAAAGACAGATTTAAAAGGCCAACTAAAGAGGAACCTAGTGAAGAGGAAGTTCAAAAGCAAATCAAAGAGACGCTTGAAAAACTACAAGGAAAATCCACAAAAGGTAAAGCCGCAAAATATAGAAGAGATAAAAGAGATCAGCATAAACAAAAATCTGAAGAGGAGCTAGCGGTTCTTGCAGAGGAGAGTAAAATTTTGAAAGTAACTGAATTTGTTACTGCTAATGAAATCGCTACAATGATGGATGTTTCTACTACTGAAATTATTTCAGCATGTATGACATTAGGAATGATGGTTACGTTGAACCAAAGATTAGATGCAGAAACTTTATCGATTGTTGCTGAGGAGTTTGGTTATAAAGTTGAATTTGTTACCGCTGAAATTGAAGAAGAAAATATTGAAGTTGAGGATTCACCTGAAGATTTAGAACACAGGCCTCCAATCGTAACTGTAATGGGTCATGTAGATCATGGTAAAACCTCATTATTAGACTACATAAGGAAAGAAAATGTTATCGCTGGTGAGTCTGGTGGAATAACTCAACACATCGGAGCTTATGGAGTGGAATTACAAGATGGTCAAAAAATAACCTTTTTGGATACACCAGGTCACGAGGCATTTACAGCCATGAGAGCAAGAGGTGCTCAAGTCACAGACTTGGCTATCATTGTAATTGCTGCTGATGATGACATTATGCCACAAACTAAAGAGGCAATTTCTCATGCTCAAGCAGCATCTGTTCCAATTGTCTTTGCGATAAATAAAATCGATAAGCCAAATTCAAACCCTGATAAGATTAAAGAAGGGCTTTCAAATATGAATTTATTAGTAGAGGATTGGGGTGGAAAAATTCAGTCTCATGATATTTCTGCTCTTAAGGGTGACGGAGTTAACGAACTGCTTGAAAAAGTTTTACTTGAAGCGGAATTATTAGAGCTAAAAGCTAATCCAAATAAGGATGCAAGCGGAACAGTTGTCGAAGCGTTTTTAGACAAGGGAAGAGGATATGTATCCACAATATTGGTTCAAACAGGGACATTAAAGATTGGTGATTTTGTGCTGGCTGGAAAAAATAGCGGAAAGGTAAAAGCTATGCATGACGAAAGAGGAAATGAGGTTAAAGAGGCTGGACCTTCAACACCAATTTCTATTCTTGGTTTAGACGGTGCACCTCAAGCTGGTGATAAATTTTCAGTCTTTTCCGATGAAAGAGAAGCTAAGCAAATTGCAAATAAAAGAACACAGCTACAGAGAGAACAATCTGTAAGAACTCAAAAACATATCACTCTTGATGAAATTGGACGAAGAATTGCTCTAGGTGAATTTAAAGAGTTAAATATAATTCTTAAGGGAGATGTTGACGGTTCAGTTGAAGCTTTAACTGATTCATTGCAGAAATTATCAACTGAAGAAATTCAGGTTAATATCATTCATAAGGCTGTTGGAGCCATCACCGAAAGTGATGTATTATTAGCATCAGCATCTGATGCTATAGTAGTTGGTTTCAATGTGCGACCAATGGGTAATGCAAGGCAAATTGCCGATAAAGAACAGATTGATATTAGAACTTATTCTATAATATATGATGCTATAAATGACGTCAAAGACGCGATGGAAGGAATGTTGTCTCCTGACTTTAAGGAGGAAATTACAGGTCTTTGTGAGGTAAGAGAAACATTTAAAATTTCTAAAATTGGAACCATTGCAGGATGTATGGTAACAAAAGGAAAAATTGTAAGAAATTCTGAAATTCGATTAATAAGGGAAGGGGTTGTTATTTACACAGGGTCTCTATCTTCTTTGAAAAGATTTAAGGATGATGCGAAAGAAGTTACAAAAGGTTATGATTGTGGATTGCAGATAAAAGATTATAAAGACCTTAAGGTTGGTGATGAAATTGAAGGCTTTATTAATGTTGCAATCAAGAAAAAAATTTAATTTAAATTTGATTGTTCCTCATCATTAACTTCATCTAAGTCATCAATTATTTCTGTAAGTTCTGGCCGAAAAATAAATGCACTTTTAAACTTTTTTCTAATTTCTATTAATTTCTTATCAGCTTCTAATTGAGTGTAAAAATTTCCTACCCATATTTTATAATTAGGTGTTTCATAAATAATATTTGCTGAGGTATCTCTAAAAATTTCAATGTATTCTTTCATTACTAATTCAGCATTTTCTCTATCTCCGTTATAAATCTGAATTCTCAAATTTTGAATTTTACTGTTTAATTCTTTTTTTAACTTAATAATACTATCCAGTTTATTACTTTTATTAACCGTTATTTTTCCGTTCTGACCAAATATTGGAAAAACCATAAATAAAAAGCAGATTAATAAAATTCTCATATGTCGTTTTTTAAAAAATTAAGATCCAATTTATATTCAAAAGAAAGAAATCAAATTTTTTTATTTAGAATCGATATAAATTAGTATTTTACGATTAATATTAGCAAATTTATGAATAAAAAAAACATTTAAGATGTTATTTTTGTGCTTGATTTTTAACAGGCTATTTTTGAATGGATTCAAAAAAATTTAGAAGAGGATTTTCAATATTTAAGTTTAACCAACTAGCTCTAACCCAAACGAAAGTATTTCGTTTAGCTCTCCTCACTCTATTTTTAATTATTAGCACATCTTCATTTTCACAAGAAGCGGACCTAGTAGCAGGAAAAGCTCTTTTCAATACGAATTGTGCGTCTTGTCATAAATTGGATAAAAAAATGACAGGACCAGCTTTGAGGTATGTCGAAAAAAGGCTGTCTGAAGATGAAGGCCTTGACAGAGAATGGTTGTATGCTTGGATAAGAAATAGCTCTGCTGTTATTAAGTCTGGTGATCCTTATGCAAATAAAATTTATGAGGAATATAATAAGTCAGCGATGACAGCTTACCCTCAACTTACCAACACTGATATTGATAATATTTTAGCATACACTGCTCAAGACAAAGTTGTTCCAAAGCCTGCTGTAGTTGCTACTGCTGTCAGTGCTGGTCCATCAAACGGGCTTGGATTAACCGATGAAATTATTTTAGCTGTTTTCACAATATTATTTTTATTGCTCTCACTTGGGCTAGTTGTTGTTACAAAAACCCTTAAAAATCTTGCCGAATTAAAAGGTGTAAAAATCAAAGAAAAGAAAAAAAGTAAGCCGATTTGGAAAGCATATCTTGAGAATCAATTCTTGATGCTTTGTACTGCGGTTTTATTTTTATTAGTTAGTGCCTATGGTTTCTATGGCTGGACTATGCAGGTTGGTGTTAATCAAGGTTATATGCCTGTACAACCAATTCATTATTCTCACAAGATTCATTCAGGTGATAACAAAATAGATTGTAATTATTGTCATTCTTCTGCTACCGTCAGTAAGCATTCTGGAATTCCATCGCTTAATATTTGTATGAATTGCCACAAAAGTATTTACGAATATAACGGAGAAACTACTGAGGAATATTCAAAAGAATTTTATGATGGAGAAATTCAAAAATTATATAAAGCTGTTGGATGGGATGATGAAGCCCAAGAATACACCGGTGTTACATACCCTGTAAAGTGGGTTAGAATTCATAACTTACCTGATTTTGCATACTTTAATCATTCACAGCATGTTTCTGTGGCTGGAATCGAATGTCAAACTTGTCACGGCCCAGTCGAAGAAATGGAAATTATGTATCAGCATTCTCCTCTTACAATGGGGTGGTGTATTGAATGTCATCGTGAAACAAATGTAAAAATTAAAGACAATGAGTATTATGATAGAATTCATGCTGAGTTGTCTAAAAAATATGGAGTTGAGGAATTAACTGTTGCTCAAATGGGTGGGCTTGAATGCGGTAAGTGTCATTATTAATTTAGATAAAGTTATTTATGTCAAATAATAAAAAATATTGGAAAAATTTAGCAGAATTAGATTCTGCAAATGACAATGTGTTTGACAATTTACAGAACAAAGAATTTGTTGAAGAAATTCCAGTTGATGAGTTTTTGTCAGACAAGGATAATCTTGCTAATAGCTCTACAACTAGAAGAGATTTTTTAAAGTATATAGGATTTAGTACAGCGGCAGCTACATTAGCTGCGTGTGAGGGTCCTGTTGTAAAATCTATTCCTTATGTTGTTCAACCTAAGGAAATAATTCCAGGTGTTGCTAACTACTACGCTACAACTATTGGAAACGGTTATGATTTTGCTAATATATTGATTAAAAACAGAGAAGGAAGACCTATCAAGGTTGAAAAAAACTCATTGGCTCCTGCTGAACATGCTGCCAATGCAAGAGTGCATGCTTCAATTCTTGATTTGTATGACAATGCTAGATTAGCTCAACCAACCAAAGATAATATGCCTATTTCATGGTTTGGTTTTGAATATGAAACCAAGTCAAAACTTGAAGAAATTTCTAAATCATCAAAAGATATTGTTTTACTTACTCAAACTTTTGCAAGTCCTTCAACAAAAAAATTAATTGATGATTTCAGAAGTAAATACAAAAATGTAAGACATGTTGTTTATGATTCGATTTCTGAATCAAAAGCTCTTGATGCATATGAGTCAAGATTTGGGGAAAGAGGATTTGCAAATTATGATTTTTCCGAGTCTACGCTTATTGTTTCCATTGGTGCTGATTTTCTTGGTGATTGGCAAGGCGGGGGATTTGATGTTTCATATGCAAAAGGAAGAATACCCAAAAAAGGAAAAATGTCTAGACATATTCAGTTTGAATCTAATATGACTCTTTCAGGCGCTAATTCTGATTTACGTATTCCTCTTAAACATCAAGAACAAAAGCTTGTAATATTAGAGATTTATAATTCACTTTTTAGTAATAAAATTAATATCAAATCTGACTTGACTATTTCTGATAAGTTGAGAAAAGTTATTGATTCTACAATCAGTGAAATTAAATCTAATAAAAAAGGTTCGGTAATAATTTCAGGTATACAGGATGAAAATTACCAAGACCTAATTCTTCAAATAAATGAAAAAATTGAAAGCAACTCATTTATGCCTTCTAAAACAATCTTAACTAGAAATGGTAAAGATGAAAATGTAAATGAATTAATTTCTGACATGAATAAAGGAAAGGTTGGCGCTCTTATAATGTGTGGTGTTAACCCAGTCTATACATTATCTAATTCTGAGGAATTTGTAAATGCATTACAACAAATTGACATGTCTGTATGTTTTTCTATGAAAAATGATGAAACAGCAAGTCAATCAAAATATGTCGCTGCTTCAAATCACTACTTAGAATCTTGGAGTGATTATGAATTAGTTTCAAATGAATTTTCATTAGCTCAGCCTGTTATTAAAACGCTTTTTGATACTAAACAATTTCAAGAAATTTTATTGGTCTGGAATGAAAATAAAACTTCAATTCATGATTATATTAAGAATTATTGGAAAACTAACATTTTAGGCTCTAACTCATGGAATAAAGCATTACATGATGGTGTATTTGTTAAAAGAAGAAAAAATAAATCTTCATCAAAATCAAAATTCAGCAAAAACACTTTTGAGTTAAATGCTGTTAATTCTTCAAATCAATTTGAATTAAATATTTATCCAAAAACTGGTATGGGTGATGGCCAGCATGCTAACAACCCATGGTTACAAGAATTTCCAGATCCATTAACCCGAGCTACTTGGGATAATTATCTTACCATTTCTGAACATGATGCAAAAGAAATTGGATTATTCCTGGAGCCAAGTACATTTTTTAATCAATCAAGAAATGATGCTAACGGAGGTTTAAATGGAAAATATGCTATAATTAAAATAGATAATAAAGAAATTAAAGTTCCAGCATTAATTCAGCCAGGACAGGCTAGAGGTACCGTTGGTTTAGCATTTGGTTACGGAAGATCAAAAGGAGTTAAATCAGAAATGATGACAGGTGTTAATGCTTATCAATTGTATAAAAATTTCAATTCTTCACAAAGTGTAGAAATTTCTTCCACTAATGAAATTCATGAATTTGCTTGTATTCAACTTCAGAATACACTAATGGGAAGAGGTGACATTATTAAGGAAACTAGTTTAGAAATTTTTAACACTAAAGACTCTAACGTTTGGAATAGTGAAGCTGTTGTTTCATTAAATCATATTGAAACACCAGTTTCTTCACCAGACGTAGATTTATGGCAGGAATTTGATAGATCTATTGGACATCATTTTAATTTATCTATTGATTTAAATGCTTGCACCGGTTGTGGTGCTTGCGTAATTGCTTGTCATACCGAAAATAATGTACCTGTAGTTGGAAAAAGTGAGATTAGAAAGAGTAGAGATATGCATTGGTTAAGAATTGACAGATACTATTCTTCTGAAGATTCTTTTTATGAAGATGATATGAAAAAAGATAATATTAGTGGCTTAAGTAGTTCACTTACATCTTTTGGAGAGCTAGAAAATCCTTCGGAGAATCCTCAAGTAGCCTTTCAACCTATAATGTGTCAGCATTGTAATCACGCTCCATGTGAGACGGTTTGTCCGGTAGCAGCATCAAGTCATGGAAGACAAGGTCAGAATCATATGGCGTACAATAGATGTGTCGGTACCAGATATTGTGCTAACAATTGTCCTTACAAGGTCAGAAGATTTAATTGGTTCTTATATAACGGAAATGATGAATTTGATTATCATATGAATAATGACTTGGGAAGAATGGTTATAAACCCTGATGTTACTGTTAGGTCTAGAGGAGTTATGGAAAAATGTTCTATGTGTATACAAAGTACACAAGCGGTTATTTTGAAAGCTAAGCTAGAAGGTAGACCAGTTGCTGAGGGTGAATTTAACGATAAAGTTGCTTGCTCTGCAGCATGTACAACTGGAGCAATTAAATTTGGAGATATTAACGAAAAAGACAGTGAGATATATAAGTTAAAGAATAACGATAGAGCATACCACTTACTTGATGCTGTTGGAACAAAGCCAAATGTTGTTTATCAAGTTAAAGTGAGAAATACTAAAAATAAAGTTTAGAAATTAAAAGATTATGGGATCGCATTACGAAGCACCAATTAGAAGACCATTAGTCGCGGGAGAGAAATCTTACCACGATGTAACGGTTGATATTGCGAAGCCAATAGAAACCAAAGCAAATAAGCAATGGTGGATTGTATTTTCAATATCACTAGTTATGTTTTTGTGGGGTCTGGGTTGTATTATTTATACAATCTCTACTGGATTGGGTGTTTGGGGCTTAAACAAAACTGTTGGATGGGCTTGGGATATCACAAATTTTGTATGGTGGGTTGGAATTGGTCATGCTGGAACTCTAATTTCGGCAGTCCTCCTTTTATTTAGACAAAAATGGAGAATGGCAATTAACAGATCTGCTGAAGCAATGACAATATTTTCTGTTATTCAAGCTGGTTTGTTCCCTATAATTCACATGGGTAGACCATGGCTTGCTTATTGGATGCTTCCTATACCGAACGGATTTGGATCCTTATGGGTTAATTTTAATTCACCCCTTTTATGGGACGTATTTGCAATTTCTACTTACCTTTCTGTTTCCCTTGTATTTTGGTGGACAGGTCTTTTACCAGATTTTGCAATGATTAGAGATAGAGCAGTAAAGCCTTTTCAAAAAAAGATTTATAGCATTTTAAGTTTTGGCTGGTCTGGCCGAGCAAAGGACTGGCAAAGATTTGAGGAAGTTTCACTAGTACTTGCTGGTCTTGCAACTCCTCTAGTTTTATCTGTGCATACAATTGTATCATTTGACTTTGCTACCTCTGTTATTCCTGGCTGGCATACAACAATATTCCCTCCATACTTTGTTGCTGGAGCGATTTTTTCAGGGTTTGCTATGGTTCAGACCCTACTAATTATAATGAGAAAAGTATGTGATTTAGAAGAATATATCACATTACAGCATATTGAATTAATGAATATAGTTATAATGATAACTGGTTCTATTGTTGGAGTTGCATATATTACTGAATTATTCATTGCATGGTATTCTGGAGTTGAGTATGAGCAATATGCATTCTTGAATAGAGCAACAGGACCATACGCGTGGGCATACTGGGCAATGATGAGTTGTAATGTTTTTTCTCCTCAGTTCATGTGGTTCAAAAAATTAAGAACTAGTATAATGTTCTCATTCTTTATTTCAATAGTGGTAAATATTGGAATGTGGTTTGAAAGGTTTGTTATTATTGTTACTTCTCTTCACAGAGATTATTTACCTTCATCTTGGACAATGTTCTCTCCAACATTTGTTGATATTAGTATTTTCATTGGTACAATAGGATTCTTCTTTGTTCTGTTTTTATTATATGCTAGAACATTCCCTGTTATTGCCCAAGCTGAGGTTAAAACGATTCTAAAAAGTTCAGGTGAAAAATATAAAAAATTAAGAGATAGCGGAAAGTCTTTAGTTGGTACAGGTGCTGATTCAAGAACTTCAAAAATTAAAAAAATTAAAAAGTAATATGGGATCTAGTAAAACATTTCATGCTTTATATAATGATGATGACATCTTACTTTCAGCTGTAAAGAAGATTAAAGAAAAACATTATGATATTGAAGAGGTCTACACACCTTTTCCAGTTCATGGTTTAGATAAGGCTATGGGCCTTGAGCCAACTAGAATTGCAATTGCTGCATTTATCTATGGTTGTATTGGGATTACAGTTGCTACTCTAATGATGAATTATATAATGATTGTTGATTGGCCACAAAATATCGGTGGTAAGCCCAGCTTTAGTTATTTAGAAAATATGCCAGCTTTTGTGCCTATCATGTTTGAAATGACTGTATTTCATGCCGCTCATTTAATGGTAATTACTTTTTATTTAAGAAGTAGAATGTGGCCTCTAAAAGAAGCTGAAAACCCTGATCCAAGAACAACTGATGATCATTTTTTAGTTGAAATAAGCACTGAAAAACCTGTTGCTGGATTAAAAAAATTGCTTAAGGAATCTGGTGCTGTAGAAATAATTGAAGTAAAACCGAAAGATCATTAGTAATGAATTATAATTTTAAAATATTGTTAATATTGTCTATAATTCTGCAATCGTGCTGGGGTGATAAAGGTGCTCCTAACTACGAGTATATGCCAAATATGTATAAATCTCTTAGTTATGAAGCTTATTCTGAAAATCAAATATTTGAAGACAATCTATCAGCAAGACTACCTGTTGAAGGAACTATCCCGAGAGGTTATTCACTTTATGAGTATGAAGATACTAATGAAGGTTATGATTTAGCTAAAAAAGAACTTACTAACCCTTACCAATTCACCGAAGCTGATATGCTTAAAGCAAAAGAGTTATATACTGTTTATTGTGGAGTTTGTCATGGGTCAAAAGGTGCAGGTCAAGGAATTCTTGTAAAAAGAGAAAAGATTTTAGGTATTCCAAGTTATGCTGATCAAGGTAGAGCTATCAACTCTGGAAGTACTTATCATGTAATTTATTATGGTAAAAACACCATGGGTTCCTATGCAAATCAGTTAAACGAGAGGGAAAGATGGATGGTGACAAGTTATGTTATGAAACTAAAATCAGATTTAAGTAAATAGAATTTAATATGTATACCTTATCAAATAGATTTAAGATTTTTTCATTGTCCTTAATAATTTTAGGTTCATTAGGTTGGTTCTATTCTTATTCTGCATCACATTTAACATTAGAAGAAGTCAAAATTTTATTAGCGGAAGAATCTCATCATGGTTCTCATTCTGACGATACTCATAATATGGATCATCAAAATGAAAAACATCACAATGAAGAATCTCACCATGGGGATGAAGCTCACGGGCATGAAGATGAGCATGCTGAACATGTTTTACATCAAATTCATAACAGACCATATGCTGCACTTTATGTAGCTGCCTTTTTCTTTATGATGATATCACTTGGTGTACTTGCGTTTTATGCAATCCAATATGCTTCGCAAGCAGGTTGGTCACCTGTTTTATTTAGGGTCATGGAGTCAATAACTTACTATCTTCTTCCAGGAGCAATTATTGTTTTATTAATTGCAATTGTAGGTGATAAGCATATATTTATTTGGATGGATCCCGAGGTTGTTGCTCATGATGAAATCATACAAGGAAAAGAAAGTTGGCTAAATAAAAACGCTTTTATCTTGAGAGGTTTAATTTATATAGGTGGATGGTCATTGTATAGATATTTTTCAAGAAAATTTTCTTTAGCACAAGACAAGGCTAAAGACAACAAAAATTTTAAAAGAAACTTCCAGATTTCTGCAGGCTTTTTAGTCTTCTTTATTTATACCGAATCTATGATGTCGTGGGATTGGATAATGAGTGTTGATCCACACTGGTTTAGTACTTTGTTTGGCTGGTATGTATTTGCAAGTATGGTAGTTAGTGGTGTAACCGTTACTGCTCTAATTACAATATATCTTCAAACAAAAGGACTTATGAAGTTTGTGAATGATAGTCATCTACACGATTTAGCAAAGTTTATGTTTGGTTTCAGTGTTTTTTGGGCTTACTTATGGTTTTCGCAATTTATGTTAATTTGGTATGCAAATATTCCTGAAGAAGTTACATATTTTGTTACAAGAATTGAAATGTATCCAATTCCATTTTTTACTATGTTCTGCCTTAATTTTATT
>Ga0075480_10000537_pt1 | contig 22844 bp, 19 predicted proteins | sample DEB08_DNA_7_FD_81590 | JGI IMG/M metagenome (GOLD analysis project Ga0075480, IMG submission 81590) | Aqueous microbial communities from the Delaware River and Bay under freshwater to marine salinity gradient to study organic matter... | ecosystem: Environmental > Aquatic > Marine > Coastal ... | reverse complement strand
TCAGAGGATGGAAAAACCTATAAACTCTATCCTTCAAGCGTTCCATTGAGCGAAGAACTGACTCGCCGTGGACGTACAAAAGTTACCAGAAAGGTAGTTGGCCCAAGCTGGCGCCCAACTCCCTCAATGCTTGAGCGAAATCCGGAATGGCCAGAATACATACCGCCCGGTCCAGATAATCCACTGGGAACGCATGCTCTGTACCTCAGCTGGCAGTATTACCGGATCCACGGCACCCATGACACGAGAAAAATTGGTCGCAGATCATCCAACGGCTGCATTGGCCTTTATAATGAACACGTAAAAGAGTTATTCGAATTAACAAAAGTCGGCACACAAGTGTTGCTAATTTGACATTATATATAATTTTGTGATCCATCTGTTTATTGCCAATATACTTTTGGTATAATAAGAATAGCCGTAGTGGTAAGCTTTGCGCCTGCCCATGCGACTGGTACTCTTTCAACGTCACGAGGAAGACACATGAAAAAAATTACACTTGCCATTACATTGGCAGCTTTCGCCACCACAGCTTCAGCTGGTGGACTTCAAGAACCAGAAGTCACAATGGCACCCGCTCCTATGATTGAGGAAGCGACGGCCGGTTCATCCGCAGGCAACTTGATTGTGCCATTGCTCGCCGTTCTTTTGCCGGCGGCAGCTGCGCGCTAAATTTTTTTTCTCCAAGAATTCCAGTCTGGCCCTTTCGGGGCCAGATTTTTTTGTCCGTCATTTCCCAATTTATATGTAACTGAGCTCACTTTCACGAATAAACAAGCAGCTAAATCAAATATACCTTTGGCTCAGAAGTGACTATGCCCGCACTGCTTTCAGGGTGCCGGTTAGCTTTGTTTCCAGTTCTTTTGTTTCAACAGGTTTTGAAATGTAACCATCCATGCCGACGGCAAAACATTTGTCTGCGTCTCCCTTCAGGGCGTTTGCCGTGATCGCAATAATTGGAGTACGGGCCAGACCAGTTTCAGCTTCTCTGCGACGGATCATGGTTGCCATTTCAAAACCGTCAACCAATGGCATCTGACAGTCTGACAAAATAAGATCAAATGCCCCGTTTTCCCATTTTGAAAATCCTTCCATTCCGTTTTTGGCAAATTCAACTGTAAATCCGAGCATTTCTATTTGGCGCATTAGAACTATGCGGTTTATTTCATTGTCTTCTACCAGAAGCAATTTGGTAGATTTGCGTTTTTCTTTGTCTTCGTTCCCCGATGCGGTGCTTGCAATCTGTGCTTCCGTTTCAACCAGTGGTTCTATTTTGCCACTCAGTATTGCGAGTGCTCTGGTGAACTCGGTCATCAAAAGAGGATAAAGTTGGATACAAAACTCTGTCTCACTTATTTGACCCAATGCCTTTGAGCGGTCTCGCGACAAAGTTAAAAATTTAGGGGCCTTTACAAATGTACGAATTTTCTCTTGCCAAATCCTGACCGTTTCCAATTGATGGGGACGCAGGATAAAAATCTGCCCTCCATCGCCGTCCACACGGTAATCTGACATATCCCCGCGCACGGTAACATCACGAAATTTCACTCCCATGAGATCCAAATTCCGTGCAATTTTCCAAGTCGGCTCCCCCCCTTCCTCTGTCAAAAGTTCAACGCTCAATCCTGAAAAATCAATGGAACTTTCGTCACCTTCGGCTGTAGCCATTGGGAGAACGATTGCGACACTTGTTCCTTCCCCCTCTGAACTCTTGATGTCAATTGTTCCGCCCATTTGTTGTATGAGTTTTTGGGTTATCAACAATCCGAGACCCGTTCCCCCGACGCGTCTTGTGGAGGATGCTTCGCCCTGCACAAAGGGTTTAACGAGATTTTTCAACACCGCCTCTGACATACCAATGCCATGGTCCTTTACAAAAAAACGGATTTCGTTTCCTTTTCCTTTTTCGACAGAAAAATAAGCGGTCGTGTGCGAACCTGTCAGATCAGAAGATGAGTATTTTATCGCGTTACTTAACACATTAAGGAGAATTTGACGCACGCGCCCGCTGTCGGCCATAACCCATCTCGGCACATTTGGATCAATAGAAAGGGCGATTCTTACGCCGTTTTGATCTGCAATTGTTTGCTGGGTGACCGCTGCACCTTCCACTACGGAGACAATATCTGTTCTTGAGTTTTCGATAATCATTTTGCCAGCATCAATTTTTGATGCATCAAGAATATCATCTATGATGCGTAACAGGGAAAAGGCGGAATTGCGCACTGTGCCAACTATCTGCCGCTGTTCATCTGATGAATTCATGGTATCCAAAACCTCGACCATGCCAATGATACCATTCATTGGAGTGCGAATTTCGTGGCTCATATTTGCCAGAAAATCACCCTTCGCGCGGGTTGCTTCTTCTGCCAGAATTCGCGCCTGATAAAGTTCTGCTTCGGTGCGAGTTGTTAGGCTGGTAAAATAATAAAGCTCCGCCACCAAAAGGATCGTCACCGTTGCGCGCAGTGAAAAATTAATTATGTCGATATTGATATCCGTTTTGAGCAATGGGATACCGAACAAAATTTCTGACGTTCCAATCAGGCCATATTGAACAACGAAATACCATGAAATCAGGGGTAAAGCGAAAAACGCCAGCAAAATTTTGCGTTCATATTTCCAAGAAAGTGATAAAAAGGGCAACACCATAATGGGTAAAAACAAAAGATCGACATCGGCCTCAGGCAACCCAAAAATCAAACCAATCACGGTTGTCACTGTTGCGCTAAACAACCAGAATGCCCGTGCAAGTAAATGAAATTTCAGCTGAAAAAGTAACAAACAAATCAGGTAAACACCTGCCACGCTTCCACAGATTATCATGCTCGATCTGTCACCAACGATGGCGAAGGCAAGAAACCAAGCCAAAGCCAGATACACGATGACAATAACTGCGATCTTACTAACAACATAGCGACGCTTCAGGTCGATTTCTTTATAAGTTCGCTCGTTTGAATTCAGCATAACTCATTAAACCACGCGTTAAAATTTGCGCAAGCTTCAATCCGCATCGCGCGATACTGCCAATGTGTCCTACCAGAACCTGTATCATATTTATATAGATAACCAATAGGATGTCTTTCTGTTTCCCGTCCGTCTTCCTGTCAATGGGTCAGGAAAGAGACTTGCGCTCTTTGTCTGTTCCAGACAAAAGTAAGGAGCAGTCCATGTAAGGGGATCAACTATGAAAACGGCATTGATCGTCATTGATGTACAGAATGATTTTTGCCCGGGTGGGGCATTGGCTGTGAATGGCGGCGACGAGATCATTCCACTTATTAACGCGATGTGGCAGCACTATGATGTGCGGTGTTTGACACAGGATTGGCATCCAGAGGGACATTCTTCCTTTGCCAGTTCCCATGAGGGCAAAGCTCCTTTTGACATAACCAAAATGTTTTATGGAGATCAGGTTCTATGGCCGGATCATTGTATCATCGGAAGCAACGGCGCCGCGTTTCATCCTAATCTGGAAACAGACGATGCCAATATTATCGTGCGCAAAGGCAGCAATCCTGCGGTCGACAGTTATTCTGCATTCTTTGAAAACGACCATAAAACGCCCACAGGTTTGAATGGATATCTTCAAACCCTTGGCGTCACGCATATCGATCTTGCAGGACTTGCGACAGATTATTGCGTGGCATATTCTGCTTTGGATGCCGCGACACTCGGCTACAAAGTCAAAGTCCTCGAAGCCGCTTGCCGCGCCATTGATCTTGATGGTTCGCTGGACAAGGCCCGCACGCAGATGCGTGCAGCCGGCATCACGTTGGAGCGTTAAATGGTCGATATTGCTACCCGCGTCTGGAACCACAAATGGAAGATCGATCCTATTGTCCGGTCTTTAATTGATACGGATTTTTACAAGCTCCTGATGTGCCAATCAATCTTCCGCAACAAGCCCAATACCCGCGTCACATTCAGCCTCATCAACCGGACCAAGAATGTGCGCCTTGCAGATTTGATCGACGAAGGTGAATTGCGTGAACAGCTTGACCACATAAAAGGGCTTCGTTTGACCCGCGGCGAAAGCACGTGGCTGCGTGGAAATACATTTTATGGCAAACGCCAAATGTTTCGGTCGGATTTTATGGAATGGTTCGAAAACCTGCGTCTGCCGGATTACCATCTTGAACGCAAAGATGGACAGTATGAACTGACCTTTGAGGGGCTCTGGCCTGAGGTGATGCTCTGGGAAATACCGGCACTTTCTGTTCTTATGGAATTGCGCGGACGCGCAGCATTAAACCGAATGGGGAAATTTGAATTACAAGTTCTCTATGCACGGGCGATGACAAAGCTTTGGCAAAAAATTGAACGTCTGCGCAATATTGAAGGTCTGCGGATAGCTGATTTTGGCACACGGCGGCGACATTCCTTTTTATGGCAGGATTGGTGCGTTCAGGCGATGGTCGAAGGTTTGGGGGAAAAATTTGTCGGCACCTCGAATTGTTCCATCGCGCGCTATCGCGAAATAGAAGCGATCGGGACCAACGCCCATGAACTCCCCATGGTCTATGCCGCCTTGGCCGAGTCGGACGATGACCTTGCCGCTGCACCCTATCAGGTCCTTTCGGACTGGCAGGAAGAACATGATGGAAATCTGCGCATTATCCTTCCTGACACCTATGGAACAGATGGATTTTTAAAGAATGCCCCAGAATGGCTTGCTGGCTGGACAGGTATGCGCATCGACAGCGGCGACCCTGCAGAAGGTGCAGAGAAAGCCATAAAATGGTGGCAATCCCGGGGTGAAAACCCTGCAAATAAGCTCATTATCTTTTCAGACGGATTGGATGATGATGTGATTGAAGAGTTGCACAAACGCTTTGCCCAACGCGTGAAAGTATCTTTTGGTTGGGGTACCAACCTGACAAATGATTTTCGTGGATTGGCTCCTGCCGGAGAATTGGATGCATTTTCCTTGGTCTGCAAAGCGGTTTCTGCAGATGGTAAGCCTACTGTGAAACTGTCTGACAATCCAAACAAAGCAATGGGGCCACGCAGTGAGATAAATCGTTACAAGCGTATCTTTAATGTGGGGGCCCAATCACAACATGAGGTTTTCGTATAAATCCTGTTTTCATTATTTTAAAACAGACAAACTATGATTTAACCGGACCAAATATTTAAATGCCTGAATTCAGTGTTTCAGAACATTCACCGGCTGCCGCGGAATTTGTATCGCTTCGCGAAAATTGCGGACAATCTATCGCTAGGACCCTAATCAAACTGCCCATGGATCAAATCTATTCAACGGCGCCCGATGGGGCGATGATCGGGCTTACAGCGGCAAAAGGAAAAGAAAAACTGTATTCTCCATTTGGCTTTGAAAGCCGGCCAAATGGAGAACAAGGTGCAGGTATGACCAAACCGATTGTGTAAATTAATGAGTTTGGCCGCGATGATTTAGAACTTGGAAACTTTCAAATGTCAAAGATAGACAGAAGAGCAGATAAATTGAAGCAACAGGTGTGAAAAGGAAAACTACTTTGCATTTGCGAATTACGCACGCCATAGAGATCATGAAAAGGGGATGTAAACGGTGACGCCAGAAAACGGCCTTCCAGTTATCGCAAGTTTTTGGCATGGCTCAAACCTGTCTTGGATCGAAACCTTGTGCATCCAGTCCTTTCTCGACAGAGGCCATCATTTTGTCCTGTACGCCGCGGATAAAATTTCTGGCGTTCCTAATGGCACCGATGTTCGCCACGCGCGGGAAATTTTCTGGCCTGCTCCTTTTGAGCTGAAAGACAATAACCTCCATCGCCTGCAGGTCTTCTCAAATATATTCCGGTTACATCTCGTCAAACAGACCGGTTTCCTATGGGTGGATCTTGATGCCTATTGTGTAAAACCATTTGATTTTAATGTGCCAAACATTTTTGCGCCTTTTGGGTCAAATTTTACAAACCGCGTATTATGCCTTGAAGACAATTCTCCATCACTAAAGGCCATGATTGAATTTGTACAAACCCCCAACCCGACAAAACCTTGGCGAGGACCAAGATTGCACCGCCGCGATGCACAACGTGTTGAGGCCGGCGAGAGATGGGGAATAGAAGCCTTGGGACTAAACTGTTCTGGTGACCCCTGTTTTTCCCATTTTTTAAAACAAAATGGAGAAGACCATTTAGCTTTGCCCATCGAAACGTTTTATCCATTATTGTCCAACGATCTTTGGAAGTTGCATTCGCCAGAAGTCTTAACTGAGGAGATCGAAAGAGAAGGCGTTTATTCCGTTCACTTTTTTGCAACACAAAAAGCGCATATATATAGAAAACTGGGCGGATTACCCGCCCCAGGATCATATTTGGAAAGGCTATGCGAGCGTCATCGCATTGACCCGCAGGCGCAGGTCATTTCATATCCCAACTGACGAAAGTTTCAGCCTAAAGCAGCTACGATTGCGTCACCCATTTCAGAGGTGCTAATCGGAGTACCACCTTCGGGACCCATGAGGTCAGCCGTGCGCGCTCCACTGGCGAGGACCTTTTCAATTGCCCCTTCCAACATGTCAGCTTCTTCTCCGCGATCAAAGGAATAGCGCAGCGCCATCGCAAAACTAAGAATGCAGGCAATCGGATTGGCTTTGCCCTGACCTGCGATGTCCGGCGCGGATCCGTGGACCGGTTCATACATGGCCTTTGGTCTTCCGTTGGCCATCACGGGACCAAGCGTCGCAGACGGCAACATACCAAGACTACCCGTCAACATCGCCGCAGCATCTGACAGCAAATCGCCAAAGAGGTTATCAGTCACAATCACATCAAACTGCTTGGGCCAACGGCACAGCTGCATGGCGCCGGCATCGGCATACATATGGCTGAGTTCCACATCGGGGTAATCTTCGTCGTGCACTTTCTGTACAATCTCGCGCCAAAGAACACCGGATTCCATGACATTTGCTTTTTCCATGGAACAGACTTTGTTGTTGCGACGACGCGCAAGTTCAAAGGCGCTGCGGGCAACGCGGTCAATTTCGCTTTCCGTGTAGCGCTGTGTATTGATGCCGACACGTTCATTGCCTTCTTCGAAAATTCCGCGGGGTTCCCCGAAATAGACACCAGAGGTTGATTCCCTCACAATCATGATATCAAGGCCGGCAACCACGTCTTTTTTCAGCGATGAAAAATCCGCCAAAGCGTCGAAACATTGCGCAGGACGGAGGTTTGCAAAAAGATCCATCTCCTTGCGCAACCGCAATAGGCCGCGTTCTGGCTTCAGGCTGAAATCCAGTGAGTCATATTTGGGACCACCAACCGCGCCCAAAAGAACGGCATCAACCTCTTGGGCTTTGGCCATCGTGTCATCATGTAGAGGCGTGCCATGGGCGTCATAAGCCGCCCCACCCACCAAATCTTCGCTGACATCAAAGTCCAGACCCCTATGCGTCCCAAACCACGCAATCACCTTGCGCACCTCGGTCATCACCTCAGGTCCAATTCCATCCCCCGGTAAAATCAACAACGAAGGCTTTGTCATAACGCGGTCTTCCTCTTTGGTCTGTTTCAAGTCCTTCGCCTAGCGATTGTCACTGTGAGGGTCAAGAAGCTAGCTGATAAAACATGATAAATGTTCAAGCTAGATCGACCAATGGCTTTAGTCTCGCCTCTAAATGGTCCCAAATTGCCCTGACGCTGGGGGTTTTGATCAGTTTTTCATGTGCTGCCAGCCACAGATTCAAGGGGACGATATTCAAATCAGGCAACAGTCGCATTGGCAGAGATAAGACAGACGTTAAACCACTTTGAAGAAGTGCATTTCGGGGGATTTAACGTAACCGCCCGAGAACTGGCAAACACATTTACGCAAATGGAGTCACGGAAATTTAAACTCAAAAAAATGTCTTGGATGCCCTTTTTCCTCTTGGCACCATTTTGGAAAATGGCGCGGCATTTGATCGAACTACGCGACCTTTGGGATATCGATCAAACGCTTTGCGACAGCGCACTGTTAGACCTTTTACCGGATTTCAAAAAAACAGAATTGCAAAACGCCCTTAAAATCTGTTTCAGCGATCAAATGCAGCGTGTTTAAATCGTTTGTAAAGCTGACCCGAGAACATCTGAGCGGCGTTTTTCATCGATGAGCTGGGCAATCCGCCAGAGCGCAATGCCGCGCATCAATGCATGTAGCGGCAGAAAGGAATAGGCAACCATCGTCCATACAATCACCTGAGTTCCGGCAGCCAGTAGCTCTATTCCGAGCGAACGAAGAACAATAAGGACAACTGAAATTCCATAAGGTGCCAAAATCCCAATCATAATATTGACCTTTGCCTTTCTTTGGATCGTATCCACAATATTTTCACCACTGACAGGATCAATAAGGGGAAGATTGGTCCAGACGTTGAATTGGCCTGAGTTTTTTGGCCATTCACTGACTTTGACCATCAGCAGAAAGTAAGCCGAGGACAGCAACGCCCCAGTTAATCCTATCCCCACAGCGGCACGGATCGCATCGAGAGTTTGTGATGATGTTCCAAGAGGAACCGTCGAAAGGATGGCGTCAACCGCAGAATAAGGAAAATCCAGAAGGTGGCCCAATATGGTCCCCACAGGCCTGATAAATGCTGTGATAGCCGCTAACGCTGGCGGGTCTTGAAGCAATAAGACGGATATCGCAATGACGAAAGCAAACCAAATAAATCGCAACCGGTTATATGGCGGTGCATAGCGGAATTCGACTAAACTTGGGTATTTATGGAGGTATTCCAAGCCCACAAAGGCACCAATGCAAACGGCCAGAACATAATAGACGACAGATCCAGCTGGCTCCGCAACAGATGACGATAAAATAGGGGCAATGAATACCAGCATGACGAGCAACGCTCGTAGAGCTGATCCTGCAACCCAACCGATCATTTGTTGCCCTTTGCCCAAAAAACGAACCCAAAACCTGATTTGACCCGATCATTTTCTGCCACTCGAGGTGACTTCTGTTCTAAGCCCTCATTATTTATGACTTTTTGCCACAAAACAACCCAATTTACGACCCTAAGAGATATTTTAACTTTCTTTAGATAGCCACTGCTTTAGGGTTGATCCACCGATACCGATCTTTTTTGACAATCAATTTAGATCGACATTTAAATGCTGTGCAATCAGCAACAAAAAGCCCAACACCCCGCACAGGTGGCGTCGCAATATTTTTCTCCCTAGCGCTTGCCTGTTATCTTTCAGGCAATGAAACCATGAATTTGATCATGTTGTCAGCTATTCCTCTTTTTGTCGTAGGATTGATGGAGGACGTCAAAAAGGGTGAAGGCACCCAACCTCTCACAAGGCTGTTCGTGGCTGCGGTCTGCTCTTTGATTGCGATAAGTATTTTTGGTATTTCGATCGAACGGCTCGATATCCCGATGGTTGACCCAATCTTCCAAGTTTCAATTTTTGCCATCCTGTTTACGATGTTTGCCTCGGCAGGTCTCACCCATGCGATGAACCTCATCGACGGTGTGAATGGATTGTCTGCATTCATTATGCTTTCGGCCATGGTTTCTTTTGGAATTGTTGCAGCGCGCTATGGTCACAGTGATCTTTTTATGCTGAACATTCTTGTCTGCGTTAGTTGTTTTGCTTTCATGTTATTCAACTTTCCAAAGGGACAGGTATTTCTTGGGGACGCAGGGGCTTATTGCTTTGGACATGTGATCGCTTGGAACGCAATTTTATTGCTGCATCGTGAACCTGAAATTTCGGCTTGGGCGCTGCTCTTGATCATATTCTGGCCAGTCGCGGACACACTGTTTGCCATCTCTCGGCGGTTGCACAACGGAAAGCCGACGGGTTTGCCGGACAAAATGCATTTTCACCAACTTTTGATGCGCAGCTTCATGATCTTTTCAGGTAAAAAACTGCCGCTCGCGCATGCAAACCCATTGGGTTCAGTTGCGATTTGGCCATTCGTTGTTCTCACCTGCACGCTCGGCATTATTCTTTTGACGGAAAAACAATTGGCGTTTTTCGCAACGGTGTTCTTGGCCAGCATTTTTGTGATCAGCTATTTGACCATTTGTCAGTGGGCCAAAACGCGCAATATGCCGCGTTTTGGATTGTATTTATTCGGCAACAGTTCCGATCCACAAACAGACCCCTAGGGCTGAGTTTCCGTTATTATTGGATCAGTACGGCATCGGGTGCGCTTTGTGCGCCCGAGAAATGTCCTCTAGGCATTCTTGCGAAAGCGTCACGTCGGATGCCTTTAGGGAATGTTCCAACTGAGATTGTGTGGTGGCGCCAAAGATCGCCGAACACATGAAGGGCCGTGTAACGCACCAAGCAAGTGCCATGTGGACCGGATCCAAACCGTGTTTTCGTGCGATCTCTAGATAGGCATCCACAGCGGGCCAAACCCGCTCTGTCACCCGCCCGCCTAGGTCAGCTCCAATAGATTTCCGCGACCCTTCTGGCGCTGCACCATTTTGATACTTTCCCGTCAAAAGCCCGACAGCCAGAGGGGAAAAGGCGATCAAACCAACATCTTCTGCAACACTTAGTTCACCAAGATCAGTGTCATAGAGCCGGCACAAGAGCGAATATTCGTTTTGAATCGTTGCCACGCGCGGCAATCCGTGATCCTCGGACAGGCGCAGCCATTGCGATGTGCCCCAAGCGCTTTCGTTTGAAAGCCCAAAGTAGCGAATATTGCCTTTCTCTACTTGGGACTGCAAAGCCTCCAAGCAATCAAGCATATCGGCGCGCACCGCATCAGCCCTTAGACCCGTTGGTCCGTAGTCCCAGTTCTTTCGAAACATGTATGATCCGCGATTGGGCCAATGGAATTGATACAAATCAATGTAATCTGTCTGAAGCCTGCGCAGATTGCCTTCGATCGTCTGAGCGATTGTTTTTGACGATATTGGCGCTCCATCGCGTACATATGCCATCCCTTCGCCGGAATGTTTGGTGGCAAGGATATAATCCGCCCGTTTTGACGGATTTTGGGCATTCCAAGTGCCCAGAATTTCCTCTGTGCGCCCGATGGTTTCAGCGCTGATCGGATTTACAGGGTACATTTCTGCGGTATCGACAAAGTTTATCCCATTGCTGAGCGCAAAATCCATTTGCGCATGGCCTTCTGCCTCGCTGGTTTGGGTGCCAAAGGTCATTGTACCAAGGCAGAGGTTTGACACTTTCACCCCAGTGCGTCCCATTTCGTTGTAATGCATTTTACCCTCCTTGCGAATTTTCACCTCTTGTCGTGGCATTTTTGACCGTTCGGAGCATGCTATCGACCTGGACGCGCATTTGTAAGTCCTGCATTGGCTTTAATGTGGGCACATTTGGAAAAAAATGTTGAGAACAAAATAAGAACATTTATAATTTCTTTATGGACTCGCTTTTACTGAACCAACATCAAAAAACCAAATACGGCGAAATCAGGCTGTCCGCCAATATCGCCCTGACAAAGGGACGGGTGCATGAATGCGCGGGACGGGCACGGCGGGCCTTTGCCCTGATGCTGGCGGCGAAAACATCCGGTGCAGTGCTTTGGATTTCCCAACCCTTTGGCAGTGATCCTTTGAACCCGTCAGGAATAAAACCCTTTTTGGATCCGGGGCGGTTTTTGTTCATCAACACAAGGCGCAAAGATGATCTTCTTTGGACCATGGAGGAAGCCTTGCGAAGTGGTGCCGTCGAATGTGTCATCGCGGATTTACCAGATTTTCCAGCACTCACCCCTGTGCGGCGGTTGCATCTGGCAGCAGAGGCTGGATGCAGGAATGGAACATCTGCTCCAGTTGGGCTGCTCTTAACCCCCGATAGCGGAGGTGCGCAGGGCGTTGAAACCAGATGGACCCTACAGCCCAAGACCCAAGATCTTTGGGCAGCATGGCATCTATCGCTTAAAAAATCCCGTCATGATCCACCACAAAACTGGCACGTCACGCAAACAGCAGAAAAATATTTAAAATTCAGCACATAATGGCGCTGAATAGGTCAAAACCGTCATCAAATGTCCAAAACCACATTGTCACATAATTTGAAAATGCTAACACACACAGCATGAGACTGATTATATCTTTTGCAGCGCTTTATTTATCTGTTGTACTTCTTCAACTTTCTAATGGTGGTCTCGGCCCACTGGATGCGCTGTCAGGATTTGAACTGTCCTTCACCACTGAACAGATCGGCCTTTTGGGATCTGCCCATTTTATCGGCTTTTTTATCGGTTGCTGGTGGGCTCCACGGCTCATGGGGACCGTGGGACATTCGCGCGCTTTTGCGGCCTTTACGGCAACGGGAGCCATTGGAATTTTAGCCCATATGCTTTTTATTGATGCCTACCTATGGGCTATATTTCGAATGGCCTCAGGGCTTTGCGTCGCAGGCTGTTACACCATCGTTGAAGCGTGGCTGCAAGCCAAAGTGAAAAACGAAAACCGCGGGCGCATGATGGGTATTTACCGAGTCGTTGATATCAGCGGATCCCTAGCCGCCCAATTATTGATCAGCGTTTTGAGTCCGGCAAACTATGTTTCATACAACATTCTAGCGCTGTTGTGCTGTGCAACACTTATCCCGATAGCGCTGACCAAAGTCAGACAGCCCCAAACACCCAAAGCTCCAAGGCTCAGGCCGATGCTTGCCATTGAACGTTCGCCCCTCGCTGCGGCAGGTGTCGTTGTTGCAGCCCTGTCAAGCGCGTCCTTTCGCATGGTCGGACCTATTTATGGAACTGAAGTTGGCCTGAGTATTGATCAGATTGCGATTTTCCTCGCTATATTTGTTCTGGGCGGGGCGCTTTCGCAATATCCGGTCGGTTGGCTTGCCGATCGTTATGATCGACGATGGGTCTTGATTTGGCTCTCTGTTGCCGCCATTTTCAGCTGTCTTTTGACTGCCTATATGCCCAGCACAAATTCAGTTATTATCATGACAAACGCTGCTTTTTTTGGCCTAACAACGTTTCCAATTTATTCGGTTGCCGCAGCACATGCTCATGACTTTGCAAGTTCAGATGAGCGGGTCGAACTTTCTGCGGCACTTATGTTTTTCTTTGCCATCGGTGCGATCGCCGCCCCATATACAGCGTCGGAATTAATCGAAGCTTTCGGGCCAAGCGCGCTGTTCCTGCTGATTGGTGCGGGGCATGTGACCCTTGTGATTTACGGACTTTACCGGATGGGTGTTCGTCCAACAGTCCAAGAAAAAACACCCTATGTTTATTCGCCCCGCACCAGTTTCACGATTGGTCGCCTGCTCAAACGATCCCGTGAGGAAAAATAACCGCTTAAACCTTCCCTCATCGCGTTTGGAACAGGCAGGTCTTCCAACGGAGTTCGACTTGCGCTAGAGACAGACAAATTCTTCAAAAGGCGGTTTGCATGGCCCGGCATCTGATTACATCTGCAATCCCATACATAAATGGGATCAAACACCTTGGAAATCTGATAGGAAGCCAGCTTCCTGCGGATTTATTTGCACGCTATCAGCGGGCAAGGGGGCATGAGGTTTTATTTCTCTGTGCCACAGATGAACATGGAACACCTGCAGAGCTCGCCGCGGCAAAGGCAGGTCAGCCAGTTGCACAATATTGCGCTGAAATGCATGAGCTACAATCCAAGATTGCAGCGGGATTTCGTCTGTCCTTTGACCACTTTGGCCGCTCCTCCAGCGCTCAAAACCATAGATTGACCCAACATTTCGCGGGCCGGCTGGCGGAGGCCGGATTGATCCGCGAGGTGGCTGAAAAACAGATGTATTCCCCCACAGATGGCCGTTATCTTCCAGATCGTTACATAGAAGGCACCTGTCCAAACTGCGGTTTCGAAGACGCACGTGGGGATCAATGCGACAATTGCACCAAACAGCTTGATCCAACTGATTTGATTAATCCACGCTCCACCATCTCGGGTGCGACAGATTTGGAAGAACGGGAAACCAAACACCTTTATCTGGCCCAAAGCCAGATGCGCGATCAGTTGCAAGCATGGATCGACAGCAAAACTGATTGGCCAATACTGACAACCTCTATCGCAAAAAAATGGCTTAATGACGGGGATGGGCTTCAGGACAGGGGGATCACGCGGGATCTTGACTGGGGTATTCCTGTAAGAAAAGGTACCGAACTTTGGCCTGGCATGGAAGATAAGGTCTTTTACGTCTGGTTTGATGCCCCCATCGAATATATTGCTGCTGCACAGGAATGGCAGGATGCCGGAAAAGGCAGCGATTGGGAACGCTGGTGGCGCACAGATAAAGGGGCGCAGGACGTGACCTACACCCAATTTATGGGCAAAGATAACGTGCCGTTTCACACCTTGTCCTTCCCAGCGACAATCTTGGGATCCGGAGAGCCCTGGAAGCTTGTCGACTACATCAAATCGTTTAATTACCTCAATTACGATGGAGGCCAATTCAGTACATCGCGCGGGCGCGGGGTATTCATGGATCAGGCTCTTGAAATCCTTCCCGCAGATTACTGGCGCTGGTGGCTTTTAAGCAACGCGCCCGAAAGCTCGGATGCGGAATTTACTTGGGATTTGTTTCAGGCAAACACGAACAAAGACCTCGCCGATGTGCTGGGAAATTTCGTGAGCCGCGTGACCAAATTCTGCCGTTCAAAATTTGGCGAAACCGTGCCAGAAGGCGGCGCGTGGGGCGATCAAGAAGAGGCGCTCATAAAAGAGCTTGATAATCGACTGCGTGCTTACGAGGGGTTTATGGAGTCCATGGAAGTGCGCAAAGCCGCAGCTGAATTGCGTGCCATTTGGGTTGCCGGCAACGAATACCTTCAATCAGCCGCTCCTTGGAGCACGTTCAAAGAAAACCAGCAACAGTCTGGTGCACAGACTCGCCTTGCGTTGAACTTGATCCGGTTTTATGCGGTGGTATCGTCACCCTTTATTCCTGATGCCGCCGCAGCCATGATGTCGGCCATGAAGACACAAGACGCCAGCTGGCCACAGGATGTTAAAGCCGCACTTGGCGCTCTGCCTGCTGGACATGCCTTTGAAGTTCCAGAAGTTACATTCCGCAAAATCACTGATGATGAGCGTGAAGAATGGAAAATGCGCTTTGCCGGTAAACGCGACTGAGACGCCTTTATGTAGAGCCCGCGTCATTTCCTAAGTACTGTCTGAGTGCTTCTGGCGGGTTTTCCAAAAGTTCGGGTGTAGCGACCGGATGATCCGCTTTTCCATGATCTATAAATATGATGTCTTTCGCGATACGCGTCGCATCGGATAACGTATGGGTCACCATGATCACTGTCGTTTGCCGTTCCCGAGCAATTTCAGCAACCAAATCCAGCATATCCTGCCGGAGTGCGGGACCAAGCGCTGAAAAGGGTTCATCAAGTAAGAGAATTGGTTTGTCCTGTAATAATATACGTGCCAAAGCAGCACGGCTTTGTTGACCGCCCGAAAGTGCTGCGGGTTTTTTTTCGCCATGGGCTGAAAGACCGACACGGTCCAATGCGTCCGAGACTTTGGACCTTTGTTCAACCGTCAACTGCTTGCGAGGAGTTAGCGCGAGAGCGACATTGCGCTCAATACTCAGATGGGGAAACAGGTTATTGTCCTGAAAAAGAATAGCCACAGGCCGCCTTGCTGGAGCATCGGTGGAAATATCCCTTCCCTGCCAGAAAATGGCACCTGAACGCAAGGATTGAAACCCAGCTATGGACGCCAAGGCAGTTGATTTGCCGCCACCTGACGGGCCAATCATCGCATAAATGCCGGATGACATTTGTGGAAGGTCCAGAAAAAGGGAAAAAGATCCATTTTGGACCGTTACCTCTTTAATGTGCAGCATCCCCTCTTCCCCATCGATCAAATATCCAAAATAAGCTCAGGCTCAGGCTCAAAAGCAAAACTGCGCCGGAAGCGGCTTGTTCCATCCGATATGACCCCATCAGCTGATATATTTTCAGGGGCAGCGTGGCATATTCTGCATCCCCAAACAGCGCAATCACCCCAAGATCCCCCATGGACAGTGCTGTAACAAGCCCCGCAGAAAACCCAAGAGGCCGGCGCAAACGGGGCCAGAACACCCATCGAAACTGGGCCCAAGGCCCCAGCCCAAGCGATTGCGATAGCTTTAGATAGGTTTTCGACGTCTGTTCCACATTTGGCCGTAACACACGCAGTACGAATGGCAGGCTCAACACCGCATTGACACAGAGGGTGACGATTAAAGCAATATCGAAGGGGTTCACATAAGGTCTCACAATCAAAAATATCCCTGTCCCCAAAACAAGGGGAGACACGGCAATGCCCAAGGTTCCAATCACTTCCCCAATGCGCGTGCAGAGCGGCAAGGCCAGCATAAGACACAAAACACCTGCCCCAAGCGCAATCAATACAGAGCGTAACGCCGCTGCCCAAACAGATGGTGGCAATTCAAGCAAACCAGCTGCCCCTGTGATCGTTAGGATCGCAAGGGGTAATGCCAAAAATAATATAGCGATGGTAATAATCATACCGTCCCAAAACTGTTCAAAAGCGGGACGCGCGACACAGGGTAATGACCGATCAAGACCAAATCCAAACCCGTTGGTCATCCCTAAAAATACGGCAATAAGGGCGGCCAGAAGAGACACTGTAAGTTGCATAAATCCCAACATCGCCGCCGTTGCAAAATCAAACTCAAATCGAATGGCCTGATAAATTGCCAACTCAATTGTGGTTGCCCTCGGTCCTCCGCCAAGGGTTAAAGCGACCGCAAAACTTGAAAGACAAATTACAAAAATAACGGCGAACGCAGAGGGCACCACCTGCACCAACATTGGCCATTCCACACACCAAAACCGCCCCCTTGCGGTTAACCCAAGGCTTTGTGCCAATCTTATGCGTTCGCTCGGAATGGATGTCCAACCCAACAAAAGCATCCGTGTCGCCAGAGGTAGGTTGAAAAAAACATGCGCCAGCAAGACCCCTTGCAGCCCATAGATTGAAATCCGCTCAAATCCAAATGCCGTCCACAAAAGGTTGAAAGTCCCATTTTGTCCGAAGACGGCAATCAACCCAAGAATGGCCACAATTACCGGCAGAATAAAAGGCGCGCCAAGAACCATGATCACAAACTGGCGTCCCCAAAACTGCGTCCGTGCCAAAGCGCGTGCAAGAGGAAGCGCAAAAAAGACAGACAGAAAGGCAGAAAGGAGCGCCTGTTTCAAAGTAAACCAAAGCGCGGCCCATTCTGCCTCTCCAAGAGAGGCGAGGGCATCGGAATGACGCCAAACGGCCCAGAGCGGGAATAGGACAAACGCCGCAACTGCAGCGCCTGCCGTTATTTGGAAAGTGCGCGGCGCCATTCTTCTATGGCAACACCGCGCAGCGTTGCAGCCTCTTCTTCTGAGTAAAAGAGCACCTTTTCTGGCAATGGCAGTTCCTGAAACGCCTGAGGCCATTCAGATACTTCCAAGGCAGCCGGCAGCGACCAGTTTCCTTCTGGAATGAGGTTTTGGAAGGTGTCGGTCATGATAAATGCCAAAAAAGCATCTGCCAATTCAGGGTTATCCGTTCCCTTCAGTTTTGCCGCCAGTTCCACCATGAGATAGTGACCTTCTGGGAATATGGCGGCCTTTTTCGTTAAATCCCCCTCGGCAACAATATGATAGGCAGGGGAAGTCGTGTAGGATAATACCATATCGGCCTCACCTTCGGTAAAGAGCCCATAGGCTTCAGACCATCCTTTGGTCACAGTCAGAATTTTAGGCGCAAGTTTTTCCCAAACATTTTCCGCCTCTTCCCCAAAAACGGCTTTCACCCAAAGGACAAGTGCCAGCCCCGAAATAGAGCTGCGCGGGTCCTGAATGATAACTTTAAGCTCGTCATTTGAATGGATCAAGGCGTCGAAAGATTGGGGGGCTTCTCTGAGCTTCTCTGCGTTGTAAACAAACGCTGTATGCCCATAATTGAAAGGTAAAAACACCTGATCTGTCCATGTCAGCGGCAAAGTCAGTTGTGAATTATCCTGTCCATGGGCCACAAAAAGCCCTGTTTCACGCGCCTTTTTGGTGACATCCGTATTCAGCCCGATCACCACATCAGCCTCGCTGCGCGCACCTTCCAATATTATCCGGGAAAGCACATCCCCAGTTTTAAACTGCAAATCGCAATTGCATTCTTTTTCAAAAGCCGCCTCAATGGACGGTCCTGGTCCCCATTCAGAGGCAAAATAATCAGGGGCATAAACTGTCAATACAGGCGCATCCGCCAAAGCCATACTGGCCGACAATAATCCCGCTGCAAATGTGAAGTGTTTCATTTCTCACTCTCCAAAATTGCGACGGACGGAGTGAGTTGGCACGTAGCCTTACCTTTCCTCCGCCGGTCCTAACCGGTTCAGGTTCAACGGGTTCGCAACGCGCATCTCAGCCAATATGGCACCCCGAGGTGACGCGCATACTATTTAAAAATTGACGATGCGCAAGAAAATATTGGGACCTTTATTTCAAATGACAAAAGTTAGCGAAAATCGGTCTCTAATTGTTAACATTTTGGGAAAAACAACGTCTTCTCGCGGCAGGACGCGAATTACATTGAGGGCCATATGAACTTTGTGTGCCACAAACCTGATGCTGATCTGTTCAGCTATACACTCTCGCTTTGCTTATTCAATTTACAAAACTGAAACCTCAACAACAGCTTTTTCCTTGCTGTATTGGCGGACAGGGAACGGTCCCGTATGAACAATATAAGCAACAATCACCTTGTTTTGGTCGAAGTACACTGCTGCAATTGGTACACTCGTAAAACCACTGACAACAATCTCGCGGCATTTCTTCGCATTTTTCAAACGCGCATTCTGGACATTTTATGGTGCTTTCAAAATTCATAAACTGCGCCCATGTTTGGTGTTTTTCGCAATATTTTTAACACTCATCGTGATCATAAACAGCCCCCAAAAGCGCGTAATGGACCTTTTACGCGGACAATCCCATGTGCCACCACTTAATCTGAGAAATAGTCGCCGTTGTTACCTTTGTACGATTATTTGAAAATCCTCTCCAGAGTTGTCATTCGATGTTTCCCAAATCGGCTCTATTAAACTATTTGGAAATACTTGGAATGATTGTAAGTCTGATGACCGTATCTATGCAAACGTGCTAGACTAGAAGTATGATGAAAAATCCGCAGCCAAAATCGTTAACCTTTATTCTGCTTATCGGCGTTCAAGGCTTGATTTCGGCATCAAGCATGGTTGTGGAAATTGTTGCAGGCCGGATGATCGCTCCATACGTCGGGATGAGCCTCTATACCTGGACCTCTATAATAGCGATTGTACTTGCTGGATTTTCGATCGGAAATTGGGTTGGCGGAAAATTGGCGACCAAGGAAATTTCCAGAGCATTAAAATATTCTGGCATCATCATGTTGGCAGCAGCAATCACGACTGCAGGATCGAGTCATTCGCTCCGGCTTTTCGCCAGCCCAATCATTGAAAATATCTCAAATCCGATGATGGCGATTGGCTTAATTACGTTAAGCGCGTTTTTCCTTCCATCTCTGTTTGCAGGTATTCCAGCACCCATCCTGACCATTGCAGCGATGAAAGGCAGGGATAAATCTGAATATGCACTGGGCATAATGTACGCGATTGGCGCATTTGGTGCCATAGTGGGCACCCTTGCAGCAGGCTTTCTTTTGATCCCCAACATGGGTTCAATTGCCACATTAATCATGATTTCTTTTCTCTATCTTTTATCAGCGGTAACATGTTTTTTTATCGCCAAGATCAAAAGTATAGAGATAGCAGTAAGCCTTATCAGCACTTTTGCCGTAATTTCTTTGTCAGTTTATGTCTCTAAAATTCCGAAAATATGTGATCGAGAAAGTGAATATTTTTGTATACGGACAGTAGAACTGAATGCAAATCCACCAGATCAAATTCGTTTGATGGTCATTGACCATCTGGCGCATGGTGTCAGCAGCAAAGACAACCCAAGAACCATGTATACGGATCACGCGGCATTATTGGATGCTCTGGCGCGCGCGCGTATGGAAAGTACAAATTTCAGTTCGTTTCACATCGGAGGAGGAAGCTATTCTATCCCACGTTCCTGGCTGGACAGAGGTATAGAAGACATCACAGTTTCAGAAATTGACCCAACAGTTACCGCTGTTGCCCAATCTCAGTTTTGGTTTGATCCACAAAACGTCAAAATCAAACATCAGGATGCACGGGTGATTCTAAGAAATGAAGCCAAAAAATATGATGTCATCATTGGAGATGCATTCACTGACATTGCGGTCCCTGAACACCTCATCACGCTGGAATTTTTTGATTTGGTTTCGGATCGACTGAATGAGAATGGTGTTTTTATAATGAATTTTATGGATAAGGTAGATCGTCTGGATGCCTTTGCCGCATTAGTGACCACATTGAGACAGGTATTCCCCCAGGTGGAGGTTTGGACAGAAGCGACAAAACCCAATGCGGGCGAAAGGCGAACCTTTGTTTTGGCTGCAAGTGAAAATAGCAGCCCAGTTAATTCAATTAAGACAGGCTCTCCTGACCCGATAGTATTTAGTGTTTTAAGTGACAAATTCATTGATACATTGATTACACACAAACAGCCTAAGTTGCTTACAGACAATCATGCGCCATTGGCTTACTTGATGGGTTTGGATCCAATTTTACAGTAATTCGAAGCGCCTTTTTTGACCCATACCCCTGTTCGCTCTGTAAATTGCACCAAGACGGCCCCCATCCGCTGACCTGTTTTCCGGTCTGGCTTTTGACTTAAAATAAATGAAAGAGAGTCTAAAAATCTTGGGGGTATATGACCCCAAGAGATTACTATCGGGATGATCCAAAGACTTATCGTATTTTGGTTTACAGCTATTGAACGGTAGCCTCTTGATTATTTAGACAAAGCTGGGTCTTTTTACAAAGGTAACCCCGTTTGGGAAAAAGAGGAGACAACATGGATAAGCTTTCAGAAAGCGTTGCGCAGGAAGCTGAAACAGTTTGCTTACCGGGCCTGAGACAAAAAAAGGTTGTTATAACCGCCGGTGCAAGCGGTATAGGATTTTCAATTGCGCGTTTTCTCCATGCGCAAGGGGCACAAATTGCCATTTGTGACGTCGATGATAACGCCCTAGAGAATGCGAAAACCCATCTGACCGGTTGCTTTGCCCTGCGTGCGGATGTGTCCGACGAAGCAGACGTAGACGTTTTCTTCAATGCTGTTGCCAAGAATTTTGGCGGTCTGGATGCCTTGATAAACAACGCTGGGATTGCTGGACCAACGGGAAAAATTGAAGAACTCTCCGTTGCAGAATGGCGGCGCTGCATAGATATCTGTTTAACCGGTCAATTCCTATGTGCCCGCCAAGCTGTCCCGTTGATAAAAGCAAATGGGGGCGGCTGCCTCGTGAATATGGGCTCTGCGGCGTCAAAGCACGGCTATGCCTTTCGCACACCCTATGCCTCAGCAAAATTTGGTGTGATCGGACTTACAGAAAGTCTGGCAAAGGAATTGGGCCCTGATAACATCCGTGTGAATGCTGTCCTGCCGGGCATAGTGGAAGGCCCACGTATGGAAAATGTGATCCGTGCACGTGCCGCAGAAACGGGCGTATCCCACGAAGAAATGACAGATGAATACATGAAAAAGGTCTCTTTACGGCGGATGGTATCCCCTGATGATGTGGCCTCGAGCGTCGGCTATCTTCTGTCTGATTTTGGCAATAATATTTCTGGTCAATCGCTTGCGGTTGACGGAAATGTGGAAACCCTTTGATCCCTGTTGGAAAAATAAACATGAGCACCGCAAACGAACATTCTGGAAAAGTCATCATTACCTGCGCTGTCACTGGCGCTATTCACACACCGTCGATGTCGCCCTATCTGCCGGTGACGCCGGAAGAAATTATCGCAGATTCGCTTGCTGCCGCCGAAGCAGGCGCCGCGATCCTCCATCTTCACGCGCGCAACCCCCTTGATGGGCGACCAGATCAAAGTCCCGAAGGATTTGCGCCCTTACTTTCACGCATTAAACAAAACACAGAAGCAGTGATAAATATCACAACCGGCGGCAGCCCTTACATGAGCGTTGCGGAACGCGCTGCTCCTGCAGCAACATACAAGCCAGAGCTGGCCTCATTAAACATGGGATCAATGAATTTTGGTCTTTTCCCAATGCTAAACCGGTTCAAGGAATTTAAACATGACTGGGAGCGTGCTCATCTCGAAGGATCACGGGACCTCGTCTTTAGAAATTCCTTTCAGGACATCGAATATGTTCTTCAAACCTGTTACGGGAACGGCACGCGATTTGAGTTTGAATGTTACGATATCTCACACCTCTACAATCTCGCACATTTTGCAGACCGTGGTTTGGTGAAAGCACCATTTTTTGTGCAGTCGGTTTTCGGCTTACTTGGTGGCATTGGCGGGCATCCGGAAGATGTTTTACACATGAAACGAACGGCAGATCGGCTTTTTGGGACAGAATACCGCTGGTCTGTTCTGGGGGCTGGTGCCAACCAATTCCGCATAGCGGCACAATCTGCCGCCCTTGGTGGCAATGTACGGGTCGGCCTCGAAGACAGCCTCTGGGCTGGTAAGGGCGAATTGGCAACATCAAACGCAGTCCAAGTGGAAAAGGTCCGCAAAATCATCGAAGGCCTCGGACTATCTGTCGCAACGCCCGACGAGGCACGCGCCATCCTAAATCTAAAAGGTGGGGATCAGGTGGCGTTTTGAAAAAAACTAACCAGCAAACATGAGGCCGCAAGCTCCAGAACCTCTATCAAAAATCGGTACAAACATTGAGGTCCTCCCATATGTTTGGGTGAGAGGAATTTATTGGCGGCCATCACGGGTTGATCGCGCCTAAAGTGTTTTTTTGACTGAAGAGCTGGCTTCGTCTGCCTG
>Ga0075480_10000535_pt1 | contig 22882 bp, 16 predicted proteins | sample DEB08_DNA_7_FD_81590 | JGI IMG/M metagenome (GOLD analysis project Ga0075480, IMG submission 81590) | Aqueous microbial communities from the Delaware River and Bay under freshwater to marine salinity gradient to study organic matter... | ecosystem: Environmental > Aquatic > Marine > Coastal ... | reverse complement strand
CTTTCCCATATCCACCTTGAAATAATCATCATTTTGATCACCTCTGTACAATGTCATCTTTCTAGTTGTAGAAGGACTTTTATTGATAACATCATTTAATGTTTGAATCAACAATTTAATTGCCTCTTCTATAATTTGTTTGTTAAATAACATAAATATTCGTACGATAGCTGTGTATATTTGTTCTGCTTTATCTGTTTTACACACTGATTCCCATCCTTTTACATAACTTGTATCATTGGGTTTGAACAAACCCAATATTTTTTTTAAATATTCATTAGATTGAGATGTCTTATCAATTACCAGTGCATCTAAATTTGTTCTGTATTTAAATACCATCCTCAAAAGAGGAAAGAACAAAGGAAAATAGTGTAGAGTGTAAATAGACAAATTAAAAGACTTTATATAATCATCTATATTGAACGTCTTTCTCAAATATTTGTTCATTATAACATCTCCGTGATAGGTATATCCTTTAATGGTAAATAATTGTTCGTCTGTCAAACCTTGTATATATTGATTCATTTTTAAGAACCAATCAATATCCACAGCATTCACCGTTTCATCATCTGTTGGTAGTTTGTTCATACGATCCATACTCGTTCCTTCTGTAGAAATTCCTGTATGGAATTGTGAAACTGTCCAACTTTTCTTATGTAAATTCATAAACATACTTGTATTAAATGTACCGTGAATCGGTGACTTCGTATACGTTAAATTGTAACCTATATACTTCGTTATAATCGGTTTTTTTATCATTGTATTATTGAATTTACAATATTTTTTATGATCTTCATCTATATATTTGTATTCATATGCTATATTTTCTTTTGCTTGTTGTAGTTTCTTTTTCAAGTTTTCTTTAATTTCGTTAGAAAGTTTAGTTTTATGTTTTTGTGTAACTTCGGTATGTTTGATGGGTTGAGTAATATAACCGAGTTTTATGAGATCTTCGGGGTCGAATCTTTTTGTTCCGTTCTTCATTTGATCTTCTACCCTTTGTTTAAACATTTTGGTATTTGTTGCTATGCATCGTTTCGTAATGAAATCAAAAATCTTACCAGACGCACAATCCTTTTTACTCATATTAATATAAATAAATATGATTTTGTAATCACACACTAACTAGAATGCCAATTTACTAAAAGATATACTATTATAATTACCTATTATTCTATTACCGTTGTTGTTAATATTCTCGTGAATTACTAAATTATATCCATTCACATTTACCACATTATCTAAATATTTCCTATCCAACTCTTCTTCACTTATACTATCCATCTCCGCCTTCCCACTCACTATATAATTGTAACTTAATTTATATAATCTCTTTAACATACCGTTATTATGATACTTTACAAAGATATCATCAACATTCGGTATAATACCCCAGCCTAATTCTTGTTGGTAAAGTTTTTCGTAGAAGAAAGGTGTTGAAGCGTTATTCCATTTTCTGTATGTAATGTGTGGATATAGACCGATGGTGTCGTCGGTGATATTACTGATGGTTCCTGTTACGTTATTAGTTATATAGTAATTGTTTTTTCGTGAGGATGCTTCTGTACTGCGATTAAATTTATAAGTACTATCACTGAAGATTGGACAATTATCATATGTATTAATGAATTCAACCACAAAAAGTGTTGTACCTGAAATGTGGAGATTTCTATGGGGAACCATAATGGATTCAATATCAACACAGTATCCATAATTACTACCGTAACTCAAATTAGGTAAATTACTGTAGAAATGTTCGAAATCTTTTTTAAATTTGTATTTGAAGAAGTCGTGGTTTGGATCGATAGTTCCCAAGAAGAAATAGTAATTTGGACTGACATAATCGTTCACTGCAATACCAGCAATTTTATTTAATTTCTCTCCATTTGTCTTGTACATACTTATATTAACAAAGTCTTTGAAGTCCATATTTGATGTTGTGAGATCTTCGTATAACTCTAAGGTCGACATATCAACATTCGATCCATTCGGTGCTAACACTCCTACACCATCTGTAATGTCAACACCGTCGAACAATCTACCACTCCAACCTGATAACCAATATTTAGGTACTCCAAAATCAAATAATCCACTGACATTCTCCAATGCAACTCCCGTCTCAAAGATTCCAAATAGTGATTTAAACTCACATTTCTTATTCTCGTGGAACAAAGTCATTAGTTCATAATCATTATTGTCATTCACTGCAAGCACCTTCGTTATATCTCCTACTTGAGGAAATAAAGGAAAGGTTGTGTCATTGATCGTCAAATCACCCAATACTTCCAAATTACCTCTAACTATATAATCACCATCAAATACTAACTCTCTCGAAATTGTTATACCATCCACATCTATATTTGACGCAAACATATTACTCGTTCTTATCTCCTCACTTTTAATTAATTCTCCAACAGACAAGCTCTTGTTTATAATCACATTTTTTAACATACTTACGTCTTCATTTGTACGTAATTGGTTATTGATAGTTAGGGTGTTATTAATGTATGTAGGAGTTGCGATACTCAGTGAGTTATGTTGGAGGTTCATAACGGAGATATCTTTGTTGCCTGCATGAAAAGAGAGAGTGTCGTTGTCGGGTTGTTTTTCAGCGGATATGTATGTGTCACCGTCGATGTCTACTACACCACCAAAGGGCAACCATTTTTTCGTACCCATAAGATTGTGTAGACCTTCAAATCGCATCGTGTCTATGTTGTAATAGATGGATCCATAATCAGTAGATGATTCCAAAGGTCTTTCTATGTTATACCCAACAGGTATTTTCAAGATTGAACCGTTTATATAAATATTACTTGATACCAAATTGCTGGTATTCACATCTTTACTAAATATATCATTCGTTGATAAATTACTTGATATCAAATTATTTCTTATTGTCATATCACTATTGATAGTTGTGTTACCATTTATTACCGTATTTCCATCTACAATCATATCATTTGAAACATATAGTGTATTGTTAATGGATAAATTATTATTTAGTAATACATCATTATTTACAAACAAAGACTGTCCTATCGATAAACTGTTATTTAGATAAATATTCTCGAAAACATTGAGATCGTTATTGATGTCAACGATCGTGGATGTACTCAAACGATTTTGTTTTATAGTCATAAGAGGAGTGTCTCTGTCACCTGCATAAAATGATAGTGTATTGTCATTAGGTTGTTTCTCGGCTGTTATGTAAGTATCTCTATCTATATCAGTTACACCACCAAAGGGCATCCACTGCTTATCACCCCCAAAATCGTGAAGACCCTCGAATGACATCGTTGATGTATTATAGAATATAGAACCCGTATGTGACGTAACGGCATCCGGACGCGATAATGACGAACCCACTGGTATCTTTAATCTATTACCCATTACCTCCACATTACTACTATATAATGTATCTTGTATGTAACAATCTCTGTTCATTTTCACGTCATCTTTCATAAACGATTTAAGATTGACAGATAAGACACCTTCGCACAGAACATCTGTAGCTTCTGTGATATTTGTCAAGGTATTGGTAATTAAGTTCCCAACACTAAGAGTACCGATAATTAATAGATTGTTTTTTATTGTAGCATTATTTCCAATAATCAAATTATTTGAAACGTTAAGATCATTGCTGATGCTTCCATTATTATTGACTAAGAGATCATTTGTTACATTAAGATTACTATGAATGTTTACATTACTATGGAAATATCCATTATTGAAGACGTCCAGATTATTTTTTATGGTTACATTACTATGAATTGTTATATCATTTAATACATTTATGTTACTATCAACGGTAATGTTGTTGTGAACATTGATGTTCTTAAGGATGTCTATATTTCGTCTAACGTATATGTCTTGATCAAACACCGCATCAGTGTTTACCGAAAGATAACTTGAATCAAGGGTTGCAACAGGAATTCCTTTGCAACCACCTACATAGAAACTTAAAGTGTCGTTATCTTCTGTGTCTTCTGCTGTTATATAAGTATCACTGTCTATATCGATAACACCACCAAAGGGTAGCCATTTCTTTTGATTGTTATCTAAATTGTGTAATCCTTCGAAACGTTTGGTATTAGAGTTGTAAAATATGCTTCCAATGGGTGCAATGTTACTCAATGGTCTTTCTGTTTCTAATCCAACGGGTGCTTTCAATATGGTGCCTTCTACATATATATTACCGGTATAAACATCTTGAGTACTCAAAGTGTTATTTACAAAAGTATCACAAGTTAAATTATTCCCAACTGACAAAGAATCATTTATATAAATATTAGAATGAACTATAAGATTAGAACTTATCTCTAGATCGTTCTCTATATTTACTCCTCCACCTATGGACAATTGATTATCCAAAATAACATTATTGTGTAAATATGTATCTCCAAATACATCCACATTACTTTGTGATATAATACCACTACCTACACTTAATATTTCGTTAATACTAACATTACTAGCAATAAAGACTGAATCCCTAAAAAAAGCTGTGTTTTTTACCGAAAGTGTATTATCTAACTCAACTTTATCAACTACATTCAATGTTGCCTTGAGAATCGTAGATGAGTCCACCCGCATTTCATTCTTTACATCAAGATTATGTCCAACATTAAGATTCCTGTTCACATCAATATCTTCATCCGTATATATACTTTCCTTCACTGATAATTGCTTGTTTAAGAAAGTATTTTCATTTACATTGAGATTTGAATTCAAAAAAGTATCTTTAAACACCGTTAGAGAATTATTCACAATTCCATCATTATGCACTATCATATTCTCACTTATCTCTACACTTTTATCCAATTTTACATTATCACCTATAGACAACTGTCCTGATATTATTGTGTTCTTTAACACATTTAAATTGGATTGTAATGTGGTAATATCTACAACATTAAGAGATTCGTTAATGTTGACATCTTTATGGACTAAGACATTTTTAATAATCTCCAAATCATCATTAAGATAAACCTTGTTTTTTACTGAAAGTGTGTTATCTAATATAACCTGATCGGTAACATTTAGAGATGAATGTAATGATGTATTATTGTTAACATTGAGACTACCGATTATGTTTGTGTTGGCTGTTACTTGTAGATTTGATTTTACAGCTAAATCGTTATCTATGTAGACTGAATCTTTGACCGATAAGGAACTTGCTAGTTCTACGTTATCGTTGACATATAGATTAGATTCTAATCGTGTTGTTGATAGTACTTGTAGATCTTGTTGGAGAGAAGTATTGTTGAAGACAGTCAAATTGTTATGACATTTTAGATCATTGTGTGTTTCGATTGTATCGATAACTGTTAGTTTACTTTGGATCGATAGTTGTCCTTGAATAAATGAAGATTCAAGAATATGAAGATTGGAAGATATTAATGTGTCGCCTGTTACGGATAAATTAGAACTGATGTATGTGTTTCCTTCGACAGTTAGTTTTTCAGTTGGATTATCAGTATTGATACCTATGTTTCCACCATCTTTGATAATAAACGCTGTAGTGTTGTCATCATAGAAGTGTGCAATATCGGTATTTCCTAACTGTCTCACTATTAATGCGGGACCCGTTCCATCGTTTGAGATGGAGAACTGTTCGGTTATTTGCATATTTGTGTCAATAGTATGTACTTCACCAAGAATTCTTAGATTGCCGGTAATATCAAGATTGGAGGTTCGTATCAAATCTTGTACATCGATATTGTGTGTAAATATGTTAGAATCAACACACAACTGGTACTCTTGTGGATACACATTTGTTGAGTTTATACGTACCTGCTTATTTATATTGTCTACGGTAAACAGATTTTTGTCAACAATGAGGTGATTATGAATATTAAGATTATTGAGTGTACCTACTGAGGTGATTAAGGGTTGATCGGGTCGTTCGAGAAGTAAATATGCTTTATCTACGTGTAACGCACCCAAACGAAAAGTTCCTTTCATTAAGATTTCCTCTGGAGTTATCATTAACATAGATTGGACATTACTCCCTACTCCTACTAAAATATTCTTGTTTTCACTAACACGTATGATTAAATCTTCTCTTAAAGCATCTGTAAAGTATTGACCATCATATGTAGCGGTCTGAAAGTATCCGGGCATACTGTATAATTAATTAAAACAAAGGTTTATTTATACAAATTTTCTCGTTCATCAATTTATATTTAAATTCATTTATTTAGTTATAAACTATGCCAAAAATCATCCTTCACGACGGTATCAACCAAATTACCAAAATATCCATCATATGTATGTTCAAAAACAATGAAAAATACCTAAATGAGTTCTTTTTTAAGATCGTTAATGACTTCGAGGAGATGTATGATGTTGACTTTGAGTATTATGTCATAGAGAACAATTCCACCGACAACACAAGGTCTTTACTTAGAGACTTTTTCAAAAAACAAAGTACAAAAAGCAAACTTCTTTTATTCAATTCCAAAACAGAGGTATATACCGGCGGAGATGGCAAACAATACGAAAGAATCAAAAACATATCCAACATTCGCAATAAATTAGTTAATTTTATAGTTCCTCTAAGCTCCAATTGGAGTTTATTTATTGATAGTAACATTTTCTTTAAGAAAGAAATCCTTAGTGATATGTTTAACTACAATCCGTGTCGTAACAACATAGGTATGATGACACCTTACACTCAACAGTTATTGATACCACAAATTCATAGTAACATTCCTAATATCACAAAGCCAACTCTCTTGGGACATTATTACGACACATTTTCGATATACGACACAAACAACAAAAACTTCTGGCCACTATGTCCTTTTGAGAAGTGTAAGCTATGTAGACACAATGATTGTAAAAACAGAGAACGTATAAAAGAAAACGTTAATGTTGTAGACGTAAACAGTGCTTTTGGTGGATTCGCATTGATCAAAACAGACATTCTTAATAACAAGTCCATTCGATGGGATACTCTCTCACATAACATACAAAACGATGAATCCATCTGCGAACACTTCCTATTCTGTTTCCTTTTAAAAAATATTACTAATCAACGTATTGTTTTATTACAAGATATCGATTATGTTTACAGGACATATTAAAATTAGTTAAAAGTTAAAATATATAATATAGATAATAAGATGGATCATCAAGATTTCAAACAGATTATACTTACAAAGAACACAAAAAAGAATGAGCAATCACGACAACCTAGTGTTGTTATAAGTAAGACAGATAAACAGCTGTTAGATGATGATGTACCACAATTGAAGAAATTTGGTACAGAGAATGGGAAAATTCTTCAGGCAGCACGATTGGGTAAGAAATGGACGCAGGAACAATTATCTAATCAAATAAACGAGAGAAAGAATATTATCAATCAATATGAGACAGGAAATGTTGTTCCTGACAATAAGATTGTGAATAAATTGAGAAAGATTTTGAACGTTAAATTTAACTAATTTAAAAAGTATCCTAAAATATAATTATTATAAAGATATAATGCAGGATCCGTACTCTGTCCTTGGAGTATCTCGTAATACTAGCAAAGATGACATCAAGAAGATCTATAAGAAACTTGCTATGAAACATCATCCCGATAAGGGAGGTGATGAAGCAAAATTCAAAGAAATAACAGATGCGTACAATCAAATATGTAATCCTGAAGCCAGTAGACAGGATCATTTTGGGTTTGATCCATTTGACGGAATGGGTGGAATCTTTGGTCAAATGTTTGGGGGTAGAGGAGCAGGTCCCTTCCAATTCAACACTCATCAACAACCACCTCAAAAAGAAATAAAAACTTTGAAGAAAGTTATCAATATATCTATGAAAGAAGCTTATAGTGGTATAACAAAAAAATTATCCATTAATACAGAAGAACATTGTGATAAGTGTACGTCTATTTGTAATCTCTGTGGCGGTAAAGGACATCGATTACAACAGGTAAAACAACAGATGGGAAACGCATTCATAATTCAATCTCAATTGGTACCTTGTAACTGTAATAATGGTTTCACGAAGAACAAGTCGCAATGCGAGATGTGTAAGTCAACTGGAAGAATTAAGACAAATAAAAATGTTGAACTGGTTATTGAGGCGGGAGTACAAAGCGGTAGAACGTATACGTATACGGATATCATTAAGGACACGAAGTTAATTTTTGTGATGAACGTTGAAACAATGAGAGGATATAAGATTGATAGGAACAATCTTGTATATACTAAGGATATTATGTTATTGGATAGTATATTTGGTATGAAGTTTGAGATCGACCATCCATCTGGTAACAAATTGCAGATAGACACAAAAACTCATCCAAATATAATTTTGGAACAACAACCAATGATATTACAAGGACAAGGTATGACAAAAGATAAAGTGTTACAGATATTCTTTCGTATCAAATATCCAATTAGTGTAGATAGAAGTGTTGATACTTTAAAACTGGAAGAAGCAAAGAACACTCTCAATCAATTGCTCAAGTTTTAAAAATATTCTCAAATATATATTAAATGAATACAACATTGGTTGCTTTTTTCAATATCCTCTTTAACTATATGATTCAAGTGTATCTGGAACGATTTGAAACTCTCAATTGTACCTGCGCATTCGATCCTAAAAGAGATATCAGTAAGTCTTTATTAATGATCTTTTACATACTTATCGTAGGTAAATTCGTATTCCCAGATATACCTGTATCGGCTAAATACTTTATAATGATGTTTACTTTTGTCTTTGACATCGTCTTTATCTCTTACATCTTCTCTTTGAAACAAAAGAGATGCAGTTGTAGTAACGTAACTCAAGACACAACTACAGCAATTCTTTACTATTACTATTTGTTGTTGTTCTTTTTAGTGTTATTGACTGTAAGTGTATTATTAATACTGTTACCTGTTAATTTATTTATGATTAAAAAATAAAGTATGACATCAATAGATCATTGTTTGATATTGCATAACCAAGAGACTGTACAAGATATCATTATTCATACTGGCATTGTTCGACATTTATATGGAGTATATGAAGGGAAAGTGATATTAGTTGTGAAGAAAGAATGTAGTGATCTATTTAGTAATCATTATGGTGATTTAGAAAACATAACATATGTGATAGTAGATAATTTATCGGTGAACACCATTTTCAAATTAGTTATGAATCAATACAAAAATTATAAGCAACGAATGTTCTTTGGAGAGTACGACAAATACCGTCTAGACTCTTACAAAAACATATTCAAAACAAAATTTAATGAACAAAATTATGATCCGTATCGTATGTATGATTTCGAAGATTCTATACGGTATTCAATGTTTAAGACAGATTGTATAAATAAGGATTGTATGAAATTAGTGGGAATGATAAGATCTGTAGCAAATATGGATTATAGAATATTCTCCAAAGGTAATATAATACCAAAAGTATATCTTAGAAATAGTACTATCGCAGTCCATATAGACAAAATTTTCAACTTATCAAACTTCTTCGACTCCATCGTATTAATCGAAAAAACTAAACATCTACACTTGACCGACGACGAATCAGATGACTTTAGTGTCTATATGTATTATATATATAAATCTAACAATTATCGAAATATTTTTGATAAGAAACATATTTACTTTTTTCATAAGGATGATGAGCCGAGATACAAGGATTTGCCGGAGAATTGGAATTTTGTCAAATATAATCCTAAAGATAAATAAATAAATGTATTATCACAATATTTATTTTGTCTTTGATACAACTAAATGTCCCGACAGTAAAGAAACGAAAATAATCGATAACAATATAAAAAAATATTGTGGTTCACTCGAATACAAGTTTTGGGACTTTAGTAGTGCCAAATCCTTTATCAACGAATTCTACCCCCATTTTAACAATTTTTTTAACACCGACATTAAATATCCAATCATCAAATGTGACTTCTTTAGATACCTAATTATGTACCATTTCGGTGGTATTTACACAGATCTAGACTTCATCTGTATTAGAAACTTTAATACTTTTTTGAGTATGTTACACAACAAACAGATTTCTTATTTTCCTAATGATGTGAACACACCGAGTGTTATCTTGTCCGAAGAATGGCTAAATAGTTCCACATTAACTAATACTCTTCATAACGGTATTCTTATCTCACTCACTCAAAAACACCCCTTCTGGTTAAAACTTGTTCACGAAATACATGATAACTTTATGAAAGATAACATGTCATTGACATGTAAAGACGATGTATTTTATGTATCAGGGCCGAAGAAGTTGTTAAGGTTTTATGAGGAAAACAAACAATATTTTAAGGATATATGTATTTTACCATATTATTACTTTTGTCCGTATATATCTATAGAGGAGAACAAACAAGTTTTGTATAATAGTCCAAGACTTGATTCAAATAAAAACTTAAAATGGGTGTTCTTTAATATCAATCAATATAGTCAATTAAATGAATTGTGTCCCAATTCATTTTTTGTATGTGTGTACCTAAACATCGGTAGTATGTGGAAATAAATAAATTTAGTTCTCTTCTGTTATTATTTCCATAGGTATCTTCTCTTCTAATTGACTAAATCTTGCCTCTATGTCTTCAATTGGCATGAATCTGTTTGTCAAAGAACTAAATTGTTGGTCAATATCACTTCTCATTCTTACACTCTTCTCTTTAGTTTGATATGTTGATTCAACATCTGTCATATAGTTATTGAGATCTCTTTGTTTTGCAAATGTTGACTCCGCTGTAGCAGACGTCACATAATTATCTAAATCTGTTAATTTGGCATAGCTTGATTCAATATTCGAAGATGTCATATAATTGTCCTTTATATCACTCAATGTTGCATACGTTCCCGCTATGTCACCAACAGTTAAATAGTTGTCATCTAAATGTTGTTTAGTAACATAGGTTGCTTCCATAGTTGTTATCTTAGTGTTTACATCACGGATATCCTGTTCGTTCTTATTCGTCAATGGTAAGATTGTGTTCTCAAAGTATTGATTCAACTCTGTCTCATCCACAAAATCTATATTTCCAACTTCTTCTTCTACATTTCCTAAACGTAACTGGTTATCAACTATTTTAGACAAATTGGAATCAATTAAATCTCTGTTTGTTACAAGAGTATTATTTACATTATTTAACATTGTGTTGTTATTTCCAACTTGTGTAGTGAGATCCGCAAAATCGCTATACTTAAATGTTCCTATATTAGATTGAATTTGATTTTGTTTGGTTGTTATTGTGGATATGGCATCCGCTTGACTCAGTTTGTATGTATCGAACTCTGTCGTTAATCCATCTATCTTTGTATCATTTAAAACAATATCATTTTTGGCACTTGCAATATCCGTTTTGTTTTTGTTAATATCACTCTTTAAACTATCTAGACTTGAATTATATGATGACTTGTTCGTTTCAATCATTGATTTGTTACTATCAATATTCGTTTTATTATTTTCTATTAAGTCTTGAAGATTGACAACATTACTATTGTTACTTTGTATTTTTTGTAAAAGATCTAAATTTTCTTCCTCTACGTAGGTCTTAATAAGATTAAGGTTGTGTTTGTTCATAGCAATAGACATTAAATGTTGGTTGTGGGTATCTTCGTTTGTGTTTTTTGTTTTATATATTGTATACATATTGTAAATAGTAAAACATATAGATATAAAGAGTATGACACCTACTCCAATCATAATAAGCTTCAAATCAGCTAGATTTCCGGTTATATCCTCCAATGTGTTCATATGTTTTATATAGAAAAATATAAATTAATTACATTAATTGTTTTTACATTGATAATAAAAATGTATAATTTAATTAAAATATGTTAGTCACTACTATTTCAATTGTTATTGTCATATTGACTATACTCTATCTCTGGCGAGAAACCAAAATTATTCGTAACATTTTGAACAAAAAAAGAGTTGAACCATTTATTGTTAATGACATTGCAAATACTATAAATGATGGCACATCTACTGTATCAACCGGTATATGTTCTAATGTAAATAATACAGATCGTCCACAAAACATATTAACACTTAATGATTTGTCAGAAGAAATTACAGACGGTCTTCAACATATTAGTGACAATGTAGCGGTTTATCATAAGTCACTCGTTTAAGATATTGATTCCGCACTGACTTGGGAATCTGCGTAATTCAATCTTATCTTCGTGTTTTCAATATCATTATTACTCCATATATTATTCAATTTACTCACGTACATAATGATTGCTTCTCTTATATTTTCTATCTTTTTATACATTTTTATATAATTGCATATCATCTTGTCCATCTCCTTTCTCTTCTCATCTACTATCAATAGGCCTTTCTTTGAGTCTTCTATTAATTTTGTGTTTGTTGTCTTTTCTTCAAATTTTTCAACTGTTTCAGGTGATGTTATTGTTTGTGGAGTACAAAACTTAATACGATCTTCGCCTACCATTCGATCACACTGTGGTATAAATATTTCACTCATATTTTGTTTGAAGAATCTATTAAACTCTCTAATATATTCTACTAACTTCATCTTCTCCTCTTCTAACATTAAGACCCCCGAATTGAACTCTTTTACCAATGCCGATATATACACCACTATCGAATCCTTATCTTCTACCACATCCGGTTTCCATTGAGGTACTTGACAAGTCTCGTTATTTTCATTTACTAATATGGAATCAAACAATATAATGTTCTTAAAATCATTCGTACCATTGATATTAACCTTCTCGATACTGTCCAATTTATAATTTATATCAACTGACTCCTTCGAAAAATCACTTATTTGGTTAAATCCTATTGAATTCTCAATAAAAGATTCCGTTTCACATAGTAAAGTAGAAACTCTGTTTTTCCATGCAACAATATTGATTAAAACTGCATCATTTTTTTGAACCTCGTCTTCAATGAATAATTCTCTACACGTACTGTTATATCTGTTATACACACTATTCAAAATAGAAATGAGTAACAGAATTAAAATAAAAGATATATACTTCTGTATTTTCATTTTTAATCAATTATGATATATTTTAATTTTACTCAAATGGATATACTCTTTCGTGAGATAGACTTAATGTATTCACATTATCTAAATGCATTTTAAAGTGACTTGTATCTATTAAACTTTTAAAATCAGTTTTTTCTGTATAATACGGAAAACATACACTATATGTTTTACCTTTACTATAAATTAACTCATCTGCTAACAAATGTCGAGTCTTTACATTGATAGTATTTTTGAGGTTTACTATTTTTTTCGCATAATCCTTTTTTATTATATAAATCATTGTACTATAATTTCTTAATATCCATTTCTCCCAACCCAAATATTTATCTAAACCTTTTACATTACTTACCTTTCTTTTATAATTTATCACGTACAATTGTAACACTTCCCAATTCTTAGGAGCAGACTTCATATAATAAAACATTATCTCGTGAAAATTATATAAATTCTTTAAATCTATATCATCTTCACATATCACTGCGATGTCTCTGTGCTTATCATCCAAACTTTTCTCCATAGCCTTCATATGAGACAAAAGACATCCCATCTGTGTCTTACTATACAATTTAGTGTCGTACTCTATATCAGGATCCTCTACACCCTCTATTCGCTCTTCGTCTCTAAACCTGTACTCGCTAAATTGTTTCGTCATCCATTTCTTTCTATCAACACTCTTCCCAAGATTTATCCAATACAATATTGGATGCAAATTATATATCTTTCTTATATCACTACTAATATCAGGCATTTCTATACACAATCCCTTCTTTGTACAAAAAGATTCCTTATCCACCGTGTTCTTATTATGTGATACACATATTACTGTCTTATCATTCTCCAATAACTTATATGGTAGTGTAAAATTATCAGTAAAAGTCTTTTCCTCAAAACAATTCATTTTTGTCTTTTTATATTGTTGTTTTTCTATCAAATTTCTACGATACGCAAATGTATTATTTAATATAACTTTGTTTTGTCTTGCTTTAAAAAAAAATAAATTATTGAATCTTGTATTATAAATATGTAAAGAACTACAACCTACTATTTTTATATTATCGTCTTTTAATAATGTATCTACGGCGTGACTTACCCTTTCGGGTAGATAGATGTCGTCATCATCCATACAAACAATGATTTCATTTTTTGCCAATCTATTTAGTTCATTTCTTTTTGTCGCTAGAGTTTTCTTCTCCTTATCATACACGTATCTTACTCTTTTATCTTCAATCTTGAAAGGATATCTACTTGGACTATCATCCAATATGACCAACTCCATACTATTTTTATCGTAACCTTGTTTTTCAAACTGTTCTATCAAAAAAGGTATAAATCGATGTCTATTATACGTTGGACTGACAACTGATATAGTTGTCATTTTACTCTATATTTATCTATAGATTAAATTGTATCGCCATCAAACTTTCTAAACATATATGTTGGTCTCTTATTATACTTATTCTCATTAATACGATCTTCTTCTATATTCCTTATCATACAAACAGGTTCCTTCTTTGTCCTTGTTCGTGTCTTAACTGCATTCCTATACAAAGTCTCGTCTTTTCTATACATTTCCACATTTTTCCATACTTCTCCTATTTGATGCAAAATATCCCTAAAAAACTCCTTGTCTCGTTTCACACGTTTCATAAAGTATTCCCTTATTCCATAATAGTATATTCGTCTATACTCGCCCATTACCGAATATTCAATATCACATATCTCTCCATAACTGTACTTTCCTATATCTGTCTCCACAACAACACCCTTATATTGAATTTTATCATCGTTCTTCATTTGATCATAATCATCATATTCTACAATATAACATTCCAGATAATCACATTCTTCCAAATCACAAACCTCCAATTGCCCCTGAATCTGATAATAATACTGCTCCGGAATCGTATCTGTTCGTTTCCTTTTCCAAGGACACTTTATCTCCAACATAATACCCATATTACTTATACCATCAGGTGATGCACCAACATAAGATATATCCGGATGTTTCAATATACCGAATTCATACACATCGACATTCATCTTCATCTTGTAAAACATATTCGCAACCTCCTCGTATCTAACACCCCACTGTAATGCAGGTATACTCATATCTATGTTGTTATCCTCATATCCACATTTATTTTTATAGAAGTCTGTAGTTGTACCAAATTTTCCTTTACCAAGTGCTTGTGCGAAATCTGAAGCAGTTATCAAGCTCTTCCTTATATTATACCACTCATCACTTCTCTGTTCTACTTTTGGTATCATACAGATCTTCTTCAATTGCTCTTTATATCTCTTTATCTCCTCTATCCTATTTATCACCTCACTATTATTGATCTCTTTATCCATCGAATCCAAAAAAAATTCTTTCATTAAACTTATCTGTTTCGATATTTTTTTCTTTTTGTGTATCACATTATTTACAATATGATCCAATACAAACTTTTCCATTTTTGATGTTACTATATTATAGACTATACTACTTTTATTTAAGTCAAAATCAATTTTTAATATACATAATATGTCTCTCTCCAATCTAATTATTTCCCTCAATAAGAATGTGTCTAAATCTAAAACAAAACTATTGAAAGAAACATCAAATAAAATGATAGATTATCAGCATTCAAGTATTATCTATACAAATGATATGTACAAAAAGAAGATGGACAAATCACAGAAGAAGTATGATTCATACACTTTCGGTTCAAAACAGGAATTCGATTCTTATATAGATAGTGACATCAAATCTTTAGACTGGAAAGATATTCCCTTATCCTCAAAATACAAACTTATAGGTGATTTTATAGACAATGATATCACATTAAACGAGAAAGAAAAAATTGACATTCAATTAAGACTAAAAGAATTAGTTAATACAAGTAAATTAATTTCTTACGACAAACAAACCGGTTCTATAATCGCTATCAATTATAAAAAATGTTGAGTTTCTATTATGAAAATCCAGACGAGGTTCAGGTTGGTGTGGATGAGGCAGGTAAAGGATGTATGATCGGTCCCGTATTCTCAGCTGCAGTCATATGGAACAAAGATATCGATGCTAGTGATATCAAAGATTCGAAGAAGATATCTAGAAAAAAAAGACCCCTTGTTCGTAAGTATATCGAAGAAAACGCTATCGCATATGGTGTAGGTAGTGCTACTCACGAAGAAATTGATAATATCAACATCTCTAACGCAACTTTTCTTGCAATGCATCGTGCTTTGGAACAAATCAACATTGATTATGATCGAATTCTTGTTGACGGAAACCGTTTCAAACCGTTTCGGTGTGCAGCGCACACGTGTGTTGTGGGTGGAGACAACATTTATGTAAATATCGCGGCAGCAAGTATTCTTGCTAAGGAATACCACGATGACTGGATCAAAGAACATTTCGGTGACGATGATAAATATGATCTAATGCAAAACAAGGGTTATGGAACAAGAAAACACCTCGCCGCATTAAGACAATACGGTCTTAACGATTTCCATCGTCGTACATATTGTACGAAATTCATTTAACAACTTTATCTAATTCTTATATAATTCATTATGTGTGGCATTACTTTTTGTTTACAAGCATACAACAACATCCTTAAAAACTCCTTGACACACAGAGGTCCTGATGATTTCTCAACTTTCAATGATGAGTATGTTTCTATGCAATTCAACAGACTCAAAGTCAACGATCTATCCGACTCCGGAAATCAACCATTCGTTTACAATGATTGTGTATTGATCTGTAATGGCGAGATTTTCAACCATAAAGATATAGAACAACATTATTCTTTCAAGACAGTATCGAAGAGTGACTGTGAAGTCATAATTCATTTGTATTTGTATCTCAAACAAAAGTACGATAACATTTATCAAATTATTGACACTCTTTGTAATTCACTTGATGGTGAGTTTGTTTTTTGTCTATATGACATCAAACAGAAATTTGTATATTTTGCTAGAGATCCGTTCGGTGTTAGACCCTTGTTCTACGATATCAACACATATTCATTCGGTTCAGAACTTAAATCCTTTGTCGATACTTCTAATGTATACCAATTCCCTTCTGGTCATTTCTCTATTCTAACAGAATTCTCCAATATGTCTTACTCATTCCCATATTCATACATCTCACACAATAAAATGTCTTACGAATCTATCGATAATATTCTTGAAAATCTACGTAATCTGTTTACAAACGCAGTAAAGAAAAGGATGATGTCGGATCGTAATGTGTGTGCGTTATTATCAGGAGGATTGGACAGTAGTCTTGTAGCATCTATATTGGCTAAAAACTCCCTAAATCCAATTAAGACTTTCTCTATTGGCTTGAAAGGATCTCCTGATCTATATTATGCAAAAATTGTTGCTAAACACATCAACTCTATTCACACATCCATCGAACTCAATAAAGATGACTTCCTGAATGCTATCGAAGAAGTGATTAAAACTATTGAAAGTTATGATACAACTACGGTAAGAGCCAGTGTTGGAAACTATCTTGTCTCAAAGTATATTAAAGAAAACAGTGATTGTGTTGTTGTTTTTAATGGTGATTACGCAGACGAAGTATGTGGAGGATATCGATATATGAAAAATTGTAAGAATCCCAATGAATTCCACGAAGAATGTATAAGACTTGTGAAAGATATTTGTTATTTTGACAGTCTACGTAGCGATCGATCCATATCCGCAAATGGACTTGAAGCAAGAGTGCCCTTCGCCGATATCGACTTCGTTCATTATTATATGTCCATTCATCCAAACCTTCGTATGAGTTGTGATAAAATAGAAAAATATATGCTTCGTAAAGCATTTGAAAACACAAATCTTCTACCTCACGAAATCCTGTGGAGAAATAAGGAAGCATTTAGTGATGGTGTTAGTATGATTGAAGAATCGTGGAGTGACATAATCACTAAATTTATTAACTCTAAAGTAACTGACGAAGAGTTCAAAAGTAACAATTTATATAATTTCAAATTGAAAGAAACTTACTATTATCATAAGTTATTTTCAAAATATTACAAAAATGATAAGGCTATACCTTACTTATGGATGCCCAAATTTTGTGACTCCAATATTATCGATCCTTCTGCAAGAAAACTCTAGAATACACGTCAGTTATTAGATCCACATTCTAGAAAGCGGATGTAATACCGAACTTGGCGACACGTTTAGAGTTAGCTGTACCGGTTTTCTTAATGATTTCTAATTCATCGTTAGCATTAATTCTAAAACCGTATTTGATAGTTATTTCATTTCCTTCATCATCGAATTTGTCCGCAGATATATGGAAGGCACCTCCCTTGAGTTCCCAGAAAGATTCAGTGTCTCTATATGTTGCATCATTAGTATTATCGTCTTGGAGATATCCAAGATAAGGCATACCAGAATTCATTTGCCATTTGAAAGATTTCTCCCACACATTGGAATCAGCAATATTAGTCTTAGACGCGTCCGCTAGTTGAGCACTTGATGGTAATCCAGCAATCTTCAGTCCAGCTTCGTTATTAGTGTCTGCACCATCAGTTACTTGAGAGTCTACACTTGTAGTTCCATCATAATCACTTGACGTAGCCAAGATCAAGAGTTTGTCCTCAACAGCAATTGTACTAGTTGAGATATCAATAGTGTTGTATGTACCACCAACATCGAGGTTACCCTTTACAACTAAAGTATCAACATCAATCGTTAAAGTACCACCACCTTGTTGATCTGTGTAATCTTTAATGGTATTCACGTATAAAGCAGAGTCGGCAGTGGCATTGATATACATATTACCGTGTGTACTTAAAGTGTTATTGATGGTAGTGGCACCAGTTACATTCAATGTATTGTTGATCTCAACAGCATTTCCAAGACTGAGTTCACCTCTAATGTAGGCATCACCGTTCACAGAAAGACTTCCTGTTATAGCACTGTTTCCAAGCACCGAAAGATTTGAAGACATATACACATCATTACCAACTGATAACATTTGTGCAAGTATTGTGTTATTAGCAACAGAAAGTGTGCTACTCAATACAGTGTCCTCTTGAACCGAAAGAGATCCACCCATTCTGGTATTTCCTATCACAGAAAGATTGCTAGACATAAACACGTCGTTACCAACTGAAAGGGTTTGGGTTAAAATTGTGTTCTCACCTACAGATAATGTGTCTTTGAGTATTGTAGCATTTTGTACAGAGAGAGATCCACCAATTTCCGTGTTGTGTAATACAGAAAGATTGCTAGACATAAATACATCATTCTTTACAGAAAGTGTGTTGTTGAGGACAACCTTTTGTTCCACAGAAAGTTCACCGGCTAATATACTGTTACCTTGAATCGATAAGGTACCACCCATTTCTGTATTTCCTACAACAGAAAGATTGGAAGACATATAAGCTTCTTTACCAACTGATAGTGTGTCGGTTAATATTGTCGCGTTCTTCACAGATAGTTTATTCTCTATCTTCACTGTGTTGTTGAAAGAAGCCACATTTTCCACTGAAAGTGTGTTGGATAAATATACAGCATCCATTACAGAAAGAGTGGAACTGAGTGTAGTTGCCTTTTGTACAGAAAGAGTCTCTGTCATAACAACGGGTAGATTGATGCTTAAAAGAGATGATGTCATATTCATTCTGGGTACATCTGCGTTATCAGCATAGAATCTAAGAGTATCGTCATCATCATTCTTCTCAGCTGTAATGTAGGTGTCGGAGTCAATATCCATCACACCTCCAAAAGGTAACCAAGATTGACTTCCATCTGTAAGTCGGTGAAGACCTTCGAATCTCATTGTGTTGGAGTTGAAGTAAATAGAACCAGTGGGTGCCGTGGTAGAACTGGGTCGTTGTGCCTCAGGACCTTCGGGTACCTTGAAAATTGGACCCGTTACAAATACATTCGATCCTACAGATAATTGAGAACTTAACACAACATCATCATTCACAGACAATGTCGAGTTCAGTACCGTAGCTCCCTCCACTGAAAGTGTGTTACTTAACACTGTCATCTCTTGAACTGAAAGAGATCCACCCATAGTCGTGTTATTCAACACAGAAAGATTGGAAGACATATAAACATCGTTACCAACAGAGAGGGTTTGGGTGAAAATAACATTTTCACCAACCGAGAGCGTGTCCATAACAACGGTGTCTCCTTGAACAGAGAGGGATCCACCCATTTCTGTGTTACCTTGAACAGACAAGTTGGATGTCATATATACAGAATCTTTAATCGAAAGTGTGCTTAATAATATAGTAGCACCTCCAACAGAGAGGGTGTCCGTGAAGAATACTGGGCTCTTCACTGAAAGAGATCCATCCATCTCCGTGTTACCGAGCACAGAAAGATTAGATGACATAAACACATCATTGCCAACAGAAAGATTTTGTGTTAATATTGTGTTTTGACCAACCGAGAGGGTGTCAGTAAAGAACACTGGGCTCTTCACAGATAAAGTCCCCTCCATTTCAGTATTACCGAATACAGACAGATTAGAAGACATAAACACATCGTTACCAACAGAAAGATTTTGTGTTAATATTGTGTTTTGACCAACAGAGAGTGTGTCAGTAAAGAACACTGGGCTCTTCACAGATAAAGTCCCCTCCATTTGAGTATTACCAAACACAGAGAGATTGGAAGACATAAATACATCGTTATTAATCGAGAGTGTCCCTTCCATTTGAGTGTTTCCGTATACTGAAAGGTTGGAAGACATAAATACATCATCTAATACTGAAAGAGTAGAGTTAAGTTGAACACCACCTGCTACAGAAAGACCTTGAGATAAGTAAGCGTCTTGTGCAACGGAAATACTGTTTCCAAATTCTACCGCACCAGAAAATGCTGTATTACCTGCTAAATCTAATTTACCCGTTACAACAAGATCATTACTCAACATATAACCACCGGATTGCGATGTTCTCATCACTTGATAGTCATTGGAATTAATGGTCTCTGAAGTCCACGTATGATCACCAACTTGCACTGTTGTATCATCGTCATTTGGATAAAACTTAAGATGATAGTTAGAAGTAGATTGAAATATAGTTTCTCTTGTTGTCTCGTTATTACTGATGTTCAATGTCTCGAAATCATTGATACTCAAAATAATCGCACCGGAAGATGCAATTTCTAACGCAGACAAACCCTTCGCATAAATCTTAGGCAAGAGTACGGGTCCAAACATAGTTTCCATGTTACTTTCAGGATAATTTGGGAACGCGGTGCTTATTGGTGGAAGACCACCCTCATCGATAGTAGTACCAGATGCACTGTTATTTACAGTATTATAGACGACCATTTTTAATTTATTCCATATATTTTATTTATTTTGACTGTTTTTTAATTTTAACACTTGTATACACACCCCACAAATGCTTTTTTATATTTTAAATTTCTATAAGTAAATTCCTCACATCTATACACTTTTGAATCCATATCAAAATTACAATCACAAGTAATCTTCGCAACTGTGTGATTTCTATGTATATCATCATCCTGACGCATCCCATACCCAGATATCTTACTTGTCGTTATAAAATCTCCATTCTTTAAATCTCCATTCACATTACATATCCATATACCCCCCTCACCAACAGAATTAATCATATATTTTTTATTTTTTATCTTCTTCTTCGATTTGAATTTAATAAATCCAAGATGATGTTCTCGTATCATATCATCACTCTCTTCGTTGCTTATCACACCGAATACTCTTGCATCATTCTCTTTTGAACACAATTGAACTATCGGAATAGCTTCATTAATACTTATATCCTTCTTACTATACAAATCACTGTACTCACCTGTTGTTATCACAATCTTACCAACAAGATCCTCTATCTTCTTCGATGTCAATTTATTTCCTGTACATCTGTGTTGTCCTGTGAAATTTATAATGTTTGGATCGAATTGATCAGTAAACGCAGTTGCAATATGGTTTCGAGATTGAAATATCAAATCACAAGTTAAATTCTCTATTGTATGCGTAAATACCTTCCAATATCCATTACTATTCGTGTCCATAAATGTTACCAATTCATCAATCTGTATGTCATTCGTGGTATGTATCGGTTCAAAAAATGTAATGTTATCATTTACCATTATTCCATTCGAATTATTTTGGTTTCCTAACAAGTATCCATCTATTATCAAGTTACATCGACATTGTACATCGACTTTAAATACTGGATCTATTTTCAAGTTCGATGACAAAAATATGTCATCCAAAAAATAGGTCGGTGCTGTAAATACATTCTCATATGGTGTAAATATCGCACCATTCGATATAAACCCATTCTCCGCCTCAAAATATTCACTTAAATTACTATATGCTATATTTAGTACTCGTGTTCTTTCCTCGTATGCTGAAATTGTTAATGTACCACACTCAAGATTACCTTTAATAACTATATCATTATTCACAGTAAATACCTCTCTTACTGCATCATAAAATATACCATCTGACACATTGAAGTTACTTGTGTTTATAATAAATGAATCTCCAGACAAATTCAATCCTTTGATATTCACCTCACTACCATCAATCGTAATAGAATCTTCACTCTTTATCAACATAGGCTGATCAGTATACATATTGCTACCGTATATGGTGTCTATGATTGATACATTCTTGGCTAATGATAAGTCATTATGTATGTAAGTTGTCGCATCGTGAACATCCAAAAGATCTTTAATGACTACATTTGAACCATCAATATCAATCGTATTGGTGCTAAAGATGTTACTACCGTATATCGTGTCTATGACAGAAACACTCTTCGCCAACGACAAGTCATTGTGTATGTAAGTTGTAAAGTCTTGTATGTCAACCAAGTCTTTAATGACTACATTACTACCATTAATATCGATCGTGTTGGT
>Ga0075480_10000532_pt1 | contig 22955 bp, 20 predicted proteins | sample DEB08_DNA_7_FD_81590 | JGI IMG/M metagenome (GOLD analysis project Ga0075480, IMG submission 81590) | Aqueous microbial communities from the Delaware River and Bay under freshwater to marine salinity gradient to study organic matter... | ecosystem: Environmental > Aquatic > Marine > Coastal ... | reverse complement strand
TTGCGCCAAAGTCTGATGCGATTTTTTCCGCGCGCGCGCGGGTACGGTTTGTGATCCAGAGTTCCGGAGTTCCATTTTCCAGAAGGGACGAAACAACAGCACGTGCAGCCCCCCCTGCCCCTAAAATAAGCGCTGGGCCTTCTGAGGCCTTCCATGTGGGCTGGTGTTGACGAATGTTTTCAATGAATCCATAACCGTCGGTATTATCAGCATAAATTTGCCCGTTTGCGCTAAAGCTGAGCGTATTTGCAGCGCCAATCATTGCTGCTCGATCAGAGATCTTATCAGCAAGCTTAAGTATGTTTTCCTTGTGTGGAATAGTAACATTTGCGCCAACAAACCCCATTTTTGACATTGTTTCCAACACCTGACTGAGATGCGTCGGGTCGACATCTATGGGGATATAGTGACCTTTGATTCCGTATTTGCGAAGCCAGTAGCCATGCAACATTGGAGATTTTGAATGCGCGATTGGCGATCCCATGACTGCGACAAGAGGTATTTTTTCTGCCGTCAATTTTCTAATACTCCATTTGCGTCAAAGAATCTTACGATATCCAATAAAGGTAATCCTAGTATTGAAAAATAATCACCGTCAATTTTGTCAAAAAGACGCAGACCTTTTTCTTCTATTTTATATCCCCCCACGCAAAACCTCACGTTATCCCATTCTTTAGTGACATAATCATGGATATAGGCAGATGAAAGATCCCGCATTGTCAAGGTCACTTTACCCACATGTCGCCATACCGGGCGTGCTTCCTTGTAAATAACAGCAGCGGAGTAAAGTATATGATCGTGCCCATTTAGCTTTAGCAAAAGACCTTTGAGATCATCCTGTGTCTTGGGTTTTGAATAAACCTGATCTCCAAATTCCAGCACTTGATCTGCACCTATGACAAAGGCGTCAGGTTGTTGAACAGACACTTTCTTTGCCTTCAAATCTGCTAGAATATCTGCCATATCTCTGGGTTCAGTTAACTCTGAAATAAGTGATGCTTTTATGGCTTCTTCATCAATCCTTGCCGGAAAAATTTCGTGATTGATACCAACATTGTTTAGCATTTGCGACCGAATGGATGACGCCGAAGCCAAAATTACCTGCGCTGCCATGTTGATAACTCCGAGGATAAGATACTGATATGTTAAGAGTACGGTTTAATTTATTCACTAGCAAATTTACCGATTGTAAAACGACCTAAATCATTGGCAAATTCCGACAGATTTTTCCACTGTTCATAAGGATTACCTTTTTCGTGTGGATAAGGTGGATAAGATTTTATCCTTTTATAATTTGATTTTTTTTGCCGTAAGTTATTGATAGTATGGAGGAAATTTTTAATTTTCTATTTTGTAAAAATGGTAGGCTGTGTATAAAAAATGGGATAAATAATAATCCACAGCTTTCGATCAGCCTACTTCATAATCATCTTTTTCTATATATATTATTATATTATGAATGAATGTGCTGAACTGTGGTAATCTAGATGACCGATTTTCTCTTTATAGCCTATCCTTGGATAAAGGCTTTGCATATAATGGCGGTCATATCATGGATGGCGGGATTATTTTATCTTCCCAGAGTGATGGTGTATCACGTTGAACGTGCAGTTACGGGCGATGTTCTCGATGTTACTTTTCAAGTTATGGAAAGTAAGCTGTTACGGGTGATTATGAATCCAGCAATGATTGCGACGTGGTTTTTTGGCGGTCTGCTTGTTGTGACGCCTGGAATTGTTGATTGGGCCATGGTTTGGCCTTGGCTAAAGGGTGGTTCTGTCCTGATCATGACGTGGTTTCACCATTGGTTGTCTCTTCGTCGTAAAGATTTCGAAATGGGCCAAAATTCCCTAACAGGTCGTCAGTATCGTTTGATGAACGAAGTTCCGACTATTTTGATGATCGTAATCGTCCTTTCTGTGATCATAAAGTTTTAGCGATCGTTGACTTCTTTTGGTTTTTTGCTTATGAGCGCACAGGGCCTGTTCTGGTTCATATTCACCGTCTGACTTTTGTTCTTTTTTACCCGTGGAAGGGGCGCGTTGCTATGGAACGTCTAAAACTCTCTGATCTTAAAGCACAAAGCCCAAAAGATTTGTTGGCTATGGCCGATGAGCTTGAAATTGAAAATGCCTCCACCATGCGTAAGGGCGAAATGATGTTTCAGATCCTGCGGGAGAGAGCAGATGATGGCTGGGAAATTTCGGGCGATGGCGTTCTGGAGGTTCTTCAGGATGGATTTGGATTTTTGAGATCGCCAGAAGCAAACTATCTTCCAGGACCAGATGATATTTATGTGTCCCCTGATATGATTCGACGCTTTTCTTTGCGGACAGGGGATACAATAGAAGGTTTGATTAAATCACCTGAAGATCAAGAACGTTATTTCGCTTTGACAAATGTAGATAAGATCAATTTTGAAGATCCAGAAAAAGCGCGTCACAAAATAGCTTTCGATAACCTCACACCGCTTTATCCCGATGAGCGGATGACAATGGAAATTGCGGATCCTACGATTAAGGATCACTCAGCACGGATCATTGATCTGGTTGCGCCTATCGGAAAAGGCCAAAGGTCGCTTATTACAGCGCCCCCGCGAACTGGTAAAACTGTTCTTTTGCAAAACATTGCAACCAGCATTGAAAGAAACCATCCGGAGTGTTTTTTGATCGTGCTCTTGATTGATGAGCGACCAGAAGAAGTCACTGATATGCAAAGATCAGTGAAAGGAGAGGTGATTTCGTCTACATTTGATGAACCCGCCACCCGGCATGTGGCAGTTTCAGAAATGGTTATTGAAAAGGCCAAACGTCTGGTTGAGCATAAACGAGATGTTGTTATTCTTTTGGATTCAATAACAAGGCTTGGTAGGGCATTTAACACTGTGATCCCATCCTCTGGTAAGGTGTTAACGGGTGGTGTCGATGCAAATGCGTTACAAAGACCTAAACGGTTTTTCGGAGCAGCGCGTAACATCGAAGAAGGTGGATCTTTGACGATTATCTCCACAGCGCTGATCGATACGGGAAGCCGGATGGATGAGGTGATTTTCGAAGAATTTAAGGGTACGGGGAACTCGGAAATTATTCTTGATCGTAAAGTCGCGGATAAACGTGTGTTTCCAGCTATAGATATTCTTAAATCTGGAACGCGGAAAGAAGACTTGTTAATCGACAAAGGTGATTTGCAAAAAACCTTTGTTCTTCGTCGTATCTTGAATCCAATGGGGACAACTGACGCGATTGAATTCTTAATCTCGAAACTGAAGCAGACAAAAACAAATTCCGAATTCTTTGATTCCATGAATACCTGACCCGATGTCGGGTGGGAGAGGAAAAAATGATGGATACGATTTATGCTCTTGCCAGCGCGACAGGCAAAGCTGGCGTATCTGTTTTGCGTGTCTCTGGTCCAAAGGTTTTGGATGTAGCGACGTCTATGCTTGGTTTTTGTCCAAAGCAGCGAAACGCTTCTTTTGTTAGAATAAATGATCAAAATGGGGAATTGATCGATACGGGAATAGCAATTTTTTTTAAATCACCTGCAAGTTTCACTGGTGAAGATGTTCTAGAGCTTCATGTTCATGGAAGTGTATCTGTAATTGGCGCGCTAAGTGACAGTTTATCTAATTTTGATACTGTGAGATTAGCTGAACCGGGTGAATTTACACGTCGTGCTCTGGATAATAATAAGCTTGATTTGTCACAGGTAGAAGGTCTGGCTGACCTTATTAATTCTGAGACGGAGGCGCAGCGAAAACAGGCCCAACGGGTTTTATCGGGGGAGCTTGGGCGAAAAGTGAGCGAGTGGCGGTCTGATTTGATCCGTGCCGCAGCTTTGCTGGAAGCAACGATAGATTTCGTCGATGAAGAGGTTCCAGAAGATGTGTATCCCGAGGTCAATGAGCTGTTGTCAGACACCTGCAAGGTTTTGCAGGCGGAGGCAGAGGGCGCAGTTTTTGCAGAAAGGCTTCGTTCAGGATTTGAAGTTGTCATTCTCGGAAGGCCCAATGTCGGAAAATCCAGCCTTTTAAACAAGCTCGCAGGAAGAGAGGCAGCTATAACCTCTGAAATAGAGGGAACTACGCGTGATGTCGTAGAGGTTCGGATGGATCTTAATGGTTTGCCGGTGACCTTATTGGATACAGCCGGTATTCGTGCTACAAATGATGTGATTGAAGGGCTTGGTATAGAACGGGCCTTGGAACGAGGTGTAAAAGCTGATCTGGCTCTTATTCTTACCGACGATGGTGGTTTACCTGATGGCGTTGATGAAATCGGAGATAAAATCTTTGTGTTTACAAAAGGGGACCTCACTGGGAATAAGGACGCGGTTTCAGTCCTGACAGGAGCGGGGATTGATGAATTGATCGATAAAATCTCTGATTTTTTGAAAGAAAAGTCAGCGGTTGTCGGTGTTGCGTCTAGGGATCGGCATAGGACATCTTTGACAAGAGCAATAGATCATATTGAGACAGTTCGCTTGATGCTTGTGGATGGTTGTGATCAAACGGAACTTCTTGCGGAAGGTGTCCGATCGGCAATTGGTGCGTTGGATTCATTGATCGGTCAGGTTGGGGTTGAAGATATTCTCGATGAAATATTTTCGAGTTTTTGTCTTGGAAAATGAGGAGTGTTTCACGTGAAACATTTTGACGTTGTGGTTATAGGTGGAGGTCATGCTGGATGCGAAGCAGCAGCAGCGTCCGCTCGGATGGGAGCAAAGACAGCGCTTGTCACTCTTCGTGAACGTGATCTTGGGACAATGTCGTGCAATCCGGCAATTGGTGGTCTTGGTAAGGGGCATTTGGTAAGAGAGATTGACGCCCTAGATGGAATTATGGGAAAAGCCGCAGACAAGGCTGGAATTCAATTTAGGCTTTTGAACAGGAAAAAGGGGCCGGCGGTTCAGGGGCCGCGCGCACAGGCCGATAGAGCGCTATATAAAAAAGCGATTTCTTCGTTAATTAAAGCGCAGGATAATCTAGAGATCATTATCGGTGAAGTAGTTGATTTTTTGGGATCAGGTCGATCTGTTTCTGGCGTGGTTCTGGGCGATGGATCAGAAATCCTATCCAAAAACACTGTTCTTACGACTGGCACATTCTTGCGCGGTGTTATCCACATTGGCGAAAAACAGTTTTCAGGCGGACGGATGGGAGACGACCCTTCTGTCAAGCTTGCCAAAAAGATGGATGAGTTTGGTCTAGATTTTGGGCGATTGAAAACAGGTACGCCGCCGCGCTTAGATGGTAGAACCATAAAATGGGATAAACTGGATGTTCAGGCGGGCGATCAGGACCCTGTTTTGTTTTCGTTTATGTCGGACAGGCCAACAGCGCGGCAAATCTCTTGCGGGATCACTCATACAAACGAAGCCACGCACGAGATTATCCAAAAAAATCTCAGTCGGTCAGCAATGTATGGTGGGCATATCGAAGGTATCGGGCCAAGATATTGTCCGTCCATAGAAGATAAAATTGTTAGGTTTTCAGATAAATCAAGCCACCAGATATTCTTAGAACCAGAGGGTCTTGATGATCATACCGTGTATCCCAACGGGATCTCGACCTCCCTCCCAGAAGACGTGCAGGAGGCTTATGTTCATTCTATTTTTGGGCTTGAAGATGCAAAGATTTTACAGCCTGGTTATGCGATTGAGTATGATTTCGTAGATCCAAGAAGATTGGATACCTCCCTTGCGGTGCGTGATGTGGAGGGTCTTTACTTGGCAGGTCAAATAAATGGGACCACCGGCTATGAAGAGGCGGCGGCACAGGGAATGGTTGCTGGATTAAGTGCAGCGAGTGCAGCTATGGGCAAAGGGGAAGTGTATTTTTCCCGTCGCAATAGCTATATCGGTGTGATGATTGATGATTTGACAACCCGCGGAGTTGCAGAACCCTATAGAATGTTTACATCTCGTGCGGAATTTAGACTTTCTTTAAGAGCTGACAATGCTGACCAGCGCTTGACGCCAATCGGAATTCAGCTGGGTTGCGTCGATGAAGAACGGAAGCTTTCGTTTTACAAAAAAGAACAAGAGCTTAGTGATCTCAAAAATCTCTTGACCCAGCGGGATTATACACCGAAAGAGCTGAATTCAGGCGGAATTAGTGTTAATTCGGATGGAATGAAAAGGAATTTGTACCAAGTTTTGGCGTTTCCTAATGTCGGTTTTGATGATCTGCTTATTTTTAATTCAGAGCTTTCGGGTTTTTCTTCAAGTATCTCTGATCAGATACAGCGCGATGCGTTATATGCGAATTATGTGGTACGGCAGGAAAAAGATGCCAATAATTTAAAAAGGGACGAGGACCAAATCATTCCAAAAGATTTCGATTATAGTGGGCTTGATGGCCTGTCAAATGAGCTGAAATCTAAACTCATAGCCGTTGGCCCAAGGGATATTGCTCAAGCTATGCGGGTTGATGGAATGACTCCGGCAGCGGCTTTGCTCATTTTGGGTAAAATAAAACACGGGCATCGTAAGCGGAGCGCTGGATGAGGAATGATGTTTTGGATGATCTTAATGTTTCACGTGAAACAATAGATCGTCTAAGGGCGTACGAAAAACTTGTAATAAAGTGGTCTAAAACGATCAATCTTGTTTCCCGCGGAGATTTGAACAAAATATGGGACCGCCACATTTTAGATTGTATGCAAATCTATCCCCATCTGCCCGACCGGCCTGCAGGTTATCTTGACTTTGGAAGCGGCGGAGGGTTTCCGGCAGTTGTTTTAAGCGCCTTTCTTTTTGAGAAGGATCCAACTATAAAAATTTATTTGGCAGAAAGTGATGGCAGGAAAGCTGCGTTTTTGCGAACAGTTTTTCGCGAAATACAAATTCCAGGAATAGTTTTTACAGAACGCGTCCAACAGGTCGATTTGCCACCGGTGGATCTGATTTCTGCACGCGCAGTGGCGGCCCTATCCGACCTTTTTTCTATGGCGGAAACACTGATAAATAAGGAAACAGTTTGTTTTTTTCCTAAAGGCAAAACGTGGAAAAAAGAGGTGGCAGAAGCAGAAAAAAAATGGCACTTTTGCTGTGAAACGATTAAGAGTCAAACTCAGTCAGAGGCGGTAATTTTAAAATTAGGGAGCATTGAGCGTGTCCGGATATGATAAAACAAATAGTTTTAAAGTTATTGCGATTGCCAATCAGAAGGGTGGTGTTGGAAAGACAACCACATCCATAAATCTAGCCGCAGCTCTTGCGGAGGCGGGAAAGAAAATCTTGATTGTAGATCTTGATCCTCAGGGAAATTCGTCGACAGGCCTAGGAATTCAGCCAGACCAGCGTGAATTCACCACCTTCGAACTTTTGTTGGAAGATGTGAACATAAATGACGTTGTCATGAAGACTGAAGTGGACAATCTTTCAATTATTCCTGCCAATACTGATCTAAGTTCGGCAGATATAGAACTATTTTCCAATGAAAACAGAGTCTTCATGCTACGTGACGCATTACGAAAAGAGAGCTTGGGGCGCTTTGAGTTTGATTTTATTTTAATCGACTGCCCACCGTCTTTGAATCTGTTGACAGTGAATGCAATGGTTGCGGCCGATTCCGTTTTAATTCCGCTTCAAAGCGAGTTTTTCGCACTAGAGGGTTTATCCCAGCTTATGTTGACGATTAGAGAAGTAAGAGCGACTGCCAATAAAGATCTAAGAATTGAAGGCATAGTTCTTACAATGTTTGACCGGCGAAACAATTTGTCTTTGTTGGTAGAAGAGGATGCGCGGGAAAATCTGGGGGATCTCGTGTACAAGTCAATTATTCCAAGAAATGTTCGCGTTAGCGAAGCGCCTTCTTATTCGCTTCCTGTCTTATCATACGATCCAACCTCTAAAGGTGCGCAAGCCTATCGAGATCTGGCTAAAGAATTTCTTGCGAATAATCCCACAGTTACAGCAGCGTAGAGGGTAAAAATGTCAACTTCAAAACCAAAGGGTCTTGGGCGTGGTTTATCAGCCCTTATGGCAAATATAGAGCCTAACGTGGCAAAATCCGAGGATTCTGCCCCTGCATCACCGATGTCAGAGGTTTATATACCTATAGAAAAAATTCAACCCAACCCGGATCAGCCCCGACGCAGTTTCACGTCAGCAGATCTAGATGATTTGGCAAACTCCATTCGTGCCAAAGGTGTAATACAACCACTGATTGTAAGGCGGCACCCTACAAACGCAGGTGAATATCAAATTGTGGCAGGAGAACGCAGGTGGCGCGCTTCTCAAATGGCCCAATTACATGAATTGCCTGCCATTATCCGGGATTTTTCTGACAATGAGGTTCTCGAAGTTGCAATAATTGAAAATATCCAGCGCGCGGATCTAAACCCTGTTGAAGAAGCGGCAGGCTATCGCCAATTAATGGACCGCTTTGGACGCACTCAGGAACAAATGGCAGAAGCTCTCGGTAAAAGCCGCAGCCATATTGCAAACCTACTTCGGCTCTTGGGCCTTCCAACAGACGTACAGGCACATCTGAAAGAAGGGCGACTGACCATTGGACATGCACGAGCGCTGATCACGACTGAAAACGCAAGCGACTTGGCTCAAATTATTATATCGAAAGGTCTATCCGTCAGGGATACAGAAAAATTAGTTAGAAAGTCTGCCAACGGACAAGAAATAGCGACTTCTGATCGAAAGTCTAATAAAGGCTCTGGTGATAAAGATGCCGACACAAAGGCACTGGAGGGCGATTTATCAGCAGCAATTGGAATGAAGGTCCAAGTTAATCATCACAGCAATAAAGAAAGTGGTGAAGTCACTATTTCATACACATCATTGGATCAGCTTGATGACATTTGCCGTATGCTTAATGTTTCAGGGTAGGGCGTCTCCAAATACCCAATGTGACCTGAATATATCTTAAGGTATGCTCAACAACAGTTGCCCGACCAAATGGTTCAAAAGCAGAGTTCCGTCTCGCGTCGCCATTATTTGTTCACCCTCGATATTTATAAAGCCCTGCGACGCTAGTTCCTTTAAAACAGTGTCGGATGGGGGAATACCAAAGAGCGATTGAAACCGATTTTTAGAAATGCCCGTAGAAAGCCGCATCCCCATCAACACCATCTCTGTACCCTGTTCTGGAAGGGACAAGGGTGAGACGGATGAGTCTCCGCTCCCGTTTTCGACCTCCGTTAACCATTTTGCAGGTTGTTTATAGGTATCCGTCGAATATCGGGCATTGCCCAATGTTAGTCGACCATGTGCCCCGGGGCCAATCCCAGCATAATCCCCATAATTCCAGTAAACCAGATTGTGACGGCATTCATGGCCTGACTTTGCATGATTGGAAACCTCATATGCACGAAGACCTCCGGCATCACAAAGCTCACGGGTCATTTCAAATAAATCAGAAGCAAGATCTTCATCTGGCAGCCCCTTTAGGTTGCCTTTTTCAAAACGATCACCGAAAGCAGTTCCAGGTTCAATCGTTAGCTGATACAAAGACATATGATTTAGACCAAGACTAAGTGCTTGTTTTAATTCATTTTCCCATTGACTAAGGGATTGATGTTGGCGCGCATATATTAAATCAAAACTGGTCCGTTCAAATATATTCTGTGCGATATCAAAAGACTTCAAAGCCTCCTGTGCTGTATGGAGGCGTCCCAATCTTTTAAGATCCTGATCATTCAGCGACTGTATGCCCATCGATACACGATTTACACCTGCAGCACGAAAGCCGCGCAGCCTTTCTGCCTCAACAGAGGTTGGGTTTGCCTCTAGCGAAATCTCACTATCGCTTTCCAACTGCCAAACGGAAGCAATTTTTTCCAATAGTGCTCCGACTAGGGACGGGCTCATCAAACTTGGTGTGCCACCCCCGATGAAAATCGATCGTACAGAGCGCCGGCCCGTCAATCGCGCAGTGCGGTCAATTTCCTTCAAATACGCAGTGCGCCATCGGTCTTCGTCAATACTTGAAACAACATGGCTGTTGAAATCGCAATAGGGGCATTTCGCAGCGCAAAAGGGCCAATGGATATAGATACCAAAGCCCCCGTTTTGCCAATCTTCAGTTGGCGAAGTATGCGAATAACTGTTCAAAGGCCGCTGCCCGATGACTGATTTTGTTTTTTTCCCAACGGTCCATTTCGCCAAATGTCACATCATATCCGTCTGGTTGGAAAATGGGGTCGTACCCATGACCCAGATTGCCACGCATTGGCCAAACAATAGTCCCGCTCACCTTTCCCTCAAAGACCACATCTTGTCCGTCTGGCCAAGCAAGAACTATTGTGCAACAAAAACTCGCTAGTCTTGGGTGAGGGGTGTTTCTCTGTTCTAACAGATCATGCGATTTTTGCATCGCCATCACAAAATCGCGCCCATGACCCGTTTCAGCCCAATCTGCTGTATAAACCCCGGGCGCGCCATCAAGTGCATCAATCTCAATCCCGCTATCGTCGGATAACGCGGGAAGATTGCTTGCCCGTGCTGCAGCATGAGCCTTGATCCGCGCGTTGCCGACAAAGGTTGTTTCTGTTTCCTCGGGCTCAGGAAGATTCAACGCCTTTGCACTTATGATCTCAACATTTAATGGTCCCAAAAGCGCTGCGATTTCCTCCAATTTACCCTGATTATGGGTCGCTGCAACGATTTTTTGGCCTTTTATACCCCGCTTCACGACACCGCCTTTACTTGCGCAGCAACCAATTCGGCGACCCCCTTTTCAGCGAGATCCATCAATTTGTCGAGATCCCCACGGGCAAAGGTAGAACCCTCAGCGCTCATTTGAACCTCAATCAACCGCTGGTCACCCGTCATTACGAAATTGCCATCGACGCCGGCTTCACTGTCTTCTGGATAATCCAGATCCAACACCGGCTGACCTGCATAAATACCACAGCTAACAGCCGCGACCGGCGACAAAAGTGGATCGCTTATAATTGCGCCAGTCTCAAGCAGCTTATTCACAGCAAGTCTAAGAGCCACCCAACCGCCTGTGACAGAGGCACAGCGCGTTCCGCCGTCTGCCTGAATTACGTCGCAATCAACGGTGATTTGTCTTTCGCCCAATGCGACTCGGTCTACACCCGCCCGCAAAGAACGACCAATTAGCCGCTGGATTTCAACTGTTCGTCCGCCCTGTTTTCCGGAAGTCGCCTCGCGCCGCATCCGAGAACCGGTCGAGCGGGGAAGCATTCCATATTCCGCTGTGACCCACCCAAGCCCAGTCCCTTTGACAAATGGCGGAACACGTTCTTCCAGCGTTGCGGTACAGATCACCTGCGTATCCCCCACTTTGATAAGGCAGGATCCCTCTGCGTGTTTCGTCACATTTGCTTCGATTGATATGGGCCGCATTTGGTCAAGCGCCCTGCCGGATGGTCTCATCAGCATGCCTTTCTATTTTGGGCAACCCATACATGGACCCACATCAGATGTGCAAGCCCGATTGACCTTTTCTTTTTATGACATTTAATATCGTCATCCATAGAAGGAACACCATGCCCAAAAACGAAAACATACTCAGCGATATGAATGACAGAACCCGGGAAGTATTTCGCCGGATCGTGGAGGGGTATATTGAAAGCGGAGAACCGATGGGGTCTCGGACGCTGACACGATCACTGAGCGAAAAAATCAGCCCGGCCACCGTGCGAAACGTCATGCAGGATCTGGAATATCTGGGTCTTTTGGACAGCCCCCATGTGAGCGCAGGGCGTATCCCAACCGAACTTGGCCTAAGGATGTTTGTAGATGGGTTATTAGAGGTCAAATCGCTGGACCATCACGATCGTGAAAAACTAAACCAAAGTCTTGCAGGTAACGAAAGCGATGTCGGAGATGCGCTGGATAGGTTAGGGTCGGTTCTCTCTGGTTTGACCCACGGTGCATCCCTTGTTCTTACTCAAAAACAAGAACAACCCATAAAACACATCGAATTTGTATCTTTATCCCCAGATCAGGTCTTGGTTGTTCTCGTCTTTGCAAATGGCGAGGTTGAAAACCGACTTTTCACACCGCCCCTTGGTCAGACACCAAGCGCATTACGCGAAGCTGCCAATTTTCTGAATGCCTTGGCTGAAGGGCGCACATTATCGCAACTACAGTCTGATGTGCGCACCGAAATCCAAAAAAGGCGCAGAGAAGTGGATGATATTGCCAAAACCTTGGTCGAATCAGGTATCGCTGTCTGGGAAGGCAGAGGGGAGGCAAATGAACGGCTTATCGTGCGGGGCAGAGCGAATCTTTTGGGAACAGATGCCCAGCAAGACGATATCGAACGCATCAAAAAGCTGTTTGACGATCTTGAACGTAAGCAAGATATCGCCAATTTTCTGGAACTTACCGAACAAGGGCAGGGCGTGCGCATTTTTATTGGCTCTGAGAACAAACTTTTTTCACTTTCGGGTTCCTCTTTGGTGGTTTCTTCCTATATGAACGCTGATCACAAAGTTATTGGCGCAATTGGAGTGATCGGGCCAAAACGACTGAATTATGGGCGGATTGTGCCAATTGTGGATTATACGGCGCAACTGGTTGGAAAACTGATTTCCAAACGGACTTAGAGGTGAAAAATGGCTGAGCCAAAAAAAGAAGACTTTTTGGATGACATTAGTGATTATGAATACATCGATGATCAGGAAGAATTGATCAATATCGATGAAGAAGTCGCGCAGTTTGACGAAATAGATGCTATCAGAGCAGAAAGGGATGATTACCGCGATAAATTTATGCGCGCCCTTGCGGATGCAGAAAATGCGCGCAAACGAGCGGACAAAGACCGGCGCGAGGCGGAAAATTATGGTGGATCAAAATTATCCCGTGACCTTTTACCGATTTATGACAATTTGAAGCGTGCGATCGAAGCCGCCGGAGAAGAGACCGGCGAGAATGCAAAGGCCCTTGTAGAGGGTGTAGAATTGACAATGCGAGAATTGATCAATGTGTTTCGCAAACATGGCATTGAACCAATAACACCCGAAGTCGGGGATCGTTTTGATCCGCAAATTCATCAAGCCATGTTTGAGGCCCCTCTTCCCGGCACAACCGCGGGCGATATTATTCAGGTCTCTGCCGAAGGATTCATGCTTCACGACCGTCTCTTGCGCCCGGCGCAAGTTGGTGTTTCATCTATGCCAGCGTCTTGATCCGAAATCACGACTTTCGCAAAAGCTCTTTAAGATCGTAGAGCTTTTGCAAAGCCTCTCTTGGACTTAAGTCATCAGGATAAATATTTTCCAGCGCCTCTTGGACGGCATCGGTTTTGGGTGGCGCAACGTTTGACGGTGCCGGCATCTGTGAAAATAAAGGCAAATCATCAATCATCGCCTTTTGGCGAGACGACCCTTCGCGTTCACCTCTTTCCAGTGCGCTCAGGACGTCTCTCGCACGTGCGACAACCATAGCCGGTAATCCTGCCAATTGTGCCACTTGCACACCGTAGGATCGATCTGCAGCACCCTTTTTTACCTCGTGAAGAAATACGACGTTGCCTTCCCATTCCTTGACTGCAACCGTGGCATTTTCCACCCTGTCCAGCTTTGTGGATAAATTTGTCAGCTCATGATAATGAGTCGCAAACAACGCGCGGGTCTGGTTCACATCGTGCAAATGTTCCAGTGTTGCCCAGGCAATGGAAAGCCCGTCATAGGTCGCCGTTCCCCTGCCGATCTCATCCAAAATAACTAAGGCCCCAGATTCTGATTGATTTAGGATGGCAGCCGTTTCGATCATTTCAACCATAAATGTCGATCGACCCCGCGCAAGATCGTCTGAAGCCCCAACACGGCTGAAAAGCTGTGTCACCAATCCGATATGCGCGTGTTTTGCCGGAACAAAGCTGCCCATCTGTGCAAGCATCGCAATCAAAGCGTTCTGGCGTAAAAATGTGGATTTGCCTGCCATATTCGGCCCCGTCAAAAGCCAAATACCCCCATCGTCAATCGAACAATCGTTGGGGATAAACGTGTTGCCGGAAATTTTGACCGCGGCTTCAACAACAGGATGTCGACCACCTAGGATCGTAAAGGTACGGCTATCATCAACAAGAGGACGGATCCAATTTTCAGAAACCGCGAGATCTGCAAGAGCGCTGGACACATCCAAAATCGACAAACCTGCTGCTGCAGAAGAAACGCTTTCGGAGCACCCAAGGATTTCTTTGCAAAGTTCCGCAAATATACGCTTTTCGATTTCCAATGCCTTTTCACCGGCATTCAGTATTTTAGTCTCTATTTCTGATAATTCGACAGTGGTAAAGCGCACTTGATTGGCGGTTGTTTGTCTGTGGATGAACGTTTCATTCAGCGGAGCGGCCAACATTTTTTCCGCATGGGTGGAGGGCGTTTCGATGAAATACCCAAGCACATTATTATGTTTGATCTTCAGCGATTGAACGCGCGACAAAGCAATATAATCACCCTGCATTTTTGCAATTACACCGCGCCCCTCGTCTCTTAATAGGCGCGCTTCGTCCAATAGCGCGTCATATCCTGCAGCAACAAAGCCACCATCCCTTGTCAACAACGGAGGCTCCGCCACCAGTGCCTGTTCCAACAAATCTGACAGCGTTTCATGTCCGCAAAGTGTATTTATCGCTTGGCGGATATGTTGTGACCAGTTTTGTTCCTGCAGCTGATCAAAAAGCTGCAAGGCTTGCTTTAAACCAGACCGGATATTGGCCAGATCCCGTGGTCCTCCCCGCTCAAGCGCAATCCTTGACAAAGCTCTTTCAAGATCCGGCACTTTTCGTAAAGCCAGTCTAATATCGCGCCGTATTTCAGGCCGCCCACACATGTCATCAACACCGTCCAAACGATTGTTAATGTCATCCACGTCCAAAGAGGGAGACCCTAGCTGTTGTTCCAAAAGCCGCGCACCACCCGCAGTCACTGTTCTGTCAATCGTGCTTAGAAGCGATCCTTGCCGTGATCCATTGAGGGTTTTGGTCACCTCAAGATTGCGGCGTGTCGCGGCATCAATCTGCATAATTTTTGAGGCGAATTGACGTTGCGGGACCTTAAGAAGGGGCAGCTTACCCTTTTGCGTGATATCCAGATAATCCACCAAGGCGCCGAGTGCTGACACTTCAACCCGTTCAAATTGACCAAAAGAGTCCAGTGTGTCGACCCCAAACAAGGTTTTTATTCGTAAATCGCCAGAGACGCTGTCAAATGCAGCCGCACCAAGCGGGGTCAAAGCGCAGGACAGGTCCTCGGCAATCTCAACAACCTCTTCATAAAGAGATTCAGGGACCAAAAGCTCACTGGGTTTTATGCGCGCCAGTTCCGGCCCAAGTTTCACAAGGGGGAGCCGCTCAACCCACAACCCGCCAGTGGAAATGTCCACCCAAGCCAAAGCGCAATCGCCCCGCAATTTAACAAAGGACGCGAGAAAATTATGTTGGCGCGCCTCTAAAAGCGTTTCCTCTGTTAGCGTTCCCGGCGTGACAAGCCGCACAACATCGCGCCTTACGACTGATTTGCTGCCCCTTTTCTTGGCCTCCGCAGGGCTTTCCATCTGTTCACAAACCGCGACTCGAAACCCTTTTCTGATCAGGGTCAAAAGATAACCTTCCGCGGAATGATGCGGCACCCCGCACATGGCAATGTCTTCTCCAAGATGTTTGCCGCGTTTTGTCAGCGCGATATCCAGCGCCTCTGCTGCGGCCACCGCATCATCAAAGAACAATTCATAGAAGTCGCCCATACGATAAAACAGCAATGCATCCTGATATTGGGATTTCAGGGCGAGATATTGTTCCATCATCGGCGTCAAGGCGCGTCCTCCTGACAACAATATCTAGCGAAGAGAGCAACCAGACGAAAGGCGAAAACGATTTGTTGCTGTGCATTTACGAGTCCGGTAAAACGAAATTAGCCAAAGAAGGGTAACCCATGTCAGATAATAAAATTACGCGTGAAGAAGCGCTGAATTTTCACTTAGAACCCACCCCTGGAAAATGGGAGGTCACGGCAACAGTTCCCATGACCACCCAGCGGGATTTGTCACTGGCTTATTCTCCCGGTGTTGCTGTTCCATGCGAAGAAATCGCAAAAGAACCAGAACGCGCCTATGACTATACGAACAAAGGAAATCTGGTTGCTGTCATTTCCAATGGCACCGCGGTTTTGGGGCTTGGAAATCTTGGCGCACTTGGCAGTAAGCCGGTGATGGAAGGCAAATCCGTGTTGTTTAAACGCTTTGCGGATGTAAACAGCATCGACATTGAACTAGACACAGAGGATACGGACGAATTTTGCAAAGCAGTAAAGCTTATGGGACCGACCTTTGGTGGGATCAACTTAGAGGACATAAAAGCACCGGAATGTTTTGTGATCGAACAGCGCCTCAAAGAGGAAATGGACATACCCGTCTTCCACGATGATCAACATGGTACCGCGGTGATCTGTGCGGCAGGATTGATCAATGCGCTCCATCTGAGCGGCAAAGATATCAAAGATGTTAAAATCGTATTGAACGGCGCTGGGGCTGCTGGGATTGCCTGCATAGAGCTTTTGAAATCCATGGGCGCGCAACACCAGAATTGCATCGTTTGTGACACAAAGGGCGTGATTTATCAGGGCCGTACCGAGGGGATGAACCAATGGAAATCTGCCCATGCTGTAAAGACAGATCTTCGCACCTTGAAGGAGGCAATGAAAGGTGCGGATGTATTTCTTGGCGTTTCAGTCAAAGGGGCGGTTACAGCTGATATGGTCCAATCCATGGCGCCGGACCCTGTGATTTTCGCGATGGCAAATCCTGACCCTGAAATTACCCCAGAGGAAGCACGCGCTGTTAGAGATGATGTGATCGTTGCGACGGGGCGAAGCGATTATCCAAATCAGGTCAATAATGTTCTTGGGTTTCCATATTTATTTCGCGGAGCGCTCGATATTCACGCGCGCGCCATCAATGACCCGATGAAAATTGCCTGTGCCGAAGCCTTGGCGGCGCTTGCGCGAGAGGATGTTCCTGATGAAGTCGCTGTCGCCTATGGCAAAGAGCTGACATTTGGGAAAAACTACATCATCCCCACACCTTTTGACCCCCGTCTTATTCACCGCATTCCCCCAGCAGTGGCCCGTGCGGGGATGGAAACCGGAGCTGCGCGGCGTCCGATCATCGATATGGAGTCTTATGAGCTTTCACTTAAAACACGGATGGACCCCACGGCGAGCATTCTACGCGGCCTGACAGAAAGGGCGCGTGCAGCACAGGCGCGCATGATCTTTGCCGAAGGCGATGATCCGCGCACGCTTCGCGCCGCGGTGATGTATCAAAGATCAGGTTTCGGAAAATCTCTTGTTGTTGGCCGCGAAGCTGATGTGAAAGAAAAACTGGAGGCCGCCGGCCTTGGAGATGCAGTTTGTGAGCTTGAAGTCGTGAATGCGGCGAAAACAGATAAGCTCAATCAATACAAAGATTTTCTGTATGACAGGCTTAACCGCAGAGGATTTGATCAGGTTGACATTCATAGACTTGCAGCGCGAGACAGGCACGTCTTTTCAGCTTTGATGCTTGCCCATGGGGACGGAGACGGTTTGGTCACCGGTGCGACGCGCAAATCTGCCCATGTCATGCATTCTATCAATTACGTGTTTGACGCAGATGCCAAACATGGGGCGGCGGGTGTTACAGCCTTGTTGCACAACGGACGTATTGTTTTGATCGCAGATACTTTGGTCCATGAATGGCCGGAGCCAGAAGACCTTGCCAATATTGCTGAACGTGCTGCCGGGGTTGCGCGTGATCTTGGAATCGAACCAAGGGTTGCTTTTGTCAGCTTTTCAACATTTGGATATCCTATTTCAGAGCGTGCAGAAAAAATGAAATTGGCACCAGAGGTGTTGGATAAACGCGGTGTAGATTTCGAATATGAAGGTGAAATGGCCGTTGATGTGGCTCTGAACCCGCATGTTATGGCAAAATATCCATTTAACCGGCTAAGCGGACCTGCAAATGTCTTGGTTGTTCCGGCTCGGCACTCTTCAAGTATATCGGTGAAATTGATGCAGGAAATGGCGGGTGCGACTGTGATTGGTCCGATTCTGACCGGTGTTGGGCATTCGATACAGTTGTGTTCCAATGTTGCAACTGCAACTGATATCCTAAACATGGCAGTATTGGCAGCTTGTAAGGTTGGATAAAATATCAGCCCTCGTTTTGTTTGAAAAACGCGTCGCTGCCCCAAAGATCCTTTAATCGTGTGTCCCGTCCACATGATTTTCGGTATAGTTTATATGCATTGGCCTTTTTTCGGGGTCCAAAGCGGGTCAAAACCAGCTTTTTGCTTTTATAATAATCCTGATGATACGCTTCCGCGGGATAAAACCCGGTAAAATTCAATATCTCGGTTTTGATGGGCTTGCCCAGTGTTTCGCCGGCATCTTTAACAGCCTTTTCTGCGGCACGTTTCTGTTCTTTGTTTCTTGGAAATATTGCCGTCGTGTAACTATCACCCCGATCACAGAACTGGCCCTGTCCGTCAGTGACATCAATCGAACGCAAGAATTTATAAAGCAATTCTTCAATCGAAACCTGAAGCGGGTCAAATTCAATTTCAACGCTCTCTTTGTGGCCTGTCACACCTTTTCTGACGTCTTTGTAATTTGGATTTTTCGTCGATCCGCCGCTAAATCCAGACCGGACTTCAATCACGCCGGAAATGCTTTCAAAATCGGCTTCAACGCACCAAAAACAACCGCCCGCAACATAGAGCCGCTCAGAGGCGATGCTATCATGACCGCATATGGCACACACAAAAAGGACCTGTCCCAAAACTGAAAAAAACTTTGCCATATGCGATCATTCTCTGGTGCTCCCAGATTACATAGCAAGCCAATTCTGCCAAGCCTCGGCATAGGAACTTCACGCAAGAGTGAAGACATTTTAAGCTTGGACAGCGATCAAAAGCGAATTACCCTCTGCGAATGCAAGGAGAGAGTGAAAATGGTTGATAAAATCACCACACATCAGGCAGAGGATGATGCGAGAAACCAAGACATTCTAATCTATGTAAACGGCGCACTAAAACCCCGTAGCGAGGCAATGGTAAGCGTCTATGACAGTGGATTCATGTTAGGGGATGGCGTTTGGGAGGGTCTGCGGCTTTATAATGGTACTTGGGCCTTTTTGGATGAACATCTTGGGCGTCTGCAAGAGGCTGCAAAGGCCATTGATCTCGATATCGGAATGACCGTTGAAGAGATTAAAAAAGCCCTCTTAGACACACAAAACGCCAATAATATGACAACTGACGCCCACGCACGCCTGATGATGACGAGGGGCGTCAAGATGCGCCCGTTTCAACACCCTTCATTGTCTCGGTCCGGCCCGACTTTCGTGATCATTATGGAACATTCCCGCCCGAATGTTCCTCGGCCTGTTCGTCTGGCAACGGTTCCACATCTGCGTGGATTGCCTATGACGCAGGATCCAAAATTGAATTCCCATTCTAAACTGAACTGTATTCTTGCCTGTATTGCTGCAGAAAAGGCAGGGGCGGACGAAGCGCTCATGTTGGATATTCATGGGTTTGTGAACACAACAAATGCCTGCAATTTCTTTGTCGTTCGAAAAGGGGAGGTTTGGACAAGCACGGGTGATTATTGCATGAACGGAATTACCCGACAAAAGGTTATCGACCTGTGTCGCGCAAATGGTATTCCGGTATTTGAAAGGAATTTTTCCCTTGTGGATACCTTTGGGGCGGAAGAGGCATTTCTTACGGGTACCTTTGGGGCCCAGACACCGGTTAGCGAGATTGACGGACGGTTGATTGGAACCGGTCAGCTTGGGCCGGTGACAGAAGAGATTCAGTCTCTGTATAGGGAACTTATTGCAAAAGAGTGTGCTTGATGCAGCTCGCAGTATGGTCTGGACCGCGAAATATTTCCACGGCATTGATGTATTCCTTTGCCCAACGCAAAGATTTTGTCGCCATAGATGAACCTTTTTACGCCTCCTACCTTTCGCTGACGGGGTTGAACCACCCAATGCGAGACGAAGTCATTGCTTCCCAACCCATTGATCCAAAGATCGTCATTCAACACTTGATCGATCCCCCGCGTCACGGCCCCAAACATATGTACCAGAAACACATAACACAGCATATGATTGATGCTATTCCGCGCGATTGGATAAAAAAAGTGACCAATGTGTTTTTAATTCGCCATCCCGCTCGGGTTATCGCGAGCTTTTCGAAAAAATACGAAAACCCAACAATCCATGATATCGGATTTCAAAAACAGACGGAGCTTTTCCGCTTTTTGCGAAACGCGGGGCAAAACCCGTTGGTGATCAATAGTTATGATATTCGGCGCTCTCCCGAAAAGATGCTGAAAAAGCTTTGCTTAACTCTATCGCTTGATTTTGATCCTGCGATGCTGTGCTGGGACGCCGGCGGATCGCCTTATGACGGGATCTGGGCGCAGCACTGGTATGGCGCAGTTCATGCGTCAACGGGATTTTCTGACCCCGAAGGGCCGCTGCCGCAACTGCCGCAAGCTCTTAGGCGTCTAGAACAAGAATCACTGCGTGATTACGAAGAAATGATGGATTACTGTCTTTAGGCCGCAGAGATATTCAACATCCGTTCATTAAAAATCTTTGCGGAATGTTCTTCAAGATAGATCCGGAGCCATGGGGTAAAGCGCTCAGGCCATCTTTGCACTTCGGCCTGAAGGTCATGATAATCAATCCATCGTGTTTCGATAACTTCTTCTGGATTGAAATTCACAGCTGGTTTTTCTGAAACATGGATTAGAAACAAGTCGACAACTTCGTGCTCGATCAATCCATTTCCCACATTTGCGCGGTATTCGATCGTGTCGCGGTAAATCGGTTGCGTGTTTTTCAGCCCCAATTCTTCATTCATCCGGCGGCGTGCACAGGCTTCGGGGCTTTCCTTCCAGTTTGGATGAGTACAGCAGGTATTGGCCCATAGTCCGGGGGTGTGATATTTGCCCAAGGCTCTTCTCTGGATCAAAATATCCTGTCCATGCACCATAAAGACTGATACAGCTTTGTGCTTTAACCCCTTAAGGTGGGCTTCGAGTTTTTCAACCGATGTAATTTCACCGTTGACCCAGGCCGGGATCATAATAGTCATATCCGCTCCGCTGATACGATCCCCATCAGATGCGCAATGTTCTTAAGCCCGATTTTGAGATGAGCCATCGGGCGTGCTTTCACCAGTTTTTTGTTCATATATGCTTCAAAGGTCAATCTTTGAACATCAATGTCGTGACATAATGACACAAAGCGTTCGCGGCGGTCGTCAGAGCGATAATAGGCATTCTGCATAGATGCCAACACTCGAAAGACGGTTTTATGTTCTTTCATGAAGAGGCTTCGCGCAAGGCGCAAGTCACGCGCCCGACCAGACGCAAGACAGGCTGACGCCGCGGTCGCAGCGACCCTACCACCGACCATCGCGTAATAAATACCTTCGCCAGAACTTGGCGCGACAACACCTGCCGCGTCTCCTGCAAGCACAACATCACGCCCGTTGTCCCAGCGATCCAGAGGCTTTAGGGGAATTGGCGCCCCTTCTTTTCGGATTGTCTTACACCCCTCAAGTCCCGAGGACTTGCGCAGTTTTGCGGTTGCATCTTTAAGGTCAACACCGTCTTCTCCGGTGCCCATTCCCACGCTGGCTGATGCTCCGTGGGGAAATACCCAGCCGTAGAAATCAGGAGAAATTGCACCATCATAAATCACATCACACCGACTTGGATCATAGGCAGAACCGGCGCTGGGGGCTTCGATAATTTCGTGATAGGCGATTACATAGGGTATTTTGTCCCCACCAGGGACCTCTGCGCGGGCCACCGAAGACCGGGCGCCATCGGCCCCGATAATCAGCTTTGTTTCAAGCTTGGCGTCCTGCCCCGTTGCTTTGTCCTTATAATGTACGAAGGTTTGACCGTTCAGCCGTTCAATTTTTCGGAAAGTTCCAGTAATACGTGTCGCTCCGGCGGATTGGGCACGCATCCGCAAAAACTCATCAAAATGTTCCCGGTCTACCATCCCGACATAGCCGTTTTCTATCGGAATATCGACCGAGCGCCCAGTCGGAGACACCATCCGTGCCGTATTAATGCGGGCGACAAGCTGATGATCAGGGATCGCGAAATCGGAAACAAGTCGGGGAGGAATGGCGCCCCCGCAAGGCTTTATGCGACCGGCTCTATCCAGCAGAGCCACTTTGCGACCACTTCTTGCAAGGTCCTCTGCGGCTGTTGCGCCAGAAGGGCCACCACCAATAACAACAACGTCAAACATCTTTATTCTCCTGGTACAAGCCTGACCGACACGGCTTGGGTCGACATAATGCGAAGAGCAAGCGTGGATGAGGCAATAAATAATGCCGCCTCAAACAAAAACACAGTTCCATAGGCAGCGGCGTCTTCTGTTAAAACCATGCGTAAAAGATCGACCATGGACGCCCCTAAAAGCCCGCCAAAACCGGCGGCGATGGCTTGTGCCGCGCCCCAAATTCCCACACGGGTGCCTTCACGATCATTGCGGCCCTCTCCGGCGAGTGACATCATTGAGCCAATCGCGCCAACAGCAAACATACCGTTGAAAAATCCAAGCGAGACAACAGCGATGGACAACTGCATTGCGCTACCTCCAAGCCCGAGTGCGGCAATCACCGTAAGGCTGATGGCGGAGCCGACGCAGCCCGCAACGACCCAAGACCTTAAGCTTCCTATATTAAGGCCCGTGCAGAGAATTCCGACACTGATCATGCCGAAAAACACGCCGCCGTTTTGTGCTCCCGACAAGGATGTGGAGGCACCAGGCGTAAAGCCAAAGACCAGACCGGCATAGGGTTCAAGGATCAATTCCTGCATGAAATATGCGGTCATTGACAAAAAGACGAATATAGAAAAACGACGAGCAGCGCGTTCAGCCCAGATTTCTTTGATTCCGTCCGTAAAAGACATATGGTCTGTTTCTGTGGTTTCTGT
>Ga0075480_10000529_pt1 | contig 23015 bp, 47 predicted proteins | sample DEB08_DNA_7_FD_81590 | JGI IMG/M metagenome (GOLD analysis project Ga0075480, IMG submission 81590) | Aqueous microbial communities from the Delaware River and Bay under freshwater to marine salinity gradient to study organic matter... | ecosystem: Environmental > Aquatic > Marine > Coastal ... | reverse complement strand
TCTTCTTCGTAAAATGCTTCGGTTCCTTCCTTGAACCAAGTGTCGGGTTTGGCGAAGTATCTTTTATTGCTCTTCAACTTCCCACTCCTCAACATCGTAATAGCATCGCCAGTTATCATCGGTTTCTTTGTCTCGGACAAAGTTGTTTGCTGCCGTTTCAGTTGAGAAAACAGCAACATTGTTCCGGTCTTCGTGAAGTCGTCGCTCTATTACAACCCAAACTTTCATTTCACTACTCCATCAAACCCGCCAATAAGGAACTCTTTTATTTCTTCCTTCTTCCAGAAAGTTCTTTTGTAAAGTTCCTCGCCTTCTTTATTCTCTATTGTGAGAAGGTAGATAAGTGAGGGAGCATCCATAACAATTCCCGGTAAGCATCCGTAGTCCTGCTTGAACTTTTGTTCCCATAGCAAGGTTTCTCTCACCAGATTACCATAAGTCAGTGTGGTAGTCAAGACCCTATCTCCACCCCAAGGGTCTGTCTCAACTATTTTCACAATAACTTTATTGTCTTTGTTTCGCAGGAACTTTTTTATTTTCTTTGTCTCGTTCACTCTTTGTTCTCCGTAATATTCTTCGACCCCACTATAGTAATGCTGCTGCTCGCTCTGTTTCCGAATATATGCCTCTTTTTCTCTCTATCAAACAAGATGCACATGTTTAGAACACCAAATCTTGGCGATTCAATTTCGTATGTTTCATTGATAAATTCTCTTGAACGAGGGTAATTTTTCACAAACAGATCTTCTGTAAGTGTAAATTTTCCGTTTAGTATTGCTTTCATTCCCAACCTGCCGTAGTTGCTGCTCCGTCTCCGAATTCTTTCAGAGAATCTTCATAATCTTCTATGCCGTCGTTATAACCTTTCTCAAAAGAAACAATATCAAACGCTTCTCTTGATGCTGGTCTGCGAACATCGGCAAGCCATTTAGTGAAAAGAATATTGATAGGAACATCGTGGTATTCTGTGTTTAGTCCTCTGTGATAACCGGCATTGTAAGAGTGGTTGCTTTTCATAAGGTTATTCTCCAACCAACTTTGTAATGTCCTCGCAAAACTCTAAAATCATTTCAGTTCCCCTATCGTCTTCTGCGAGGTCGGCAAACTCTATTGCTGCTCTTGTGTCGTCTTCCAACTTGTTTATGCGAGAAAGAACACCTTCGTAAAGTGAGCGAAGTTTATAGATTTCTCTCGTCCTAATGTCGGTGTCTTCTTGACATTTTTCAAGTTGCTTTACTTTTTTCAACCACTGATCTTTATAGTTGTCGCAAAGAGTTCTTTCGTAGTCCCTTTCCTTTACAGCAACTTTGTGAAGGGACTGAGCAACTTCAAGTTCTTTTTGTAAAGCATCAATGTTATGCCACATTGGAGCAACCGCTTGTCTTACTTTGTCGCCCATTTCTTTATCTGATAAGACAGGCAGATACTTTTTCACAGCAACCTCAACTGCTTCATCAGACATTTCGCCAATCTCTTTGGCGAGTTTCTGCTCAAAGCAAGCATTCTTATTTCGATAAGGCGGTTCCCAACCTTCATCAACTTCCAAAGGGTCATAAGATAAACCGGGTTCGCCAGAGGCATAAAGTTCTTTTTTATCAGTCATAGTCGCCCTCCAAAGCAACACCCACATTATAGCATAGTGGGCGATGAAGTCAAGTCCTAACTCACCAGCTCTATCCTGCGGAGTTCACAGGAAAACTCGCCCTTGTGGTTATAGAATAACCAACACCCACTTGAAGCAACATTTGGACGATAATAACGAGAAACAATGGCGAGTTCTGAATGGGTGTCTCTATTTTTTAGGGAAGGTCGAAGCCACTTGGACCAAACCCTAACCAAGTCGCCTCGTTTGAGGTCTTCGTCAGTTGTCTTGAACCACATTTAGTTTCTCCAAGTCGGATTCTGAAAAATAAATGTATTTTTCTTCTAAAAATACTTCCCAAATGCTTCTTGTTGAAGATCTTTGGGATATCACTATTCCAAACATGTTCTCCCACCAACCTTCCCTGGTTACACGAACCAAATCACCCATCTGAAGCATCGATTACCTCAAACCAAGAAAAAGTGGCCGTCTTAACACCATAAAGCACTTTGCCTTGCCACAAAAATTCTATCAAGGGATTTCCAACAGAAGAAATTTTATCAGTAGAAACTACCAAGCCATACTCAGAATCGCCTAAAATGTCGCGAGACACACCGCCATCCTCGTCCCAAAAAAGCATCTTGTGGTCGGTTATCTTTATTAGGTCGCCATTCTTGGTCATACTGCATTGAAATAGTCTATGAGCTCAATGTCGTTGCCCCATGGGTCTTTAGTATACTTTGACACCGAACCATCCCTGTGCCTTGTACCTTCTACAACTTTAGCGTTGAATGCGATGTGGGCCGGATGCTCTTCTTCGACAACAAAAGCTAGCTTGATGTTGGAGAACTGCACCATGCCCCAAGTGTCATCGACATAAATTTTCCGGCCGCCAAACTGATCACAGTACCACTTCACTGCTGCTTTTGGATCTTTGACTACAATTGCTACGTGATCTAATGACTTCATCTTTTCTCTCATCTTACCTCTCAACCGGCCAGAGTTTAAACTGTTTTTTATTTAACACACGAACTTGGCCATCGTAAAGAACTTCGTAATGTGGTTCTTCGCTGAGGTAACCTATTTCCATGTGCCATTCCCAAAATTCGTGATCGTAAGGCAAGTCTATTTTCGGCACGACTTCGCGCAAATATACACCCACTCCTAATTCATCGAGCTTGCCACTATCGACAAATATTTGCACGAGGTCCCCAGGCATGACTTCATACGGATGTTTTCTATTCCATTCTCTCATGGTTCTACCAGCTTAACGTGATCGATAGGAATATTGTACAATCCATTTTTTTCCTTCATCCACCAAGGCATTATAGATCTGGGGAACATCACTTTAATGCATTGCTTCTTTGTCACGTTGCGCGGAGTTATTTCAACCACAAGTCCGAACACTGAAGGATCTGCGAGCCACCCTACCAAATCACCGACTTTCATTTTAGAAGCTCCACATATGTGCTAGGTTCTCGAGTCGTCTCTCCATGCGCCCAATGAATAGTCAGACGATCGTCTAGATAGCCATTAAACGACTTACCATAAAACCCTTCCTCTACTTTGACTATCAAACCTATGCCTATCTCGTTGTGAGAGTATTTGTGCTTGGGCTTTACCAGATCACCGACTTTCAATCAACTTTCTCCAATTCATCTTCAAAGCGAGTAGTGAGTTTACCGTCAATCAGTACCCAGCATAGGCCGGTAACTTCTCTTTCAACAAGGGTGCATAGTGTATTTTTATCTTCGTTTTTGACGTCATAAAGATATTCAGGCGGTACCTTCAGCGCTGTAACTAATTTGTCTCGCATGAACATGTGCTCTCGATCAACATCTGCCCAAGTTCTATAGATTACTCCGGGATTAGCAGCTGGATTCATAATTTTTAGTCTCCACTATCGAAGCATGTATAGGCAAAATTCGCGCGTGTCTCTATTTTCAATTTGGAAACAGATAGATTCTTGCCTGTTGGCTCGAGCCTTGCACGTTAGGCGAAAGTCTTTTTGTTCTATTCTATCGCAGTATTTTGGATCACCAGTGGCTTCATACATGCAGTTGTTATACAAAGCACTGCCAGGCTTTTCGTTGCACTCTGCATACTTGGGCACACAGCCAAGCGCAACAGCCAAAAGAAAGAATTTTAGTACAAAGTTCACTCAGCCTCCAGTGGCTTAAGCCAAACATGTCTTGTGTCTTCTGCTTGTTTAAAATTCGCAGTTTCTCCACAAGAAAATAATATCACACCTGGTTGATTATTACACGAATCGAACTCTTGTATCACAATTCCTTGACGAACGTCGTAAGCTCTTTGATCGATCGTCTTTTTTCGGCGCGCTGCCCATGAACCAGTCCACTTTTCACTTTTGAGTTCCACTAGTTTGCCAGCCACGTTTGCGTCTGCAATAATATGAGCGAAAATTACGTTACTTTCTTCCATAGCATGGTACACACTTTTCGACATGGTATCGAGAATGTCTTCTTGGTTTTCTGAAGTGTGATTCATCAATCACCAAGTCAAAATTTTGGGAAACTCGTTCATGGACTGTGCGCAGTCGACCGTTGTGAGAACTACGTATTCTTGGTTGTCATGAAAAACCACACTGTCTTTGCGCTCCCACATTTTCCAGCTAGGAGGGAAGTATTTGCGAAACTCTTTAGCGACTTTTCGGTAGTCTTGTGCTTTGAAACCAATGACGCAATCACCATCGCCACCTTCTTCAATGACGACCTGATAGACCCAGTCAAAGAGCTTGCGGTTAGCACTTGGTTTGACCTTGATTCCCATGAATGAATCATAGAAAGATTGATGTAAATTTTCAGGACTGCTTATTCAACCGTGACTGACTTGGCAAGGTTTCTCGGTTGGTCAACGTCTGTGCCTTTTAGGTTGGCAACGTGGTATGCAATGAGCTGCATTGGAATTGACACAAGCAAAGGTAGGATGTGGTTGTTGGCCGACGCAGGCATTTCAATGACTCTGTCTCTATCGTCCAAAACATCTGAAATGTCGATGTCATCCACGGAAACTACAGCAACAACCGGTCCGCCTCTTGCTTTCACTTCCTGGAGATTGGAACGAACTTTGTCGTGGTGTTCGTCTTTGGGATTCAAGATAACAGACGGCACTTCCTCGCTGATCAGCGCAATTGGACCATGCTTCATTTCACCAGCCGCATAGCCTTCTGCGTGAATGTAGCTGATCTCTTTGAGCTTCAATGCGCCTTCGAGCGCTATCGGAAATAGTGAGCCGCGGCCAAGAAACAGTACACTCTGAGCAGGAGCTAAAAACTGAGCTAGGTCTTTCCATTGCATGCCATTGTACAATTGCTGTTTCATGAGTGATGGCACGCTAGCTAGCGCAGCCAGTTCTTGGCGCATTGTTTCATCGTCTAACTTGCCAGACAATTTGCCAAACTGTAAAGCCAACAAATGCAGCGCAATGAGCTGCGTAGTGAATGCTTTCGTTGATGCAACTCCAATTTCCGGGCCGGCGTGTGTGTAGACAGTGCCGAGCGATTCGCGCGGAATAGAAGATTCTAAAACGTTGCAAATCGATATAATTGTAGCTCCTTTAGTTTTTGCGTCTCTGATTGCAGCTAGCGTATCAGCAGTTTCACCAGACTGACTGATTGCGAGTATGAGCGTGCGGTCATCGATAGGAGCGTTCCTGTATCTGAGCTCAGAGGCCAACTCTACATGCGGGCTCATTCCAGCCAGGTCTTCAAACAAGTATCTGCCGACTAAGCCTGCATGCCAGCTTGTGCCGCATGCTACGATGTAGATCTTGTCATATTGTTCAATTTTTTCTGGAGTCAGGCCAATTTCAGGCAAGATGACTTCAGCATCTTCAAGCGAGTACCGGCCTTTGAGGGTCTCCTCGATGACATCAGGCTGTTCAAAAATCTCTTTGAGCATGTAATGCTTGTACTGCCCTTTGTCTGCAGCAGTTGGAGACCAAGATATTTCCTTCTGCTTTATCGGAGCTTCGGACCCATCGGCAACTCGAGTTATTTCGACTCCGCTTGGACGAACAACAGCCATGGTATCATCATCCATGAACATTACTTTTCGAGTGTGTGCCAACAAAGCTGGCAAGTCGCTGGCGACAAAATTCTCGTCTTCGCCAAAACCGAGAACCAGAGGGCTCGCTAGTCTGGCAACGATCAGTGTATCAGGTTCATCGGCATCGATAACAACTATGGAATAAGCTCCCTCGAGTTGTTTGACTGCATTCGCTACTGCCTCTTTGAGCTCTAAGCCCTTTTCCTTTTCAGTAGCAATGAGGTGAGCAATAACTTCTGTGTCTGTTTCACTGAGAAATACTTTGCCGGCCTGCTGTAGTTGTTTTTTTAGAATCAAGTAATTTTCAATGATTCCGTTGTGGACAACAGCAATGTTTCCAGAGCGATGTGGATGCGCGTTAGCTTCTGTAGGTCCGCCGTGTGTAGCCCATCTGGTATGGCCAATTCCTGCTTGGCCAGAGATAGGTTGCTGAGCCACAGTTTCTTTTAGGTTTATTAATTTACCCTCAGCCCTGCGAACCTGCAAAGCGCCACTTTCAATAGTGGCAATACCGGCAGAATCATATCCGCGATATTCAAGTTTAGTCAAGCCACCGAGCAGAATGTCAGCACACTGCTGGTTTCCTACGTATCCAACGATGCCACACATTAGAAGCCAGCTCCAAAAAATAGGCTTCTATTTGCAACTGCAACAAAAAATTTCATCTTGCCGACCCTTGATTTCAATGTCCTTTCAGACCTTAAAATAGGTATCAGGGCTCGGGTCGGCTAGGCTTTTCTAAATTGACTTTTGAATTTTCTAGCCTTGGCTTTCGGCTAATTCTTTCTCGTACTGTTGGATGTATTCGTCTGGAATTGAACGCAAGAAATCGCAAAGTTCTTCGTCCATTCTTTCTTTCTCGTCACTGGCTTTGATGAATCCGATCAGAGCATCTTTGTTACCAATTTTGCTCAAGTAATACTTCACACTTTTAACGGTATAAGTTCTAGAACTTAGATCTACATCGAGAATGCTGTAGTGGTTATTTTCTTCCCACGCATAGGTGCCCTTGATGCTCATGCCCGGCAAACGAAAAACTTTCTCAGTTGGTGTAATCATTTGCTCGTATTTTTCTTTGAACTCTTCGTAAGTCATCAGAACCTCCAGTAAGAAGCATGTTTGTTCACAATCAAAATCATAAGAAAACTAAAAGAAAAGTTCAAGTTTTCTTTTCTGATGCTCGAATCATTAGTCGTTCAGTCTTGATGTACGAGCGCAACACAAAAGCGCATCTTCTGCAGGCAACAGTTTTTCCGCTAGTGTCCCTATTCTTGAGCCAGTGGTCTGTATTCGAAAAATGAAACTCTGTAGAAATGTTTCTACCGCAAAGGGAAGTGGCGTGCTTGTAAGGCGCCATGATGCACCTTTCAATGCTTTGACGATTTTCTGAAATTTTTATGTCAAGATCTTCGATTTCCAAAGTGGTATCCGGAATTTCTCCCAAAATCCAGCTTAGTGCAAACCACAAAGAAACAACATAGATTATTGACAAGACTATAATGCTAATCATGTACCACTCTCCAGTTTGCATTCAATTATGCCGTCTGTGCTGATTCCAACCATATTTCCTTGAGGATCAATTTTTGCAACAGCATAGCCGCTCTTTTTTCCTAGGCCTTCTTTCTTTCTGGAGTTGATATCGACTGTGCAATCGCAGTTGACGTGCCTTATCCCTTGGACAAAATTCACGCTGTGGCCATGAGCTTGGCTATTGTGGCCGTGGACTATTGTATCGATGCCCAAACTCAAAAGTCTTTTTGCTCCCTCTTTAGAAAACTTAGCGTCTGATTTTCTGTACTTTGTTCGAAACAGAGCTCCGGCATCACTGAAATAAAAATCGTGCAAAGCATCAACGTCAGTAAGCATGCTATTCCAGCCGTTCATAAACCATCTAGTCCCAATGCTTAGTGTATGAACCAAAGTGTCACTCACTCCTGCGTGGACAAACAGCATGTTTCGATACAGAAAAAATGGCTCGAGTTCACTAAAGAACCAACCAAACTCTCCTTTCTTCGACAGAAACATGTTCTTTGCTGCGGCCCAACCTCCGCACTCTTTGAGCAAAGGATCAATTCGATTTCGCATTCTCTTTTCTGAGAATACATCAGCAAACTTAGGATCGTTATTGCCATGAGCTCTCAGGGCCATTAACATCCGGAGGTCGTGGTTGCTAGCCAAGATCTTCAGGTTGTGAGTTTTTCTTAGCTCCGAGATCGCTCGGAGCAGCTTTAGATTGCTCGGCCCTTTGTCTAGACAGTCGCCGCCAATAAGGTACAGAGCGTTAGGGTCTTCGCACAATGCCAGAGATTGTTCAAAAGCATCTACATCTGCATGCAAATCAGTGATAAAGTAGATGTTTCTGGACCAATAGGGTTTAGACATATGTCAATAAATAATTTCTATGTCAAATTCTTGGCAAAGCAAAACTTAGTCTAGCTTTCTTGGGCAAAAGTGTATGTCACCCACCAAGCCGGCCAAAGCGCGCTCGAAGTTAGTGTGTAAACCATGTTGATGCCCGTGCAACGATTTGCAGCACTGATAACACCGCCAGTAACCAAAGATGCCATTACGTACATTGAAACCATATTCTTTCTCCTTCTTTTTCTTGGTCCGTTTATGTATGCGCTACTTTAGAAACTTGCTAGCATTTGTTCATCTTTTTTGCATAAAAATCAATCGTTATTTTTGTTGTTTCTTTTTTGGCAAATAAGGTCGGATGAAGTGTGCAAAAACATAATATCCAAAATTGAATATGGAACGAATGATTGGGAGTCGAGAAAAAGCCACAGATCTCTTGAATCCCATTTTCTCGTACATTATGCGAAAAGTTTCAATTCCTTTGGTGGAATTGCCATCAAATTCGCCTACCATTTCCTCCATGTATTCTGGAGGATATTCGCCACTTTCAGAAATGTCGACAAACTCTATTCCACATGCTTCCCCTCTTTTCCTAACAGCATTAATTTCAAGGGAGCAGACGTAACAGCTCTCATCATAGTATACTTTATTTTTCATAGATGTTCTTGTACTTGTTGTCATTGAATCTTCCGTAGAAGAATGGGATCGCATTATCTCCTATTCTTTGGTGTGTCCATGGCAGCTTGAGTCGATGAGCTTCGATTTTTCTGCACGACCTACTGTGCCTCTTTGCCCATCGCGTATAGCACTTCCACGGTCTTCCAAAAGATTGTCCAAGCACCATGATCCTCAATACTTTAGGTGAAAAATAGTTTGAAACACACCCATTCCAAGTAGAGTCAAACCACCGTCCGTACGTTGAATCTGAAAATACAATACCGGTGGGATTTGCACGACAAAGGCCTCCGTATTTTGCAGCTGAAGCTATAGCAGAACCGCCTGCTGAGTGGCCTACTATAACTCTGTCAAATCGGAAATCTTCCCTTAAAGCAGCAACACGAGACACTGTGCCTTCTACTTCTTTGGTATATTTCAAAAATTCATCGGGTTTTCTGAACACGCGACCTTGCCTTTTCCACTGAGTGCGTGTAAATCTACTCCAAGGCATTTCTACTACGACAAGAATTGCAGGGTAATTTTGATTGTTCACGAGCCAAGCATACTGTGGCGCTAGTCTAACTTGAAAGGTTCTCTTACTGAAGCCTGTGAGTCCATGGAACCAATAGATGATATCGATCGATTCGTGTGTGGGCCTGAGACCGTTTGGGATCATAACCAAAGTGTCCCTCCGGCCTCGTTTGTGCAACTTATCTTTGTAGCCCGATGATACAGTAGGCATGGAAATTAAAGTTCCACAGACGCCATTCTGGATCAATCCGGATTTGAACCAAGACAAAGGAATGGGGTTTGTAGCTTCGTGCTTAATAACAGAAATACATTCTGATGCTTGGATTGGTTTAGCGAAAAATAATAGAGTGGAAAAAATTACTGCTATAATGTATCTCATGTTTTTTCTAAGCTCGCATCCGGATCCGGATCGTTTGGCAACTTTTCTAAATTTAGCCTTTGCAGCCCGTGACTCATTGCTTCAACAAACCACTTCTCAAATCGTTTTTGGCTCCAACGCTTGAGCCCGTGAGTCTTTTTGAACCACTCTTTAAACTCGTCATCGATATCCACCATGACAACAGATTCTCCGTTCTCTTGCTCTACGATATCAGCTACTTTAATTTCCAAAACCTAGCTCCTCTTGAACCCTGTCTATTCGATCTGATCGATCTGCATCGTGTGATGGACACAATGTCCGAATCCAGCCTTCAGCCGATGTAACACCTGGTTTACCGCACTCTTCGCACGTGCGGGCTGACACGGCTTCTGCCATGGCAACAGCGCCTTTGATAAATTCGCTTTGTGTTACAACGTCGACACGCAACAATCCATATTTTTCTTTGACGCGAACAACTCGAGTTGCTGGATCATGATATTCGATAACGGCAAAAAGTTTATCTATGATGTCAAACCAGCCATCACCACACTCGAGGCCCCAGCGCATTTTGTCATAGTCTATAAGCTTTGAGTATTTTTCAAAAATATCTTCTTGCATATGTTTGCGCATCTTTCCTCCTAAGAAATTCTAGTCGTTCTTTGTTTTGTTTACAATTTTTATGTCCCAAAACTCAGAACTGAAAGTGTGAATTTCACCGTTGACAAGGACTTCATAACGTATGGCAGGACGTTCGTGTAATTTCCCAAATCGAATGTCAGTCACCACACCCTTCACTGTTTTCCCCCTGATCACTGATTCAGGCAAAAACGTGGTAGATGAGTGCCACTGAAGTTCAACCAAATCTCCTGGCATCGGAATTGGATTGTCAACTTCATCAGCTTTCATCTTGTCTAAAATCCTTTTTGCCTGCTTTTTGCACATTTGCAGCTAGAGTAACGTGGATGCGTCCGTCTTGTCCGGACACTCTACAGACGTTGAACTCTTTTTCTATCAACAAACCAAGCTGCCATGGCTCCGTTTCCCATTCGGAATCACTCCTGTACAAGTTGTTTGGTTTCCACCTGACAATGTCTCCGACCTTCATCTACAACCTCTACGCCAAAACTCAAATAGACACCAACGCTGCCATCAACCAGAACGTGGACATAGTCTTTGCCACCTTCGCCTTTTTCGTTGAATCCGACAACGATACCTTCACTCCAAGAAGGCCCGCATCGAACCAGGTCACCCACATTCACTGACAACCTCCCAACGATCTGCCAGGGAACACTTGATCTTTCCGCTGGGATCAATAAGCCTGACGGCACCTTGTGACACACTAAGGACCAACATGAGCCGGCCCATCAAGTAGTCTTCGTCGTCTGGTGTTCGCCAAAGTGCATCATATTTTTGCACGACTAGATCACCAACTTTCATGCTAACAGCCGAATGGAGTTCTTCATTTGATCTCAACCCCGTTTCTAATTACGTCAAAAAGACTTCTTTGATTGTAGATGTTGGATCCGTGATAGCCCACGTCCGCCCTGTAGTCTAGCGGCGGGCTAGTAGACCATTCAATAAAAACGTTTCTTTGGAGACCCCATTTATCTAGATGGATTTCGGTAACCAATCCAATAAAATCAGCGCTGTCTTTATAGACAATGATGTCACCGATTTTTATCATTCTTTTCATGCCACAGCCTTAGCGCGCTTCTTGCGCTCTTTCTTGATCATGTCAATTGTCACATCAACCGGCTTGCCTTCAATGAGTAAGTTTAGACACGGCTTACCGCGAGAATCAACGCCTGGCTTGCAGAGCACCAGGCCGATCTGGCCAAGCTTGGTATTGACCAAAGAACCTTCTGGCCAGCGTTCGCTAGCATCAGCCATGATTTTTCGATCGCCCTTGCAAAGACCGATGACTTTTTCTGCAGACCACTTGTCAAGGTTAGGTTTGTCACCAGCCAACCAAGCTTTGCACTCTAAAAGAGCAGAACGAATGCCCGGGCAACTGTCAAGGTAGTAATCATTATAACGTCGGCTAAATGCAACGCCTGTTTCAATCTCTTGCTTTTGCTCTGGCGTAGGTTGCCAGACGCCGTTTTTGGCAATTTCATCAGCTTGAGCCAGCAGTTTGTTCATGAAAGCAGTTTGCTTTTCACTTAGATTCCAGCCTTTAGAGAGTTTGAAGGCAAAATCCTTGAGAGGCTGTGACACTTTCTCCATGCCGATCATCTCTGAAGCAGCAAGCAAACGATTGACCAATTCTTCATTCTGTGGCTTTTGAGGCTCAGTCAGAACAGCAGAGTCGTACCACTCGCGCTGACGCTTAGTGAGCCCCTTGCCTCGACCCAGTCGGACTAGCATATCCTTGACGAAACGAACGCTGCGGTCTGACTCCTGGTTAGCAGCGGTCCAGCGCTCCACCATTTGAGTTCCCAGTTCGATTCTTTTCTCAGCGCTCATTCTTGCCATTGGTCTCTCTCCCGTATCTCGGTTGGCCTGACAAGAATATTATACCACGACTGGGGGTGATCTTACACAGAATATTCTTGATCGCCAGGCTCTTCGTGCACGACGCCTGGCTCCGGAACTGATATGGCACTAATGACCCAAAAGCAAAAACTCTTTACCGAATCTGATACAAAATAGATTGTTTCCATCATCTGCTCCACATCTTCTCTAGTTTTAATCATTACTAAGCTGGCTCCAAAAAAGCATTAGGCTCTTTAGTGATTTCCCCATTTTCCCACAAGACTTCGATTCGATCTTGATTGCCAATGGTGGAATGCTTATAGAAATCAATTTCTATGTCAACAACAATGCCGGCAAGTTTTGTTTTGTCATTTTCTGCCAAACAGTTGAAATAAGTCTGGTTCAGCTTGACCAAATCGCCGACTTTCATGAATAGATTATAAACAAAAGAAGATATTGTTCAGCCTTGTTTTGATTCTTCTCTTTCTTGCCAATCGTATGAAATTGCATCTTTAGTGATAGGTCCGCCGGCAGCCCAGGTGTAACAAGTTCTTGCACTATGGCCTGCCGTATTCCTTTTGATCAATTTCTCTTTTTGAAAAAATATCCTTTATAGGGCTTTTCAGTATTTACAACTTTGCGAACTTTTTTGGCATCTAATTTCAATGTATTGCAGCACTTCGTCTGAGATTCGAATGTTCCTACTAGGTTTCCATCTAGATCAAAAACATCGATAATCCAAACGTATCCACTTTTTCTTCTTGCAGTCTGTCTTTTTTTATTAGCTTCCAGAGTATTCACATGAGGACATGCTTTGCCTTTGTTCCACGGAACCCGGCCTTTCAAGGCTTCGCTCCTTTTTCTATTAGCTTCTTCTTTTCTTAGCTTCTTTTCTTCTTCTATTTGCTGCAACTCCGACTCTGTTTTTGGTCGACTAGCTGGATGGATATATCCCATTGTGTATTGATTCTTTCCCTTTCTCTGTTCGGACCATATAGCTCGCGTTTCGACCGAGGGATCCCAGCCAGACTGGCCTTCTCCCCCATGAGTTTGATTGTACCCAGCGACAAAAGTTTTGTGTTCAGCAATGAAGAATTTTTCACGTTCATCTAACATGCTTTCATTTTCTACTTTTTCTAGAATTTCCCAGGCAAAGTTTTCCCAGCCCCACTTTGCGATGGCCTTATGAAAGTGAGACTTTTTCTTTGGGCCTTCATATTCAGAGCTTTTTTTGTGTCCTGCTTGACGATGCTGAAGACTAAACCTAGTCTTGCCCACATATGACTTACCGTTTACTTTGTTTGTTGCTTTGTAGATAATCATGCAATTCTCCTTACATGAATAAGTATCTACCAAGTTCAGCATGTTGCCAAGTTCAGCATGTGTTTTTTGCTTTAGCCTGTTTTTTCTTCATCCCGTTTTTGCCAGTCGTAGGACACATCATCTTTGGTGATGGGACCTCCCATGGCGTAGGTGTAACAGGTTCTTGCGCTATGACATTTGAAATGATGCATCCAACAGTAGCCTAAGACACCGTCTTTGTCCGAGGTTTGACCCGGCATACAATCGTCCATTCTCGGAGAAAGATCAAATGCTGAACAATTGCCACACAAGCTCTTTTTAGCAACTTCAACGTCAGTATTCCAGTGATCTGCCAATCTTTCCCAGTATGTTTCATCAGATAAGTTCAGCGGACCATATTGAATGTGTTGAGCTTTGATCGCTTCATTTCTATTGACAGTGTTTAGGCGTAAATCCTGTGTAGCTTTGGGACAGCTAAAGCCTTCTCTCTGCTCGAGCAGCATTTCTCTTACCATTTGTCGTAACTTATTTTCTTGCATTGTGTTTTCTCCTTTAACGCTGGCTGCTATTTTTTTCCATATAGCACATTGATCTTTTTCGTTTTCGCCTTTTACTCTAATTTCAAATTTAAAATCTTTCGATTGAGGTTTGACGCTGCAACGAATGCCATTTTTGTCATTGAAATGCTGTAACAGCCTAAGATCTGGGGCAGTGAATGCTAGATAACCTTCGTGGTCTTCGTTGTCTAACATGTTGCTAACAAAGTCTTCTTTTTGCCATGGTAATTGCCAATTTTTATTTTGGAAAATTAGCACTTCGCCTGTCTCTACGTTTTTCAGGTTTAAACCTTTGCCGCGGATCTTTTTTGAATCTTCAAAGAGTTTATCGAACACGTTTTTATAATGTTCGGCATCGTGAAAATGACCTTGGCAACTTGGAAATGTTTTACAGCCCATCTTTAGAAGGTTTGAGACCAAAGTCTTTAGACAAGGATCCAGCGATTTGTTCAAAACTTCCGGCGATACAGGGTCTTCGCTCTCTAGTTTTGGTTTATGGTAGTACCACTTTCGGTGGTCTTCAGATTCAAACCAGCTTTTTGAAGGCATACTTGGAAACTTAACAGGAGACACACTAAACATTGGTTTGCTAACCCCAGATTTTATCTTTTTCCTCGTCGTAAATTGGCACACCAGCCTTGAGTGCGACAAGGATCAATCTTTTTACGATACCGGTCAGTTCTTCCTTCGCTTCTTCTGCATTGGTAATGTAATCCAATGTCGACACAATGTCAGCGACCTGAGGATCTGCAACAATGATGCCGACTGGTTTCCAGTTGTCGACCAGCGCTTCATTTACCTGGCCTAGGGAAGGCTGTTGCCACGTGTCTTTATTGAGAACGTACGGGATTGCTTTGCTCACAATTTTCTCGTGCTCTTCATTGCCCTTCTCAGCTGCGGCATACCTGCTATAATCCTTGAGGCGCATAGGACGTTTGTTCCGACCGGATGATCGATCTCTGTGCTGGACTTCTTCCTCACTGCCTTCGCGAGGATCACTGTAGTCGTCGTAGTAGCCAGTATAGAGGAAGTCCATGTCGTTTGCTGCCAGCGTGATTCGACCCTTGACCCAAAATCCGTATGACATGTCTCTGCTGAATGGTTCCAGCGAATCGCCGGGTAGCGTCATGGTGGCAGAAATTTCGTCCTTGCCCCTGCCAATCAGCTTTTCGATGGGGTAAGGTGTGGGCACCCAATGGACAGTGTCGAGTGTGGATAACCACTGGTGGTCTGCATTCTTAGCAAACGCTCGCTTGACTGCTCTGCCGGCTTTTTTGCCGATGTACGTCTGATCTCTTCTGGATCCTGAAGAATCATCTGGCGTCAGGTCTTCTGAAGCAGTAAGGTCTTGTACGAAGCCGATAGCATCTTCAGCCAATAGCTCTCTGATGTACTCACGGAGTAGTTTCATTCGTATAACATTCCTCGTTTGCGTAACTCATCGATTACCGGTGTTCCATCTTTTTTGTATTTTTTACTCAGGGACGAAGTGTACCATTTATTCTTATGTGTATCGTAAGCAGGTATCTGTTCACAATCGTCTGACTCATCGTCAGGGGTGAGTTGGGGTTCTAGATAGTCAGGCATTATGTCCAATTGTTGAGATTGCACATCTGGACGATTGTTCAAGTAGTAATTCCAAACTCTCTCAGCTTCGCCTGAGACTTCCGTTCTGTCCGACATTAAACCTCCAGTAGCCTCCATTGCGACATCGTAAGCCAGCGGGCCGAATCCGCCTTGAGCGTTAGCACCTACAACATAGGATCCGTTTAGGCATGGACCGTAGTCCGGCTCATCGTCCCAGCTAACTTCAGCGATTTGACTATTTTTAGATCTGTCGACAATGGCGACGAAGCCGTCCCCAATCTGCACATAGTAGCCTGCTTTGTCAGCTTGATCGATCATCGACATGATCTTGGGATCAACAGATTCCTTCAGCAACTCTCTTATGTACTCGCGTAGTAGGTTCATGATATCACCAGTTTACCAGCTGCTTCAAGTGCATTCATTGTTGTAGGTGCCTTAGTATACCTCTTGCTAAGAGAAGACTTTTGAAAATCTATCGGCTTATACTTGCTGTCGAAATTCCCTTCTGAGGCTGCATTCTGCTCACAGTTGTCCTCTTCTTCTGGAGTAATAGTATTTTGCAAGTCATCAAGCTGCACACTTTGTACATCACTTCTATTTGTCAAGTAATAATCCCAAACTCGCCTTGCATCCGCTGATACAGAATTTCGGTCGGAAACTAAGCCTCCTCCGTTTTGACTTGCCCACTCCATTGCAACGTCATATAGCATTGGACCCCAGCCACTTTGGACGTCTGATATGCTAACCTCCCAGGCATCGCCGCAAGGATGGGTAGGTATCGCAATGGTGACCTTACCGCTCGGCGATTTAGACTCAAACGGGATGTCAGACCAGGGTTCTTTATAAGCATAACGAAACACGGCATGGTCGCCTTTTTCTATGATCTCTACAAACACACCTGCAGGCAGATCAGCAGGTCCTTTAGCAGCCTCAGTCAGCAATTCCCTTATGTACTCACGTAGTAGGTTCATTTCGGCTGCCTTATTAACTGACTGTATTTATCAGGCCTCTCGAATCCAGCACGTCTGTACCAAGACTCTAGCTCTTTTTCTCCTAGGCTCTCTTGCCCGAAAGGACTGACTTCGAGCGACATTGGCACCTGGTGTTTGTCGGCCAGTGCAACAATCTGGTTCATGACTTTGGATGCAAATCCCTTCTTTTCACAAATGTCAGGCGGCACGGTCTGGATGGAATTGAAACTGATCGCTCCGTCAAACACGTTTAGGTTCGTGACAACCAAGCAGTACTTGCCCTCAATTTCCCCCATGTACCAGTAGCGATCGCCTTGATAGCCTATGGGGTTTCTCCTTGTCAGGGACTCGTATTCTTTCATGAAAGCATCGAATCTCTTTTCCAAGCCTGGGTCCGTTGCCCTTTCGGACAAAATCGCTTCTATGTATTCGCGTAGTAGGTTCATTTTTCTATCAACCTCCCAGCTGCGCGCAGAGCATTCATGGTCGTTGGTGGTTTAGTGTACCTCTTGCTAAGAGATGACTGGTACCACTCTTCTCTATGGGTCCTGACTGACCTCTGCTGAGTGCAATCATCTTCCTCAATATCAGGTGTGAGTTTCTGGAGTTGCACAGGAGGGTTCATGTATTTAGAAGCGTCATAGATGGCCGTGTCAGTCAAGTCCAATTGATGTGACTGTACATCACCTCTTTTTCCGAGGTAATAATTCCAAACGTTTTCCGCAGAATCTGAAACTGAACTTCTATCAGGAGTCAATCCGCCTCCGACCTGAGTGGCAACTTCCATCGCAATATCGTAAAGCATAGGTCCCCACCCTTTGGCAGCTTCTGAATATACCACGTTCAGTGCCTCGCCACATGGGCCAGTCCCTATGTCTGGTCTCATTATAACGATCTCACCATGTACATCGCTATTGTCTGTCATTGTGGTCGGCACGCCGTTTTTGTTTGAATAGTATACCAAATAGTCAGTGAGCCCTTCTTTATCGACAGTAATATACACGTCTTTTTCGACTAGGGCATCCACTCCCATGGCGGCTTCATTTAATAATTCTCTGATGTACTCACGTAGTAGGTTCATTTAGGCTAAATTCTCTGTCAACATGTTTCTAACGTAAAGCCTGAGTATGCTTTCAGTTTTTACATCGTCCGGATTGACCGCTTTAATCACTTCATATTCTTTTTTTTCTAAAATTTGCAAAAGAGCGATTGCGCCGAAGGCAACTGTTACAACCTTGTTGAAAATCTGTGCAGCTTCTGGCAGCATTCCGCGGACATCTTTATCCAAGTAGGTAATTGCTTTTGGAATCAAACGGCTGGTTGCTTGACTGATTACAAACTGTTGCACGTTTCCAACGGGGTTGGCAATTTTGCCTATCGTCCCTGCAACATCACCTATTGTTGCAAAAAATCCTTCTTCGCCTTCTCCGCCACTGTCTCCGCCTGACATGTAGTTTTCTAGAGCTTGAATGACCACATCGATTAGTTTATTCATGTATTCAACGAACTTTGCGGGATCAGCAATAAATCCTTGAACTTCCTTTGGCAGAGAGTTAAAAGCACCCTTGAGAAGCTCAAATGCATTTTCGGCAGCCATCCCGACTGCTGATTCAATTGCTTCTCTAAGTGCTATGCCTCCAAGACCAGCATCATCCGGTAAAGCTGTAGAAACCCATTCACCTATGGCGCCAGCTAATTTACTAATCAATTTATCAACTTGGTCAGCAGCGTCTTCCACGAAATTAGGCGTTATTAAATCGGCAGTTTTTGCAACATCCAAAACTGCTTCGTACACAGAATCAGGGCCTGAAGATATGTTAGCGTTTAGAGCTGCTTCAATTGCAGCATTCAGTTCTTTTGATGCCCCTAGGTTGCCTAAAGTTTGAATAACATCTTTGCTGCCTTCAAGCGCAAACACGATATCAACTACCGTGTCTCCACCCATTCCGCCAGAAAGAGCGACCGCTCCGGCTCCGGCAGCAACTTTTACAAGATCTCGAACCATCTCTTTTAGTTCGTAACCTTCTAGAAGCAGTTGTGATTCTTGGCGGCGCACTTCTAAAATATAATCTCTGGCTACTAGAGATGAAATATGATCGTCTCTTTTCATTTTCCGTACTCCTGAGCCAAACCTTCACTTAGCAACCACTGGTTCACATCTTCTTCTTCAATCCATATGGTGCCAAGCCAACGTCCGTACTTGCCCTTCTTGTCTTTTTTTGTTTTTAGCAGCACTTGTTTGCCGTCGATTTTTTCTCGCAATCGATCTCTTGTCACTAAGCCTGATTCTCTTTGCTCGCCTCTGACCTCTGGTGCGTTGATGCCCAACAGGCGAATCTTTTGATCTTTGAGAACGATACCGAAACCGCAGTCTATAGAAACTGTAATTGTATCCCCATCGTACACGCTAGTAACAGTGGCTCGGTAAGTGTATAAACTATCTTCGGTTTTTGATTTTTCACCCATGACAGTAAATATGGCTCTTAAAGCAAAAAAGCGGGCAGAACCCGCTCCTTTACCTCAAGAACCCAAGCTACTCGGAAACGGAGGCTAGAACTCCATCTCTTACTAAAAGGTGCTCGAAAATAGCAATAATGCCAATGTAGCTTGGGTCGTCGTACCGCAAGCCTAACATGTTGCCTTCTCGGGACAACACAGTAGCAAAACTCTTCCAACCAACATTCGCAACAAACCTAAACAAAACATCACCGACTTGAAAGTCTTCATTCTTAAGTATCACGTTCTTTCCTTTTTGTTTCGGTGGAAGCGCCGGGAGTCGAACCCGGGTCCAGCATACATCCTCAAGCAAGTCATTCACAAGTTTGTTCGCCTTATTCCCAAGGCAAAAAGGTATCTCGAAAAACCAACCATCCCTATCGAGAATTGGGATCTCACCTACTACGAGTAGGGTAACCATTTTTTAATCTTGTTTATTTCAGTGGGATCAACCACTTATCCAGCTTTGATAACAAGGTTGCTGGACACCTCGGATTAAGCAGCTAGTGCGTAATCGTACTCAACGTTGTTGGCACTTAATGTTCGCCACACTGTCGGACCATGTGTTGCCGTTGGTCACTTGCACTCACTTGTTTCAACACCCTGTCGAAACCGTTTCGCCCCCGTAGATTACTCAATAGTCAATTGGCCCACATCGGTATGTACAACAACTGAGAATGGCTCAACCTCAGCCGCGTTGTTGTTGAGAGCCTCTTTCAACTGGCCTAGTGTTGTTGTGAATGTGAAGTTGACTCGATAGTAGCCACGCTTGTAGTCATACTGCTCTAGAGAGTCCTCGATAAAATCCCAGCTGTTCTCGCGAAGGGCACCGGCAATGAAGTTCTCAAAATCGAACGATCCGCGCTCGTAGTTCTCTAACAGGTCTTGGCTCCGGAGCTCTTGTAGAGTTTGATTGTTTTTGAAATTGTCTGATGCTACCAGTCCAGCAGCAATGTTGAAAACGTTAGTCTCATCGTAGACGTAATCATGATAGTCGTCATTGTAGTGAGCGACATCGCAGCCGTCCTCAAAAACAAGGTCGACGCGGGTCTCATCGGGAAAGTTCAAAGTAAGCACTCGATTGTCAGCCATTATTATTCTCCTGTTTAAAAATCTGCATTCCCAGCAGCAAGAACACTATAACAATCGAGTGCTAAATTTTCATTATTTTAATCGAAGATTTTCTAGTTGGCCGCCTGCCATCCAGTTGCGGTCGCAGCGCCCCGAAATGCCTGGGGTGGTGCCTGAACCAGTGAACTGCCAAACATCCCACTCTTCCCAAATCTTACCGGTCCAGCGCTCAGGCTCTGTGCCTTCGTTGTAAGAAGCCCACCAGACAGGGTATGTCGCAAGTTGCTCGAGCAATGCTTTGTCGGCGTACTGCAGGTAAAGCTGCTCTGCCCAGCGTGCAGTGTAAACTATTGGCTTGCTGCCAACTGCATTTTCGACAACTTCTAGCCACTTCAGAGCCCACTCTACGTTGTAGTTGTCATCAGTCTTCATGCCGTTCTCTATGTCAAGCATAGGCAACAGATCGCCAGGCTTTGGATTGTAAAGGCTCAAAAACCACTCAGCTTCCTTGACGGCATCTTGAAGGTTTGGCACCCTGTTCGTGTCTGCTCTGCCAAAATGATATGCGCCGGCAATCACGTTGTTGTTTCTAGCGCCTAGAATGTTTTCTTTGTGGCGAGGGTTTTCGTGCGTTTGGCCTTCTGAATGTTTTACCCAAGCATATTTCACACCAGACTTGGCAACCTCGAGCCAGTCGATTTCTCCGTTGTGAGACGAAACATCGATGCCAAGCAGCACAGGGATGCCTAGAGACCCGAGTGTATCTGGTCCAGCAATGCCGTCAACTGTTAGCCCTTGCCTCCATTGATGATCCCTGACAGCTGCATCAGTTTTGCTGCCGAAAATTCCGTCTGCCGTCAAATCACCACACAAGTGACTCTGTAGCCTGGCGACCTCTTGCCCTCGGTCTCCTTTTCTAAGCGTGTATGACATGTTTTTTCTCCTTTTTACACGGCCACAAGGTTGCACGCATCCGAAACAACCAATGCAAAAACCTAATCGTTCTCGCTTTTCGTCGCGCTCAAGCTTTCTACTGGCTGTTTTAATTATCAAAATTCCACCGTTTCAAAAGGACAAAAAAAAGGCCAGGGTGGAAACTCCACCCTGGCCAATGCCTGAGAGCTACTGCAATCTAAGCGCCGGTAGCGTCATCAGGCAAAGAGGCGGGAGACGCAGCATCCGGCAGATCAGCAGCATCAACTGATCCAGCGTCAGCATCTACGGGCTCTGGAACAACATCGGTAGCATCAGTGGCGTCAGTGCCATCGGTGCTATCCGTGCCGTCAGTAGCCTCTACAGTGCCATCAGACGAACCAACGTCTGCTTCCACCTCAACCTGCACGTCTTCATCAGTTTCGACCTTTTTCTTTGAATCGCATCCTGCAAAAAAGAAAAGAAAGGCCAAAGTGCTAACAACAAAAAACTTCTTCATGACATTTACTCCTGTTTTTTATGTCGAGTGAAATAGTATATATTCAGCGTAAAGTTTTCAATCAAATCGCTCATTTAAAAAATCTAACACCTCTTCGGCATGGGCACCTTGTTCTGCAGCCTTCAAAATTTCATCAGCAATATTGGGGTGCTCACCAACGCCTACAGGATTTTTGAGATACAAATTGATCTTTGCCTCGGCGTTCAAGACATCTGCTTCTAGACTGCGTCGAACAGATTCTAGGAAGCCTTGTCCTGGCAGGGTCTCTTTCATATCGTTCATAAAATCTCCTATCAGGTAAGTTCTTTGATTCTTTGCATAGATTTCAAGTAGTAGTCTAAATCTAGTTCACAGCCTGCAAACTTTCGATTGTGCCTCAAAGCAGCAATTGCTGTGCTTCCGCTACCGGAAAAGAAATCTACTACTGTATCGCCTGGATCTGAATTGGCTAGCACAATTCTTTCTAAAAGGGCAATAGGTTTTTGCGTTGAATGCCATCCTGCATATTCCTTAGAAGTCGTGTGATTATTCTTCATCCAGACGTCAGTAGGAATCTTGCCTTTGGGATTATTTTGTGCCGTAGCCCTAACATTGGACTTCATTTTATAAGGAACCCGAATGTCATCTGCATTGAACGTAAAAGTTTTGCCTTTCGAGTACATCAGCAGATCTTCGTGTTTTCTTGGAAAGGTCTTCTTGGTTCTACCTCCCCAATCACTTGCCCAGATTATCCAATTTTGATAAACTAGCTCTTCATATCGATTGAGAATATTAAGTTTGAATCTCAAAAAAGTATCATGCTTCGTAGTTCCCCAAACATATAAACAACCAGAAGGCTCAAGAACTCGGACAGATTCAGCTACCCATTTATCGCACCATTCTAGATACTCTTGCTCACATTTCCACTGATTGTCCCAATATTCTTTTGAAATCTTATAATATGGAGGATCTGCAATAATCAACTTTACTGAATTATCTGGGAGGGATTTTAGAAATTGTAGACAATCAACTTGTCTCAAATCCAAATTTGGTAAAGTGTTCGCCAATGTATTTAACTCCTGTCCATTCTTGATCTTTTATCAAATCGATTAGCAAGCTCACCTTTGTATTTCGATCAAAACGGTAGCTCCTGTCTGTTATTCTAATAAGACGGAGTCCTTTTTTACAAATAATTTTATCTAATTCTCTATCAATAGAGAATTTCATGGAGATCTGTTTTGCATGATTTGACTCTGGATCAAGTTCAACATTTTCTTCTAATCCGTGCCAATGGCAGCCATCAAACTGAATCATTGTTTGGGATTCCTCATGAAACATGTCTATAGAATATCTTGGTTTAAACCAAATATTTGGCTGCAATTCCAAAAATTCAGACAACCTTTCAAAGAGATCAATTTCCATCTTAGAGCGTGAGATAGTTTGATTTTTCTTAAGTGTTCTTTGCCTTTTTTCTTTAGCTTCTGCAGTAAAAGCTTTAGCTCTATTTTCAGGAAGCTGCGCAACGCATTTGACGCCATATTTTTTTAGATTAGTTGCTATGGCTCTTTCTTTTATTTCAGTATTTTGAGAAG
>Ga0075480_10000526_pt1 | contig 23075 bp, 42 predicted proteins | sample DEB08_DNA_7_FD_81590 | JGI IMG/M metagenome (GOLD analysis project Ga0075480, IMG submission 81590) | Aqueous microbial communities from the Delaware River and Bay under freshwater to marine salinity gradient to study organic matter... | ecosystem: Environmental > Aquatic > Marine > Coastal ... | reverse complement strand
CATCAGAAAGAATGCTGACACTGATCTAGCAGTTAGCACGAGAGCAACACAAGAACCAAAAGAATCTAGTGAAGTCAATGAATATGATGGTCCAGATGAAACTTCAGATGATCACAAGTTCACGGACAAACAGATAAAGCAGGCATTTGGCGTGTTGAATGATCCAAGATTCAAGCAAGGAAACTATGATGGTGCCGTTGATGTTATTAACAAAATTGCACCTGGACTTGCAGATCATCCAAGTGTCAAGAACGCATTGATGAGAGCCAACGAAGCCACACAGGATCTGGTCAGGGCGATCAATCCTCTAAAAGCCATAGCGAAAACAAATGTGTCGCCACAGATGACGGCCAAGGGCATAGATGCCATAAGCCAAGGAGAGAGGCCTTCTCCACAACAGATCAAAGCCATTGAACCTTACATGAGTTCAATAGCCAAGGCCATACAGAATCCACAGACCGCAACACAGATGAGAAACATTATCAAGAAGGTAAACTGATAATGAATGATATCGAAAGATTAAAAGTTCTGGCAGGTATCACAAACAAGCCATCACAATCCATTAAGAGCATAGAGCAAGAGATCGCAGAACGTAGACGAGAAGCGATGAAGAATGTGATGAAGGAAGCCAGGGAAGAACAGTTAGAACTAGAAAAATTACCCTACAACATAGACGCACTGCAACCAGTCTTGTCAAAACAAAATGTCAGTTACCACTATGATGTGCTGAGCAGAGGTTATGTCGACAGATACAACAACGCGGAAGGTGATCCAGATTTCAACTATGGTGGCGCCAAGTTGCACAATCTATGGTGGCAACAGTTCAAGCCAGCCAAGGAGTCAAGCACGATAGATGGTCCGATCAAGCAGACCATATTTGCCAACTACGGGGACCTGAAAGGACTCGCAGAGAAGTTAGTGGAAAGTGCTATGACCATACAGGGTTCAGGATGGGTGTACATGACCAAGACGGGCACGATCAAGACCACACCCAACCAGAGTTTCAAGTCAGACGTGTTCATGCCGATAGATATGTGGGAACACAGTTTCACGGACTACACACCAGCCAAGGATGCCAAAACTAAATATGTTACAGCAGTATTGAAGTTGATGGACTGGAACAAACTGAATAGAAGATTAGAGTCATGAGAATAAGTGAGATCATAGTTGAGAATGACAGGCGTGAGTTCTTAAAAACTCTAGGCAAGTCTGCCGTGGCAGGCGCAGGTGCTTTGGCACTGGGGGCGTTTCCTACCAAGGCGTGGCCTGATGAAGTGCCACAGAACTTTGATTTTATGGACCAGTTCTTCAGCGACAAGATATTAAACGATCCTAAGTACAAGGAGTTCAAGTCAGTGGGACAGAAACTGCTTGACATGATGCAAGAGATCGAAAAAGAAAAGAATCAGAAGAAACCTTCTGATGATAAAACAATATCAATATAAGGAAATACTATGCTGATATCAGAAATATACAACGTGCCGATTAAAGAGACAGCGTCAGTAGGTGCTACCAGCTCAGCAGTAATGGCTTCTATAGCCATGCCTATGTTCACGGGTCGTAAAGGCACAGCACATCACGTGGCGGCCAGACGTGCCATAGATCCAATGGGCAAGATATTCAAAGGCAAGAAATTACGTGCAAAACCCTACAAGATGGGCCACAGTGCGGACACACTGGCCTACAGGCACAAGGTAAAAGACATATATCCAACTAAATAAATATATGTTAATAAAAGAGATTACAGAAAAAAAACTCACGAAAGCAGAGAGAGGTGAGCAAGAACGTCTAAAAAAGAGTTTTGATAAGAAAGGCCTGAAAAAAGATTTTATCAAAAGATATGGCAAGGAAGGCGAAAACGTCTACTTTGGCACCATAACAAACATGGCCAAGAGGAGAGCATAATGAGTGATATAAGAAAATGGAAACAGATCACTGAAAATCACTTCATGAATCATGATGATTCAGGTGAGCACGATCATGAGGCATCAATGGCCCGTGGTCAACTCTACCATATTGCTAAAGATTCTATAAACTTAATAAAAATGATTGAAAAAGGTGATAATCTTGAAGGTTGGGTTGCGTCCAAGATAACCAAGGCCAAAGAAAACATATCTGTGGTTGCAGACTACATGGAATCACAATTGACTGTCAACAAAGAAGACAGAGACACTTCCAATGATCCTTTCAAAGGAACTTCCATTGAAGGCAAAGATTAATCGTTGACATTTTGATCAAAATATATTATTTTTATACAGATGCCGCTTTAGCTCAGCCGGTAGAGCAACTGATTTGTAATCAGTAGGTCCGCGGTTCGAATCCGTGAAGCGGCACCACTTACAAGGCTACCGTAATATTCCTCGGTAGCTCAGTTGGTAGAGCAGTTGACTGTTAATCAATTGGTCGCAGGTTCGAGTCCTGCCCGAGGAGCCACACGTTTAAGGAACAGTAGATGAACAAACAAATAATCGTTATAGACAGAGAACACAACAGGCATACTTTTGAATTCACTGAAGGTCAGACGATAGCCAGTGTGATCAAGACCAATCTGTCACCTGGCAATTACATGATGTGTGGAGGTTGTTGCTCTTGTGCCACTTGCCATGTGTATGTCGATCAGGCCTGGATAAGCAAACTACAACCAATGGATGAAGATGAGAGTGATCTATTGTATGAAGATCACGTCAACGAATACAGTCGCTTAGGATGTCAGATTGTATTGACTGATGAATTAGATGGCATTGAAGTCAAGATCGCTTAAATAGTATACAAATGATCCGACTAGACCAAAAAATCAAGAGTTTCACGGTGTTCGCACCACAGCGGTCAGGAACCAATTATCTACAACGTCTGCTGTCGGAAAACTTCTTAAGCCTCAAGTGTGATATAAACTCTCAACCTTACGTGTGGAAGCACGAACCAAACACGGACACAGTATTAGAAAAGTATAAAAACTATCCTTTGCGTGAAACACACCTACATTTATTGGTAACTAAAAATCCTTATAAATGGATAGAGAGCATCAAACGTAGACCGGTTGACGTGGCGGTATATAGGCCAAATGTCAGATTGGTCGAAGGACTGGAACCCAGGTATGTGCTACAGGCAGACATGGAAAGACAGTTCAACAACACCTGGAGGGTTGAAAAGTTGAACCTGTTGGAACTGGTGAACCTGTACAATGAATTCTACAGGAACTGGCTGAGCATGGGCAACAAAGTGAAGTTTTGGGGAATAGCGAAATATGAACCGTTGCTGATACCCGAGAAAAGAATAGATTTCTTGCAGTCCATACAGGACACATATAATCTGACCAGGCGCACACGTGGAGACTGGATAATCCCATCTTCGGTCACTTTGAGTGACAACTGGACACCTTCACTGGCCAGGGTGAAAACACAAGATTACCTAGATGATTCAGTCTGTAATTTTTTAAACCAAGAACAAATTGACGTGGTGCACAAATATCTGGACAAGAACATACTAAAAACCATGGGATATCCTCTGGAAAAACCCATATCAGTTGACAGAAACTGATTTTCGTGTTACATTACAGTTATGAGTGAATTTAAACAAGGTATATATGGACTGTTAAAAAAGATAGTGGGTGGCAGTAGTTTGTCATTAGCCGTGATTTACACTGTTGGACACATTGTCATAGCCATGATCTGTAACAATCTGATAACTGGTGCTGAGTTCAGTTTAGCGGCAGTTGATGCCGTTGTTGAACCCATGATAAATGGTGTGTGGTTTTATTTGCTACACAAGGCTTGGCGCAAATACAGTGGCAACAGTCAGGCTCAAGCATTTGACAAATAATTTCATTTGACTGATCACAATTTATAATATATTATATTAAATACAAGAAAGATCGAGTTATCGCAGGCAACTGAGGAAACACCGGACACAGGCAGATATGTGCAAGTCCAAATAGAGTGCCAACAACAACTGCCGGGGCACAGGGTGGGACGCAAAGATAAATGATAACATAGAACAGAATCCGGGTTATGGATCTTTTTTGTTTTGGGGGATTAGCTCAGCCGGGAGAGCGCCTGATTTGCATTCAGGAGGTCAGCGGTTCGATCCCGCTATCCTCCACCAAAGAAAGATGATATATGAAAGATATAAGAACACAATTTCCAATAATTTTTAAAACACTATCTAGCGGAATGCCTTTAGTGTATCTCGATAGTGCCAACTCATCACAGAAGCCTCAGCGTGTCATAGACAGGATGAATGATTTCATGACCAACGAGTACTCCAGTATTGGGAGGAGTATACATGAACTATCAAACAATGCCACGATGTTAGTAGAAAAGAGCAGACAGGCCGTGGCAGATTTCATCAATGCTAGAGAACCAGATGAGATAGTGTTCACTAAGAGTGCCACTGAGTCGATCAACATGATCGCCACGGCATTTGGCAGAACAATGAAGCCAGGTGATGAGATAATAACAACGGAAGTGGAACATCACTCCAATTACATTCCATGGCACCTGCAACGTAAGTTCAACGGTGCAGTGATCAAGTTTTTAAAACTAGATGATCAACATCAGATCAATATCGATCAGATTGAATCTTTGATCACAAGTCACACACGAATAATTGCCATAACCCATGTTTCAAACACTACTGGACAAACAATAGACATCAAACGTGTGTGTGAGATAGCACACAAACACAATATCGCTGTCGCGATAGATGGTACACAAGGTGCTCCACACGTCAAGATTGATGTGCGTGATGTGGATTGTGATTTTTATGTGATGAGCGGACACAAGATGTATGGACCCAGCGGAATAGGTGTTCTCTATGCCAAACGAGAATGGATAGATAATCTAGACCCTGCACTGGGCGGCGGAGGAATGATAACAACAGTATCACAGGATGATGTTGAATTTGCCGAAGGAGCCAAGAAATGGGAAGCCGGGACACTGGCAGTCACAGAGATTGTGGGTCTGCATGAGGCCTTGAAGTTTTATAAGAACACGGGATTTGACAAGATGATCGAGCATGAAGAACGATTGATAGAATATGCTTATGATCAGTTGAGTACCTTACCTGGTATCAAATTTATTGGAACTAAGAATAGGAGTGCTGTTATCTCTTTCAATTTGGAAGGAATACACCATCAGGATCTAGCCATGTTCCTAGACAGTTATGGTATTGCTGTGCGTCCAGGACACCACTGTACACAGATGTTGCACAGACAGATCGGTTGGAGTGGCAGTTGTAGGATCTCTACAGGTGTTTATAACACAATGGAAGAGATAGATTACTTGATATCATGCTTAAAAGAAATACAACAAAAATTCTCCTAATATCACTATTACTGCTTTCTGGTTGTTCTGTGAATGATTGCAGGATCGGATACGATATAACTGTCGAACAGGAAACTAGAACAGAAAGATCTGACAGTAAAGAAGAAGACAAAAAAGAAAAAAGCCTCACAGACAAGGCAAAGGAACTAAGGAAGAACATGGTTCCAGGCGCCCAAATCACTTGTTCTTACTGATGTAGATTTTATAAATAAGGGTGTAGGGTTCAAAACAAATTCTACGAGGGACAAGCCATAATATAAACAAATGGGCCATTGGCAAATTAATTATACCTTGACAAATTAGCACAATAGTAATATTATGTTAATGTTAAGAAAGGCGGGTGTAGCTCAGTGGTAGAGCGTCTCGTTGCCAACGAGAAGGTCATGGGTTCGAACCCCATTACCCGCTCCAACAAAGGACACATAATGGCAGACATACAAAAATCAATTGACAAATTTATGCAGATGGTTTCCAGTGAAGTCTATTCGGAACCAGACACACAGTTACATACCAACCTAATAGACAAACTGATACCAGATCTGTTCAACAGACCAGATGGACCAAAGCCGGGAGAAAAGATTGTAGACATCGGCTGTGGGTCGGGCTACGTATTTGACAAGTTGGTTGAACTTGGGTGCAAGAAAGAAGACATGACCGGTGTGACAATGGGTCAAGATGACATCAAAGCAGTCAAGGACAAAGGTTATGAGTGTTTTGCCTATGATATGTCTTTCACAGATTTCAAGGACAACACGTTTGATTTTGGAATTGTGAGACACTGCCTAGAACACTCTGTGTGGCCTTATCTGACACTGATGGAGTTCAACAGGATAATGAAAGTGGGTGGCAGGATGTACATAGAGATGCCGGCACCCGGGGGAGACAGGAAATTGGAACACTGGCAGAACCATTATTCAGTGATGGGACAGACTATGTGGGGTTCACTGATGATCAGATCTGGATTCTCCTACATGAGCAATGTGCTACCCTTGGAACTTTCTAACACAGATGGAACCAAAATCAAAGAACCATACCACTGGTATGTGATCAAGAAAGTGGTTGATCGTTCTGATTATAAGCCGGCTACCCATGAATACATGAAATGGTTGACGAGCCAGATGCAACCAGAAACTCCTAAAAAATAACACTTGACAAATAACTGTTTTCTGTTATTATTAACACTATGACAATGCATCTAGAACAAGGTCTGACTTTGCTAAACACCAGTCGCAAGAAGCCAAAAAGAAGTATTGGTAAGAACAAGATGGCTGAGTATGAAAAGCGTATGCGTGAGTACAACAAACACATGAGACAGATACAGATGCACGATCACCAGATGACGCTGGAAGAATTTATAGACTACTGTCATGGTTGCTACAAGTCAAAAACAAATGTTGACAACAACACAGACAAAGAATATAAATTTAATGACAACACTGTTTACAGACGGGAATCACCACAAGTGCCAAGTCATAGCGACAGCAAGGTTGTTGCAAATGTGAAAGGCATAGATTGGCAAGAGCAAAAAGAACGTTTAGAAATTTCTAAGCAGTACACGATTGCTCCTGCGTACAACAAAGGTCCGTACATGGTGGTTTCTAGATCAGATGTTAAAACCGCTGGAAGAAAAATATAGGAGCATAAATGAAAAAATTAGTATTGATACTAGTATCAACATTGATCTTAGCAGGATGTAGTTTACCCAAGAACCCTAGTTTGAGTTTTGGTAAAAAATGTTCTGTGTCAGAGAAAGGTCAAGTTTCGTACAGTTATGTATGGATCTATGACAAGACGATTGGCCTGGACGCTGATAAAGAACAATGTGAGTCAATGAAAGATTAGTCATATGTACAAGCCTTTACCAAACGGAGTCACTATTAAAAATAGTGGTATACACGGCCTTGGTTTGTTTGCGACTAAATCTTTTCCATCTGATGTGGTGCTAGGTCTAGCACATATCGAAAACAAGAACTTTCCTCATGGTTACATCAGGACGGGGTTAGGTGCTTTTTACAATCACTCAGAAGACCCTAACTGTGCAACCATGCGAGGGTGGTGGCAACACATACCAGTGGTATACCTAAAAACAATAAAACAAATAAACAGCGGTGATGAACTCACAGCCAAATACTCACTATATGAAGACTTTGAAGAATAAAAAATACAAACTAAAAGACGACTTTGGGATATGGTGGAATATGAAGAAGTACAAGAAACAGGATATTCCAGCCAAGCAATACAGCAACCAGACCATAATCGAAACACACGCTTTAAACACTGACTGGCCAGGACCTGAAACAGACGTTAAGTACTGGGTTGAACTAGATAATAATGTGGCAGTGGGCTTCAGAGAATCCAAACCAGGCAAAGCAGAGTTCCCCTTCTACGAACTTGTGGCTAAAAATATAACTGTGTCATAAATACTTTAGTTAAACATTTAATTATAAGTATAATACAATGAACACAGTAGAAACAGAATTTTACAAATCAATAATGGATGCTGATATCCAGATCACTGCTTTTTTAAAGAACGGCATTAAGTTGATCGGAAAGATAATAAAGCATGACCAAACCTGTTTTCTCTTACAGAGAGATCAGCACACCCAACTGGTTTACAAAGACGCAGTATCAACTATTTTTCCAAAAGCATTAGATTCTAAGCCTAAAGAATAATCTTTAACACTAAATATAATTAAGACATAAGATTCATGAGTAGATTGCGAAACCTGATTGAATATGTCTAGTGGACCCCAGACCTGGTTATTGGTCGTTGCTCCACTGGTATTCAGCAATCTGGGGTTAACTTTTATAATAAAATAACAAAGTAAAGGAGACTTTATGGAACAAACAGCAGTAAAAGAGTTTGAAATGCAATATCAAACTTTCTCAGAAAATATATCAAAGTTTTCTGAAGCAGGCAACAAGGCGGCTGGCACAAGAGCCAGAAAAGCACTGGCCGAGATCGGTAAACTAGCGAAATCTATCAGAAAGCAGATACAAGAAGCAAAGAATAATGAATCCAAAGCATAAAGATGACATTCATTGGTACAAGAAGCATTGTGATATAAAAGAAACAGTGTGGCGTTCTTCTAGGATTAATGACCTAGGTGATGAGTTAGTTGTGGCTTATGGAACACAGGATGACAAACCTGGTTATTTCATGGCTTGGGAAGTACAAGATAATAGAAGCGAGTGTATCAGTTGGAATGGCAAAACCAGTTGGTACCCTCGTATGTTTTGGGAATATATACATCCAGGGGAATCGATACTGATACAGGACAGCAATGAACTGTTGAAAGAGAGAGTTCCAGGAATAAAAAGGTATTGGCATGACAGTAAGACTCTCTTAGAAAAGGACGGAGACTTTTACGTAAAAGTCACACCTTTCAGTCACACTAAGACTGGAAAGATAATCTTCAAACCAGAGATACAGAACGATAATGGAGACGCCCTGACCAGGGCAATTAACTATGTACAATGGTTCAACGAAAACCAGAGACAGCTCAACAAGTTCAATAAACTGCTGAGCAAATCAAAGAAAGCACGTAAAAGAAGGCAACACAGGCTCACACAACGCCTGTTAAAAGAAAGATTAGCCGTTGACAATCAGACATATAATAAGGCATAATGTTAACTAATTAAAGTATTATGTTAATATATTTTAAATAGGTTAAATATTTTTATGAGTTTATTTACACTAACCGATGGTGCAAAAGAACAAATCACGAATCTTTGCAAAGAGCACAACACACACGCAGTAAGGCTTTCAGTCAAAGGTGGAGGCTGTGCAGGGTTTCAATACGAATGGGGGTTCGCAACAGAAGATCAGATTGAAGAATCAGACGAGTTGGTTAACTTGAACGGAGGAAATTTTGTTGTAGATTCTATGAGTGTTATGTATGTGGCAGGAACAGAGATAGATTATGTAAGAGAGGCATTTGGTTCTCAGTTCGTTATCAGAAATCCCAACGCAACATCAAGTTGTGGATGTGGAGAGTCCTTCGCTGTTTAAATTAATGTTATGTCACTAGATCACGATTATTCAAAACACACAGTACAAGAACTATCAAAAAAACTACAAGACTTGACCAAACGCATAGTCTACATTGAGAGAACAAATCTACACGCATCAACTCTACCACAACTGCGACAAGTCAGGCAATTGCTAATGCTTGAATTAAGCACCAGAGTTGAAAAAAGAAAACTTGATATGTACAACACATTCTGGCCAGAAGATTCTAAGATAATAGGAGAGGAGGATCGAGATGAATGATGAGCATGACGTGGGAACACTGGGTGACAGTAAAATTTCCAAGAACACGATAATATCACATGATCAGGTCAAAAGAAGATGTAAGAGATTCTTCACAAAATTGCTGTTGGACAGCAGTCCCAAAGAGTTAGCAGATTATTTCTTTGAGTTGTGTTATTCGATAAATGAAGAAACCAAGGAAAAGAAAAGGTTAGATCTCGTAATTGAAAAATTTGACGAGAATTACAATAACACAGAAAAAGAAAAAGAATAAATCATTGACAATCATAACTTCTATCTAGTATAATCAAGACATGAAGATAGATAATCTAGGAAGATGTGTTCTTGATACGGAAGATGCCATGGAGTATCTTTACCATGGCGGAAAGTTAGAGAACATAAATCTTGATGCAGAAGCGGTGCAAGAGTTCAACAACACTATTAGCAAACTAAAATCACACACAGAGCTCAACACAGTTGATGAAGTGAGTAAAGAGTTGTTTGATCAACATAACCAAAGCAACTGGTATTTTCCAGAAAACTATAAGAACTTGGACATTGAGAAATACATATTCGGTTTTGCTAAAAATGAACAAGAATATTCTAGGGTTGAGCAAGAACTAGAACTTTATAAAAAATTTAATTTATATACAGTGCTCAAATATTTGGTCTATCTGGTTGATACAATGAGAGATAATAACATCGTATGGGGAGTTGGTAGAGGTTCCAGCGTCAGTAGTTATGTGCTGTTCCTCATTGGTGTACACAAGGTAGACAGCATAAAATATGGATTAGATATCCATGAATTTTTACGATAAATAGTATTAAATACTATTTTAAAAAAAAGGAGACAAAAATGGTTCAACGTAGAACAAACAGAGGTCAATCAATTGATATGGATCAGTTGGCACTTCAGAACGAGACAGAGATTGCTCTAGGCAACATGAAAATTAATGCTAGAGGAGATAAGTTAGGTCCTGGTGGCAAAATCATACAAAAAAGAGAAGATGCCACAAGAGAATACTACAAAAATAATCCTAAAGCAGTAGTAAAATCAGTTTCTATTAAAGATGCAGTTGATAACAAACCAGTACAAGATCAATCAAGTGAGTTTGTACAGAAACAATCGACAGCAAAAGCCAAAAGCAAAAAAGTCAAAGAAGTTGAAATGCCAAATGGCGATATTGAGTTACAAGAGATAGACGAGTAATAAAAATGGTAAATGAAGTTTACGGTGATATAAAACCACTAAGAAACAAGGTCATTGTAAGAGACATTGAAAAAGGACAACAAGTCACAAGAGGTGGAATTATTCTACCTGACGATGATGGCAAAGATCGAGGCATCAGGCCTAGATGGGCTAAAGTGTACAAGGTAGGTTCAGAAATAGATTTCGTTAAAGAAGGACAATGGGTCTACATGGAACACGGTCGTTGGGGAAGAGGGGTTACTTTAAAAAAAGGTAATGATGAATTTGACATCAGAGTTGCTGACCCAGATGCCATCTTATTGGTCAGTGATGTTCCACCAGAGGAAATCCATGTCTGATAAATTCAAACACGAAATCATACTGGACATAGAAAAGATCAGCAAGAGAGACAGATACATAGGTGAGTCAACTGGTACCAGTGTTGAAGGAGGAGCCTTGAACGCCAACTATAGGGATGTTGATTCAGTGGCAGTCATCAGCAACAAGTTAGGTGAGTTGGGATACAAGATCAATAAAGACTGGATATGGGAAGACGTAGGTTGTGATGAATTGTGTTTGAAATTCAAAGACAAGAAAATCCAATCTTTATTGAAATTATACGTATAATCTTTCTTGACAAAAGTTAAACATTAAACTATAATGTTTATTATGGAAATAAATTCTAAAGATCCTGGAAAAGGACATTTTTACATCAGCATAGTTAAAAGCATATTTAGATTAGGAGCCTGTTATGGGCTTTGGCTCACCGGTGACGTGATGCTTCAGGCAGTTGGCATTTTATTTGCGTTAGCAGAAGTGCTAGGCATAGTCGAGGAGATAGTTTGATGAAAACGTATTACTTCTGGGTCACGTTAGAAAACAAAGCACCTATGAAAGTTGCCGAAGATGGTAGAACGGCGTCAGAAGCCAAACAGATAGTAGAAAGTAGATTTCCAGGTGCGAGAATAACATTTGCTGAGGGATTTTAAATGAAAGAACTTTGGGTAGAAAAATACAGACCAAAAAGCATAGACGGTTATGTGTTCAGAGATCAAGCACAACAAAATCAAGTCAAGAGTTGGTTAGAGTCAAAGGCCATTCCACACTTGTTGTTTAGTGGTGCTCCCGGCACAGGTAAAACAACTCTAGCAAAATTATTGTTACACGAACTTGAAGTTGATTGGGGAGATGTGTTGCAGATAAACGCATCGAGCGAGAACTCAGTTGATGTCATTAGAGATAAGATCACAAACTTTTCACAGACCATGCCTTTTGGTGATTTCAAGTACATCATATTAGATGAGGCCGATTACATATCTCCAAACGGACAGGCGGCGTTGCGTGGTGTGATGGAAGCATATGCTTCCACTTGTAGGTTCTTGTTGACTTGTAACTATGAGCGTAGGATAATTCCTGCCATACACTCAAGATGTCAAGGTTTCAAGATCTTAAAACTAGATGAAAAGATGTTCGCTGAACGTGTGATCACGATACTTGAGAAAGAAAAAATAGATTTTAATGCTGAAACACTAGTGACATATGTGAAAGCCACTTATCCAGATTTAAGGAAGTGTATCAACACCTGCCAGATGAATTCACAGACAGGATCATTGACATCACCAGGAGACGGAGATACAGGTGACGCTGATGTTGAAGTGACGTATGTTGCTATGTTCCAAAATGGAGACATCAAAGGTGCTAGAGAACATATTATCAATCATGCTGATTCAGAGCAGTATGAAAAGGTTTATAGAAAGATGTATGAGAACCTACATTGGTTCGGAGAAGATGAATCCAAACAAGGTAGAGCGTTGCTGGCGATACGTAATGGATTGGTAAATCATGCGTTAGTGGTTGACCCGGAAATCAATCTGGCGGCGACTATGATCGAACTTGAAAACATAAGATCGAAGAAATGAAAATTCTAATTTGTGGATTGCCAGGATCTGGTAAAACAACATTGGCAAACCTTCTAGTACCGATGTTCAATGCTGTTTGGCTTAATGCTGATGAAGTGAGGAAGCAAGCCAATGACTGGGATTTCACGGACGAAGGCAGATTGAGGCAAGCCAACAGAATGAAAGATATGGCCAATGAGGCTGTTGGTAAAAACAGAATAGTGATAGCAGATTTTGTCTGCCCCACGGAGCAGACCAGAAAAGATTTTAATGCAGATTACATTATATGGATGGACACCATCAAACAAGGCAGATTCGAAGATACTAACAAAATTTTCCAGACTCCAAAGTCGGTAGATTTTACAGTGACTCACTTTGAAGCAGATATGTGGTCATTCTTGATCAAGCAAGACATTCTAGAGAAGTTTGGAAATTTAACTCCACATGACAGCAAGGAAAAATATCAATGAACTTTGATCCAAAAAAACCAACAACACAGATGCTAGGACGTTGGCAACCGTGGCATAAAGGACACACAGAACTTTTTAAAAAAGCACTGGCAGAAACAGGTCAGGTATGCATTATGATTCGTGACGTAGGTGGAATTGTTGGTACAGATGCCGGAGCAGGTAGAACTGTCAAGCAGGATGACAACCCTTTTGATATTCATAAGGTGAAAAAGAACATAAGGGTAGGATTGCTAGAAGAAGGTTTTGAATATGGTGACAAATATATCATCATGGAAGTTCCTAATATTGTTGACATCAGTTATGGTCGCGGTGTAGGTTATACATTCACACAGCATGATTTGGGAGAGCAGATACACAGCATCAGTGCCACTAATATCAGGAAGGAAATGAGAGAGAATGGTGATCTCTAAGAAAGAAATATTTTTACGTAAACTAAAAGGTACTTATAATAGGCCGATCGGTATAAAAGACGTAGAAAGGTTAATAGCGGGAATACAACAAGAAATAATACCAGACCAGCGAGATATGGAAACCTTGGATGCAATTGAAAAAGGAATCATTGACTGGTCAGGGGAAAGGAAAGTATAATAAATTATGGGCGTTAAAAAAGGAAGATTTATAATTGGTTTTCATTCTGAAGTGCCGATGCCTGGTGCGAGAACCGAGCAGAAAGGCTGGCAGAGACAGTTGAGAGAAGAAGTTGAGTATTCTGAGCGTCTGCGAAAAGCACACATGGACACAGCAACTTATATTCTAAATATAGATGAAATGCAATTTGAAAAAAATAGGGTGGACAACTTCACAGTTGAAGTTTGCCTACAACATCTACAGAAACATTTTCCAAATGAATACCCGATCTGGTTCAATAAGGTTGAATCCAGACCACAGGACAATGACAAGGAAAATGGGTAAAGGTGTTTATTACAAAGTAACGGTGACAAAAAATAAGTTGTCAGCGATCGAGTACTGGTATTATGTCAGTTACAAAGTCATGATGGATGATGTTGAAAGGCTCTATAGTTCAGGTGTAGATGCCATAGAGCTCGAAGAAATAACAAGAAAAGAATATGAAAAAAACAACAATTAAAGGAGAACAGCATTGAGCATAAATCTAACTGAGACAAACAAAGACTATGCTGTGTTCCTACCGGCGATAAGTTTTATCTACGCTGACTTGTTGAGCAAGAACGCAGAAGAAAAATGGGGAGACAGAATCCCCAAAGGACTACCAAAAGGTCTGGACAGTTTGAAATATCTATATGATGACAAGGGAATGTTCAACTATAAATGGAGCCTGTATTCGGCAGGCCATGCCAAACTAGACATTGAGAAATCCAAAGTGCAAGAAGCATTTGTGCAAGACAGGCCCAGAGACAAGACAGTGATACTGGGAGATTCGGGTGGATTCCAAGTGGCAAAAGGTATTCTTAAGTTCGATTGGGACAACTTTTTCACGCCAGGACACAAGAATGATGAAATAAGAATGCAAATCCTTAGATGGTTAGAACACACTGCTGATTGGAGTATGTGTTTGGATATACCAAGTTTTTCAGTTAACTTGGGCATAGGTGTCAACACTGTGAAAGATTGTATGGCATATACGGCCTACAACAATGAATGGTTTGTGAAGAACAGGGTACCGGGTGCAACCAAGTTTTTGAATGTGATTCAAGGCAATGACATAGCAAGTGCAGACGAATGGTTCGATACAATGGCACCATTCAGTGACCCAAAAGTTTATGGTGACAGGGCATTTGAAGGTTGGGCCATGGGCGGTGAACACATGAGATGGTGGAAACTGATCTTGTACAGAATGATCAAAATGAGAGATGGAGGTCACTTTGATGGCAAGGACTGGATACACTTCCTAGGAACATCGGCATTAGAACCAGCAGTCATGTTGACTGCTATCAAGAGAGAATTAGTAAAGATAAACCCAAACATAGAAGTCAGTTTTGATTCTGCTTCTGCTTTTGTGTCAGTGGCAAGAGGACTTGTTTACACTGTGAATGAGTTTGATATGATGCGTAAAAACAAAAGATTTGGATTCACTATGGACAAAGCCAAAGACAACAAGAAGTATGCAGGTAACTTCAACAGGAAGTATGCTGACATAGTTCCGGGTGAGTATGAAACTTATGTGACAAATTCTCCAGTGATGGATTGTTACATGGAAGGTGACATCTGTTGTAGGGGTGAAGACTTTGAGAGCAAGACAAGTTGGGACAGTTTGAGTTATGTGTTATTGATGGCTCACAACGTGTACCAACAGATCGAAGCAGTGCAAGAAGCAAATAGAAGAACAGATGCCAAGGATGTCAAGAGCATACCAGAGAATGTTTTAGAGTTTGTGGATCTTACCAAAGAAGTTTTCCGATCAGAAAAACCCATAGAGATGATCGAAAAGAACAGTTCACTTTTAAATTCGCTCTCGAAAGCCAAATTTTCCGGTGCACCGCGAACTACCACGTTTGATAGTCTAGTTGAGTCAGTTCCTGAATTGGTACAAAAAGAAAAGAAAGTGGTCAAGGAAACTGTGTCTAATTTTGACACTCTTTTCGAGTAATCCTTTATTATAATCTGTTATAAATAGTAGTATGAGAATATACGAATTACTACAATTGGCTGAAAACTCTCCGTCTGAATTTAAATCATGGTTAACAAAGCAGTTAACAGCATCAGGAGTTGCAACAACCTCGTCCAGCAGGGGCGGAATACACATAAGATTCCCATTACAAGGCGAGATGCCTGATTTCAAGAACTTTTTTAGCAAATTGGGTATAGAAGTTGCCGATACTAGCACTAGAATCAGTGGCACGTTTGACACTTATCAACTCACTATGAAGCAAGGCAACGAGATAATCCCTGCGGGGACTTCCTTGTTCTGGGTCAACAACTACACTGGAAAAGATTCCAAGCAACAGAAAACTTTCGGGGACAAGGAGTTGACTCCGGAGACCATGAACCTGGCCAGCAAGGAAACAGATCAGAAAGAGATATTGTCGATATTGGACAACACACTCAAGGAATCCTATCCTGATTATTACAAATCCTTGATGGAAATGGCCAAGAGGGCCACAGGATCAGGCAACAGCATCTCATTGAGTGGAATAGATTTAAATGCGTTTTCGCAGTCTGACTTGACCACAATATCAAAAAATTATGGGGAAGTGCTGTCGGCCATATGGTCAATGAGCAACCTAGATTTTGAGAAAGTGATATTTCCAAGATTATCTAATGCCAAGATGATAGATTTTTACGGTGAACAGGAGGATGTGGAATATCCGGTCAGCGTGAAATCAGGTGAAGGTGGCAAGGTCACAATAACCAACATCATGGATGCCCTTCAGGACAAAGTGATACAAGGTAAGGTCAACCCAGCGGAACAGAAATCTTACATGGTGTTCAAGATAGTGAAAGAAAATGGCTCCAAGGAAGGCATAGTGAAACTGCATACATATTTCAAAACAGCACCAATCAAGAAACTGGCGCAGATAATGAAGATGTCCGTGGAGGACATCAACATGGAATCCATTAGTGAATGGCTAGAAAAATTCCCCAACAATACTGCTATCAGAAAAGTGTTGACCCCTTTCTTAAAAAGCATGAACACAACAATAACAGACGACATATGGCAACGTGATGATAGATTGCGTTTCGTCGTGAGTCCATTGGGCGAGTCAATATGGAAATGGTTGAACAGCAATGAAGAAATACGTGGATCCATGACACAGTTAGCCAGACAACTGTCCATAATACAGGTCAACATCGACGTCAAAAAAGCACTGATGTACTTCCAGCATAACAGGTTCGAGAACGCAGAGTTCATATTTGGCTGGGCCGGATACGCCGCTGGCAACAGGCTCGGATTCAAAATGAAGTTGTAACAACCAATTTAAAATTTGACAAAACACAACAAAAAAACTATAATACGAAAAAATGAACAAAAAAATAAAAAAAATATTGACAGCACTAGCAATTCTTTCTCTATACGGATGTGTTAAAGACAAACCCGTTGCAACTGAAACAAACAGCAACATAAACATCTTGAATGGGTCAGTCAGTGAAGTAATTGGTTGTATGTTTGCTCCAGATAAATGCGAGAAATCCTCACAAAAAGACACAAAAGCGAACAGACCAGATCTAGAACAGGTGACCGAGACAGAGAGTGAGATGCAAGAGCAAATAACAAAAGATTTTGAAACAATAGAACAATCGAAGTAATTTGTGGAATTTACAGGGTACATCAAGATATATCTAGTACAAGGTGATGAAGTCAGTTGGAGATACCATGGCAAGATCACCAAAAAACGATCCTGGGACCTGTTCAAAGATCTAAAAGATGATTATGATTGTATAGTTTTCTATGACATATCCAGGGAAGAATTCTTACAACACACAAGAGAATAAGTGGTTGACAAATACTTAAACTATGCTACTATTAGATTATGAAGGTAGCAGATATTAATTTTTCCAATTATCAAGATGGTGTGGCCGCAAGGGTCAACTTCGGGCATATCAATTTGAGCATCGTGAGACATTCGGGATCGTATGGTGGAAAAGATGGATTATATGAAATTGGTGTTTTTGATGAATCCAACGAGAAAATGATCGAATTGTCTGGAATCACTGCCCCAGGGGATACAGTAAAAGGATTTTTGACAGAAAATGATGTCAATGACGTGTTAGATCAGATCACGACCAGAACCGGTACGAACCCTATAGACATAACTGATATTTCAGTAAAATCACAACAAAATTAAACTTGACATATTTGTAAAATATGTTATAGTAATACTATGACCAATCCGGTATTGTACCGGTACAGAAGGAGAAAAAGATGCAACAGCAAAGACTTGCAAAAAGACTTATCGATATCTTACCAGAGATCAAGAGCAACCTACAACAAGAATTCAGCATAACACAACAGCACCTAGATCAGTTCAAAGAAAAGATTGACAGATCCGGTTTAGGATTTCCAAAGAATGTGGAATGGGAACCCGTCGAGACCATATGGATCGACTATGAGGTGCAACGTGATGTGATATTAAAGCACGTGGTCAACATCATGCGAAAGTTTGACCCAAGAGTATGTATGCCGGCCGCCGGTGTGAAGATCATCAAAGATGGTGAATGGGACGGAAGGCTTTTCACATATGATGGACAACACAGAATTGTCACATTGGCTTTGTTGGGTTACGATAGTGTGCCATGTTGTCCTGTAGAAACAGAAGATCCTGCTTTTGCCTCTTATGCCTTTGAACTGTTGAATGACACAGGAGTCAAAAGGCTTACTCCTGCAGACCTGCACAGAAACAGTTTGACAAGATACAAACTGGGTTCGAGAGAAATTAAATCAGTACAAGCTCGTACCCTGCAAGATCAGTTTGACACGCTCAACATTGACCTTGAAGACAAAAAAACAAGATCGAACCCAAACACACGTGGTACAGGCAAACATTTTTTCAGTCATTTCAAGTATGCCTACAAAGGTATTGAACTTGACAAGACAGGAAAAGCATTACATACTATTCTAGAAGCGATTGTTGACACGTTTGATGGACAGGAAGAAGTCGACCAGGGTATCTATATCGGTCTATATGAACTATCTCGTCTGAGTCGTGAACTCAATATGCAATTGCCAGATGAATGGTGCAAAACCATATTACAATTAGTCAAACAAGAATTTGGGTCAAGCCATACTGCACACACCAAGGCCAAGAGACAGTGGGAGTACGTGAGACCAGGAGCAAGTTGGTCAGCACCAGAGGCCATGTGTAACTTCCTGAGAGAAGTTTATCTTGTGAAAACCAAAGATGACATCAAACTTGATCTGCCCACGCACGGCAGAGGATCAAGCATGGAGATCGAAACAAACAATGTGTGTGAAGGTTTCTGGTCACCACTTGAAATGGTAGCGGTAGCATAATATGGATAACAAACAAAAAGTATTTGACAAGCTCAAAAAAGGTTATACCACAGATGAAGTATTCGTGAGGATAACACCCTTGCACAAGAAAAGTATCACACAGATGATACAGTTGTACAATGTGCCAGTTGGCCAACCCGGACATAGATTTGTGGAAGTGAATGAGACCTATCGTTGGGGATATGGTTACAAGGAAGGTGACGATCTAAATTATCCTTCATCTCTGTTGCCACAAGACAATCAAATTTATTGTGATCCTAGCATAGGACATGGTGCTGAACTGGATGACCTATGTGCCATAGACTTTAACTTTGATGGTAATTGGACTGATGAAGAAATGAAAGATTTTAATGACAAGTGGTACAACGGTGACCCAGATGATGATGATGGGCGTTCAGGCCTGAGTTGGGTCTATGATTACCAGGACACATGGAAGATCGAAGATGAAGAACTGATAATCAATGGTCCGGTGAGATATGACATAGTGGATATTAATGTTTATGATAAAATTTATGAGAGTGATTACAGACCAAAGGTCGAAGAAAAAGATGAAGTTGAATAATCTAATAATGATGTTCAAGAAAAATAACATCAAGAGACCTGCCATACCAAACAAGGTTGTTTGGGATTTAAGTAATGAAGGATGATGAGGGAAAACAAGTGATCGCAGAACAAATTGAAAAGTTAGAATCTTGGACACCGCCCACTAGATCAAGACTGGGAAGGAACACGGACAACACCAAAGACTTCTATCAATGGTATCAACCCAAGTGTGACTCCATGAAGCAAGAAGTGTTGAGCGGGAAACTGACAGCACAACAGACACAGGAGGCACGTAGGCAGATCAACTTATTCCTGCGTAGATGTCAGAAGTATCTCGTGCTGGAACAGAATGGTTGCCATTACATCGAACAAGTGGAAGATGAAAAAGGATACACAGAAGAACACCTTATTCCACAAAACCTTTTGATTGACGCTTACATCGATGGCCTGTTATCTTTCAATGACGTATTATGTATGCCAATGGTAAAACTCTCCAATAGGTCCGACAAACTCTTACAAGAGGAGGGATTAGGAACGAAAACCCCTAGTTGGAAAAATCCTTTTGAAAGATACATCCAGGCTGGAATTGAAAGTGAGTTTGTGACACAACACAACTACCGAGTTAACATTCATGCATGGTCGTTGGAAAAACATTTTGAAATGGTAGAACAGACCAAAAAAAACTTTGACAAACTGTTAGAAAGGTAATATTATTAGACTATGCGAAAATTATTCTATATGGGTTTAGAACCATACGAAGGCAGATACACTCTCCAACTACAAGAATGGTCAGAACGAGTTTACAAACAACGTGGAATAGATTATACAGTTGTGCCAGGACAGACCATTGACAACACTAAATCCATCAGCGTGGGGCAAGTGCTAGACGCACACGGAAGAAGTTACTTTGGTATGAGCCAACTCATGAATCTAGTACAGATGATGCGTAATGGTGAAGTCACCTCTGAGGATGCAGTTTTCTTTGAAGATATGTTCCAGCCGGGCATAGAAAGTTTACCTTATATTTTACACCAAGTAGATGAAAAACACAGACCCAAGATATACTTGAGATGTCTCGCACAGGCCATAGATCCAGATGATTTCGTACACGTTTGGGGCATGAGCCGATGGATGAGCCTTTATGAGCAGATGTGCAATGAAATTCCAAATGTGAACATACTTGCAACAAATGAAGAAATGGTTGCACACATGAGGATAGCCAATTGGAAGGCACCCATATACAACATATCAGGTTTGAGTTTCGGCAAGCAAGAAGTTTTAGAAAGGGTAGATAACAAATTAAAACCGTGGAGCGAAAGACAAGACAGGATTATATTTGCGGCTAGGTGGGATCAAGAGAAACAGCCAGGCTTCTTCATGGACATAATCGAAGAAGTAAAATCAACTGATTGGGGCAAAGACTATGAGTTTGCTCTTTGCATAGGTGGTCCTCTGAGATCTAATGCACAGAAGTATGTTGATAGGGCGTTAGAACTAGAGCAGAAAGGTCTGTTTAAGATTTACAAAGACTTGAAGAAGAATGAATATTATGATCTGTTGAACAGTTCTAAACTTCTGTTTAACTGTGCCCTGCAGGATTGGGTGTCTAACACAGTGAGCGAAGGAGACACACTAGGTTGTAATGTTCTATATCCAGCATACAGGAGTTTTCCAGAAACATTTTCTAATTGTTCTGACAGACTCTATGTGCCTTGGAGTAAGAAAGATGCAGTTAGCAAAATGAAAAAACTAATAGATCAACCACACGCAGATCAAGGTAAGATATCTGATTGGACTGATGGCACTATTGACAGAATGATTGATATCATGAATGGTGACGGAGAACAGTGGTTAAGATCAGGAAGGGACTATAGAGATTATGCCTCAAGCTCAAAATACTAAAGTATTAGTGACAGGTGCAACTGGTTATGTTGGATCACACGTTACAAAATATTTGAATCAGAAAGGATATCAAACTGTTGGCATTGACCGCAATGTGTCAACAAGGAAGTATATCACAGATCAATTGACACAAACAAAATTTTATGAAGTGGAACACAGTGGATCAGAAGAGTTAGATGAAATATTTGCTAACGAGAAACCTGATGTGGTCATGCACTTGTCAGCAAGTAGTTTAGTAGGTCCGAGTGTGACAGATCCACATAGATATTATGAGAACAACGTTTCAGGAACGATAAGTCTTTTAGGTTTGTGTGTTAAACACAACGTCAACAAGTTTGTGTTCACATCAACTAGTTCTGTTTATGGTAATGGTCATCAACCACCTATAAGCGAAGATGTGGAAAAACAACCACTGACAAGTTATGGTGGTAGCAAACTAATGATAGAATTTATATTGACTGATTATTATAAAGCATATGGTTTGAATAGTGTTACACTAAGATTGTTCAATGTATGCGGTGCAGATCCAGAACATAAGTTAGGAGAAGTCAAGAACGCACCAACACATCTAATTCCAAGTGTGATGGACACAGCATTAGGAAGAAGAGACGTGTTCAAGATATTTGGAACAAACTATGACACAAGAGATGGAACAGCGATCAGAGATTACACTCACGTGTGGGATGTTGCCAAAGCATTCGAAATGAGTATTGGTTTCATGGAAAACAGTCTTAATGCAGGTGATCACGTTTTCAATATCGGTGCATCAGGTGGACACAGCGTCCAGGAAGTGGTAGACGCAATGGAAAGAACATTGGGTAAAAAGGTTCCAGTGGAAAAACATGATCCCAGACCTGGTGATCCAGAATGTGTGATAGCAGATGTCAGTAGGGCTAAAACAAAATTAGGTTGGGAACCTGAAAAAAGTGATATTGACACAATATGTCAAGATACTGTACAATGGTTTAATACAGAAATTTATAAAAACATTGATATCAAAAAGGTAGTACAATAATATGATTAGTGATGAGATAAGAAAAAGATTGCTAGAAGCAGGTAAGCGTTTTCATTGTAATGACAATATCAGCGAGTACATCAAAGAAGGTGAGTTAGATCTTCTTCAGCAAGAAGTAGAAAAAAAGTTTTATGACGTGTTACAGACTCTGGTGATTGATACTGAAAATGATCACAACACACAAGACACAGCAAGACGTGTGGCAAAAATGTGGGTCAAAGAAGTGTTCGGCGGAAGATATAGACCGATGCCGAAGGTAACGAGTTTTCCAAATTTGGGTTACAAGAGTATGTATACCAGCGGTCCTATCAGTATCAAGTCGACGTGTGCTCATCACTTTCAGAATATTGTGGGCAACGCATGGGTGGGTATCATTCCAAATGGTGAAGTGATCGGCTTGAGCAAGTTCAACAGGATCATACATCACATTGCTGAAAGACCACAGATACAAGAAGAATTAACAACACAAATTGCCGAAGCACTACAGGAATATGCACATACTAAGAATATTGCAGTGGTAGTAAAGGCAGAACATCACTGTATGACACACAGAGGT
>Ga0075480_10000524_pt1 | contig 23095 bp, 19 predicted proteins | sample DEB08_DNA_7_FD_81590 | JGI IMG/M metagenome (GOLD analysis project Ga0075480, IMG submission 81590) | Aqueous microbial communities from the Delaware River and Bay under freshwater to marine salinity gradient to study organic matter... | ecosystem: Environmental > Aquatic > Marine > Coastal ... | reverse complement strand
CACTTCTGCCACTTCATTGGGGTTCGGTTCGAGGCTGAGGTCGGTCACACGGCCGATGAGCAGGTGATCGACCTCACGCTCAATCCACGTCTCGTCCTGGCGGGCTTGGTACCGGAATCGACCGACATGGGTCAGGTCGTCCATGGTCATCCCTTCGATGCCAAGTTCCTGCTTGAGTTTCCGAACCGCTGCCCGTCGGACGCCTCTTCCGTCCACTTCCTCCCGTTCTTCAGGGACGTCGAGGGGGTGGGAACAACAGGTGTTGGCCCAAATCCCCGGGAAGGTGATCTTGTCGTCGGCCCTGCGCTGCAGAAGCAGTCGGTTCTCCTCATCGAAGAGCATCACCGAGAAGGCCCGGTGATAGGCGCCCGCATGACGGTGCGCGTTCACCTTGGAGGTCCTTCCAAGCGGGTTGTCGTGTTCGTCGACCAAAATGACGGCCTCGGCCATCATGTCCACTTGTTCGGCGTCCAACCCATCGAGAACTTCCGCGTCCTCAGCAGCGACGTCGGTTCTCATGGCGGAAGCCATGGACGTCCGGTGTGGCCTTCGACACTTCATCCCTTCTGCTCGGATGGGAAGCGGGTTCCACGGACGGGCTGTCCCGTCAGGGCCGCTTCAAGACGACCGGGAACCTCGCCGTTGACAAACAGCGTTTCGATGCCATGCGAGGCAATGCTACGTGCACGTTCGACCTTGAGTCCAATGCCTCCGGTCACGTCCATCTCGGTCGCGTGATGGCCTTCAAAGGACGCGTCGTCGTTCCATTCGGTGATCAGGTCTGCCTCTGTGGCGACGTCTGGTGGTCGACGAAGGACCCCATCCGCGCCGCCCATGGCGAACACCACACGTGTGACGTCAGGCAGTTCAACCGCACATCGGTGGACGAGGTCATCTCCGGAGAGGATGCCAAACGCGGCCTCTCCATGAACGGGAACCACATCGCCCCACGTCACCGGGACGTTCGAGGAGGGACGGAGCGGCAGAACGTCGCCTTCGAACGACGTGCCGACACCCGTCGCCCAACGATGGGGTGGATGAGCGCTGGTGGTCAGTCCGGCCCGCTGCAAGGCACCGCAGACGTGCTCAGACAGCGCGATCATGTCCTGGCGGACCAAGTTGACCGCCTCCTCTTGGCTCGCGCATCCGTCGTCACCTTGGACGTCGGACTTGCCGCTGGCAAGGGACCATGCTTTGGCCCGAAGATGCCCAAAAGAACCCGCGCCGTGGACCACGAGCACGTCCACGCCGGCGGCGACCGCGGAGGCGATCTCCTGGGCCAAGCGTGCCAGCAGGTCGGGTCGGAGGGTGGTCAGGCGTGCTTTGTCGGTGATGAGGCCTCCGCCGAGTTTGACGACCACGGCGCGCCTCATGGTGGGTCCACGGAGCGTCGCTTCATGAGGGTGCCTCGCGAGGATTGAAGACGGACCGCTGTCCAAGTCCTTTCATGGGCGACGAAGCAACGGTCAACGTGTTGATGCGCCACCTTCAGGCGGAACTCGAAGCCACGGACACCATTGCGGATGCCGTTGAGCGCGAGCAGCGTCGCCGTCAGCTGCAGGCGGCCCTGCAGGAAGCCATGCGATTTGTCGCCGTTCATGACGAACGGATTCGCTTGGGCTTGGACCCGACGGTCTCGGTCCGCCCCCAACAACGCACCGTTGAATCGGAAGTCAGGGAAACGATGTCCACGCTGGCTGCAGGCGTCTGTGAGTCGTGCGGAGCCCTGTTGGACCCTGAGCTGGACTTCTGTCCAGCCTGCGGTGCGCGCTGATCACTCTTCTTCGTCCCACCGGGCGAAGGTTTCCTGGACGATTGGATCGTCCTCTCCAACCGGGAACAAGGCCGAGGGAGGCACTTCTTCGGTCAGGAAGACGGTGGTGCCTGCACGGTAAATCGTGTGTCCGTCGGCGATGGCACGGATGGTGTCCACTTCGATGACGGAGGGTCGGTTGATGCGAACGTGGCCGGCCTCGAGCGCGTTGCCGATCGTGCGGGACAAGTGGATGTGCTTGCGGTCACCGGAGAGGATACCAAACTTGAGCAAGGATTCGACTTCGGTGGCTTCACACGGCCAGTACAACGCATCGGGGATGTCGTCGGTGGGGAGGTCGAGTTCAATTTCGATGGAATGGCCGTAAGTGGCTCGGATCATCTCGTTCTCAACTTGCCAACGGCCCTTTTCGTCGGCGTTTGCGATGGCTTCGAAGTGCCATGCTCGGACCCAGTGGAGGTGGCGACGGCTGTCCGCAATGGACTTGGACAACTCGCGGGTTTCGACCCAGCCGTTGATGTCCATGTCCACGTTGAACTTCTCAGGAGCGTGACGCAACACGAGCGCGAGGATGCGGCCAACGGCATTGGCTTCGCGGTCGGACATGATGAATTTCCCTTCTTCGTTGCAAACGGGGCAGTTGGTCCCGCTGAAATGACCGTGCTCTCGACACTGACGCAGCATGATTTCCCGCCCCCGCGCATGGTTCATAGCATCATCGGCCCGCGCTACCGTGATGGTCAAGTGCTGGGGGTGGATGGACACGCATGGTCGATGTCGCCATGGTCGGTGCGGGTCAAACGCCCTACGGCAACCACCCGGGTGCCCTGAAGGACATGTGGGCCGAAGCCGTGAGGTCCTGTTTTTCCTCGATCGACGGTGACCTTGCCCCCTCCTCTGTGGACGAGGTTTTCCTTGGCTCGACGGCCTTTGGCGGTGGGCAACTTGGCAACACCGCTGCCTATTTGGCAGAGCACGCCGGCATGGCAGGGGTGCCCGCACGCCGCATCGAAAACGCGTGCGCGTCCTCCGGATTTGCCCTGCGTGACGGATGGGCGGCCATCGCGAGCGGCCGTGCTGACGTGGTCGTGGTTGGAGGGGTTGAGAAGATGAACGATCTGACGCCTGAACGGAAGCGTTTCTGGCTTGGCGTTTCGGGCGACACCGAATGGGAGCGCTTGGCCGGCTTGACCTTCCCTGGAACCTACGCCCTCATGGCGCGACGTCACATGCACGAACACGGTTCCACGCACGATGACCTGGTGCACATCAGCGTCAAGAACCACGCACATGCGCTTGAGAATCCTCACGCGCACCTCAGGAAGGACGTGTCCTTCGAGAAAGCGGCAGGAGGCACGGTGATCGCCGACCCATTAACCCTCTACGATTGCTGCCCGACCTCCGACGGTGCGGCGTGCGTCGTGCTTGCATCTGCAGACGTTGCACGGCGCCTGACGGACACTCCGGTGTGGATGCGAGGAAGCGGTGCGGCTGCCGACCATCTTGCGCTCCACGATCGTCCGAGCTTGACCACGCTGGCCGCCACACGTTCCGCGGCATCCCAGGCCTACACCCAATCCGGTTTGTCCGCCACCGACCTCGATTTGGCAGAGGTTCACGACTGTTTCACCGTCGCTGAACTGTTGGCCACAGAAGACCTTGGTCTCACCCCAACGGGGCACGGCGGCCGCTTTGCTCGGGACGGTGAGGGCCGTCGAAACGAAGGGCGAACCACGGTCAACGGCTCTGGTGGTCTGAAGGCCAAGGGGCATCCGTTGGGCGCCACCGGGGCGGGTCAGGCGGTCGAGGTGTTCAAGCAACTCCGAGGTGAAGCCGGCCCACGTCAAGTTCGGGATGCCGAAGTTGGCTTGACGCACAACGTCGGTGGTTCGGGTGCCACGTGTGCCGTCCATGTCTTCGGGAGGTCGTTGGAATGATCCTTGCCGCCGGCGAATTTGGCGTTGCTGTGCATCATTTGGACGACGGGGTCGTGGTGGCGTCCCGTTTCCACGTCGACGAACGTCGCGTGTTTGGCCCCGATGAAGACGTCGTGACGATGATCATCGACGCCCTTGAGGCATGGCATCGAAAGGGGCACGGCACGTCTGTGGCGGTTCCGTTGAACGACCACGAACTCCCTGTGGTCCAGGCAAGCCTTCCATGGCTCCAAATCGGCGACGATGCAGATGCTGTCCTTCACCGCATGAAACACGGCGCTGCCGTCCTTCCACGAAACCATGATTTCGACGCTCATGCGGTTTCGGTGGACCCGAATCTGCGCATCGTCATGGACCTTGACGACCACACGGCCATTCACGCCGCGTGGGACCGTGAACTGAAGGAAACCAACGTCTCTCAAGGCGCCTACGTTTCTGGTCAAGTCCATGACCTTGGCATGGAAGCCCGTTTGGGCATGCGAGCACAGGCCGGTCCCATGTGGCCACCCCGGGGGGCGACGTCGGACGGGTCTGCCCCGACCCAAGGTCCGTTGCTGACCACAACGGCCCGAGTCGTGTCATGGACGAAACTGATCGCGGCGGGTTGCCCGTCGGAATTCGCGATTCGAGCGCCCTTTCTCGGTGGGTTGACGTCCATGATTCTCGCCTTTGACCAAGGCCCTTCGGGTGTCTTCCTTCATGTCGATGGATTCCCAAGTCAGGTCACCATCGATGACACGATGGCTTTGGTCGTGCGACGTGTCTACGCCCAAGACGGCGTCCTTCGGTATGGGAGAAAGGCCGTTTCGCCTTCGGCATGAACACCTTGAAGTCCGGGCTCGGTCCCTCGGGGGGTATGGCTGGATTCAATCCCCGCCGAGGACGTCGCGAAGCCGCAGACAACTTGGCCGTGAACGAGGAGGGCGATTGCCCACGCTGTGGTGGAGACGCACAACCGTCGACCTTGACCGGATACTTGGCGTGTTCGAAGTGCGGATACGAGTGGGCAGATCCCAACCACGTTGACTCAAAATCAGGTCCCGTACGTGACGATCACCACTACAACACTGAGTTGATCGACCAGTTCAAGCAAGACCTCCAATCGGGTGAACTCCGCGGCATGCTCGGGATTGAGAAAGGGCTCTCTGGGGAACAGGAAGCGAGCCTGAAGCGCCTTGAAGACAAATGGATGAGCGGCATGCAAGGGCAGTTCAACGCAGCAGCCGAGGAACGCAAACCGCTGATGATCAGCTTCGACGACGACGACAATTTGCTCTCGACAAGGATCGCAGCCTTCCACATTCTGACCAACGATTTTGACGGCGGTGAGGAATTGCGCTTGGAATATCCGGGATACGGAACCGAGTTCTACGCCTACAACGAATCCAGCCCGACTGGATGGCGTCGAGGGCGAACAAAGGAGGACACGGCTCGGTCGATTACGAACACGATCAACCGTCATTCGCGTTTGGTTTACGCCAACCTTGAGGGGAGCAGCATTCACCTGGAACTCCGCGATGACTCCTTCAAGCCCAATTCCTTGGTGGTGTTCGCAGACGACCCTGGCGGTCAAGACATCGTGGCTGAGAAGGGCGGCGTTCGACTTGACCATCGCGAGATTCAGGTGGTCGACGATTACCGGAGCGTCGTCGAACTGGTGCTTGAGGACGGCATCATCTCACCGTCGGAGGATCAACTGCTGTGGGCCATGCGGCAACAACTCGGCATCGACGACCATCACCACGTGTCCATCGTGATGCAAATTTTCGGTGACCAAGCTCAGAAAGAATGCACCACTTGCTCAGGCATGGCTGAACTTTACCCCGAGCATGCAGCATGGTACTGCCACACCTGTGAGGCGTGGTGCTGACCCCAACTTGTCCAAGGGATGGTTCATAAGCGAAACCACGCTCGTGGGCCCATGGCCAAAGAGACGCTTTACATTGGAATCGACCTCGGAACCTTTCGTTCCGTCATGGTGTCCTCTGCATCCCACGAAGTGGAAGAATTGACCGTCATTGGAACGCCGAAAGACCCCGTTGCCCGCAATTTCCTGAAGCGTGACGTGCTGTTTGGCGAAGAGGCCCTGAAGAACCGACTCGCCCTCAACCTGTACCGTCCCCTCGAACTTGGTGTCATCAAGGACACGCCCGAAGACCGGCAATACATCGCTCACTTCATCACCCACCTCATCGGACTTTCCGACCCCGAGACCTACGACCGTGTCGTCGCCGTGATCGGTGCACCGGCCGAAGCAAGCCACGTGGACAAGACCGCCATCTTCGACGCAGCCGCCGGCTCCGTCAACGCGGCCATGATCATCTCCGAGCCCTTCGCAGTGGCCTACGCCCTCGACATGCTCGAGCACACCCTCGTCATTGACATCGGGGCGGGAACCACCGACCTGTGCCGCGTCTATGGGACCATCCCAGGTCCCGGCGACCAGATGCACACCGGATACGCCGGCGACTACGTTGACGGTCAAATCATCAAGGAAGTCCAAGGCAAGTACAACGGCGCTCAGGTCACCAAGGACATGGCCCGCCGCTGGAAGGAACAGCATTCCTTTGTCTCCACCTCCCCTCCCGAGGACCCCATCATGGTGGATTTCTCGATTGAAGGCAAAGCCATGACCCTCGACATCACCGATTGTGTGCAGCGCGCATGCGAATCCATCGTTGACCCCATCGTCGAGAACGTCAAGAAGCTCATCGCGGGCTCGAACCCAGAATTCCACGACCAATTCCGCCGCAACATGGTCCTGGCCGGTGGCGGCTCTGGCATTCGTGGCCTCGGTGCGATGATCGAACGCCGGCTCTCCGACATGGGTGACGTCAACGTTCACGTCGTCGATGACCCCGTCCGCTTGGGCGCCATGGGTGGCCTGCGTTTGTCCATGGAAGTCCCCGAGGACATGTGGAAGAACCTCACCCTCGCTACCCGCTGAGGCTCTTCGCACCGACTCGGCGTTCAGGCCAAGGCCTGGCCGTTCTGCCTGTTCACGAAGGGAGTTCCTTGACTTCCGCTTCGCGGTCCAGCCGCATGATTTCACCGATGAGGTCGGCTTTCCTTGCAGCAGGAACGTCCACCACACCGACCCAAGAGCCGTCGCCAAGCCATTCCTCTCGCCGCAGGTCCCCACGAAGGAGCTGGTGCGCACGGCCGTACGCTGCACCGCTGACCTTGAAGGCCAATTTGATTCGCTCAAAAGAAAGGGGAATCAGCGGTTTCAGGACGGCAATGGCGTCCTTGACTTGCGCCTCAAGTCGCTTGAACGGATCCACGGAGAAACGGCTTTCTTCGAGGGCAAGTTCGAGACGCGCCTTGGGATGAGGCGACTTGGAGCGGGGGTCGACCGCTTCGCTGTGAATGCGGTGGATGATGCGTTGCCGCATGGTCTCGACACGCGCCTTTCGTTGAGCCGTGGTCAATTGGATGCTTCCGCGCTCGAGAATGGTCCGGGTGACGGTGCCCATGTCCTCGCTACCGAAGGTGGCCACCACATCGTCCACCGTGGGCCGCTCACCTTGACGGGCGTCGTGAAAGACGTCCTCCACGGCCATCAGGTCATCAAGGCTGACCGAATCTGGATCCTCGCGAAACGCTTCGACCAACTCGGGACTGAGGAGCACTTCGTACCGTTTTCCACCGTACTCCCAGCGCGCGACCACCGCGTCATCGAGGGAGACCATGACCGGTCACCGCTTCACTCGTCGATGGGCTTGAGCCGGTCGATTTGCTTGTTCACGGCCGCACGGTCGAGGACGTTGTAGCCCTCTGCCGTGATGGTTGCAACTTCGACGGCCTCCCTGTTCAGGTTGCTGTCGTTGGCGTGCTGCAATGCTTCCAGGCCGAGCTTCATCGCGGCGTTGAGGGTCAGGCCCTCCTTCCACTTCTGCTCAAAGAATTCGATGACGGTGTTCCGGCCGCTGCCGATGGCACCCGCGTGGTAGCTCTGGTAGGCACCGGAGGGGTCCGTTTCGTAGAGGTGGATGCCCTCAGGGTCCACCCCACCGATGAGGAGCGCGGTGCCGAAGGGACGGGAGCCACCGTACTGGGTGAAGGATTGCTTGAAGTCGCAGATTTTCTTCACGAGAACGTCCACAGGGATGCTGTCGGCGTAGGTGATGCGGTTGATTTGCGCTTCCACGCGGGCGCGTCCGACCAATTGACGAGCATCGGCCACAAGGCCCGAGGTGGCGACGCCAACGTGCTCGTCGACCTTGAACACCTTCTCGATGGACTCGGGGATGATCAAGCGGGAAACAATGCGCTTGTCGCAGACCAGGACCACGCCGTCGCGGAACTTCAGACCGGCCGTGGTGGTGCCGCGCTTGACGGATTCACGGGCGTATTCGACCTGAAAGAGTCGGCCGTCTGGGCTGAAGGTGGTGATTCCGTGGTCGTAACCTCGTCCGCTGGGTTGCATGCTGTTGCCTCCAAGACGGCTGTGCCGCCTACGGTTGAACCGCGGGTCCACCCCATTTGAACCCTCTTTCTCCGGTGACAGACTGATGAAGCCCTTCTGCACCGCAAGGGCATGCGCGTCGCGGTGCTCTCCTCCGGTGGAAAGGATTCGTGTGCAGCGTGGTGGTGGGCCGTCTGCCGAGGATGGGAGGTGCCCGTGGTCGTCACGCTGATCGTCGAGGGCGACTCGCCGATGTTCCAAGTTCCGAACACCCGGCTCGTCGGTGAACAAGCCGCCGTGGCCGGTGTGGACTGGGACCACAGGGTCATCGACGGCACGGAAGGGCCAGACTTTGAGGCCCTCGAATCCATGCTCAAGGACCACGATTTGGACGGGTTCGTCAGCGGAGCCCTGCGTTCAGATTACCAACGAAACCGGTTGGAGCGCTTGGGGGAGAAACTCGACCTGCGCACGTGGACGCCCTTGTGGCATCAACGTCCGATGGACCATCTCCGTGGCTTGGCTGCCCATGGATTTGATGTGGTGGTCACGTCGGTGTCCGCAGAAGGACTCGACGCGACATGGCTTGGTCGTACGTTGGACGACGATGCCCTCGATGACTTGGAGGCGCTGTCAAAAGTGCACAGGTTCAACGTGGACGGGGAGGGCGGTGAGTACGAGACGCTGGTGGTTCGCGCCCCGATGTTCCCAGAAGGTTTGGACCTGACATGGACCCAGGTGTGGGACGGAAGACGAGGGCACCTCATCGTGACCTGATCAAGCAATGGCGGCGCGTGCCAGTGCGACGGCTTCGTCGACGAGTTCTCCCGACACCCCGATGTGGTTGGCCGGGTTGAACATCGCCTCCAAGTCTTCAACGCTGAAGACCGCGGTGATCTCTGGAGTTCGCATGCAGATGTCCATCAGGTGCTCGCCGGTTTCAACGGCCGTAAAGGACGCCGTCCGGAGGATCTCGTGCGCTTCGTCACGACCAATTCCATGAGCGGTCAACTCGATCATGACCTTCTCTGCCATGACCAAGCCGCGTTGTTCCTCGATGTTCTTGAGGCAGCGTGCCGCGTCGACCCACATCCCGCGCAGGACCTTCGCGGTTTTCGCCAACACGTCCTCGCACAACGCCGAGGCATGCGAGAGGGTGAAGCGTTCTGCGCTCGAGTTGGCAAGGTCACGCTCGTGCCAAAGGATGGCGTTCTCGTGGCTTGGTGCGATGAAGGAGCGCACGATGCGAGCAAGGCCACTGGCGTTTTCGCTGGTGATGGGGTTCTTCTTGTGGGCCATGGTGGACGAACCCACTTGCTTCCTGACGTCGAATCCTTCGCCCGCTTCAGCGATTTCTGAACGCTGAAGGTTTCGGACCTCGGTAAGGATTTTCTGACAAGTCGTGGCCGTGTTGGCCATCCAATGGACGTACTCGATGTACCGGTCACGGCCAACCACCTGGGTGGTGGCCAGGGGCACGCCGAGGCCAAGGTGCTCAAGGATGAGCCGCTGGAGTTCTCGAGCACCTTCCCCTTGGGCCGCTCCGGTGCCGACGGCACCGAGGAATTTCCCGACGGCAATCCTCGGACTGGCCTCGTCGATGCGAATCAAATGGCGTCGGAGCTCGTCCAGCCACACCGCGGCCTTGAGTCCGAAGGTGATGGGCACCGCGGCCTGTCCATGGGTCCGCCCGAGCATAACGGTGTCCCGCTCACGCTCGGACACGTCTGCACAGACCGAAATGAGGTCGCAGAGGGCCTTTCGTAGCAGCACCAGACTGTCCCTGAGTTGGAGGCCCACTGCGGTGTCCACGATGTCGTTGGACGTGGCGCCGAGGTGGACGCACCAACCGGCGTCCCCTGCGGCCTCGGCCATGGCCTTGGTCAAGGCCATGATGTCGTGACGTGTTTCGGCTTCGATCTCACTGACGCGCTGCTTGGTCACCACGTCAGGAACGGCAATGCGCTCGATGACCGCATAGTCCTCGGCGCTGACGCGACCCATCTGCTGGTGCGCCCACACAAGGGCCCGTTCCACCTCGAGTTGACGCTCGTGACGCCCGTCCTCGGACCAAATCTGCTTGAAGTCTTGGCACCCGTAGCGGTAATCCAACGGACAGAAGGCCATGCTCCCCGGCGTTGTGGTCGCCCCATCAACCTTCGCAGGCCAGCCCTCAGGGGGATTGAGCGGCTTCGGAGGACCGCGCTTCCCTCATGGCCATGCGCACCATCAGCAAAGCGCAGAAGGACGCGAGTAGGAAACCTCCACCGACGAAAGGTGAAACGTTGCTCCACAGGATGGCCAGGCCCAGCAGGGATGCATACGCAATAATTTGGCAGACCGTGGACAGCCGCTCAAGGGTCCTACGTTCAGCGGGTGCGAGGTGGGTGGCGAAGGAATCTGCATAGGTGTGGATCATGAAGTAGACCGCTTGGAACGGCAAGGTCACGGCGATGAGGGTCAAGGCAAATTCACGGGTCACGCTCGGATTCATCTCTTGTTGAAGGCCATGCACGAGCATGACGGCGGTGTTGGATCCCAAGAGGGCAGCCATGATGGTCCAACGACGGTCGGTGAAAGCCATCGTTGCGGGAGGATGGCTACCGTCCATGTCCGAAAACCGGCTCATGGGATGAATAGCCCTTGCGCCTCAGGAGGAGCGAATGAGCAGAAGTCCGAGGGAGGTGATGGCCGCCACGATGAACAACAGCACCATCATGCCAACGGGTCCGTACTGGTTCTTGTCGTCGACGGCGGTCCCGATGAGACCGTGCGTCTTCAGGGCCTCGCCAAAGGACTTGACTTCGGTGAACTCGGGGGCGGGCCGGCGTGGGATGCGTTCCGCACTGCGCGTTTCCTCGGCCATGCATCGCGGTCCTGCTGGCACATCAAGAGCGTTCCGACACCGGAAGCGTCTTTCTCCTTCGTCACGGGTGGGTGTGCATGGCGTCGTGGCGACCACCCTTTGCGACCTCGAAGGTTCACCTCGCCAGCGAATCCGGCGCCGGTGCCACAAGCTTGGCGCTTCACATGGCACTGGGTGCGTTGGAAGACGGCAAGCGCGTGCTCTGGGCAGCACCTGAAATGCCGGATCCAGCGCGCTTCGCCCAAGTCATCGGTGGGCTGCCGCCCACCACGGCCACGAGGTTCCACGCGATGAACCTGGTTGGACGCATGGATCTGGTCACGAAATCCCTTCTCCAAGCGGCCACGTCCTTGCCCGGTGTCGGCCTTGTGGTCATGGACGATTGGGCGCCTGCGACAGGCCGCATCCCTGCAGCATCGATGGATGCGTTGAGCGCGCTGGCGAAGGGTTTGGACGGTATTCCATTGCTGGCCACGACCAAACTTGGAACGGACATGGACGCGGAAGACGGCTTCAGGGTCCGTGGGAAAGAACGGCTTGACGAGGCGGGTTTCGAATCGTGGAGGATGGTCGTCGACGTCACCGGCGTGCGACGCTTGGAAGGGCCAGAAGAAGACCAACGGGTCCGCATCGTCGATGAGGGGCTCGAAACGGTCTGATCACTCAATTTCTCCGAGGAGATCGCCCATCATTTCGAGGTCTTCGTCGCTTGGCTCCTCGAAATCCTCTGGGCGTCGTGCTCCTCCCTCGAGTGGGTCCTCACCCGCCACCTTCGGGGCGGTCTTGCTCAAGGCCATCGCGCGGTTTTGCCGTGCTTTCCAGATGACAAAGCCCACCAAGGCAAGGAACATCAAGCCAGCCAGCGCCGTTGTGATGGTCACGGTGGTTTGGTCGGACATGAGCCTCCATCATGACAGGCGGATTAGGAAGATGCCGGTCCTTCTTCGGTCCAGTCGGGCCGTTCTGAAGCCCACGTGTTGATGTCGGGGGCGAGGTGGCGTCGACGGTCCACGGGCGGTTGAATCCAAGCCGTTGGCATGACCTCCTCCCCGACCCAGCGGTCCATGTCCCGGTGGTTGCATGCGGGGCAGCGCAATCCTTGGTCTCGGCCAGCTGATTTCATGCGGCGACCACAGTCAGGGCAGGACGGTCGTCGTCGCTGACGAACGGGTCCACTGAGGTGTTTCAACCCCTCAAGATGGCGTCCCTTGCGTCCTTCGTCCTCACCGACCAGGCCAACCCCCAGCACACGATCACCGGGCATGAGCTGAGCGGCGAGGTCTCGGACCGGGCCCGAGGGAGCGAAGGCCAACCATGTGCCGTCGCTCGTGGTCAAGGCAACGTGCCCTCCTCGAAGCACCTGGACCTTCTCCACGGTGGCCGATGTGGGCGCGGTCAGATGGTCTCCGCTTCCTTGGTTCGTGCGAAACAAGGAGGACCCTGTGTTGGGTTCGGTGCCGCTCCCTGCCATGAGCGTCGACATGCCGTCCTTCACGGCGCTGCGTACGGTTCCTCGAAGGCCAAACAGCACCGGTGAAGACCCTCTGGGGGCGAGGAGTCCACGTCCTTGACGCGGGTCTCGGCAAGCGACGAGGCGTTCGTCTCCGTCGAGATGCTTCAACACGTCCTCATCGAGGGACCGTGGCCGGTCCTGTTCGCCACGCCACGCGATGCCTTCCCATGTGCTGACCTCATTTGGCCAAGACACGGCGGCAATCGCTCCGATTTTCCCCAACCCACCTGCTTCCCAATCGGGTTGTGGTGCTTCAGCAAGCGACGTTTCTTGACGAACAGCAAGGCTATAGAACCGCCCACTCGGCTTGCTTTCGAACCAGACCATGCCGGGGTCGCTCGCGACCTGTTCCCTGGTGGCATGGCTTGATGCTGTACGTCGGCCTGCAAGGGGCGCAACATGTTCCTCCCACATGTGTTGGAGCCAAGCGAACCATTCCTTTCGAGGAATGTCCACGTGGAGTTCAGCGGCGAGGGCGGCGTTCCCTCGCGTTCTAGCTTTGGCCATGGGATACAAGCGCACGAGGCATGGATCGTTCACCGGTCGAACGCCATGTGGAAGGTTGGACAACACGACGTGCATGGTCCACGTGGTGCAACCGCCCCCCAAGTGGTCCGTGTCGTCCAAGCCCAGCCAACCCATTCAGCCCACCCCGTCACCTTGGTCGTCGAAATCAAGCAAACGCGCCACCAGGTGGGAAAGGCCAAGGTCCCTTCGGGAAAAGAAGGAACGTGCGCCAAAATTCAGACCGGCTTGAACGTCAGATCTTCGATCGCCGACCATGACATCGCCCGCATGTGCGCTTCCTGCATACGGTTGTGTCCATCGTTCTCGCATCGGTCCGAAACCGTCCGCTGAGCGAAGCAGGTGTGCCCCCAGTTCCAGCATTCCAATTCCCGGCTTGCGGCAACCGCACCGAGCCCATGGCAGATGCGGACAGGAGAGAATGAGGTCGGGTTGTGCGTTGTTTTCCTTGAGCACATCATCGAGCCGGTCATGGATTTGATGCAGGCGTTCCTCGTCCCAATGCCCTCGATCTACGGCGGATTGGTTGGTGACCACGCACAGCAAGAAACCGGCCTCCCTGAGTGTTCGCATGGCCTCCGCTGTGCCTTGAATCAAGGCCAATTCTTCTGGGGTGTTGACGTAGCCGTCGAGGCTCACGTTGAGCACCCCGTCACGGTCAAGGAAGGCGATGGGTGCCTCCACCGCCCCCCCGGGGAACGAGCGGAGGGCGTGCACCAGCGGTCCCTCCATGGCTCCCCCTCTCCCTCCTTGGCCCTTGAGGTTGGTCACCGTATCCATGGTGCGCCGTTCAACGCAGAGGGTTGAAGACCGACGCCGAGGATTTGATGCCATGGCGGGTGCGTCCGTGGAGTCCATTGGACTGCTTGCCTCGGGCATGCTGCTCTTGGGCCTCTCGCTGTCGAAGCACCCGCTCGTGCAACGCGCAAGCCTCGTGGGTTGGCCCTTGGTCGGCTTCGGATTTTTCCTCATGGCAGACGGCTATTGGCAGGAGGGAGACCCCGTGCTGACCGTGATGCTCAGCGCAGCCTTGCCGGCATCCTTGGGCGTGGCTTGGTGGGAGTGGAACGTGGAGGAGCAGCGGGACAAATCTGCCCTTCGTTGGCTCAAGGGTGCCGTGGCTTTGGCGGGGCTCCCCTACCTCGCGACCTACCACGTCCCGTGGCTGAGCCGATTGGCCATCGTCGCCGTCGCTTCTCAATCTGCACTGATGTTGAGGTTCACCGGCGCCGGTGATGTTCACGTCGGGGAGACTTACGTCAGCACCCCAGAAGGTCAGGTCCTCTGGCAAGAGTGGGAAGGCAACGTCTGGTTTTGGAGCCAGCCCTTCGGTGAATATCCGATTCAAACCGACTTGGTGTGGGCCGACGGTTCCTCTGTTGGGGTCAACATTGTGTTGGCTTGCACGGCCCTCCAATCGATGATCGTCTTCGTGGGGGCCATCGCGGTGTTGGACATGCCATGGAAGCGACGCCTCCGTGCCCTGCTGTTGACCCTACCCTTGATCCACGTGCTGAACATCTTCCGAAACGCCGGCATCGTGTGGCTCCACGCCATCCATGGCGAGGTGGAGGTCTTCGGATTACGGATGTTCGAATTTGCCCACACGTATGCCGCCCGTGTGGTCGCCCTTCTTGCGATGTACGGCTTGGCCTTGGTGATGTTCAGGATCCTGCCTGAACTCCACGCGCACGTCCTCCGGCTGATGCGTCCCATCCGTTTGGCCCTCCGGCCAAAAGGGTCCTAGGTGGCTCAGCGCCATTCCAAGGGGCCACTTGGGATGGCTTCTTCGAGGGGCGGTGGGAGATCCGTCATGCTGGGGATTTCCGATTCCCGTGGGGGAGTTGCTTCCTCCGGATGCGGGTTCATCCCAAGCCTTGGTTCAGGTTCTGTCGCCATCTGCGATGGCCCAAACAACTCAGGCATTTGCTTCTCGTCGCCCATTTCGGCCCATGGGTCGACCGCTTGAGATCCGCCCGGTCCTCGACGCAACATGGTGAGCAAGAGCAGCACAATCAATCCGAGCACGGCGACGACCGCGCCGTAGGTCACCACCGAATCGTTGACGCCTGCCACCAGGTCGGCGTTGTCACCCACACCGTCGCCATCGGAATCCTCGCTCTCGTCCGGGTCTTCTGGGAACGCGTCCTCCTCGTTGGGGACTCCGTCGCCGTCGAGGTCCAGAGGATCGTAGGTGGTGGTGCACGCAAGGCTGTGCCGCTCGGCTTCAGCAAAACCGATGTCACCGTCGTTGTCACGGTCCATGGCCTCAAGGTCGATGCCGTTGACGTAAACCACGCCACTGAGGTCATCGACGGTGATGGCATCCACGTCCTCGGCTTGCTCCCAAATGTACCAGAATTCCTCGCTGCAGGAACACAGGTCGACTTCCAACTCTCCCATCTGCAAACGCTCGTCTTCGTTGAGATCAAGGTCTTGACCGGGGGTGCCGGTCGATGGATGCGGTCGATGTTCGTCCAAGGTCACGATGCCATCACGGTCCCGATCCATGGATTCGAACCACGCCTTCGTTCGATCAAGGCATACTTCTGGCTCAAACGGCTCATCGTTGCCAGCGTCGTCGTCGTCATCGTCGTCAACGGGCGGCAGTGCCGCTTCGGTCCAGAAGGCCACGATGCCAAAGCCGCTCACGTCTTCCAAAACGTCCACGGTGACGTCAAACCGACCGTTTGCTGCAGTGTCCATGGACCATGTCCACTCGACGCCCTCGCCTTCCATCCAGCTTTCGCCGTCAAATTGGCGACCGCGTGGTCCCTCGTCAAAGAACGCCTCCCAGTCGTAAGGCTCGGCTTCCACGTCGAGTTCAACATCGCCGGATTCACCCCAAGTGTTGATCTCCAACGGGGAAACAGGGCGCTCAAGGATTCCATAGAATTCGAGCATCGTGCCCTCGGGGGCTTCGATGCCTTCGATCGACTCACCGTTGAACAGTTGAATGGGCTCACCGTCCCAGTCCCACACGTAACGGTCGGTGAATTCTGCAAGGATGCTGGTGCCGCTGAACACCCGATCGGTGTGGACGAGGATCATCCATGTGCCTGGTGTTGGATCGTTGAAGGCCACCCTGTCGTTCGGTCCGGGTGCCACGCTTCGCTCATCGAACACCGTCGAGGTTGGTGTGGATTCGTAGGCGAGGTGCAGGTCGGCTTCGCCGGTGCCGTCGTCAAGGCTGATCTCGAGTCGCTCGGTGCCTTCCGGCACGTCGATGGAGAAATATTGGTTCAGTCCTTCGTAGCCCGAGAACGGGCCGTAGGGAACCCCGGGCGTGAGCTCGATGGCATCGGACGCTTCCGCATTGGTCGGCAGGGGCGTCAGGTCTGCCACGATGCTGTAATCGCGGGCCATGCGCCACGTGTAGGCCGTGATGTAGTAGGTCCCGGGTTGCAGGTTGTAGAGGTGGACTTCTTCCTCCGTTCCCATGCCGACAGACCAGTCCTCGAATTCGATGTCGTCTTCATCACCAAACACGCTTGGGAATCCGAGTTCCCATTCACCCCAGATGCCGAAGGGGTCAGGCGGGCCGCCGTAGGAGATGGCGAGGTCCACGTTGCCTTCACCACCGTAGGTCCTGACCGAAAGGTCAGCGAGCGGTTCGGTCACATTGACGTAGTATTGGATGGAATCGCCAAACTCGTTCCCCGGCTGGCCTTGGAGGTCTTGGTCGGCCACGGGAATGCCGTGTTTGAGTTCAATCATCTCGTCCAAGGACGGAGGGGCTTCGGCCACTTCCCACTCCGCCCACAGGTTGAATTCATCCAGTGAAGACGTTGCTTGGAGTGCAAACCAATGCACGCCAGCTTCTGGCCACGTGTAGGTGGCAAACACGCCGCCCCAGCCCCAGTCCTCGACCTCGTCCATGTGGGACCAGGCCGAAGGGACACGGTCCACGTCGTGGTACACCACGAATTCCGCTTCTCCATCTTCCTTGCCTTCGTTTTCGGCCCATGCAAAGGCTTGGACGCTCATGCTGCGGGTGTACTCTGGAAGCTCAGCGAAGAACAGCAAGGTGTCTCCTGCGCTGATGTCGTCCAGGTTGAGTTCGTCACCGTTCTCAAGCTCCATGGCTTGGGCAACGATGGATCCGTCAGGCATCACCCATGCAGCGCCCTCGATGGTTCCCGTGCGGTTCAAGTGGTCGTAGGTTTGGGCACCTTCACCTTCGCCGAAGGTCCATTCAGACAACGTTTCTGAGAACGGACCGAGGCCGATGCTGCCGTTTGGCCCTGCGATGCGTGTGTCGATGGCGGCGATGCTCACGTCGTCAATCATGCCGCTGAAGTGGTAACGGTCTGCGCCAGCTCCATGGCGTCCAATCACAAGGTTTTCGCACGCAAGTCCGGCCTCGTAGCAATCGTTTGAGCCGAAATCTCCTGCGGGGATCTCCGCTTGGTCTGCTCCAAACGAACCGATGGCTTCCCCGTTGAGGAAGAAGGTGCCACCGGTGGTCGCGTTCACGGCGACAGCGACCGTTGACCAGACGCCTTCCGGGACGGTCATGTTGACATCGCTCAGGGGGTTCTTCGAGAGGCTGTATTCAGAGGCGTAACCGAGTCGTCCGTCGTCGAGGTATAGGCCGTACCCGTGGTCGCCGTACATCACGATGGTGTGGATTCCGTCGGTTTCAACCGGCTGAATCCTTGCTTCAATGGTGAGTTCACCCGAGGCCGCGGGGGCTTGGAGGGAGGTGTCGTCGGACGTGATGACGTGGTCGTCATCGCCATCAAAGCGGAGGGCAAAATCTGCACCCGGGCCAAGTTCCACCACGCCGTACACCGGGAAATACTGCGGGTCGTTTTCCAAATCGTTCCAGTCACCCGGTTGAATGGAACCCATGTTGGGTCCAGTGATGTGAACGTAGTCCTCAACATCGGTCATGCTGGGCTGGTTCTCGCCCCATTGTCGATGGAGGAACGGCGTGCCGTCATGCCAACGGAAGACGCCTTCCTCCCCCGCGTCGTTGAGACCTGTCCAGAGGTGTCGGGTCACGTTCCCATCGTTCCCCCATGTGGCGTGGAGCCACGAATTCTCGGCTTCGTCGTCCACGGTCACGAGGAAACCGTCCAATCCGCGCGCGGCTTGGGCAGCTTCGGTCCACGACGAGGCGGAAAGGAGGTGGTACGTGTGGTTGTTCGCGGGATTGACTTTGGTGTCGATCACCTCAATGTCCAAGGAAGATTCTGCACCAGCGGTCGGTGCCACCACGGCCATGGTGGTCGACAAGACGAGCAAGCAGACCAAGGTGAGGGCCCGGTGTGAGGCATGCTTCATGGAGAAAAGCAAGGAAGAGTCGTCTTCAAACCTGTTGGTCGTCTGATTGGCGTCAAGAGCTGCTCAACCGTCGCCCGCCGATGCGTATTTCTGACGTGAGCGGCATCTGGTGCTCCCACGCGAATTCCTTGACGATTCGCCATGCGTCTTCACGTCCTTCGTAATCCGTGACCTCGATGATGCGGTTTCGGGTGTTGGCCTTGAAGGCCGCCGCAGGCTCTCCGTTCTTGAACACAAGATAGGCGCTTCCGAACCCGAACCTCTCCTTGAGGGTGCCCGAGAAATACGGAGCGATTGGGTCGGAAGGCGGAAGCACGAAGTCACGCATGGGTTGGAGTTCCTTGGCGTCCGCCAGCAGGTCCTTTCGACCCCAACAGACCTCGTGCAGATCATCGATGAGGAACCCTTTGATCAGCGTCTCGTCTTCCTCGAATTCCGTCAAAATGGCTTTGACTTCCTCGGGCTTGAAATGGCTCCCTGCCAAGGACAGCAATTGCTTGATGGTCATCACCGGGAAATCGGCGACAAGGGACCGGAGGTATTCTTTCCTCAGCACGGAGCGGTCCAAACTCGGGTCCTCCGCGACGGTGCGGAATCCGCCTCTGAAATCTTGAACGATGTGACCGGAGCGGATCAAGGGCTGCACCAATTTTCGAAATTCGGATTGGCTCAATGCATAGCGTTCCTTGAACAACTCATGGTCGGAGTGGTTTGAGAAGAAATCCAACACGTCGGCGAGGTCTTCCTCCGGTTCGATGCCTCGTATGGCCAACAAGGTCTGGAAATGCTCGTAGGAAGCCCATGACTGGTGCCCTCGAAGGTTGACGCCTTGGTGGAGGCGATTGGCGCTCGCCATGCTCTTCAGGTCCACGCGATAGAGTTCCGCTCGACCACGAAGCGCAAAGTCATCGCGCACCTCACGGATGCGCTTGAGGGCGAGGAATTCGTTTTCCAACCTCGACGACTGATGCAGGTGATGCTTGTGGAACAAGGCGCGATCGGCCAAGGTTCTGGGCTGGGTTTCGACGATTCCGCCACGAATCATTCGCTCGCCTGCGAGCTTGAAACCGATGCCGCTCAGCGCATCGCGCCACACTTGGTCCACTTCGCTGATCGGTTGTCCGTTGATGCCGCTCAAGACCGCAACGTCAACCAATTGCTCAGCGTGGTTTTCAAGCAAGACGTCGAAGGCCTCACAGAACTCTTCCAGGTAGGCCGCTGGAATCTGAATGTCTTTCACCTCGAGGTAATCGTTGACCTTGAACATCAGGACCTTGCCCACGGGATCGATCCCCTTGAAGACCGGGAGGTACCATCCTCGGTCGAGCATGGCCCTGACCTCCCAAATGAAGCGCGAGACGTAAGGGTCGGATTGGGTCAGGATGCGCATCACGCGGTCCTCTCGTCGGGCACGACGGAAGGTGCCCACTTCCTGCGGAGCGCAGTAGAAGTCCTCGGGTTCCGGCACGAGGGTGGTCACCCTGCTGATGCGTCCATCGGCTTCGAGCGCTTTGAGGGCGATGACCAATTCTTCGTAGGCCCTGCTGACGTAGAAGCGAAGGGTGTTGGCTTTGATCGGTCCAATGCGGTGAATCACTTCGCACAAGGCGTCCTCAAAGGACAGGCCGTCGTAGACCTCGTGAACCCGGTGGTAGAAGGACAAGCGTCGGCGCCGTCCAGGGACTTCTTCGAATTGCTTCGCGACCAACAATTGGCGCTCCAAATTTGCAAGGCCGTTTTTGACGTCGCGCTGCAGCTGCCTGTGTTCCTCACCCTTGGGATACATCGCCACAATTTCGGAGCGTTGGGGTTCTTCACCCGGCAGGATGCGGTCGAGCAGGTCGGCTTCCATCGCTCCGATGTAGGGCTCGGGCTTCAGGCCGAGAAGCATGGGCAGGTTGCGCCGTGTGGTGTAGCCCTGGCGGTTGTGAAGGAGACGACCGTTGACGATGTCGCGGTCGAGTTGGAGGTCCTTCCAATCGCTGAATCTGAAATCGTTGATGCGGTAGAGCAGTTCCTGCTGCTTCTGGAAGAGGAGGTGCTTGTCGAAGGCCTGGTCGACGTCGTCGTACATGGTGAAGGATTTGTCGAGGATCATGTTCTGGATTGAACGGTATTCGACGACGTCCTCCTCGCCACCCGTGATGCGGTGTTCGTCCACCTTGAGGATGAATTCGGCTTCCTCGGTTTGCGTGAAGAAGCCGATGCTGATGACGTTCCGCGTCTCAAGTTGGTGAATGGTGCGTTCGACCATTGCACGTGGGAACGGCAAGCGTTCCTCGAGTTGGTCGGCGGTTTGCGGCCCTTCGGAACCGAGCATTTCGATGAGTTTGACCCGGAGCGCTTCTTGCGGGTCGCCGAGTTCCATGTCGATCCAATCGCTCACTTTCGTGCCGTTGAACGCCGAGGCCATCCGGTAGGTCAAGCCCGCGGTGTGCAAGGTCAGCAAGTCTTCCACGTCACGACCACCGTTGGCTGCCAAGCAACCGAGGGTGCCGTGGATTTCACCCATGTAGGAACTGAACCATTTGCCGTCCAATTCCTCCATTCCGGTCCCTTCGATTTTGGTGATCAGTCCGCTGGTGCAGAGTTCTTCCACCCAACCGCGGATCACGTCATGATCGATCCCGCTCAACTTTTCTCGGTACAACGGATTGTCAAAGGAGCGGTCCAAGCCCCCACCGTGCTCCATGAGGGCCAACAAAGTGTCCGCATCCGTAGGGACGGGGACTTTGTCCGTGTAGTACGCCTCGATTTGTTCGTTCGTCATCTCGGTGGCGAGGGAACGACGGCCAAGGAGGCGTTCAAGGATGGCGGGATCGATGTCCTTGACCAAGAACGCGCGGGTGCGCATCGACATCAGGTCCTCAAACGCGGACATGTAGAGCGACATGCCCAACCTGCTCGGCAGCGTCGTCCGCATGTGGACGATGCGTGCTTGCCCTTCGCGGCATGCCGTGAGGAATTGTTCCAACCCTCCGAGGTCAATGTCGCCGTAGAGGATCTCGTTCTTCGCTTCCCGGATGAGGATGGAGCCCTCCAAGGTGCGATGTCGGTTCAGCAAGGCGTCGGCTCGCTGCTGGAATTGTTGAGGGCTGATCTCCTCGGCACCGATGCGCTTGGGAATGATCAGGCTGCGACCCGCCACTTCCCTGAACCGCTTGGCGAAAATCTGGGTGCCGATGATGTAGCGCTCGATGACCTCCATGTGGTCGCCGGCCGCGAAGGCCTCGTACATGGCTCCGGGATCAACGTCTTGTGCGGTTTTGAGCAGAAGTCCATTCTCGTCGAAGGACATCTCGATGACCGGAATGCTCGCGCGCTCGGCCAACCCCGCCATGAAGTAACCCAAGGCGGTGTTGAAGCCTCGACCACGGCAGGTGGTCACGAGGTAGGTCGGATGAGCGCCGCCGACGATTTGTTCGACCAAGATGCGGTCTCTGTCCGGCACTTGGAAGGTGGTGAGCACGTGCTCCTCAAGGTGACGTGCGATGACTTCGGCCGAATCTCGGCCCAGCGAATAGGCCTCGCTCAGAACCGTTCGAGGATCGACTTCTCGTCGGAGAGCGACCGTACAGCGGCCGATGAGGTCGAGCAGGGAAGACGACAGTTCAGCCGACCTTGAACGTGCTTCACCGGACCACGAGGGCACGGTTGGCCGGTATCCAGTGACGTTGCTGACGTTGACGCGCGTGCCCTGAATGTTGTTGACTCGATAGGTCGAACCGCCAAGGAGGATGACGTCGCTGGTGCGCAGGCTGGCGACGAAGGACGAGGACAATTTTCCGAGGATGGAACCTTCGGCGTTGAACACCAGGTAGGAATTGTCAGGTGCGATGGTCCCGATGTTGGTGTAGTAGATCATTCTGGAGTAGCCACGCTTTCCAAAGGTGTTCTCTTCCCAGTCCACCCAAACGCGACGCTCGTCTTCCAACAGGTCGAGGACTTCGATGAAATCGTCGTACGCGAAATTTCGGTAACTCCACGCGTTGACCACAATTTCGTAGGCCTCGTCGATGTCGAGTTCTTCGTTGATGACCAAGCCAATCAGGAATTGCGCCACCACGTCGAGGCAGTTTTGCGGGAACGAGAGGCGGTCCATGTCTCCGGTTTGAATCGCGGCTTGCAACGCCGCCAATTCGAGCAAATCGTCCACCGAGGAGGGCAAGAAACGGGCGCGGGGAATACCACCGACGTGGTGGCCTGCTCGCCCAATGCGCTGGAGTGCGGTGGCGATGTCTCCCGGCGAACCGACCTGAACGACGAGGTCAACCGAACCGATGTCAATCCCCATTTCGAGCGATGAGGAGGTCACCACGGCTCGGAGGTGGCCCAACTTCAATTTCCGCTCGACTTCGAGCCGGATGTTCTTGTCCATCGATCCGTGGTGGCCGGCGATGAGTTCACCGAGGAAGGGCCTGAGGCGTTGAACGAGGGTTTCGGTCATTTTCCTCGTGTTGGCGAAGACCAAGGTCGTGGTGTGGGCCGAAATCAAGTCCGCGATGGCCTCGACGTTGGCTTCCAGGGTCTGCGCCACAGAACGGTCGGCGAAACGGGGGTGGGTGATCAGAATGTCGAGGTCGAGCTCCCTCGACCCGGAAATTTTGGCGACCATGATGCGCTGATTTTCGCCCCTCGATTCTCGGTCGTCGCTGGCCACAAGGTATTCCGCGACGGTGTCCAGTGGTTCCATCGTCGCGGAAATTCCAATCCGCTGCACGGGATCTTTCAGCAAGGTGTCGAGGAACGAGAGGGTCAGGCTCAGGTGCACGCCACGCTTGGT